>JAESGS010000081.1_pt1 | contig 172545 bp, 163 predicted proteins | sample 9269761 | NCBI WGS metagenome assembly JAESGS01 (sample SAMN15741799, study PRJNA653493) | algae metagenome | isolation source: Cyanosarcina radialis HA8281-LM2 and co-occurring heterotrophs from damp... | place: USA: Makauwahi cave, Hawaii | collected 2011-01-06 | reverse complement strand
GCAGCTGGCGCATCTGCGTCGCCGCGGCCTCGACCAGTTCCTCGCGACCGTAGCCGACGGCCACGCACCAGAGCCCGGCCATGCCGTCGAGGATCTTGTGGCCCTCGCTGTCCCACAGGTACACGCCCTTGGCCTCGGTGATGATGCGCGGGCCCTTCTCGGCCAGCTGTTTGTAGTCGCTGAACGGCGCCAGGTGATGGGCGCGGCTCATGGCCTGCCACTGGGCGGTTTTCGGGTTGGTCATGACAACACCTTTTATTACGCGGGTCGCCGGCGGCGGCCCGATGAAATCGATGGTAACGGGCGCGGCCAGCCGCGCCCGCCCCGGTCACACCGACAGCAGCAGGAACTCGCGCTCCCAGGAGCTGATCACGCGCTTGAAGTTCTCGTGCTCGGCGCGTTTCACCGCGACATAGCCGCGCATGAACTTCTCGCCCAGGTACTTCTCGGCGGCCTTGCACGCCTCCATGCGCTCCAGCGCCGCCTCGATGGTCAGCGGCAGACGCAGGTTGCGCCGCTCGTAGCCGCGGCCCTTGACCGGCGCGCTGGGCTTGATGCCCTCGACCATGCCGATGTAGCCGCACAGCAGGGAGGCGGCCAGCACCAGGTAGGGGTTGGCGTCGGCGCCGGCCAGGCGGTTCTCTACCCGGCGGTTCTGCGGCCCGGCTTCCGGCACGCGCAGGCCCACGGTGCGGTTCTCCTCGCCCCATTCGACGTTCACCGGCGCCGAGGTGTCGGGCAGGAAGCGGCGGAACGAGTTGACGTTCGGCGCGAACAGCGGCAGCACCTCGGGGATGTACTTCTGCAGGCCGCCGATGTGGTGCATGAACAGCTCGCTCATGGTGCCGTCGTCGTTGGAGAAGATGTTCTTGCCGGTCTTGATGTCCACCACGCTCTGGTGGATGTGCATGGCGCTGCCCGGCTGGTCGGTGATCGGCTTGGCCATGAAGGTCGCCGCCACGTCGTGCTTGAGCGCGGCCTCGCGCATGGTGCGCTTGAACACGGTGATCTGGTCGGCCAGGTGCAGGGCCTCGCCGTGACGGAAGTTGATTTCCATCTGCGCCGGGCCGTCTTCGTGGATCAGCGTGTCGAGGTCCAGGTCCTGCAGCTCGCACCAGTCGTAGACGTCCTCGAACAGCGGATCGAATTCGTTGGCGGCGTCGATGGAGAACGACTGCCGGCCCACTTCCGGGCGCCCGGAGCGGCCCATCGGCGCCACCAGCGGGAAGTCCGGGTCGCTGTTGCGCTTGGTCAGGTAGAACTCCATCTCCGGCGCGACGATCGGCCGCCAGCCCTTGTCGGCGTAAAGCTTGAGCACGTTCTTGAGGATGTTGCGCGGCGACAGCTCGATCGGGTTGCCCTGCTTGTCGAAGGTGTCGTGGATCACCATCGCGGTCGGCTCGATGGCCCAGGGCACGAGGAACACGGCGTTCTCGTCGGGGCGGCAGAACATGTCGATGTCCGCCTCGTCGAGCAGCTCGTAATAGATGTCGTCCTCGACGTAGTCGCCGGTCACGGTCTGCAGCAGCACGCTCTCGGGGAGGCGCATGCCCTTCTCGTCGAGGAACTTGTTGGTCGGCGAGATCTTGCCGCGGGCAATGCCGGTCAGGTCGCTGACCAGGCATTCGACTTCGGTGATTTTGCGTTCTTTCAGCCAGCTCGTGAGCTGGTCTAGCTTGGTACTCATAGAGACCTCAGGGTTGGAGAATCCGACTAGGTATAGTCGGTTCAGCGTTGCCCCGCCCTCTCCCTGCAAGCCTCACCAAAGGCCTGGAAGATGGCGAGATAATTCGGATTGGATGCTACCTGCCACTCGGGGTGCCATTGCACCCCCAGCGCGAAGCTTTTTGCACCTTCGACGGAAAAAGCTTCGACCAACCCGTCGGGCGCCAGAGCTTCTACGCGAAGGCCCGGCGCCAGACGTGCAACGCCCTGGCCATGAATGGAATTGATCTGGAACTCGCGCGGCAAGCCGATGCCGTCGAGCAGCCCGCCGGGCTGCACCTGCAGTGCATGGCGCGGGCCGTACTGCACCTCGACCGGCTGCTCCTTCGGCTCGCGGTGATCCAGCAGCCCTGGGATCTCGTGCACGCGCTGGTGCAAGGTGCCGCCGAAGGCCACGTTGATTTCCTGGAAGCCGCGGCAGATGCCCAGCAGCGGCACGCCGGCGTCGAGCGCCGCGCGGATCAGCGGCAGCGTGGTGGCATCGCGTGCGCTATCGTGCAAGGTACCGGGTGCGCTGGCGGCGCCAGCGTAATGATGAGGTTCGACGTTGGACGGCGAGCCGGTGAACAGCAGGCCGTCGAGCTGTTCGAGTAGCTGCGGCAGCGCCAGCAGCTCGCCGAGTGCCGGCACGATCAGCGGCATGCCACCGGCGCCGACCACCACCGCGCGCAAATACTTGTCGCCGGCAGTGTGATAGAGGTTGTGACCGATCTGCTTGGTGCAGGCACTGACGCCGACTATCGGCAGGCGAGACATGAGACACCCGTTTTATTGCTGTTATGGGTTTGAGCCGAGCTTAGCCTTGTTCATTTTTTTACACAATAGCCCTGTAAAAAATTGAACACACCCGACTGAGCACCCCGGCCGGCCAGGCGTTTCAGCCAGGCGCAATGCCCTGAAACGCCCCAAAACTGGCCGTGCAGCCCTCTTTTAGGGCATCATAGGGCTCTCTTGACAGCCATGGGTGTTTCCGATTGACTCACACCCATGCAGTTGCATGATTGATATTTTTAACAATAAAGGTGTTGCATCATGTCGGTACCCCCGCGTGCCGTTCAGCTTAACGAAGCGAACGCGTTCCTTAAGGAACATCCTGAGGTCCTGTTCGTCGACCTTCTTATTGCAGATATGAACGGCGTGGTGCGCGGCAAGCGCATCGACCGTAACGCCCTGCACAAGGTGTACGAGAAAGGCATCAACCTGCCGGCGTCGCTGTTCGCCCTCGACATCAATGGCGCCACCGTGGAAAGCACCGGCCTGGGCCTGGACATCGGCGATGCCGACCGCATCTGCTTCCCCATCCCCAATACCCTGTGCAACGAACCCTGGCAGAAGCGCCCCACCGCGCAGCTGCTGATGACCATGCACGAACTGGATGGCACCCCCTTCTTCGCCGACCCGCGCGAAGTGCTGCGCCAGGTGGTGCAGAAGTTCGACGACATGGGCCTGAAGATCTGCGCCGCCTTCGAGCTGGAGTTCTACCTGATCGACCAGGAGAACGTGAACGGCCGGCCGCAGCCGCCGCGCTCGCCGATCTCCGGCAAGCGTCCGCATTCGACCCAGGTGTACCTGATCGACGACCTCGACGAATACGTCGACTGCCTGCAGGACATGCTCGAAGCCGCCAAGGAGCAGGGCATCCCGGCCGACGCCATCGTCAAGGAAAGCGCCCCGGCGCAGTTCGAGGTCAACCTGCACCACGTCGAGGACGCCATCAAGGCCTGCGACTACGCGCTGCTGCTCAAGCGCCTGATCAAGAACATCGCCTACGACCACGAGATGGACAGCACCTTTATGGCCAAGCCCTACCCGGGCCAGGCCGGCAACGGCCTGCACGTACACATCTCGCTGCTGGACAAGAAGACCGGCAAGAACATCTTCGCCGCCGACGACCCGCTGCAGAACCAGCCGCTGCGCCACGCCATCGGCGGCATTCTCGACACCATGGCCGCGAGCATGGCCTTCCTCTGCCCCAACGTGAACTCCTACCGCCGCTTCGGCGCGCAGTTCTACGTGCCCAACGCGCCGAGCTGGGCGCTGGACAACCGCACCGTGGCCGTGCGCGTGCCCACCGGCAGCGCCGACGCCGTGCGCATCGAACACCGGGTGGCCGGCGCCGACGCCAACCCCTACCTGATGCTGGCCTCGATCCTCGCCGGCATCCACCACGGCCTGACCAACCAGATCGACCCGGGCGAGCCGATCGAAGGCAACTCCTACGAGCAGCTCGAACCCAGCCTGCCGAACAACCTGCGCGACGCGCTGCGCGAGCTGGACGACAGCGAGGTGCTGAACAAGTACATCAGCCCGGACTACATCGACATCTTCGTCGCCTGCAAGGAAGCCGAGCTGCAGGAGTTCGAGACCACCATCTCCGACCTCGAGTACAACTGGTACCTGCATACCGTCTGATGCCATGCCCGACGCCGGCCCTAGTGCCGGCGTTGTTTTGTCTGCCACCCACGCTCTGCCGAACCGCCCGCGCCATGCGCAGCGGCGAAGCCATGCCTCGAGGAGGTCGTCATGTTTCGCGTTCTCGCTCCGCTACTGCTGGCCCTGGCTCCCGGACTGACGGCCGCCGCCGACAGCCTCCGCGTCTACAACTGGAACGACTACATCGCCCCGCAGGTGCTGGAGAGTTTCACCCGTGACACCGGCATCGCCGTGGAGTACCGCACCTTCAGCAGCGCCGAGGAACTGGCCAACGCCCTGGCCAGCGGCGAGTCCATCGACGTCGCGGTGCCCTCGCACAACGACCTGCCGGCGCTGATTGCCGCCGGCGGCATCCAGCCGCTGGACCTGCGCCTGCTGCCCAACCGCAGACACCTGGACAAGCAGCTGCTGAGCAAGCTGGCCGCGGTCGACCCGCAGAACCGCCACGCCGTGCCCTACCTGTGGGGCGCGGTGGGCCTGGCGATCAACGTGCCGCAGGCCGAGGCCGCCTACGGCGGGCCGCTGCCGGACAGCTGGAGCCTGCTGTTCGACGCCGCGCAGAGCGCGCGCCTGGCCAGTTGCGGCGTCAGCGTGCTGGACGCCCCGGACGAGACCCTGGCGCTGCTGCTCAACTACCAGGGCCGCAGCCTGGCGCGCAGCGCGCCGAGCCGCATCGAGCGCGCCGGCAACCTGCTCGACGGCCTGCGCCCGCATCTGCGCTACGTCGACAGCGAACGCTATATCGACGACCTCAGCCACGGCCGCCTGTGCCTGGCCATGGCCTGGGTCGGCGACGCCCTGGCCGCCGCCGACGCCGGCCAGCCGGTGCGCTTCCTGGTGCCCGAGGAAGGCTCGGTGCTGTTTATCGACAACCTGGTGATCCCTGCCAGCGCGCGGCGCGCCGACCTGGCCCATCGTTTCATCGACTACCTGATGCAGCCGCAGGTGGCCGCGCTGATCACCGCCGAGACCCTCTACCCCAACGGCAACGCCGATTCCGCGCAGTTCCTCGACGCCGCCCTGCTCAACCAGCCCGGGCTCTATCCGGACCAGGACACCAAGCGCCGCCTGCACGCCCTGGAGGTGCTGCCGGAGAAACACGCCGAAGTGCGCGACCGGGTCTGGCAGCGCTTTCGCGCCGGCGGCTGAAGGACTGACGCTGAAGCCAGGCGCGGCCAAGGCGCATTGCGGTGGCGAACGACTTGCCTCGGCAGCGCCGCCTGGCATCCAATAGCGCCTCCTTGCCCCAGGAGTTCGCCATGTCGCGCCCCGCCAGCCCCCGCAAACCGCGCGCCAGCAGCCAGGCGCGGATCGCCGTGATCCTCCAGGCCGCACGCGCGCTGCTGGCCGAACAGGGCGTGGCCAACCTGTCGATCTATGCCGTGGCCGAGCGTGCGGCGATTCCGCCGTCCTCGGTCTACCACTTCTTCGCCAGCGTGCCGGCGCTGCTCGAAGGCCTCACCGCCGACGTCCACGCCGCCTTCCGTGCCTGCCTGCAGCAGCCGGTGGAACACGCCGCGCTGCGCAGCTGGCACGACCTGTCGCGCCTCGTCGAGCAGCGCATGCTGGCGATCTACGCCGCCGACGCCGCCGCGCGCCAGCTGATCCTCGCCCAGCACGGCCTGGCCGAGGTGACCCAGGCCGACCGCCAGCACGACGTGGAACTGGGGCGACTGATGCAGGCGCTGTTCGAGCGCCACTTTCCCCTGCCGCAACTGCCGAGCGATATCGAGGTGTTCGCCCTGGCCATGGAGCTGGGCGACCGCGTCTACGCCCGCTCGGTGCAGCTGCACGGCGCCATCACCCCGCGCCTGGCCGAGGAAGGCATGCGCGTGTTCGACGCCTACCTCGGCCTGTACCTGCCCGCCGCCCTGCCGAAACGCCCCGCGCCGCTTACCTAGGGTGTCGCGGGGCCGCCTTGGCCGCGCCACCGCTGACAATTGACCTGCTGCGCACGGCGCGCCACAGCGCTGCAGGGGCGCATTTGTTCGCGAACGACCTTGGCCCGGCGCGCGGCCCTGTTCGCGGATGACTCCGCGTCTCCCCAAGCGGGCTCGGCCAGGAACCAGATTGACGGATACTAATCCGATAAAAATCCGAAATATTTTGCCTTTCCTGCCTTTACAGCCTTCTAAATTCGATTTTTATCGGATATAAATCGAGCATCTCGCCATGATCGATGTTCTGCCATGGCTTCCCGAGCAGGCCTCCGCGAGCCCGGAGCCGCCTGCCCACAAGTCCAAGAGGTGCTGTATGTCCCGTATCGTCACCGTCGCCGCGACCCAGATGGCCTGTTCCTGGGATGTCGCCGGCAATATCGCCAACGCCGAGAAGCTGGTGCGCCAGGCCGCCGCCCGGGGCGCACAGATCATCCTGATCCAGGAGCTGTTCGAGACCCCCTACTTCTGCCAGAAGCCCAATGCCGAATACACCCAGCTGGCCACCCCGGCGGAGGAAAACCCGGCGATCCTGCACTTCCAGAAGGTCGCCGCCGAACTGCGAGTGGTGCTGCCGATCAGCTTCTTCGAGCGCGCCGGCCGCGCCCGCTTCAACAGCATCGCGATCATCGACGCCGACGGCAGCAACCTCGGGATTTATCGGAAAAGCCATATCCCGGACGGCCCCGGCTACCACGAGAAGTACTACTTCAACCCGGGCGATAGCGGCTTCAAGGTGTGGGACACCGCCTACGCCAGGATCGGCGTCGGCATCTGCTGGGACCAGTGGTTCCCCGAATGCGCGCGCAGCATGGCGCTGCTGGGCGCGGAAATCCTGTTCTACCCCACCGCCATCGGCAGCGAGCCGCACGACCCCGCGATCAACTCGCGCGAGCACTGGCAGCGCGTGCAGCAGGGCCACGCCGGCGCCAACCTGATGCCGCTGGTGGCCAGCAACCGCATCGGCCGCGAGGAGCAGGACGGCTACGCCATCAGCTTCTACGGCAGCTCCTTTATCGCCAACCAGTTCGGCGAGAAGGTCGAGGAGCTGGATCAGAGCGAGGAAGGCGTGCTGGTGCACAGCTTCGATCTGACCGAGCTGGAGAAGGTGCGCAGCGCCTGGGGCGTATTCCGCGACCGCCGGCCGAACCTATACTGGCCGCTGGCGACCCTCGACGGCGAGAGCCTCTCCGAGTAACCCCCCATACCTTCGCCGGTGCGCACGACGCACCCTACGGATCGAACCATGACCACCCTGAACAGCACTCCTCGCGCCGACGGTTTCCGCATGCCGGCGGAATGGGAACCCCACAGCCAGACCTGGATGGTCTGGCCCGAACGCCCGGACAACTGGCGCCTCGGCGGCAAGCCGGCGCAGGCCGCCTTCGCCGCGGTGGCCCGCGCCATCGCCGAGTTCGAGCCGGTGACCGTCTGCGTGTCCGCCGCGCAGTACGAGAACGCCCGCGCGCGCCTGGACGACGACAACATCCGCCTGGTGGAAATCACCACCGACGACGCCTGGGTGCGCGACACCGGGCCGACCTTCGTCACCAACGCCAGCGGCGAAGTGCGCGGCGTGGACTGGACCTTCAACGCCTGGGGCGGCTTCGACGGCGGCCTGTACTGGCCCTGGCAGCGCGACGACCAGGTGGCGCGCAAGATCCTCGAGATCGAAGGCTGCAAGCGCTATCGCACCGAGGGCTTCGTGCTCGAGGGCGGCTCGATCCACGTCGACGGCGAAGGCACCCTGATCACCACCGAGGAATGCCTGCTCAACCAGAACCGCAACCCGCACCTCTCCCGCGAACAGATCGAGGCGCAGCTAGCGGAGCAGCTGGCCATCGATACGGTGATCTGGCTGCCGGACGGCCTGTACAACGACGAGACCGACGGCCACGTCGACAACTTCTGCTGCTACGTGCGCCCCGGCGAGGTGCTGCTGGCCTGGACCGACGATCAGAACGATCCCAACTACCCGCGCTGCCAGGCCGCCATGCGCGTGCTGGAAAGCGCGCGCGACGCCAAGGGTCGCCAGCTGATCGTGCACAAGATGCCGATCCCCGGGCCGATCCACGCCACTGAGGAAGAGTGCGCCGGCGTCGACGCCGCCGAAGGCAGCCAGGCACGCGATCCGTCGATCCGCCTGGCCGGCTCCTACGTCAACTTCCTCATCGTCAACGGCGGCATCGTCGCGCCGAGCTTCGACGACGCCAAGGACGCCGAGGCCCGCGCCATCCTCGAGCGGGTCTTCCCCGCGCACCGCGTGGTGATGGTGCCCGGCCGCGAGATCCTCCTCGGCGGCGGCAATATCCACTGCATCACCCAGCAGCAGCCGGCGCCGCAAGGGCGCTGAAGCCTCGGGCGGGCCGCGCTCAGCGGCCCGCCTGCAACGCCCGCCGGGTACTCAGCGGATCCAGCTGGCGCAGCGCCTGGTAGTGGCTGACGAACACCTGGCCGCCGAAACGCTGGAGAAAGTCCGAGCGGCCGAGCTGGTCCATCACCGGCCCCTTGACCTCCGACAGGTGCAGCTGCACCCCGGCGGCGCACAGGCGCTCGGCGATGGCCTCCAGCGACTCCAGGGCGCTGGCGTCGATCAGGTTGATCCCCGGGCACATCAGCACCAGGTGACGCACCTGCGGCCGCGCGGCGACCAGCGCGGCGACGCGGTCCTCGAGATAACGCGCATTGGGAAAATACAGGCTCTCGTCGACCCGCAGCGACAGCACGCTGGGGCTCTCGATCACCTGGAAGCGCTCGACGTTGCGAAAGTGCTCGCTGCCCGGCACCTGGCCGACCACCGCGATATGCGGGCGGCTGGTGCGCCAGAGAAACAGCAGCAGCGACAGGCCGACGCCGAGGACGATGCCGGTCTCGACGCCGAGCAGCAGCACCGCAGCGAGGGTCGCCGCCTGCGCCGCGCCGTCCTGCCGCGAATAGCGCCAGGTGCGCGCCAGCCCGCGCAGGTCGATCAGCCCCCACACCGCGACGACGATGATCGCCGCCAGCGCCGCCTGCGGCAGCCGCTGCAGCAGCGGCGCCAGCAGCAGCGCGCCGAGGGCGATGCCGACGGCGCTGAACACCCCGGCCATGGGCGTCCGCGCGCCGGCCTCGAAGTTGACCTGGGAACGGGCGATGCCGCCGGTCACCGGCAGGCCGCCGCTGAAGGCCGCCGCCAGGTTGGCCGCGCCGAGGCCGAGCAGCTCGCTGTCCGGCTCGATGCGCTGGCGCCGCCTGGCCGCCAGGGTCTGCGCCACCGCCATCGACTCGACGAAGCCCACCAGGCTGATCAGCAGCGCCGCCGGCAGCAGCTGCCGCGCTAGCTCGAGATCCAGCGGCGGCAGGCTCGGTGCCGGCAGGCCGGCGGCGATGCTGCCGACCACCCGCACGCCGCGCTCATCCAGTTGCCACAGCCAGACCGCGCCGGTGGCCAGGATCATCGCCAGCACCGGCACCGCCCGGCTCAGGTTGCCGGCCCAGGCCTGGTCCAGGCCGCAGCGTTGCAACAGCGGCGGCAAGCCGCGCCGCGCCCAGAACAGCAGCACCAGGCAGCCGACGCCGAGCAGCAGGGTCGGCCCGTGACTGGCCGGCAGGCCTCGCGCCAGCGCCGGCAGCAGCTGGCCCAGGGTCGCGCCGGCGGCGGCGATGCCGAGCAGCGGCGCCAGCTGGCCGAGGACGATCAGCAGGGCGGCGCCGCTGATAAAGCCGGAGATCACCGGATGGCTGAGAAAGTTGGCGATAAACCCCAGGCGCAGCAGCGCCATGCCACAGAGCAGCCCGCCGGACAGCAGCGCCAGCAGCAGGGCGGCGCCGGCGTACTCGGCGCTGCCGGCGGGAAACAGCGGCTGCAGGGCTGCCGCGGTCATCAGCGAGACCACCGCCACCGGGCCCACGGCCAGGGTGCGGCTGCTGCCGAACAGGGCGTAGGCCAGCAACGGCAGCATGCTGGCGTAGAGCCCGGCAGCCGGCGGCAGGCCGGCGAGCATGGCGTAGGCCAGGCTCTGCGGAATCAGCAGCAGGGTGACGATCAGCGCCGCCAGGGCATCGCCGGCCGCGGTCTGCCGATCATAGTGCCGGCCCCACTCCAGCCAGGGCAACCAACGGCGCAGCGACGAGGCTTTCATAGGCGGTCCAGGGGAATCTTCAGGTAGCGCACGCCGTTGTCCTCGGCCGGCGGCAGCTGCCCGGCGCGCATGTTGACCTGCACCGCCGGCAGCATCAGGGTCGGCACCTCCAGCGTGGCATCGCGCGCCTGGCGCATGGCGACGAAGGCGTCCTCGCCGATGCCCTCGTGCACGTGCAGGTTGTGCGCGCGCTGCTCGGCCACCGTGGTCTCGCAGCAGAAATCGGCGCGCCCCGGCGCCTTGTAGTCGTGGCAGAGAAACAGGCGGGTGGCGTCCGGCAGTTCGAACAGGCGGCGGATCGAACGGTACAGGGTGCGTGCATCGCCGCCGGGAAAATCGCAGCGCGCCGTGCCGTAGTCCGGCATGAACAGGGTGTCGCCGACGAAGACGGCGTCGCCGATCACGTAGCTCATGCAGGCCGGCGTGTGCCCCGGGGTGTGCAGGGCGAAGGCCTCGATGGCGCCGATCTGGAAGCGCTCGCCGTCGCGCAGCAGGCGGTCGAACTGGGAACCGTCGGTGGCGAACTCGCGGCCGGCGTTGAACAGCTGGCCGAAGGTGCTCTGCACCTGGGTGATGCGCTCGCCGATGGCCAACCGGCCGCCCAGCTCGCGCTGCAGGTAGGGCGCGGCCGACAGGTGGTCGGCGTGCACATGGGTTTCCAGCAGCCAGTCCACCGTCAGGCCCTGCTCGCGCACATGGGCGACGATGCGGGCGGCGCCGGCATGCGACGTACGCCCGGCGGCCGGGTCGTAATCCAGCACCGAATCGACGATGGCACAGCGGCGGCTGGGCGGGTCGGCGACCACGTAGCTGTAGGTGAAGGTGGCGGGATCGAAGAAGGGGGTGATGACGGGCGACATGCCGGCTCCCGGGCGGACGACGGCGAGTCGCCCGCCCCCTGCGATTCAGGATTTGGATTTACAAGTATTGACGCCTAACAGCGGATAGGCCGGACAGAAGCGGAAGATTCCGCTGGCCAGCGGCAGCAGGCCGATCCAGCCCCACAGGCCGATGACGCCGGACAGGCTGAGGCCGATCAGGATCAGCCCGGCGGCGATGCGCAGGCTGCGGTCGAGGTTCCCTACGTTGCGTTGCATGATGACCTCCTCGGTCAGTGGCCGCGCCGGGCCTCCAGCGCGGCAAAGATGAGCATCCCGGCGAGCAGCGCGGCAACGAACAGCGGTGCCTGCCAGTGCCCGCTGAGCAGGATGGCCACGGCCGGCCCCGGGCAAATGCCGGCGATGCCCCAGCCGAGGCCGAACAGCAGGCTGCCGCCGACCAACCGGGCATCCAGCTCGCGCCGCCTCGGCAATTGCATGGCGCCGCCCAGCAGCGCGCGGGAACGCCTGCCCGCCAGGTGCAGGGGCAGGGCCGCGACGGCGATGGCGCCGGCCATCACCAGCGCCAGCGAGGGGTCCCAGGCGCCGGCCAGGTCGAGGAAGGCCAGCACCTTGGCCGGGTTGGCCATGCCGGCCAGCAGCAACCCCAGGCCGAACAGCAGGCCGCAGGCGAATGCACTGAGTCTGGCCATGTTCAGCCCCCCAACAGATGACGCAGGACAAACACCGTGGCGAAACCCGCGGCCATGAAGCACAGGGTCGCCACCAGCGAGCGCGGCGACAGGCGGGCAATCCCGCATACGCCATGGCCGCTGGTGCAACCGCTGGCGTAGCGGGTGCCAATCCCCACCAGCAGGCCGGCGCCGATCAGCCCGAGGGCGCCGCTGTCGAACTCGATCGCCGGCAGGGCGGCGAACAGGCCCCACAGCACGGGCGCGACCAGCAGCCCGAGGAGAAACAGCGCCGCCTCGCCACGGCCCTGCGCGCCCGGCTGCAGCAGGCTGCCGAGCAGGCCGCTGATGCCGGCGATGCGGCCGTTGGCCAGGGCGAAGATGGCCGCCGCCAGGCCGATCAGCGCGCCGCCGGCCAGCGCGCTCCAGGGTGTGAAGGCGTTCCAGTCGATGCTCATTGCTCCTGGCCCTCGCAGAACAGCCGGTACAGCGTCTCGATCACCGCCAGCGCCGCCGGGCTGCTAATGCGGTAATGGATCTGCTTGCCGTCGCGGCGGGTTGCCACCAGGCCTTCGCGGCGCAGCACGGCCAGCTGCTGCGACAGGGTCGGCTGCTGGATGCCGAGCAGCGCCTCCAGCTCGCTGACGTTGCGCTCGCCCTGGGCCAGCTGGCACAGCAGCAGCAGGCGGTCCGGGTTGGCCAGGGCCTTGAGCAGCTGGCCGGCGGCATCGGCATTGGCGCGCAGCTGCTGGATATCGAGGGCGTCGGTCATGGCTACACCTTAGGCAAATACAATATGTATTTTTATATATTGTATTTTTGAAGAGTGTTAGCCAAGGCGACCAACGGTCAAGGCGTACGCCATAAACGCAAAAACCCGCCGAAGCGGGTTCTCTGGGCGTTGCCGCCGATCAGGAATCGGCGTCGGCAGCGGCCTGGTAGGCGGCGGCGTCGAGCAGCTTGTTCAGCTCGCTGGCATCGCTCGGCTTGAGCTTGAAGAACCAGCTGCCGTAGGGGTCGCTGTTGACGCTCTCGGGGCTGTCGGCCAGCGCCTCGTTGATCGCGATCACCTCGCCGCCGATCGGCGCGTAGATGTCGGAGGCGGCCTTGACCGACTCCACCACCCCGGCTTCCTGGCCGGCGTCCAGCTGCTTGCCGAGCTCCGGCAGCTCGATGAACACCACATCACCGAGGGCTTCCTGGGCGTGGTCGGAAATGCCCACGGTCACGCTGCCGTCGGCCTCCAGGCGCGCCCACTCGTGGCTGGCGGCGTAACGCAGATCGGCGGGAATATTGCTCATGTGTCGTTCCTCGTAAGCGATGACGGCAAGCGGGCCGTCAGGACAATTTAGCAGGCCGCGGCGGGAGCGAAAGCCGGCGCCGTGGCCCAAAAAGATTCAGAACCTGTTTACGATCTCGCGAGCTAGAGCCATGCAAGGCAAAAACAGGCGAGGAAGCGGAGTTTACGAGCTGTAAATGAGCATTCCGAGCCTGTTTTTAACGCAGCAGGGCCGACGCGCAGCAGATCGTAGACAGGTTCTTAGATCAGGGTTTTGCCGTTACGTACAAAGCTCGGCTTGACCACCCGCACCGGGTACCACTTGCCACGGATTTCCACTTCGGCGCGCTCGCCGGTGGCCGCCGGCACGCGGGCCAGGGCGATGGACTTGTTCAGCGTCGGCGAGAAGCTGCCGCTGGTGATCTCGCCGTCGCCTACGCCCTCGACGCGCACTACCTGATGCGCGCGCAGCACGCCGCGCTCCTCCAGCACCAGGCCGACCAGCTTGCTCGGGCAACCGGCGGCGCGCTGCGCCTCCAGTGCGGCGCGGCCGATGAAGTCGCGCGCGGCCGGCTCCCAGGCGATGGTCCAGGCCAGGTTGGCGGCCAGCGGCGAGACGCTCTCGTCCATGTCCTGGCCGTAGAGGTTCATTCCCGCCTCCAGGCGCAGGGTGTCGCGCGCGCCGAGGCCGATGGGGGCGATGCCGGCGCCAACCAGTTCGTTGAGGAAGGCGACGACTTCGCTGGCCGGCAGGATGATCTCCAGGCCGTCCTCGCCGGTGTAGCCGGTGCGGGCGATAAACCAGTCGCCCTCGGGCAGGCCCTGGAACGGCTTGAGTTCGTGGATCAGCGCGGCGCGCGCCTGGGTCACCAGCTCGGCGACGCGGGCGCGGGCGCGCGGGCCCTGGATGGCGAGCATGGCCAGGTCGCGGCGCTCGCGCAGCTCAACGGCGAAATCGCCGGCCTGGGCGTGCATCCAGGCCAGGTCCTTGTCGCGGGTGCCGGCGTTGACCACCAGGCGGTAGCCCTGCTCCTGGGCAGCAGAGCTGGTGAGGTAGACGATGAGGTCATCGATCACCCCGCCCTGCTCGTTGAGCATGGCGCTGTACAGCGCCTTGCCGACGCCCTCCAGGCGCGCCACGTCGTTGGCCAGCAGGCGCTGCAGATAGGCCTGCGCCTGGCTGCCGGCGACGTCCACCACGCACATGTGCGAGACGTCGAACACGCCGCACTCGCGGCGCACCTGATGATGTTCCTCCACCTGCGAGCCGTAGTGCAGCGGCATGTCCCAGCCGCCGAAATCGACCATCTTGGCGCCCAGCGCCAGATGCAGGTCATAGAGGGGGGTACGCTGTCCCATGGGTGTCTCCTTCCGGGCTTGGCGAAGCGATTCAGACCACCTAGAAGCTACCTGCGTTGCCATTGCTGCGTTGAAAGCGGGTTCGAAATGCTCATGTACAAAAGTACATTCCGCTTTCTCTCCCGCTTTACTCACGGTGCTCGCCCTTCGGGCCAGCCTTACGGCTGTTACTCCCGCTGGTCGTTGCGCCTTGCACTGGCGGCCTCGGCTACGCTTCTAGACGAATCTTGCCGGGTTACCCGGCTCGCGAATGGCGCGCATTGTAGCCGCAAGGTCGGCAGGGGTCATCCTGACCGAAGGTCGCCCTCGGTTAGCCGATCCGCCGCGCGGAACGGCGGATCAGCAGGATCACCGGCAGCAGGCCGACCAGTATCAGGGTCAGCGCCGGCAACGCTGCGCGCGCCCATTCGCCTTCGCTGGTCATCTCGAATACCCGCACCGACAGGGTGTCCCAGCCGAAGGGACGCATCAGCAAGGTGGCCGGCATTTCCTTGAGCACGTCGACGAACACCAGCAGCGCAGCGGACAGGGTGCCCGGCAGTAACAGCGGCAGATAGACCCGCAAGAACAGGCCGATGCCGCCGACGCCGAGGCTGCGCGAGGCCTCCGGCAGCGACGGGCGGATGCGCGCCAGGCTGGTTTCCAGCGGGCCGAAGGCCACCGCCATGAAGCGGATCAGGTAGGCCACCAGCAGCGCCGCGAGGCTGCCCAGCAGCAGCGGTTTGCCGGCGCCACCCAGGGCGCCGGACAGCGGGATCACCAGTTCGCGGTCGAGGAAGCTGAACGCCAGCATGATCGCCACCGCCAGCACCGAGCCCGGCAGGGCGTAGCCGATATTGCCCAGGGCCACGCCGACGCGCACCCCGCGGGTCGGCGCCTGGCGCCGGGCGAAGGCCAGCAGCATGGCCACCGCGACCGTGATCAAGGCCGCCATGCCGCCCAGGTAGAGGGTGTGCAGGATCAGCCCGGCGTAGCGCTCGTCGAGGTCGAAGCGGCCGCGCTGCCAGAACCACACCAGCAGCTGCAGCAGCGGAATGACGAAGGCGCAGGCGAACACCAGGCCGCACCAGGCGCTGGCGGCGAACGCCTGCCAGCCGTGCAGCTGGTACAGCGCCTGGCCGCGCGGGCGTTCGTTGGCCGGCCGCGCGGCGCCGCGGGCGCGGCGCTCGCCATAGAGCACCAGGGCCACCGCCAGCAGCAGCAGGCTGGCCAGCTGGGTGGCGCTGGTCAGGCTGTAGAAGCTGTACCAGGTCTTGTAGATGGCGGTGGTGAAGGTGTCGAAGTTGAACACCGACACCGCGCCGAAATCGGCCAGGGTCTCCATGATCGCCAGGGCCAGGCCGGCGCCGATGGCCGGCCGCGCCATGGGCAGGGCGACGCGCCAGAAGGCCTGCCAGGGACTCTGCCCGAGCACCCGCGCGGCCTCCATCAGGCCCTTGCCCTGGGCCAGGAAGGCGCCGCGGGCGAGCAGGTAGACGTAGGGGTAGAACACCAGCACCAGGACGATGATCACCCCGCCGGTGGAGCGCACCCGCGGCAGGCGCAGGCCGCTGCCGAACCACTCGCGCAGCAGGCTCTGCAGCGGCCCGGCGAAATCCAGCAGGCCGACGAAGACGAAGGCCAGCACATAGGCGGGAATGGCGAAGGGCAGCATCAGCGCCCAGTCTAGCCAGCGCCGCCCGGGAAACTCGCAGAGGCTGGTGAGCCAGGCCAGGCTGACGCCGAGCAGGGTCACGCCGATGCCGACGCCGAGTACCAGGGTCAGGGTATTGCCGATCAGCCGCGCCATCTGCGTCTGCCACAGGTGCGCCCAGATCTGCGTGTCCACCTCGTGCCAGCTGAGCAGCAGCACCGACAGCGGCAACAGCACCAGCAGGGCAACGGCGAAGACGATGGGGTACCAGCGACGCTGGACGGGATGCGGCACGCGGATTCCTCGACGGCGGAAAAGACGACGCCCCGGCTGGGCGGGGCGTCGAAGTATAACGGCAGCGGCGCGGATCACCGAGGGTACGCCGTGACGCACCCGCGGCGCTCTCGCCAGCAGCTTACTGCCAGCCGGCGCGATCCATCAGCATGGTCGCTTCGGCCTGGCGCTTGCCGGCCACTTCGGTGGCGATGGAGTCGGCCTTGAAGCTGCCCCAGGCGGCCACTTCCTCGGACGGCGCAACTGCCGGGTTGGCCGGGAATTCCTGGTTGACGCCGGCGAAGATGCTCTGCGCTTCCGGGGTGGTCATCCACTCCAGCAGCTTGCGGGCCTGCTCCGGGTGCGGCGCGTGCTTGGTCACGCCGGCGCCGGCCAGGTTGACGTGCACGCCACGGTCGTTCTGGTTCGGCCAGAACGGCTTGACCTTCAGATCCGGCTGCTGCTTGTGCAGACGGCCGTAGTAGTAGGTGTTGGTGATGCCGACGTCGCACTGGCCGGCGTCGATGGCCTGCAGCAGCGCGGTGTCGTCGGCGAACACGTCGGTGGCCAGGTTGTTCACCCAGCCCTTGACGATCTGCTCGGTCTTCTCGGCGCCGTGGGTCTCGATCAGGGTGGCGGTCAGCGACTGGTTGTACACCTTCTTGCTGGTGCGCAGGCACAGGCGGCCTTCCCAGTTCTTGTCGGCCAGCGCCTCGTAGGTGGACAGCTCTTCCGGCTTGACCCGCTCGGTGGAGTAGAAGATGGTCCGCGCGCGCAGCGACAGGCCGGTCCAGCTGTCGCTGCTGGAACGGTACTGGGCGGGGATATTGGCGGCGATCAGGTCCGACTTGGTCGGCTGCAGCACGCCTTCCTGCTCGGCCTGCCAGAGGTTGCCGGCGTCGACGGTGATCAGCAGGTCGGCCGGGGTGTTGGCGCCTTCGGCCTTGAGGCGGGCGATCAGCGGGGCTTCCTTGTCGGTGATGAACTTCACCTTGACCCCGGTCTTTTCGGTGTAGAGATCGAATACCGGCTTGATCAGCTCGTCGATACGGGCGGAGTAGACCACCACCTCATCGGCGGCCTGGACGGCGCTTGCCAGGGTGCCGAGGGTGAATGCAGCGAGCAGCGCGTTGCGAGCCTTCATGGGACCAGCCTCTTGTGGATGAAAAAAGTGGCTGAATAGTAGTGAATGTTATTTGCCTTCTCAACGTAAATACGTCAACAAAAGTCAACGAGTGTTACAAGGCGCGCGCCAGCTCCGGCAGGTCGCCGCTCAGCCCCAGCGCCTGACGCACGAACAGCGCCTTGGCCTCGGCCTGGCCATCGACCAGATCGAGGCCGACGTTGCGCAGCAGCCGCACCGGCAAGGGGTCGGCCTGGAAAAGGCGCTGGAAGCCCTCCATCGCCGCCATCATCGCCAGGTTGTGCGGCATGCGCCGGCGCTCGAAGCGGCTCAGCACGCGCTCTTCACTCAGGTTCTCGCCACGCTCGGCGGCATGCAGCAGCACCTCGGCCAGCACCGCGGCGTCGAGAAAACCCAGGTTGACCCCCTGCCCCGCCAGCGGGTGGATGGTATGCGCGGCGTCGCCGATCAGCGCCAGCCCCGGCTCGACGTAACGCTTGGCATGACGCTGACGCAGCGGGATGCACAGGCGACGGTCGGCATGCAGCACCTGGCCGAGGCGGTGCTCGAAGGCCTTGCCCAGCTCGACGCAGAAGGCTGCATCGTCCAGCGCCATGAGCCGCTCGGCCTCGCTCGGCAGGGTCGACCAGACGATCGAGCACCAGTGCTCACCCGCCGCGCCGGGCAGCGGCAGGAAGGCCAGCGGGCCGTCGTCGGTGAAGCGCTGCCAGGCGGTGGCCTGGTGCGGGCGCTCGACCCGCACGCTGGTGACGATGGCGTGGTGCAGGTAATCCCACTCGCGGCTGGCGCAGCCGGCCAGGCGGCGCACCGCCGAGTTGGCGCCATCGGCGGCCACCAGCAGCGGCGCGCGCAGCTGGCGGCCGCCCTCCAGGGTCAGCAGCCAGTCGTCGCCGCTGCGGCGCAGCTGCTCCAGACGTGCGCCGGGCAGCAGGCCGAGCTGGCTGTCGTGCAAACGCTCGAGCAGGGCGTCCTGCACTACGCGGTTCTCGACTATGTGGCCGAGGGTTTCGGCATGCACGCTGGCCGCGGCGAAATGGATGCTGCCGGTGCCGCTGCCGTCCCATACGCGCATCTCGCCATAGGCGCAGGCGCGCCGCGCGGCGATGCCGTCCCAGGCGCCGAGGCGTGCGAGGATGCGCTGGCTGGCCATGGACAGGGCGCTGACCCGCGGCTCGAAGGCGGCAGCCGGGTCGAACGGCGCCAGGCGCAACGGGCTGCCGTCCACCACCAGAATTTCCAGGCCGCTGTGCTCCAGGGCCAGCGCCAGGGCGCTGCCGACCATACCGGCACCGACGATGATCAGATCCGCGCGCATATCCATTCCTGCGTCAATCATGAGTAGGGTGTCGCGGGGCCAGTCACAGATTGCGCGTCCCCAGGCCCATGGCCTGGCGAGCGAACCAGCGCTTGGCCGGCGGCAGCAGGTCGAGGCCGAGCAAACCGAGGTTGCGTCCGGCGGTCAGCAGCGGCTGGGCATTGCTGAACAGCCGGGTAACCCGGTCGGAGAAGCCCAGGGTCAGCTGCTGGTCCAGTTGCTGGCGCTGCAGGTAGCCCTGCAGGGTGGCGAAGTCGCCGAGCGGCGCGGTGGCGGCCTGCAGCACCTCGGCCAGCGCCAGGGTGTCGCGCAGCGACAGGTTGTAGCCCTGCCCGGCGATGGGGTGCAGGCTGTGCGCCGCGTTGCCCAGCACCACCAGGTGCGGCCGCACCTGCTCCTGCGCCTCGACCAGGCTCAGCGGATAGAGATGGCGTGCGCCGACCTGGCGCAAGGCGCCCAGGCGGTAACCGAAGGCCTGCTGCAGCTCGGCGAGAAAGGCCGCGTCGCTCAGCCTGAGCAGGCGCTCGGCATCGGCGGCGGCGCGGGTCCAGACCAGCGCGCAGCGATTGTCGGTGAGCGGCAGCAGGGCCATCGGCCCTTCGTCGGTGAAACGCTCGAAGGCCTGACCGCGGTGGGCCTCCAGCGGCGTGACATTGGCGATCAGCGCGCTCTGCCCGTAGGGCCGCTGGCTGACGCCGATGCCCAGTTGCTCGCGCAGGCCGGAACGGCCGCCGTCGGCCAGCACGGCCAGGTCGCAGTCGAGCTGGCGCTCGTCGCTCAGACTCAGGCGGTAGCCGTCGTCCAGACGCTGCAACCCGGTGACCTCGGCCGGGCAGTACCACTGCACCACCTCGGCATCTAGCGCCTGCCACAGGCAATGGCCGATCCAGGCGTTCTCCACCACGTAGCCGAGCGCCGGCACCCCTTCCTCGATGGCTTGCAGGCGCGCGGCACCGAAACGGCCACGGTCGGAGACGTGAATCTGCAGGATCGCCTCGGCGCGCTGGGCGATGGCCTGCCACAGGCCCAGGCGTTCGTAGATCAGCCGGCTGCCGTAGGACAGCGCGGTGGAACGCGCGTCGTAGCTGGGCTGATAGCTGCTGCCGGGGGCGAAGGGTTCGATCAGGGCGATGCGCCAGCCGCGCTGGCGCGCGGTGTCCTGCAGCGCCAGGGCCAGGCTCGCGCCGACCAGGCCGCCGCCGATAATGGCCAGCTGTACCCGGGCCATCAACGCAGTCCCGCCGTCAGGGCCAGGCGGCTGGCACCGAGCCGTCTCCCAACAGCCCCGCCACCGATAATCGCCAGCTGCACGCGCCTCATCGGCTCAGGCGGCCTGACTGCGCGCGGCGGCCATCAGCGCCTCGATCTCGGCGACGGTCTTGGGCACGCCGTTGGTGAGAATCTCGCAGCCGCCCTTGGTCACCACCACGTCGTCCTCGATGCGCACGCCGATGCCGCGCCACTTCTTGGCGACCTTTTCATTGTCCACGGCGATATAGATGCCCGGCTCGACCGTCATCGCCATGCCCGGCTCGAGCACGCGCCACTCGCCGCCGACCTTGTAGTCGCCGACGTCGTGCACGTCCATACCCAGCCAGTGACCGGCGCGGTGCATGTAGAAGGCCTTGTAGGCCTCGCTGGCGATCAGCGCCTCGACCTCGCCCTCGAGCAGGCCGAGTTCGACCAGGCCGGCGGTGATCACCCGCACGGTGGCCTCGTGCGCCTCGTTCCAGTGCTTGCCCGGGGCGATCTCCTTGAAGGCGGCCTCCTGGGCGGCCAGCACCAACTCGTAGATGGCCTTCTGCTCGGCGGAGAACTTGCCGCCGACCGGGAAGGTGCGGGTGATGTCGCTGGCGTAGCAGTCGATCTCGCAGCCGGCGTCGATCAGCACCAGATCGCCGTCCTTGAGCGCCGCGTCGTTCTCGCGGTAGTGCAGGATGCAGGCGTTCTTGCCGGCGGCGACGATGCTGCCGTAGGCCGGCATCTTCGCCCCACCCTTGCGGAACTCGTAATCCAGCTCGGCTTCCAGGTGGTACTCGAACAGCCCGGCGCGGCTGGCCTGCATGGCACGCACGTGGGCGCGCGCGCTGATCTCGGCGGCCTCCTTCATCACCTTCACCTCGGCGGCCGACTTGTACAGGCGCATGTCGTGCAGCAGGTGGTCGAGGGCGACGAACTCGTTGGGCGGCGTGGCGCCCTGGCGGGCCTTGGCGCGGATATGGTTGATCCACTCCATCAGCCGGTGATCGAACTCCTGGTTGCAGCCGATGGCGTAGTAGACGCGCTCGCGCCCCTCGATCAGGCCGGGCAGGATGTCGTCGATGTCGCCGATGGGGAAGGCGTCGTCGGCACCGTAGTTGGCGATCGCCCCGTCCTGGCCGGCGCGCAGGCCGTCCCACAACTCGCGCTCGGGGTCGCGCTCGCGGCAGAACAGCACGTACTCGCCATGCTCGCGCCCGGGGATCAGCGCCATCACCGCTTCCGGCTCGGGGAAGCCGGTGAGGTACTGGAAGTCACTGTCCTGGCGGTAGACGTGCTCGACGTCGCGGTTGCGGATATACACCGGCGCCGCCGGCAGGATGGCGATGCTGTTGGGCTCCATCTGCGCCATCAGCGCCTTGCGCCGGCGGGCATACTCGGACTTGGGGATGCTGATCAAGACGGGCTCCGGAAGAACTCAGTGCAGGGAGGGTTTGGCCGCAGGCGCCGCGGGCTTGGCGCACTCGGCGAACAGCAGCAGCGGTGCCACGCGCAGGTATTCCATGACTTCCATGTAATCGCTCTCGCCGTCCTCGGATTCCTCCAGGGCACTCTGCACCTGGGCGATGGCGGACAGGTCCTGCAACACTTCCATGGCCTCGCCGCTCAGCGCGCCGTCGCGGGCGGTCAGGCCGAAGCCGCCGAGAAAGCCTTGGCACCACTGGCCGAGGGCGACGGCGCGCTGCGCCAGCGGCGCCTCGTCGTCCGGCAGCAGCAGGACCACGGTGACGTCTTCGCTGCACAGCTCGCCCTTGACCATCTCCTGCAGGCCGATCAGCGCCTGGCGCACGTTGTCCTGCGGCTCGCTGCCGAGCAGCTCGGCGGCGTCGAGCAGCCAGGCCTCGGCCTCGAAGCCGGCGCCGGCGCAACTGCGGCCGAGCAGCAGGCCGTGCAGTTCGGCAGGGGAAACGGAATGCCCGGCGCTGCTCAGCAGGGCGGCGAAGGCGGCGTAGGGGGAGCTGGGAGTCGACATAGATAGCTAGGCGCCAGACGGCGCAATCTCTAGAATGGAGGCCTCGTATCCTAGCACCGGCAGGCGCGCCAAGACCATCCGAGGCCGCCGGGGCGCCCGCGACGTGTTCGTCACGCCGCGGCCGCCAGGGTTTGACCCGCCGCCGCGACACGCCTATATAGTCCAGCCATTCCCTCCCGAAGCGAGAGCCCATGGAAGACGCCGATCTGCACGTATTGACCGCCAAGCTGGACCTGCTGATCCAGCGCGTCGAGCAGCTCAAGGCTCACAACCGACTCCTGCTGGCGAATGAACAGGCCTGGCGCGAGGAACGCGCCCATCTGATCGAAAAGAACGAATTGGCCCGGCACAAGGTCGAATCGATGATTTCGCGCCTCAAAGCCCTGGAGCAGGACACATGACCCAGTCGAACACCGTGACCGTCCATATCCTGGACAAAGAATATTGCATCGCCTGCCCGCAGGACGAACGCGCCAACCTGGAAAGCGCCGCCCGTTATCTCGACGGCAAGATGCGCGAGATCCGCACCAGCGGCAAGGTGATCGGCGCCGACCGCGTGGCGGTGATGGCCGCGCTGAACATCACCCACGACCTGCTGCACAAGCAGCAACGCCTGGATCAGGACGCCAGTTCGACGCGCCAGCAAGTGCGCGACCTGCTCGATCGCGTCGACCAGGCACTGGCCGACGACCAGGCCTCCTGAGCCGCCATGCCTGCCACTTCGTCGCAGGCCGCCCCTCGGCTGCGGGGTTCGGGTATACTGGCCGCCACTTCCTGGGGTGTGCGCCAGTTGGGGATGTCCCTGAGCCGATACGCACAACCACGGGGGTTGCATGTTGGGGCCGGTGTGCATGTCCGCCTGACGGAAAGCCTTAACGCCTCCTGCATCCTCCACCTTGAACTTTCGGGTTCAAGGGCTAAACCGACAGCGGCACGCCGGGAAGTCATCCTTTCAGCCAGCGCCCACCCGGGCCGCCGCGCCCCGCTCCGCAGCCTCCATTCATGACCGCCAGCGCCGCCCCCAGTCGCCCGCAATTGCGCCGTCTGCTGCGTCAGCGCCGCCGCAGCCTCAGCCGCAGCCAGCAACGCCGCGCCGCCCGCGGCCTGTATCGCCAGCTGGCGCAACACCCGCGCTTTCGCCGCGCCCGCGATATCGCCCTGTACCTGCCCACCGACGGCGAGATCGATCCACGGCCGCTGCTGGCCGCTGCGCAGAAGCGCGGCAAGCGCACCTACCTGCCGGTGCTCAGCGCCTGGCCGCGCACCAAGATGGTGTTCCAGCGCGTCACCCGGCACGAGAAACTGGCCGGCAATCGCTTCCGCATCCTCGAGCCGCGCCCGCAGCCGGCGCGCCAGCGCAAGGTCTGGGCGCTGGACCTGGTGCTGCTGCCGCTGGTGGGCTTCGACGCGCGCGGCGGCCGCCTGGGCATGGGCGGCGGTTTCTACGACCGCAGCCTGGCCTACCTGCACAGGCGCAAAAATTGGCACAAGCCGACGCTATTGGGCCTGGCGCACGAATGTCAGCGGGTGGACGAACTGGCGCTGGCCAGCTGGGACGTGCCCTTGCAGGCGACGGTAACGGACAGGGCTTGGTACTGAAGACGGGGAAGTGGCACCGCGTTCCCTGCGGCGCTGGAAGCTGGCGACCCGAAACTCAGGGCTGCTGCGTTACATTGACCGGGACGTCCTGCTGACGCTCCCAAAGGCTCTGGGTGTAACCCGTGGTAACCACGCCCAGGCTGAACAGCACTACGAGAACCCACAAAAGATCTGGCTTGCGTTTCATCTATTGCCTCCCCCTTCAAGGCAACTACGCACGTTGATCGCGGCGTTATTGTTTTATGCAATCCGACGTCGCCAAGCGTTAAGCCGGGCATTTTCCGCCAGTGCCGAGCACTGTGCAATTTCCGGCGCCAACCGGCCGTCGGAGATCTCCACTCAAACGAGCGTCCGCGTACGGACCGGTCTGCAGGAGCAAAGTTCATGCCTTATTGGCTGATGAAATCCGAACCCGACGAATTATCCATCCACGACCTGCAGCGCCTGGGTCGTGCACGCTGGGACGGCGTGCGCAATTACCAGGCGCGCAACTTCCTGCGCGCCATGGCGCCGGGCGAGCTGTTCTTCTTCTACCACTCCAGCTGCCCGCAGCCGGGTATCGCCGGTATCGGCCGCATCGCCGGGCCGGCCTACCCCGACCCCACCGCGCTGGAGCCACACAGCCACTACTTCGACGCCAAGGCCAGCGCCGAGAAGAATCCCTGGAGCGCGCTGGACGTGGAGTTCGTCGAGGCCTTCGCCGAGGTGCTGCCGCTGCCGCAGCTGAAGAACAATCCACTGCTGGCCGAACTGGCACTGGTGCAGCGCGGCAGCCGGCTGTCGGTGATGCCGGTGGGCGCGGCCGAATGGGCGGCGATTCTCGCCATGCGTTGAGTCGCAGCCGGCACTGTGCTATCACCACGGGGAAGCCTTCGGAGTCCGCCCATGCCGGCACCTTCCGCCTGGCCGGCGCGCCTGGCGCTGGCCCTCCTCCTCGTGGTGCTGAGCAGTGCCAGCGTGCTGCTCTGGCGTCAGCTCGAGGGCGAGCGGCAGCAGCGCCTGGAGGAGCGCCTCGGCTACCAGGCGCGCAGCCTGGCCCGCCAGCTGGAAAGCACCCTGCACCTGGAGGTCGCCAGCCTCGAACGCATCGCCCGTCTGTGGAACAGCCTGGGCCGGCTGCCGCGGGCCAGCTGGGAGGAGGAGGTGGCCCACGCGCTGCGCGGTTTCCCTGCCTATCAATCGATCCAGTGGGTCGGCGAGGACCTGCGCATGCGCTGGCTGCTGCCGCTGGCCGGCAACGAGGCGGCGCTGAACTTTCGCCTCACCGCCGATCACCCCAACTACCCGCTGGCCATGCAGGCGCGCGACAGCGGCGAGCAGCGTTTCTCCAACAGCTTCGAGCTGGTCCAGGGCGGCCGCGGCTTCGTCCTCTACACCCCGCTGTACCGCGACGAGGGCGGCGCGCGGGTGTTCGACGGTTTCCTCCAGGGGGTGTTTCGCGTCGAGCCGCTGATGCAGCAGCTGCTCGGCCAGATCGACCGCGACGCCTTCAACCTGGAGCTGCTGGAAAACGGCCACAGCCTGTTTCGCCACGGCCAGGTCGACGGCGCCCCGGGGCTGAGCCAGCGAGTCGACCTGCAACTGCTCAACAACCGCGGCTTCAGCTTGCGCCTGAGCCCCACCGCGCAACTGCTGGCGCAGCTGAACACGCCGCTACCCGGCGTGGTGCTGGGCGCCGGCCTGGCGATCAGCCTGCTGCTGGTCGCCGCCCTGGCCCTGGCCCTGGAGAACAGCCGGCGCGCCCACGCCCTGCAGGTGGCCAACCGGCGCTTCAAGGTGGAGGCGACGCGCCGCGAGGAAACCGAGCAGCGCCTGTCGGAGAACCGCGAACGCCTGCAGCTGGTGCTCGACCTGACCGACTCCAGCCATGACGGCCTGTTCATCTTCGACAGCGCCAGCCGCGAGCTGCTGCACATGAATCAGGCCACCTACGCCAGCCTCGGCTATCGCCCCGAGCAGTTCGCCCAGCTGCTGCGCGACGACCCGGAAAAACTGCTGCCCGGCTTTCACCGCTGGCTGGAGCAGGCGCGCCAGGCGCAGCGCGACAACCTCTCGCGAATCTTCCAGCGCGAGCTGATCCGCCGCGACGGCAGCCACCAGCCGGCCGAGATCAACACCCAGCTGGTGCAGTTGCACGGCCGCGAGTACCTGATCGCGGTGTCGCGCGACAACAGCGAGCGCCTGCAACTGGAGGCCCAGCTGCAGCGCCTGTCGCAGCTCGACGGCCTGACCGGGCTGTACAACCGGCGCTACTTCGACCAGCAGCTGCAGGCCGAATGGCGTCGCCTGCGACGGATCGGCGCGCCGCTGGCGCTGCTGATGCTGGATATCGATCACTTCAAGGCCTACAACGACGCGCTCGGCCACCTGGCCGGCGACGACGCCCTGCGCAAGGTCAGCACGGTGTTGCAGGAGAGCCTGCAGCGCGAAGGCGACGTGGCCTGTCGCTACGGCGGCGAGGAGTTCGCGATCATCCTCGCCAACACCGGCCTGGAGGGTGGCGAACACGTCGCCGCGCGCATCCACGCGGCCATCGCCCACCTCGACATCGCCCATCCGGCCAGCCCGCTGGGGCGCCTGAGCCTGAGCATCGGCCTGACCGTGGTCGACCCGGTCAGCGACGAGGCGCCCGGCGAGCTGCTCGCCCAGGGCGACCAGGCGCTGTACCGGGCCAAGCACGAGGGGCGCAACCGCACCTGCCTGTGGCAGCCACCCGGCGCTTGACCTGCATCAAACCGCACACGAGGCGGACGGCAGACAATCTAAGCCTGCTACTGATCCCCCGACCACGGGGCGCGCAGAAGAGACGTCGAGATGAACCAGCCGCAACGCCCTCTGCCCTATCTGATCGCCGCCGGCCTGGCCTTGCTGGCGGCCGCCACCTGGTGGCAGCTGCGCCCGCACGAGCTGGGTGAGGGCTTCGCCAGCGGCAACGGGCGCATCGAGGCCACCGAGGTGGATGTCGCCACCAAGCTGGCCGGGCGCATCGCCAGCATCGCGGTCGACGAGGGCGACTTCGTCGAGCCAGGCCAGGTGCTCGCGCGCATGGACACCCAGGCGCTCGAGGCCCAGCTGGCCCAGGCCCGCGCGCAGCTGCGGCAGGCCGAGAACGGCGAAGTCACCGCTGCCAGCCAGATCCGCCTGCGCGAGAGCGAGAAACTCGCCGCCGAGGCCGTGGTACGCCAACGCCGCGCCGAGCTGGAGGCCGCGCGCAAGCGCCACGCACGCAGCGCCACCCTGGTCGAGCGCAACGCCCTGGCCCAGCAGCAGCTGGACGACGACCTGGCCCGCCTGCAGAGCGCCGAGGCGGCGCTGGCCGCGGCGCGCGCCCAGGTCAGCTCGGCCGCCGCCGGCATCGCCGCTGCCCAGTCGCAGGCGATCGAGGCGCAATCGGCCACCGAGGCCGCCCGCGCCAGCGTCGCGCGCCTGCAGGCGGACATCGACGACAGCCAGCTCAGGGCCCCGCGCGCCGGGCGCGTGCAGTACCGCGTGGCACAGCCCGGCGAAGTGCTCGGCGCCGGCGGCAAGGTGCTCAACCTGGTCGACCTCACCGATGTCTACATGATCTTCTTCCTGCCCGAGCGCCAAGCCGGCCGCGTCGCCCTCGGCAGCGAGGTGCGCCTGGTGATCGACGCCGCGCCGCAGTACGTGATCCCGGCCCGGGTCAGCTACGTCGCCAGCGTCGCCCAGTTCACCCCGAAGACGGTGGAGACCGCCAGCGAGCGCGAGAAACTGATGTTCCGGGTCAAGGCGCGCATCGACCCCGAATTGCTGCGCAAGCACCTGGAGCAGGTGAAGACCGGCGTGCCGGGCATGGCCTACCTGCGCCTCGACCCGCAGGCCGCATGGCCGGCACACCTGGCGATCAAGGTTCCGCAATGAACCCGGCGGTCGCCCGCCTGAGCGGCGTCGGCCTGCGCTACGGCCGGACCCGTGCCCTCGACGCGGTCGACCTGGTGCTGCCAGCGCAGTGCATGGTCGGCCTGATCGGCCCGGACGGCGTCGGCAAGTCCAGCCTGCTGGCGCTGATCGCCGGGGCGCGCCGGATCCAGGCCGGCAGCGTCGAGGTGCTCGGCGGCGATATGGCCGAAGCGCGCCATCGCCGTAACGTCTGCCCGCATATCGCCTATATGCCCCAGGGCCTGGGCAAGAATCTCTATCCCACGCTGTCGGTATTCGAGAACCTCGACTTCTTCGGCCGCCTGTTCGGCCAGGGCACCGCCGAGCGCGCGCGGCGCATCGACGACCTGCTGCGCAGCACCGGCCTGGCGCCCTTCCGCGAGCGTCCGGCGGGCAAGCTGTCCGGCGGCATGAAGCAGAAACTGGGGCTGTGCTGCGCGCTGATCCACGACCCCGACCTGCTGATCCTCGACGAACCGACCACCGGCGTCGACCCGCTGTCGCGCAACCAGTTCTGGGAGCTGATCGCCCGCATCCGCGCCCAGCGTCCGCAGATGAGCGTGCTGGTGGCCACCGCCTACATGGAGGAGGCCGAACGCTTCGACCACCTGGTGGCGCTGGATGCCGGCCGCGTGCTGGCCGAGGGCAGCCCGGCCGAGCTGCTGCGGCGCACCGGCTGCGCCAGCCTGGAGCAGGCCTTTATCGCCCTGTTGCCGGAAGAACGCCGGCGTGGGCACAAAGAGGTGGTGATACCGGCGCTGGCAGACAGCAGCGAGATCGCCATCGAGGCCAAGGGCCTGACCATGCGCTTCGGCGACTTCGTCGCGGTCGATGCGGTGTCGTTCCGCATCCGCCGCGGCGAGATCTTCGGCTTCCTCGGCTCCAACGGCTGCGGCAAGAGCACCACCATGAAGATCCTCACCGGCCTGCTGCCGGCCAGCTCCGGCGAGGCCCTGCTGTTCGGCCAGGCGGTCGACCCGCGCGACATGGCCACGCGCAAGCGGGTTGGCTACATGTCCCAGGCCTTTTCCCTGTATGGCGAGCTGACGGTACGGCAGAACCTGGTGCTGCACGCCCGGCTGTTCCACGTGCCGACCGCACGGATCGATGCCCGCGTCGCCGAGATGGCCCGCCGCTTCGACCTCGGCACGGTCATGGACATGGACATGCTCCCCGAGCGCCTGCCGCTGGGCATCCGCCAGCGCCTGTCGCTGGCCGTGGCGGTGATCCACCAGCCGGAGATCCTGATCCTCGACGAGCCCACCTCGGGGGTCGACCCGGTGGCGCGCGACGGTTTCTGGCAGCTGATGCTCGACCTGTCGCGCCAGGACGGGGTGACCATCTTCATCTCCACCCACTTCATGAACGAGGCGCAGCGCTGCGACCGCATCTCGCTGATGCACGCCGGCCAGGTGCTCGACAGCGACACCCCGGCGGCGCTGATGGCCAAGCGCGGCCTGCCCACGCTGGAGGCGACCTTTATCGCCTACCTGCAGGAGGCACTCGGCGAGCCGCCGGCCAACGCGGCGCCGCCCCTGCAGCAGGCAGCCGCGTCGCAGCGCCAGCGCCAGCGCCAGCGCTTCAGCCTGCGCCGCCTGTTCAGCTATGCCCGGCGCGAGACCCTGGAGCTGCGCCGCGACCCGATCCGCGGCGGTATGGCCCTGCTCGGCACCCTGCTGCTGCTGTTCATCATCGGCTACGGCATCAGCCTGGACGTGGAAGACCTGACCTACGCGGTGCTCGACCGCGACCAGACCACCACCAGCCAGGAGTACCACCTGAACCTGGCCGGCTCGCGCTATTTCGTCGAACAGCCCCCCTTGCGCGACTATGCCGACCTGGAGCGGCGCCTGCGCAATGGCGAGATCAGCCTGGCGGTGGAGATTCCGCCGCACTTCGGCCGCGATCTGAAGCGCGGCGCCAGCCCGCAGGTCGGCATGTGGATCGACGGCGCCATGCCGACCCGCGCGGAAACCATCAAGGGCTATGTGCTGGGCCTGCATCAGGACTACCTGCAGGCCCTGGCCCGGCGCGCGCCGCAGGCCCAGGCCGGCAGTGCCGCCGAGCTGGAAGTGCGCTACCGCTACAACCCGGACGTGGAGAGCCGCCAGGCCATGGTGCCGGCGATGATCCCGCTGCTGCTGATGCTGATCCCGGCCATGCTCACGGCCCTCGGCGTGGTACGCGAGAAGGAGCTGGGCTCGATCATCAACCTGTACGTCACCCCGGTCACCCGCCTGGAGTTCCTGCTCGGCAAGCAGCTGCCCTACATCGGCCTGGGCATGCTCAACTTCGCCCTGCTGGTGCTGCTGGCGATCAGCGTGTTCGACGTCCCGCTCAAGGGCAGCCTGCTCACGCTGCTGATCGGCGGCCTGCTCTACCTGGGCTGCTCCACGGCCCTCGGCCTGCTCATGTCGATCTTCACCCGGAGCCAGATCGCCGCCGTGCTCGGCACCGCCATCGCCACCCTGCTGCCGGCCATCCAGTTCTCCGGGCTGATCTACCCGGTGTCCTCGCTGGAAGGCAGCGGCGCCTTCATCGGCCAGCTGTACCCGACCTCGCATTTCCTGGTGATCTCGCGCGGGGTGTTCTCCAAGGCGCTCGGTTTCGCCGACCTGTGGCCGTACTTCCTGCCCCTGCTGGTCAGCATTCCCATACTGCTAGGGCTGTGCCTGCTGTTCCTGAAAAAGCAGGAGGTCTGAGATGGAGAACCTGGCCAACATCCTGCACCTCGGCGTCAAGGAGCTGCGCAGCCTGCAGCGCGACGTGGCCCTGGTGATCCTGATCGTCTGGGCCTTCAGCCTGGGCATCTACTCGGCCGCGACCAGCATGCCGGAGAGCCTGCACAACGCCTCCATCGCGGTGGTCGACGAAGATCGCTCGCAGCTCTCCGAGCGCCTGATCCAGGCCTTCCAGCCGCCCTACTTCCGCACCCCGGAGCGTATCGACCTGAGCCAGATGGACCGCGGCATGGACGCCGGGCGGTACACCTTCACCCTCAACATCCCGCCGGACTTCCAGCGCGACGTGCTGGCCGGGCACAGCCCGGCGATCCAGCTGAACGTCGATGCCACCCAGGTCAGCCAGGCCTTCACCGGGGCCGGCTATATCCAGACCATCGGCGCCAGCGAGATCGCCGAGTTCGTCCAGCGCTACCACGGCGACACGCGGCAGGCGGCCGAGCTGGCGGTGCGCGTGCAGTTCAATCCGAACCTGACGCGCAGCTGGTTCGGCTCGGTGATGGAGGTGATCAACCAGATCACCATGCTGTCGATCATCCTCACCGGCGCCGCGCTGATCCGCGAACGCGAGCACGGCACCATCGAGCACCTGCTGGTGATGCCGGTGACGCCGCTGCAGATCATGCTGGCCAAGGTCTGGTCGATGGGCCTGGTGGTGCTGGTGGCGACCACGCTGTCGCTGCTGCTGGTGGTGCAGGGCTGGCTGCAGGTGCCGCTGCGCGGCTCGCTGGCGCTGTTCCTCGGTGGCGCGGCGCTGCACCTGTTCGCCACCACCTCGATGGGCATCTTCTTCGGCACCGTGGCGCGCTCGATGCCGCAGCTGGGCCTGCTGATCATCATTGTGCTGATCCCGCTGGAAATCCTCTCCGGCGGCACCACGCCGCGCGAGAGCATGCCCAAGCTGGTGCAGCAGATCATGCTGGTGGCGCCGACCACTCACTTCGTCGACCTGGCCCAGGCGATTCTCTATCGCGGAGCCGGGCTGACCATCGTCTGGCCGCAGCTGCTGGCGATCAGCGGGATCGGCGCGCTGTTCTTCAGCGGCGCCATGCTGCGCTTTCGCAAGACCCTGGCGCAGATGGCCTAGGCGAGCCCTAGCCCGGATGCAATCCGGGCTAGGGGGCAAACACCGCTACTGAATGATCAGGTTGTTGAACAGCAGGTCTTCCACCACCGGCTTGCCCTCCTCCGCCTCGAGCGCCTGCTGCACCTGCTTGAGCGCTTCCTGACGCAGCTTCTCGCGGCCGTCGGGGGCGTTGATGGTTTCGCTGGTCTGGGCGGAGAACAGCAGCACCAGTTGATGGCGGATCAGCGGGTCGTGGTGCTTGATCCGCGCCTCGGCCTCGGCGCCGCTGACGCGCAGGGCCACGTCGGCCTTGAAGAACTTCAGCCGATTGCCGCCGTCGCCGAGGTTGCCGATCAGTGCCGGCACCAGGTTGTAATAGAGCGTCTGCGGCGCTTCTTCCTTCTGCTCCTCCTCGGCCAGGGCGGGCAGGCACAACGACAGGCTCAGCAACAGGGCGCTCATCACTTTCACGGGCAATCACTCCATCGGGGTTGCGCCTAGCATAGCCATCCGCGGGCCGGCACCCAAGGCTTATGCCGAGCTATCAGGGCCGGGCATGCTCGTTGACCGCCCCGGGCGCCCTCCTACACTGCAAGCCACCTTTGTGGAGGAAGCCATCCGATGAAAGCCCTGCTGTGCAAAGCCTTCGGCCCCGCCGAAACCCTGGTGCTGGAAGACATCGCCAGCCCCGAGCCGAAAAAGAACGAAGTGCTGATCGAGGTTCACGCCGCCGGGGTCAACTTTCCCGACACCCTGATCATCGAGGGCAAGTACCAGTTCAAGCCGCCCTTCCCCTTCGCCCCGGGCGGCGAGGCGGCCGGCGTGGTCAAAGCGGTGGGCGAGAAGGTCAGCCACCTGCGCGCCGGTGATCGGGTGATGGCGCTGACCGGCTGGGGTGGCTTTGCCGAGGAAGTGGCGGTGCCGGCCTACAACGTGCTGCCGGTGCCCAAGAGCATGGACCTGACCACCGCGGCCGCCTTCGGCATGACCTACGGCACCTCGATGCACGCGCTCAAGCAGCGCGCCAATCTGCAGCCGGGCGAGACCCTGCTGGTGCTCGGCGCCTCCGGCGGCGTCGGCCTGGCAGCGGTGGAAATCGGCAAGGCCATGGGCGCCAAGGTGATCGCCGCGGCGAGCACGGCGGAGAAACTGGAGGTGGCGCGCCAGGCCGGCGCCGACGAGCTGATCAACTACAGCGAGCAGAGCCTGAAAGACGAGGTGAAGAAGCTCACCGGCGGCCAGGGCGTCGACGTGATCTACGACCCGGTGGGCGGCGCGCTGTTCGAGGAAGCCTTCCGCAGCATCGCCTGGAACGGCCGCTTCCTGGTGGTCGGCTTCGCCGCCGGCGGCGGCATCCCGGCGCTGCCGGCCAACCTGCCGCTGCTCAAGGGTGCGTCGCTGGTGGGCGTGTTCTGGGGCTCCTTCGCCCAGCGCCAACCGCAGGACAACGCCGAGAACTTCCAGCAGCTGTTCGCCTGGCACGCCGAAGGCAAGCTCAAGCCGCTGGTGTCGCAGAGCTTCCCGTTGGCGCGGGGCGGCGAAGCGATCGACGCCCTCGGCCAGCGCAAGGCGGTGGGCAAGGTGGTGGTGCAGGTTCGCTAGGGTGCGCCATGCGCACCGAGCCCGACTCGGTGCGCACACCGGCATGAGCAAAGCCGCCCTGGGGCGGCTTTTTCAATTCAGCCTCTTGGCGCGTAGGCGAATACGTCGGCGCGCATCTGGTGGGCGTCCATGCCGGCTTCGACCAGCGCATCGAGGGTGGCGTAGACCATCGCCGGCGAGCCGCTGGCGTAGACGTGCAGCGCCTTGAGATCGGGAAAGTCCTCGCGCACCGCCTCGTGCAGCAGACCGCAACGGCCCGCCCAGACGCCCGAATCGCTGACCACCTGATGCAGGTGCAGGTTGGTCAGGCGCTGCCAGTCGCTCCAGTGCGGCAGGGCGTAGAAGTCCTCGGGCCGCCGCGCGCCCCAGTACAGGTGCACCGGATGGGCGAAACCGGCGGCGCGACAGTGTTCGATCAGGCTGTGCATCTGCGCCATGCCGGTGCCGGCGGCGATCAGCACCAGCGGTCCGTCCGGCAACTCGGCCAGGTGGGTGTCGCCGAACGGCAGCTGCACGCGGGCCAGCCCCTGCTCACGCAGATAGACGAGCAATGCCCGGGTGTTGTCGTCGCGCGCCAGGATATGCAGCTCCAGCTCGCGCCCGCAGTGCGGTGCCGAGGCCAGGGAGAAGGCCGCCATCTCGCCGTCGTGCCGCTGCAGCAGCAGGTATTGCCCGGCGTGGTAGCGCGGCGGCTTGCCGGCCGGCGCGCGCAGGCGCACGCGGAACACGTCGCCACCGACGTCCTGGCATTCGATCAGCTGGCAGCTGAGTTCGCGCACCGGCAGCTCGCCGGGCGCCAGCACGCCGTCCCAGTGCAGCACGCAGTCTTGCAGCGGCTCGGCCAGGCAGGTGAACAGCTCGCCGTGATCCAGCTCGGCGCCGTTCTGCCGCACCCGCCCTTCCACCAGCAAGGCGGCACAGATATGGCAGTTGCCGTTGCGGCAGCTCTGCGGGCAGTCGTAGCCGAGGCGGCGGGCGCCGTCGAGGATGCGTTCGCCGGGCTGCAGGGCGAGGGTGACGCCGGAGGGTTGCAGGGTGACGTTCATCAATCGATTCCCAGCTCACCCCAGAGTGCGTCGACGCGCGCCACCACGGCCGCATCCTTCTCGATCACCCGCCCCCATTCGCGATTGGTCTCGCCCGGCCACTTGTGGGTGGCGTCGAGGCCCATCTTCGAGCCGAGGCCGGAGATCGGCGAGGCGAAGTCGAGGTAGTCGATCGGCGTGTTGTCGATCATCACGGTGTCGCGCTTGGGGTCCATGCGCGTGGTAATCGCCCAGATCACGTCGTTCCAGTCCCGTGCGTTGATGTCGTCGTCGGTGACGATAACGAACTTGGTGTACATGAACTGTCGCAGGAACGACCACACCCCCAACATTACGCGCTTGGCGTGGCCCGGGTACTGCTTCTTCATGGTCACCACCGCCATGCGGTAGGAGCAGCCCTCCGGCGGCAGGTAGAAGTCGGTGATCTCGGGGAACTGCTTCTGCAGGATCGGCACGAACACCTCGTTCAGCGCCACGCCGAGAATCGCCGGCTCGTCCGGCGGCCGGCCGGTGTAGGTGCTGTGGTAGATCGGCTGGCGACGACGGGTGATGCGCTCGACGGTGAACACCGGGAAGGTGTCGACCTCGTTGTAGTAGCCGGTGTGATCGCCGTAGGGACCTTCCGGCGCGGTCTCGCCCGGATGGATCACGCCTTCCAGCACGATCTCGGCGCTGGCCGGCACCTGCAGGTCCGAGCCGATGGCCTTGATCAGCTCGGTGCGATGCCCGCGCAGCAGGCCGGCGAAGGCGTATTCGGACAGGGTATCCGGCACCGGGGTGACGGCGCCGAGGATGGTCGCCGGGTCGGCGCCGAGGGCCACGCACACCGGGTAGGGCTGGTCCGGGTGCTTCTGGCACCACTCGCGGTAATCCAGGGCGCCGCCACGGTGGCTGAGCCAGCGCATGATCACCTTGTTGCGGCCGATCACCTGCTGGCGGTAGATGCCGAGGTTCTGCCGCTCCTTGTTCGGCCCCTTGGTGATGGTCAGGCCCCAGGTGATCAGCGGCGCCACGTCGCCCGGCCAGCAGTGCTGGATCGGCAGCCGGTTCAGGTCGACCGCCTCGCCTTCCTCGATCACCTCGTGGCAGGGCGCGTCCTTGACCACCTTGGGCGCCATGGAAATGACCTTCTTGAAGATCGGCAGCTTGCTCCAGGCGTCCTTGAGGCCCTTGGGCGGCTCCGGCTCCTTCAGAAACGCCAGCAGCTTGCCGATCTCGCGCAGCTCGCCGACATCCTCGGCGCCCATGCCGAGGGCCACGCGCTTGGGGGTACCGAACAGGTTGCCGAGCACCGGCACGTCGAAGCCGGTGGGCTGCTCGAACAGCAGCGCCGGACCACCCTTGCGCAAGGTGCGATCGCAGATTTCGGTCATTTCCAGGATGGGCGAAACCGGGGTCTGGATGCGCTTGAGTTCGCCGCGCAGTTCAAGTTCGCGGATGAAGTCGCGTAGGTCGCGATACTGCATGCAGGAGCCTCGTGTCGGGCTGGCTGGAGTCGGGCGCAAAGTTTAGCGCCGAAGTCGGGCTTTCAGAAGGCGCGGCGGGAGCGCAGATAGCAAAAGGCCGGGTTTCCCCGGCCTGGTGACAAGACGCGACGCTTACTTGCGCTTCATCGACAGGAAGAACTCGTCGTTGGTCTTGGTCGCTTTCAGCTTGTCGATGAGGAACTCGATGGCGGCGATTTCGTCCATCGGGTGCAGCAGCTTGCGCAGGATCCACATGCGCGACAGCTCTTCCTCGCCGGTCAACAGCTCTTCGCGACGGGTGCCGGACTTGTTGATGTTGATCGCCGGGAACACGCGCTTCTCGGAGACGCGGCGGTCGAGGATCAGCTCCATGTTGCCGGTGCCCTTGAATTCCTCGTAGATCACCTCGTCCATCTTCGAGCCGGTTTCCACCAGCGCGGTGGCGATGATGGTCAGCGAGCCGCCCTCCTCGATGTTGCGCGCGGCGCCGAAGAAGCGCTTGGGCTTCTCCAGGGCATGGGCATCGACACCACCGGTGAGCACCTTGCCGGAGCTGGGGATGACGGTGTTGTAGGCGCGCGCCAGGCGGGTGATGGAGTCGAGCAGGATGACCACGTCCTTCTTGTGCTCGACCAGGCGCTTGGCCTTCTCGATCACCATCTCGGCGACCTGCACGTGGCGGGTCGGTGGTTCGTCGAAGGTGGAGGCGACCACTTCGCCGCGCACGGTGCGCTGCATTTCGGTCACTTCTTCCGGGCGCTCGTCGATCAGCAGAACGATCAGGTGGCACTCGGGGTTGTTGCGGGTGATGTTCGAGGCGATGTTCTGCAGCATGATGGTCTTGCCCGCCTTCGGCGGGGCGACGATCAGGCCGCGCTGGCCCTTGCCGATCGGCGCGCAGAGGTCGATCACCCGGCCGGTGATGTCCTCGGTGGAGCCGTTGCCGGCCTCCATGGTCAGGCGCTTGGTCGGAAACAGCGGCGTCAGGTTCTCGAACAGGATCTTGTTCTTGGCGTTTTCCGGACGGTCGAAGTTGATGCTGTCGACCTTGAGCAGGGCGAAATAACGCTCGCCTTCCTTCGGCGGACGAATCTTGCCGACTATGGTGTCACCGGTACGCAGGTTGAAACGGCGGATCTGGCTGGGCGAGACGTAGATATCGTCGGGGCCGGCCAGGTAGGAGGAGTCGGCGCTACGGAGGAAGCCGAAACCGTCCTGGAGAATCTCCAGCACGCCGTCACCGGAAATTTCCTCGCCGCTTTTGGCATGCTTTTTCAGCAGGGCGAAGATGATGTCCTGCTTGCGCGAACGGGCCATGTTTTCCAGGCCCATCTGTTCGGCCATGTCCAGCAGTTCGGCAATCGGCTTTTGCTTGAGTTCGGTCAGATTCATAGGAATGACGTGATCATCGAGAGGAGAAGAAAGCTGTTAGCTTGAGAGGCCGCGCCGCAGGGAAGGCGACAGGATCGCGAACGAGTTCGTATAGGAATGAGTCGGCGACGGCATGCAGAGGGCTGCATAGGAAATGCAGCGAGGCCGAATTTAACACCGTGAAAAATCAGCGTCTAGCCCGAAAACGAAAAAACCCCGCACCAGGCGGGGCTTCTTCACGAGCGACGAAACTCAGATATTGCTGTCGAGGAAGGCCGCCAGTTGCGACTTGGACAGCGCGCCGACCTTGGTCGCCTCGACGTTGCCGTTCTTGAACAGCATCAGGGTCGGGATGCCGCGTACGCCGAACTTCGGCGGGGTTTCCTGATTCTCGTCGATGTTCAGCTTGCACACCTTGAGCTTGCCCTGGTAGTCCTTGGCGATCTCGTCGAGCACCGGCGCGATCATCTTGCACGGGCCGCACCACTCAGCCCAGTAGTCGACCAGAACCGGACCCTCGGCCTGGAGGACGTCCTGGTCGAAGCTGGCATCGCTGACGTTGGTGATGAATTCGCTCATGGGGAGTCTCCGTGATCGGAAGCAAAAAGTGGCGCCATCATAGCCCGGCTTGCCTGACACCGAAAGGCACTGGCGATTGAGCCACTCAATAGTTTCAATCACCAAGCGTGATGAAGGCTATTCCAGTGCGCAGCGCGGCGGCGCGAATGTGCTGCTGCATGGCCTTCTGCGCCGGGCCCGCGGCATGCCGGGCCAGGGCCTTGAGGATCTTGCGGTGCTCCTGCCAGGTTTCCATGGCCCGCTCCGGGCGGATGAACGGCAGCTTCTGGCTCTCCAGGAAAATCTCGGCGCTGGAGGCCACCAGGGCGAACATCGCCTGGTTGCCGCTGGCGGCGAGGATGCGCTGGTGGAACTCGAAATCCAGCCGCGCCGCCCGTTCGAAGTCGCCGGCGCGCAGCTCGCGGCGCATCTGCTCGACGTTGTCTTCGAGCAGGTCCAGCTCCTGCGCGGTCAGCACCCCGGCCGCCAGGCCGCAGGCGAAGCCCTCCAGGGCGAAGCGCAGCTGGAAGGTATCGGCCGCCGACACCTGCGCGGCGAAGGGCCAGACGAAAGCGCCGGCCGCCTCGCCCTTGGCTGGCTCCTGGACGAACACGCCCTTGCCGGCCTGCACGCTGACCAGACCCAGCGCGCTGAGCGACGACAACGCCTCGCGCAATGACGCACGGCTGACGCCCAGGCGTTCGGCCAGGTCGCGCTGCGACGGCAGCGCATCGCCCGGGCGGTAGCCCTCGCTCTCGATCAGCTGACGGATCGCCTGCAGGGCGTATTCGGGTACGGCGCGGGGAGCGGTGGCGTGCATGACTGTTCGGGCCGGTCAGTCCAGTGAAGCCGCCTTTGTACGGCCAGACGCCCACTCCAGGCAAGCGACGCCCCCTTGTGGAACAGCACTCCGCGCGAACGCACCGAGATGGCACAGGCCCCTCCCTGACCAACTGGTCAGCTACGCCAACTGTTCAGACCAGTAAGACCTTGTTTCCACTCGCCTGCAGCGATGCAAGCCCTGATTTCATTGAATTTGGCACAGGCAATGCACTGCACGAGCCAGGCAAAACGCTGCAGTTTTCGTTTATTCATCGGGAGTTCGACATGCGCACATTTCACCGCACCCTGCTGGGTACCCTGTTCGCCGCCCTGGCCTTCGGCGCCAGCACCGTTCACGCCGATGCGCTCGACGACATCAGCAAGGCCGGCGTGCTGAAAGTCGCCGTGCCGCAGGACTTCCCGCCGTTCGGCTCGGTCGGCCCGGACCTGCAGCCGCGCGGCCTGGATATCGACACCGCGCAGCTCTTGGCCGACAAGCTGGCGGTGAAGCTGGAGCTGACCCCGGTCAACAGCACCAACCGCATTCCCTTTCTCACCACCGGCAAGGTGGACCTGGTGATCTCCAGCCTCGGCAAGAACCCCGAGCGTGAAGCGGTGATCGACTTCTCCGCCGCCTATGCGCCCTTCTACCTCGGCGTGTTCGGCCCGGAAGACGCCGCCATCGCCAGCCTCGACGACCTGGCCGGCAAGACCATCAGCGTCACCCGCGGCTCCATCGAGGACATCGAACTGAGCAAGGTCGCGCCGCAAGACGCCACCATCAAGCGCTTCGAGGACAACAACTCGACCATCGCCGCCTACCTGTCCGGCCAGGTCGAGCTGATCGCCAGCGGCAACGTGGTGATGGTGGCCATCGCCGAACGCAATCCCAAGCGCATTCCGAGCATGAAACTCAAGCTCAAGGACTCGCCGGTCTACGTCGGCGTGAACAAGAACCAGGCCGCGTTGCTGGACAAGGTCAATGCCGTCATCGCCGCCGCCAAGGCCGACGGCAGCCTCGAGGCGATCAGCCAGAAGTGGCTGAAGCAGCCGCTGCCGGCCGGCCTCTGAGCCGCGCGGAGCGCTGAGCCATGGCCTACCAGTTCGACTTCGCCGCCGTCCTGCAGCAGTCCGACCTGCTGCTGCAGGGCGCGGCCTTCACCCTCGGCCTGACCGCCGTCGGCACAGTGCTTGGCGTCGGCCTGGGCATAGTCGGGGCGATACTGCGCGCCTGGCGCATCCGTCCGTTCGACCGCCTGTTCGGCGTCTACGTGGAGCTGATCCGCAACACGCCCTTCATCGTCCAGCTGTTCTTCATCTTCTTCGGCCTACCCTCGCTCGGCGTACGCCTGAGCGAATGGGAAGCCGCGGTGCCGGCCATGGTGATCAACCTCGGCGCCTACTCCACCGAGATCATCCGCGCCGGCATCCAGGCCATTCCCCATGGCCAGATCGAGGCGGCCGCCGCGCTGGCCATGAGCCGCTTCGAGAGCTTTCGCCACGTGGTGCTGCGCCCGGCGCTGGGCAAGGTGTGGCCGGCGCTGTCGAGCCAGATCATCATCGTCATGCTGGGTTCGGCGGTGTGCTCGCAGATCTCCACCGAGGAGCTGTCGTTCGCCGCCAACTTCATCCAGTCGCGCAACTTCCGCGCCTTCGAGACCTACCTGCTGACCACCGCGCTGTACCTGCTCATGGCCATCCTGATTCGCCAGCTGCTGGCCTGGATCGGCCGGCGCTTCGTCATGGGAGAGCGCTGATGGACTTCACCCTCTGGGACATCCTGCGCAACCTGCTCACCGGCCTGCAGTGGACGCTGTTGCTGTCGCTGGTGGCCTTCGTCTGCGGCGGCATCGCCGGCCTGCTGGTGCTGCTGGCGCGTATCGCCCCGCTACGGGTGCCGCGCCTGTTGGCCAAGGGCTATATCGAACTGTTCCAGGGCACGCCGCTGCTGATGCAGCTGTTCCTGGTGTTCTTCGGCATCGCCCTGCTCGGCATCGACGTGTCGCCCTGGCTGGCCGCCGCCTGCGCCCTGACCCTGTTCACCAGCGCCTTTCTCGCCGAGATCTGGCGCGGCTGCGTCGAGGCCATCGGCCGCGGCCAGTGGGAGGCCGCCGAGAGCCTGGCCATGAGCCGCCTGGAAACCTTGCGCCATGTGGTGCTGCCGCAGGCGCTGCGCATCGCCGTGGCGCCCACCGTGGGTTTCTCGGTGCAGGTGGTCAAGGGCACCGCGGTGACCTCGATCATCGGTTTCACCGAGCTGACCAAGACCGGCAGCATGCTGGCCAACGCCACCTTCGAGCCCTTCATGGTCTACGGCTTCGTCGCCCTCGGCTACTTCCTGCTCTGCTACCCGCTCTCGCTCGCCGCATACCGCCTGGAAAGGAGGCTGAATGTCACTGCTTAACGTCACCGCCCTGCACAAGTATTACGGCGACAACCACGTGCTCAAGGGCATCGACCTGGCGGTCGAGGAAGGCGAAGTGGTCGCCATCATCGGGCGCAGCGGCTCGGGCAAGAGCACCTTCCTGCGCACCCTGAACGGCCTGGAATCGATCAACGACGGCGTGATCGAAGTCGACGGCGACTACATCGACGCCGCCCGCGCCGACCTGCGCAGCCTGCGGCAGAAGGTCGGCATGGTGTTCCAGCAGTTCAACCTGTTTCCCCACCTGACGGTCGGCGAGAACGTCATGCTGGCGCCGCAGGTGGTGAAGAAGATCCCGCGCGCCGAAGCCGAGCAAGTCGCGCGGCGGATGCTCGAACGGGTCGGTCTGGCGGAGAAGTTCGACGCCTACCCCGAGCGCCTGTCCGGCGGCCAGCAGCAGCGCGTGGCCATCGCCCGCGCCCTGGCCATGTCGCCGAAGGTGCTGCTGTGCGATGAGATCACCTCGGCGCTCGACCCGGAGCTGGTCAACGAGGTGCTGGCGGTGGTCAAGCAGCTGGCCAGCGAGGGCATGACCCTGATCATGGTCACCCACGAGATGCGCTTCGCCCGCGAGGTCGGCGACAAGCTGGTGTTCATGCACCAGGGCAAGGTGCACGAGATCGGCGACCCCAAGGCGCTGTTCGCCGCGCCGCAGACCGAGGAGCTGCGCAACTTTATCGGCTCGGTGAACCTGTGAACGCGCCGGCGCCCCTGGCGCTGCGCATCGAGCCGCTGAGCCGCGAAGCCTTCGCCGCCTTCGGCGAGGTGATCGAAGCGGCCGGCGCCACATCTTTTGCGATCAACGCCGGCACCACCACCCGCTACCACGACCTGGCCCGCATCGAGACGGCCGGGAGCGCATCACGGGTGCTGCTGAGCCTGTTCGAGGGCCAGGCCTGGCACGCGCCTATCGAGATCCGCATGCTCGAACGCCACCCGCTGGGCAGCCAGGCCTTCTACCCGGTGGACGGCGCGCGCATGCTGATAGTCGTCGCCCCGCCCGGCGCGCTGGACGAGTCGAAGATCCGCGCCTTCGTCAGCGCACCGGATCAGGGCGTCAACTATGCCCGCGGCACCTGGCACCACCCGCTGCTGTGCCTGGAGCGCCCCGGGCGCTTCCTGGTGGTGGATCGCGGCGGCGCCGGGTCCAACTGCGACGAGCAGTGCCTGCGGCAGCCCTTGCTGGCGCTGGCGCTCGGGGCGCCAGCGGTCTAGACCAGTTTCATGCGACATCCGTATGCGTTGGCTCATCCGCTCAGTCGTGGCACGATGGCGCGGATATCGACCGAGATGCCGCCACCATGCCCCAAGCCCCCGCCGAGAGTTATCCCCTGATCGCCGCCATCGACCTGGGCTCGAACAGCTTCCATATGGTGCTGGCCAAGGCCGACCATGGCGAGATCCGCATCCTCGAGCGCCTCGGCGACAAGGTGCAGCTGGCCGCCGGCATCGACGACGAGCGCCAGCTCAGCGAAGAAGCCATGCAACGCGGGCTCGACTGCCTGCGCCGCTTCGCCCAGCTCACCGCCAGCCTGCCGGAGGGCGCGGTGCGCATCGTCGGCACCAACGCCCTGCGCGAGGCGCGCAACCGCGCGGTGTTCATCCGTCGCGCCGAGGAGATTCTCGGCCACCAGGTGGAGGTGATCTCCGGCCGCGAGGAAGCGCGGCTGATCTACCTCGGCGTGTCGCACAGCATCGCCGACACCCCCGGCCGGCGCCTGGTCGCCGATATCGGCGGCGGCAGCACCGAGTTCATCATCGGCCAGCGCTTCGAGCCGCTGCTGCGCGAGAGCCTGCAGATGGGCTGCGTCAGCTACACCCAACGCTATTTCAAGGACGGCAAGATCACCCCGGCGCGCTACGCCCAGGCCTATACCGCGGCGCGCCTGGAACTGATGGGCATCGAGCAGGGCTTGCGCCGGCTCGGCTGGGAGGACGCCGTCGGCGCCTCCGGCACCATCAAGGCCATCGGCCTGACCATCAAGGGCGCCGGCCTGGGCAACGGCGAGGTCAACGCCGAGGGCCTGGCCTGGCTCAAGCGCAAGGTGTTCAAGCTGGGCGAGGTGGACAAGCTCGAACTCGACGGCATCAAGCCGGACCGGCGCAGCATCTTCCCCGCCGGCCTGGCGATCCTCGAGGCGATCTTCGACGCCTGCGAGATCCAGCGCATGAGCCACTCCGAAGGCGCGTTGCGCGAGGGCGTGCTCTACGACCTGCTCGGTCGTCACCAGCACGAGGACGTGCGCGAACGCACCCTGTCGGCCTTTATGGAGCGCTACCACGTCGATGTGGATCAGGCCGCACGGGTCGAGGCCAAGGCGCTCTCGGCGCTGGACAAGGTGGCCGACGACTGGGGGCTGAACGACGACTGGCACCGCGAACTGCTGAGCTGGGGCGCCAAGGTGCACGAGGTGGGCCTGGACATCGCCCACTACCAGTACCACAAGCACGGCGCCTACCTGATCGAGCACTCCGACCTGTCCGGCTTCTCCCGCCAGGATCAGCAGATGCTCGCCCTGCTGGTGCGCGGCCACCGGCGCAACATCCCCAAGGACAAGTTCGCCGAGTTCGGCGAGGAAGGCGTCAAGCTGATGCGCCTGTGCGTGCTGCTGCGCTTCGCCATCCTCTTCCACCATATCCGCGGCAGCCAGGACATGCCGCAGGTGCAGCTCAAGGCCGGCGACAACAGCCTGGAGATTCACTTCCCGGATGGCTGGCTGGCGGCCAACCCGCTGACCCAGGCGGACTTCGAGGCCGAAGCGGCCTGGCTCAAGCGCATCGACCTGGACCTGAGCGTCAGCTGATCATGCGGTGCGCATGGCGCACCCTACGGGAGCGGGCTGAGCCGCAGGGCGGGTGAAACCCGCCAAGACCACGAAGCCCCTCTCCCGCCCTTGGGGCACCCCGCCCCGCGCCCCGACCTGATCGCCAGCGATCAGGCGCTCATCGGCGCAGGCAGCAGTGCCTCCAAAAGCGCACCTCTTCGCCCCATAAATGAGAGAGAGTCATCAGAAGGCTGCAAGCACCCGCTTTTAGCGGGCGCTGATCAGCGGTGCGGTGAGCTTCTCCAACAAGCCGGACTGCGCGCTGCGCGGGTTCTGGTTGCCGGTGGGCTGCAGGCGCAGGTAGCGGCCGTCGGGCTGCAGCACCCAGGCCTGGGTGTTGTCGGTCAGGTAGGCCTCCAGCTCCTTCTTCACCCGCAGGATCAGCTTCTTGCCCTCCACCGGGAAGCAGGTCTCGACGCGCTTGTCGAGGTTGCGCTCCATCCAGTCGGCGCTGGACAGGTAGATCTTCTCGTCGCCGCCGTTGAGGAAGTAGAACACCCGGGTGTGCTCGAGGAAGCGGCCGATGATCGAGCGTACCTGGATGTTGTGCGACACCCCGGCGATGCCCGGGCGCAGGCAGCACATGCCGCGCACCACCAGGTCGATCTTCACCCCGGTCTGGCTGGCCTTGTACAGCGCGCGGATCACCTTGGGGTCGGTCAGCGAGTTGAACTTGGCGATGATCTGCGCCGGCTTGCCCTCGGCGGCCGCCGCGGTTTCCTTGGCGATCAGCTCGAGCAGGGTCTTCTTCAGGGTGAAGGGCGCGTGCAGCAGCTTCTTCATGCGCAGGGTCTTGCCCATGCCGATCAGCTGGCTGAACAGCTTGGCCACGTCCTCGCCGAGCGCCACGTCGGCGGTCAGCAGGCTATAGTCGGTGTACAGGCGGGCGTTGCCGGCGTGGTAGTTGCCGGTGCCGAGGTGGGCGTAGCGGACGATCTCGCCGTTCTCGCGGCGCAGGATCAGCATCATCTTGGCGTGGGTCTTGAAGCCGACCACGCCGTAGATCACCACCGCGCCAGCCTGTTGCAGGCGGCTGGCCAGCTGCAGGTTGGACTCCTCGTCGAAGCGCGCGCGCAGCTCGATCACCGCGGTGACCTCCTTGCCGTTGCGCGCCGCTTCCACCAGGGCATCGACTATCTCCGAGTTGGCCCCGGAGCGGTACAGGGTCTGCTTGATCGCCAGCACGTGCGGATCCTTCGCCGCCTGACGCAACAGGTCGACCACCGGGGTGAAGGACTCGAAGGGGTGCAGCAGGAGGATGTCCTGCTTGCTGACCACGCTGAAGATGTTCTCGGCGTTCTGCAGCAACTTGGGGATCACCGGGGTGAACGGCGTGTACTGCAGCTCCGGGTGGCTGTCCAGGCCGGTGATGCTGAACAGGCGGGTCAGGTTGACCGGGCCGTTGACCTGGTACAGCTCGTGCTCGGTCAGGCCGAACTGCTTGAGCAGGTGGTCGCGCAGGTGCTTCGGGCAGGTGTCGACCACCTCCAGGCGCACCGCATCGCCGTAGCGGCGGGAAAACAGCTCGCCGCGCAGGGCGCGGGCCAGGTCCTCGACGTCCTCGGTGTCCACCGACAGGTCGGCGTTGCGGGTCAGGCGGAACTGGTAACAACCCTTGACCTTCATGCCCTGGAACAGGTCGTCGGCGTGGGCATGGATCATCGAGGAGAGGAACACGTAGTTGTCGCCGGCACCACCGACCTCCTCCGGCACGCGGATGATCCGCGGCAGCAGGCGCGGCGCCGGGATGATCGCCAGACCGGAATCGCGACCGAAAGCATCGACGCCTTCCAGCTCGACGATGAAGTTCAGGCTCTTGTTCACCAGCAGCGGGAAGGGGTGGGTCGGGTCGAGGCCGATGGGGGTGATGATCGGCGCGATCTCGTCGCGGAAATAACGCCGCACCCAGGCCTTGAGCTTGGTGGTCCAGAAGCGCCGGCGGATGAAGTTGATATTGTGCTTGGCCAGGGCCGGGAACAGCGTGTCGTTGAGGATGGCATACTGCCGCTCGACCTGTTCGTGCACCAGCTCGCTGATGCGCGCCAGCGCCTGGTGCGGCTGCAGGCCGTCGGCGCCGGCCTGCTCGCGGGCGAAGTTGATCTGCTTCTTCAGGCCGGCGACGCGAATCTCGAAGAACTCGTCGAGGTTGCTGGAGAAGATCAACAGGAACTTCAGGCGCTCCAGCAGCGGGTAGGACTCGTCCAGCGCCTGCTCCAGCACGCGGATATTGAATTGCAGCTGCGACAGCTCGCGGTGGATGTACAGGCTGCTGTCGTCCAGGCTGGGCACCGCCACCGGGGCCGGCGGCGGGCTTTCCACCGCGGGCGGATCGACCGTCACCTCCGCCGGCACCAGGGGTGCGTCGAGCAATTCGCTACTGAGTCCTTCGGTGTTCATTGCTGGGTTCCTGGGGGCGTCAGCGCCCCTGTTGCAAGAGTTCTGCCGCACGTACGGCGAAATAGGTGAGGATGCCATCGGCGCCGGCGCGTTTGAAGGCGGTCAGCGATTCCAGTATGACCGCCTCGGACAGCCAGCCATTCTCGATCGCCGCCATGTGCATGGCGTACTCGCCGCTGACCTGGTAGACGAAGGTCGGCACCTTGTAGGCATCCTTCACCCGCCAGAGGATGTCCAGGTAGGGCATGCCGGGCTTGACCATGACCATGTCGGCGCCTTCGGCCAGGTCGGCGGCCACTTCGTGCAGGGCCTCGTCGCCGTTGGCCGGGTCCATCTGGTAGCCGAGCTTGTTGCCCTTGCCGAGGTTGGCGGCCGAGCCCACCGCGTCGCGGAACGGGCCGTAGTAGGCGCTGGCGTACTTGGCCGAGTAGGCCATGATGCGCACGTTGGGGTGATCGGCCAGCTCCAGCGCCTCGCGGATCGCCTGCACGCGGCCGTCCATCATGTCCGAGGGGGCGACCACCTGGGCGCCGGCCTCGGCGTGCGACAGCGCCTGCTTGACCAGGGCATCGACGGTGATGTCGTTCTGCACGTAGCCGGACTCGTCGAGGATGCCGTCCTGACCGTGGGTAGTGAAGGGGTCCAGGGCCACATCGCTGATCACCCCCAGCTCGGGGAATTTCGCCCGCAGGGCGCGAATCGCACGCTGGGCGATGCCGTCCGGGTTCCACGCCTCGGCGCCGTCGAGCGACTTCTTCTCCAGCGGCGTGACCGGGAACAGCGCCAGCGCCGGAATGCCCAGCGCCACCCAGTGCTCGGCCTCTTGCAGCAGCAGGTCGATGGACAGGCGCTCGACGCCCGGCATCGACGGCACGACCTCGCGGCGGTTGTCGCCATCAAGGACGAACACCGGCAGGATCAGGTCGTCGACGCTCAGACGATGCTCGCGCACCAGGCGGCGGGAGAATTCGTCGCGGCGGTTGCGGCGCAGGCGGGTAGCGGGGAACAGGCGATTGGCGGGGGTAACGCTCACGGCAGACTCCAGAGCCCGCACGGGCGGGCCAGTGTGACGGTTATAAGCGGCCATTATGACCAAATGATGACAGCTGAATGACCGGATGCGACGGCGGGTCGCACGCTTTGCCGGGCATTGTGGCATGCGCCGGCGCTTTTCGGGCGCACCGCGGCAGGAGTAGGCTGAGCGCCTTTCCCATAGGCGCAGACCGTCCATGCTGCACGACCTGATCCGCCAGTTCGGCTACCCGGCGCTGATCCTCGGCACCTTCCTCGAAGGCGAGGTATCGCTGCTGCTGGCCGCCTACCTGGCGGTGCGCGACCTGCTGCAGATCGAATGGGTGGCGCTGTGCGCCTTCCTCGGCACCTTCGCCAGCGACCAGCTATGGTTCCACCTCGGCCGCCGTCACGGCCGCGCGCTGCTCGCCCGGCGCCCACGCTGGCAACCGCTGGGCGAGCGCGCCAGCGCCCTGCTCAGGCGCCATCCGGATCTGTGGGTGCTGGGCTTTCGCTTCCTCTACGGGCTGCGCACGGTGATGCCGCTGGCCATCGGCCTGTCCGGCTACTCCTGGCGCCGCTACCTGCTGCTCGACGCCATCGGCGCCGGGCTCTGGGCCGGCGGTCTGAGCCTGCTGGCCTACAGCCTGGGCCACGCCATGGAGGGCCTGCTCGACGAGCTGCGCCGCTACCAGCTGTACCTGCTCGGCGGCCTGGCCCTGCTGCTGACGCTGACCTGGCTATACCGGCGGCGCCAGGGCCGCAGTGGCTGAGCCGCGCGAGCGCGCCAGCCACATTGCCAGCAGGCTGGCCAGGCTGTAGACGGTCAACCCGCACCAGGCGGCCAGGTCCATGCTCAGTAGACCGAGCGCTTCGGCAAGCCAGAACGCCGGCAGATTCAAGCCCAGCCGCAGGCACTCCAGGCGCACGGCGCCAGCGCGATTCTCCAGCCACAGGCCGATGCTGGACAGACCCAGGCCCAGCCACAGGCACGCCAGCAGCACGCCGCCCACTGCCAACGAATCGCCCCGCGCCAGCAGCCACACCCCGGCCAGCAGGTAGCAGACGAACTGCAGCAAGGCATAGAGCTGCGCACCGCGCCCCAGCGTCACCTCGAACTTGCGAAAGCGGCTCAGGTCCGGCTTCTCCTGCGGGTAGCGCGCCGCCACATCGGCCGGGCGCCAGCCAGTGGGCATAAACCAGATGCGCAAGCGGTCCCACCAGGACGCCGCGCGCCGCGCATCGCGCCACAGCCCGGCATACACCTGCAGGTTGGCCCATAGCGGGTTCCAGCTGGCCAACGGCGTGGTCACGCCGAAGATCACCGGTTCGTCGTCCAGCTCCTCCTGGAAGGTGGCGAACATTCGATCCCAGACAATGAACACGCCGCCGTAATTGCGATCCATGTACACAGGGTTCTGCGCATGATGCACGCGGTGGTTGGAGGGCGTGATGAACAGCCACTCGAACCAGCCCAGCTTGGGGATGTGCCGGGTATGCACCCAGAACTGATAGAGCAGGTTGAGCGCCGCCACCGTGAGGAACACCAGCGGCGGCACACCGGCCACCGCCATCGGCAGGTAGAACAGCCAGCCGAAGACGAAGCCGGTGCTGGTCTGGCGCAGCGCGGTGGAGAGGTTGTAGTCCTCGCTCTGGTGGTGCACCGCATGGGCCGCCCAGAGCACGTTGCGTTCGTGGCCCAGGCGATGGTTCCAGTAGTAGCAGAAGTCGTAGAAGACGAAGGCCAGCAGCCACACCCACAGGCTATCGGCGGAAAGCTCGAACAACGCCAGCTGTTGCCAGGCGAAGGTGTAGGTGAGCAGGCCGACCGCCTTGGTCAGCAGCCCAGTGGCCTGCGACAGCACCCCGGTGCTGAGGCTGCTGACGGCATCGGCCAGGCGATAGCTGCGCATGCCGCGCCAGCGATCGGCGAGCAGTTCGAGGCCGATCAGGAGAAAGAAGAAGGGCACCGCATAGAGGACGTAATTCATGGCCGAGCCGTATCGTTGTGCTTGTCTTGGGGCTAGTCTGTTATTCATCCTAGTCCTCGGACCGCCGCGGCTCGCGGCGGCAAATGACAGTCTGAGCGGCATTTGACGACAGCATGCGCACGCCTCGCCGCCACCCCGCATCGGCAACAGCCGCCGCCCGCCGCACCCAGGTGCCGGCGCGGGCGACCTTTAACCTCACCAGGAGTCGAGCATGAACAAAAAAGTCGCAGTGATTCTGTCCGGCTGCGGCGTCTACGACGGCGCCGAAATCCATGAAAGCGTGATCACCCTGCTGCGCCTCGACCAGCGCGGCGCCACGGTGCAGTGCTTCGCCCCCAACGTGACGCAGCTGCACGTGGTCGATCACTACAGCGGCGACGAGATGGACGAGACGCGCAACGTGCTGGTGGAGTCCGCACGCATCGCCCGCGGTAAGATCAAGGACGTCAAGGAGCTGCACGTGGCCGACTTCGACGCACTGATCCTGCCCGGCGGCTTCGGCGTGGCGAAGAACCTCTCCGACTTCGCCATCAGCGGCGCCGCCTGCAGCGTGCAGCCCGACGTGCTGGCCGCGTGCAAGGCCTTCGCCAGCGCCGGCAAGCCGCTCGGCCTGATCTGCATCGCCCCGGCCCTGGCGGCGAAGATCTTCGGCGCCGGGGTGATCTGCACCATCGGCACCGACCACGACACCGCCGCCGCGCTGACCCAGATGGGCGCCGAGCACCATGAATGCGAAGTCAGCGAAATCGTCGAGGACCACGCGCACAAGCTGGTCACCACCCCCGCGTACATGCTCGCCCAGTCCATCGCCGAGGCGGCGTCGGGCATCAACAAGCTGGTCGACCGGGTGCTGGAGCTGGCGCACCACTGACGGGTTGGAACGCGCAGATGGCGTTGCGCTTTACTTGGCGATAACGCCAAGCCGGGCCCTGTAGGGTGGGTTTTAGCCCACATTGAGCACCATTGGGGGGCTAAAGCGGAACGCCGCCCGACCCACCCTACAGGCTGCCAGCCCAGGCCGATCCGGCCAATGCTCAGGGTACTCCTGCATTGCCTCTGGCCAAGTCTGGCGCGCTGCGGCAGCGTGGCGACAGGATTTCCCGGAGCCCCTGCCATGTCCCAGCCCTTCGTCCTCAGCCCCGACCTGCAACAGGCGGTGGCCGGCTTCTTCCAGCGCATTCCCTTCAACCAGGTGCTCGGCATCGAGCTGGACGAGCTGAGCCTGGAGCGGGTGACCATGCACCTGCCGATGAAGCCCGAGCTGATCGGCAACTTCGTCCACGGCATCCTCCACGGCGGGGTGATCTCCTCGCTGCTCGACGTCTGTGGTGGCGCCATGGCGTTGATCGGCGCCTTCGCCAACCACCAGCACCTGCCGGCCGCCGAGCGCATGGCCAAGCTGTCCAAGCTGGGCACCATCGACCTGCGCATCGACTACCTGCGCCCCGGCCGCGGCCAGCGCTTCACCGCCACCGCGGTACCGCTGCGTGCCGGCAACAAGGTGGCGGTGGTGCGCATGGAGCTGCACAGCGACGACGGCACCCTGGTGGCGGTGGGCACCGGTACCTATCTGTGTGGGTAGCGATGTCCAGGCATCGTGGGAGGGGCTTTAGCCGCGACTGGCTCCACCTCGATCGCCGCTAAAGAGCCTCCCGCCGGAGCAGTCCGTAGCCCGGATGCGATCCAGGACGAGTTACCGGCTCAAGCGGGTCAGGATCCGGTCCAGCGCATTGGCGAAGGCCTGCCGATCCTTTTCCGCGTAAGGCGCCTGGCCGCCGCCGACCTGGCCCTGCTCGCGCAGGTCGGTGAACAGGTTGCGCACCGCCAGGCGCTCGCCCATGTTGCGCTCGTCGAACTCGCGGCCGCGCGGATCGAGCGCTGCCACGCCCTTCTTCACCAGGCGGTCGGCCAGCGGCACGTCGCTGCAGATCACCAGCTCGCCGGGCTGGGCGTGTTCGACCAGATGATCGTCGGCGGCGTCCGGGCCGCTGGGCACCACGACCAGTTTGACGCAGACGAAATTCGGCCGCGCCACCGCCTGGCCGGCCACCAGCACCACCTCGAACCCCCGCTTGAGGGCGAACTTCACCACCTGGTCCCGCGCCGCCCGAGGGCAGGCGTCGGCATCGATCCACACGCGCATGCTGCACTATCCTGAACAAGCCAGCGGCCAGTATGCCAGCTGCGCCCCCACCAGCAGGAGCACCCCATGACGTTCTGGCAGCGCCTGTCCGCCCCCGCCGAAGTGCTGATCTGCGGCGCCAGCCGCGGCATCGGCCTGGCCCTGACCGAGCGCTTGCTGGCGCGCGACGACGTCGCCCGGGTGTGGGCGCTGGCGCGCCATGCCAGCCAGTCGGCGCCGCTCGACGACCTCGCCGGGCGCCACGGCGAACGCCTGCAATGCCTGGACGTGGACGCCTGCGACGAACGCGAACTGCACAGCCTGAGCCGCCACCTGCAGAACGCCGAGGTGCGCCTGAACCTGCTGCTGTGCAGCGTCGGCACCCTGCAGGAAGGCGCCAGCCGCGCCGAGAAGACCCTCGCCCAGCTCGACCTGGCCAGCCTGCAGGCGACCTTCGAGCGCAACACCTTCGCCCCCATCCTGCTGCTCAAGCACCTGCTGCCGCTGCTGCGCGGCCAGCACCCTTGCACCGTGGCGGCGCTGTCGGCGCGGGTCGGCTCGATCGGCGACAACCGCCTCGGCGGCTGGTACAGCTACCGTGCCAGCAAGGCGGCGCTGAACCAGCTGCTGCGCAGCGCCAGCATCGAACTGCGCCGGCTCAACCCGCAAAGCTGCGTGCTGGCGCTGCACCCGGGCACCACCGACACCGAGCTGTCGCGGCCGTTCCAGGCCAACGTGCCGGCGGACCAGCTGTTCACCCCGGCCTTCGCCGCCGAATGCCTGCTCGCCGTGTTGGAAGGCCAGGGCCCGGAACAGAGCGGCAGCTTCTGGGCCTGGGACGGCCAGCCGATTCCCTGGTGACTCAGCCCGGATAGAAGGCCTGGCAACGCTCGCGCACCGCACGCGACAGGTTGTCGTCGGCCAGCTCGATCAGATCCAGCTCGACCTCGTCCGGCAGCAACTCGGCCACCAGCGCCGCCAGGCGCCGCTGCACCCGCACGTCGGCGCCGGCCACCGCCAGCAGCAGGCGCGGCTGCGGACCGATGGCCGGGTCGCGCAGCGCCGCCAGATAAGCCTGCCGTACCGCCAGCTCGGCACAGGCGGCAGACAGCGCCTGCTCCAGCGGCGGATGACGCAACGCCGCCAGGGCCAGGTCGGGGCTGTCGGCGTAATGGGTGGAGTTAATGGTGGAGGACATGCGCGCACTCGCCAGAGGGAAATCGGATCAGCCTAGGCGCACTGAGACCGGCTGTCGTGGCGGCGGTTCACGCTCTCGGCATGCGCAGGCGACGCACGGCCGCCTGCACTCGCCTCGCCTCAATCCAGCGCCGCTACCCGATGCCGCTCGGCCAGCCGGCTACGCCCATACAGCAGAGCGATGGCGGCCAGCGCCAGGCCCTGGGCCGACAGGCTCCAGGCGTCGGCGTGGATGCCCAGCCAGTCGAACTCGAAGAAGGCCACCGGCCGCGTGCCGAGCACCCCGGCCTCCTGCAGCGCCGCCACGCCATGGCCGGCGAACACCACCGAGAGCAGGCACAGCAGCACCGCGTTGACGCCGAAGAAGGTCGCCAGCGGCAGCCTGCGCGAGCCGCGCAGGATCGCCCAGGCCAGGCCGAGCAGCAGCACCAGCGCCGCCGCCGCACCGGCCAGCACCGCGCCGTGGCCCTGCGGCCCGGCCTGCAGCCAGAGGGTCTCGTAGAACAGGATGACCTCGAACAGCTCGCGATAGACCGAGAAGAACGCCAGCACGGCGAAGCCGAAACGGCCGCCGCCGCCGACCAGGCTGCTGTTGATGTAATCCTGCCAGGCCGCGGCATGCCGGCGGTCGTGCATCCACACCCCGACCCACAGCAGCACCGCACTGGCGAACAGCGCCGTGGCGCCTTCCAGCAGTTCGCGCTGGGCGCCGCTGATGTCGATCAGGTAGGCCGCCACTGCCCAGGTGGCGAGGCCGGCCAGCAGTGCCAGGCCCCAGCCGACATGCACGCTGCGCAGCGCCTGCGGCTGGCCGGTGTTGCGCAGGAAGGCGAGGATCGCCGCCAGCACCAGGATCGCCTCCAGGCCTTCGCGCAGCAGGATCAGCAGGCTGGCGAAGAAGCTCAGGCTGCCATCCATGGCGCCATCGGCCAGCAGCGCGGCGGACTTGTCCAGCTCCACCCTCGCCTGCTCCAGCGCCTGCGCCGCCTGCGCCACGCTGGCGCCGTCCTGCAGCGCCTGGCGGTAGGCCATCAAGGCACGCTCGGTGGTCTTGCGCTGGACCGCATCGAGGTTGTCGAGGGCGCTTTCCACCAGCTCGAAGCCCTCCAGATAGGCGCCGACGGAGAGGTCGTAGGCCTGCTCCCGGTCGCCCGCGCGATAGGCCGCCAGGCTGCTCTGCAGGGTGCTGCGGCTGTAGTCGATCAGCGCCTGCGGGCCGCGCTGCTGCAGCGGCGGATGGCTGCGCTGGGCGCGGAAGGCGGCCGCATCGCCGCCGTCGGCCGCCACCTCGGCGGGCGTGCGCGCGGCCAGTTGCGCCAGGCTGAAGCCGGCCTGCCCGGCCGCCTGGGGCGGCGCGCTGAAGCCGGCGATATAACTGGCCAGGTCCCAGCGCTGGCGTTCGTCCAGCTGATCGGCGAAGGCCGGCATATCGGTGCCGTCGATGCCCAGGCCGAGGGTGTTGAACAGGTCGTACAGACTCAGTCGATCCAGCCGCGCGGCGTCGCCCAGGTTGGCCGGCGGCGGCTCGAGGCCGAGCCCGGCCGGGCCGTCGCCGGCGCCGTGGTCGCCGTGGCAGACCGCGCAGTGCTGGGCGTAGAGCGGCGCGCCGCGCGCGGGGTCGGGGGTCAGCGCCGGCGTCTGCGCGACCCGGTACAGCTCGGCCAGACGCGCGGCGAGCCGCCGCGCCGCGCCGGCCACCTGCTCGCCGGGTTGGCGCCGGGCGACGGCCTGGCGCAGGGCGGCGGCACCCTGCTCCAGCTCGGCGCGCTCGGCCTGGGCCGGCAGGGCGAGGATCAGCCCCTGCAGCACATCGAGAAACTCCAGCTGTTCCTGGTATTCCGCGGGGTCGACCACCTGGCCGGCGGCCACGCTGGCAGGGTAGTCGGCGCCGATATAGCCGAGCAGATGCAGGGCCTGGGCGGCGCCGTCGAGGGGTTCGCCGAGGGCGAGAAAACTGAGACTGGCCAGCAGCGGCAGCAGCAGCCAGACCAACAGGGATCGAGAACGACTCATCAATGCATCCCAAACGAGAATGGGTGGCATTAAATTGTTGCCGTCCTAAGGATCCCGCACAAGGACAATCTGACACATCTGGTAACAATCAGGCGAACGGACTGTTCGAAGATGCGCCGGCATCCCGCACCTCGGCCGCCATTGCGGCGGCCGAAGGGGGGGCAGGCGTCACACCGCGGCGCGCTTGACCGTGGCCAGCAGCCCAGCGGCGGCGACGAACAGCGCGGCGAAGCTGCGGTTCATCAGGCGCTGCTGACGCGGCGTGCGCAGCACCCGCAGCACCCGCGAGGCGAGGCCGGTGTAGCCGGCCATGACGATCAGGTCGACCACTATCATGGTCGCGCCCATCAGCAGGTACTGCGGCAGCAGCGGCTGCTGCGGAGCGATGAACTGCGGCAGCACGGCGAGCATGAAGACGATCGCCTTGGGGTTGCTGGCGTTGACCAAAAAGCCACGCAGCACCAGGGTCAGCGGCCGCCCGCTAGGGCGCTCGGCGGCGCCGGTGGCGAGGTCGCTGGGCAGCGCGATCCACTGCCGGTAGGCCAGGTACACCAGGTAGGCGACGCCGAACCACTTGATCAGGCTGAAGGCCAGCGCCGAGGCGGCGAGGATGGCGCCGACACCGGCGGCGACTATGGCGATCTGCAGGGCCAGGCCCAGTTGCAGGCCGAGCGCGTTCCAGTAGCCGCGCCAGAAACCGTATTGCAGGCCGGCGGACATGGAGGCCACGGCACCGGCGCCGGGCGACAGGCTGATCACCCAGCAGGCGACGAAGAAAGCGAGCCAGGTTTCCAGGGCCATGGCGGATTACCTCGGGAGGGAAGAACGGGAGCAGGCCCTACAGCCTACTCCCGGCCGCTCAATCCGGCGAGCCCTTGCGCAGCTGCACCGGCTCCAGCTCCTCCTTGCGCGCCCGCGCCTGGGCGCTGCGCAGGCGGATGTTGATCGCCTCCACGGCCAGCGAGAAGGCCATGGCGAAGTAGACGTAGCCCTTGGGCACGTGCACGCCGAAGCTCTCGGCGATCAGCACGGTGCCGACCACGATGAGGAACGACAGCGCCAGCATCTTCAGGCTCGGGTGCTTGTCGATAAAGGCGCTGATGGTGCCGGCCGACAGCATCATGACGATCACCGAGATGACGATGGCCGCCACCATCACCGGCACGTGCTGCACCAGGCCGACGGCGGTGATCACCGAGTCGAGGCTGAAGACGATGTCGATGATGGCGATCTGGATGATGATGCCCATGAAGCCGTAGCTCTTCTTCGGCCCGCCCTGCGCGGCCTCCTCGGCGCCTTCCAGGCTGTGGTAGATCTCCGCGGTGCTCTTGAACAGCAGGAACAGGCCGCCGAAGAACAGGATCAGGTCGCGCCCGGAAATCCCCTGCTCGAAGACGTGGAACAGGTCGTCGGTCAGGCGCATCACCCAGGTGATCGACAGCAGCAGCAGGATGCGCGTGCCCATGGCCAGGGCCAGGCCGAAGAAGCGCGCCTTCGGCTGCTGCTCGACCGGCAGGCGGCTGACCAGGATCGAGATGAAGATGATGTTGTCGATGCCGAGGACGATCTCCAGGGCGGTCAGGGTCAGAAACGCGACCCAGATTTCCGGGTTGCTCAGCCATTCCATTCAGGGATGCTCCAATGAGTTCAGGTTGTGTAGGAAAGGTGCCGCATATGGGGCAGCTTTCGTGCAAAACCTAGCGCCAGCGGCGCACGGATTTCTGGAAGAACAGGCTGTTGGGCACCTGCAGCAGCGCGCCGGCGGCCTCTTCGCTGACATCCTGCAGCGTGGTGTAGAACAGGTTGATGGCCAGCACCCGCCCCTTCACGCCGGGTTTGTCGGCGCTCTCGATCACCTCCACGGTATCGCCCAGGCGGAACGGCCCCATGGCGAAGATCAGCAGCGCGCAGAACATGTTCGACAGCACGCTCCAGATGGCGAAGAAGGCCACCGCCGCCACGGCGGTGAAGCCGGTGATGGCGGTCCATAGCACCGTGGCCGACACGCCCAGGCGCTCGAGCACCAGCATGAAGGCGCTGCCCAGGATCAACCAGCGCAGCAGGCCGCGCAGCGGCAGCAGCACCTCCTGCGGCAGCAGGCTGTAGCGCGCGCCGAGGCGGCTGATGGCGCGGGTCAGGATGCGCTGGGCGAGCCACGCCAGCAGCAGGATCAGCAGCACCTGGCCGGCGCGGATCAGCGGTTCGCGCCAGGCCGTGAGCAGTTCCAGCGATTCCATCACTCGGTCTCCTCCAGTTGCTGCTGCAGCGCTTCGAGCGTCTCCAGGGCCAGCAGCCAGCTTTCCTCCAGCTCGGCCTCGCGCGCCTTGAGCGTCGCCTGCTCGGCCAGGCGTTCGCGCAGCTCGTCCTTGCGCGCCGCCTCGTACAGGCCGCTATCGGCCAGCTGCGCTTCCACCTTGGCCAGGGCCTGGTGCAGCTTGCTCAGCTCCTGCTCGAGCTTGTCGGCCTGTTTCTTGTGCGGCGCCAGCTGCTGGCGCAGGGCAGCGGCGGCCTGGCGCTGGGCGCGCTTGTCGGTCTTGTCCGCCGCCGGGGTCGCCGCGCTCGGCGGCTGCTGGCGGGTGCGGAAGTCGATCAGCCAGCGCGCGTAGTCGTCGAGATCGCCCTCGAACGGCTGGATGCGGCCGTCGGCCACCAGGAGGAATTCGTCGGTGGTGCTTTTCAGCAGGTGGCGGTCGTGCGACACCACCAGCACGGCGCCGGCGAACTCCTGCAACGCCATGGTCAGGGCCAGGCGCATTTCCAGGTCGAGGTGGTTGGTCGGTTCGTCGAGCAGCAGCAGGTTGGGCTTCTGCCAGGCGATCAGGGCCAGGGCCAGGCGCGCCTTCTCGCCGCCGGAGAAGTTCAGCACCGGCTCGTCGCAGCGCTCGCCGCGGAAATCGAAGCCGCCGAGGAAGTCGCGCAGGGTCTGCTCGCGCTCGCTCGGCGCCAGGCGCTGCACGTGCAGCAGCGGGCTGGCCTTGGGGTCCAGCGCATCGAGCTGGTGCTGGGCGAAGTAGCCGATGGCCAGGTTCTCGCCGCGGGCCAGCTCGCCGCCGAGCGCGGCGAGGTCGCCGGCCAGGGTCTTGATCAGGGTCGACTTGCCGGCGCCGTTGGGCCCCAGCAGGCCGATGCGCGCGCCGGGCGCCAGGCTCAGCTTGACCTTGTCCAGCACCACCTTGTCGCCGTAACCGAGGCGCGCCTCGGACAGATTGAGCAGCGGACTGGAGACCTTGTCGGCCTCGCGGAAGACGAAGTCGAAGGGCGAGTCGACGTGCGCCGGGGCCAACTCCTCCAGGCGCTCCAGGGCCTTGATCCGGCTCTGCGCCTGGCGCGCCTTGGTCGCCTGGGCCTTGAAGCGGGCGATGTACTTTTCCATGTGCGCGCGCTGCGCCTGCTGCTTCTCGTAGGCCTGTTGCTGCTGCGCCAGGCGCTCGGCGCGGGTGCGCTCGAAGGCCGAGTAGCCGCCGCGGTAGAGGGTCAGCTTCTGCTGCTCCAGGTGCGCCACATGGTCGACCACGGCGTCGAGGAAGTCGCGGTCGTGGGAGATCAGCAGCAGGGTGCCGGGATAGCCCTTGAGCCACTCTTCCAGCCAGAGGATGGCATCGAGATCCAGGTGGTTGGTCGGCTCGTCGAGCAGCAGCAGCTCGGACGGGCACATCAGCGCCTGGGCCAGGTTCAGGCGCATGCGCCAGCCGCCGGAGAAGTCGCCGACGCGCCTGTCCATCTGCTCGCCGGTGAAACCGAGGCCGGCCAGCAGCTTGCGCGCGCGGGCGTCGGCCGTGTAGCCCTGGGCGTTGTCCAGTTCGCTGTGCAGGCGGGCGATGGCGGCGCCGTCGTGGGCCGCCTCGGCCCGGGCCAGCTCGGCCTGGATCGCGCGCAGGCGCAGGTCGCCGTCGAGCACGTAGTCCACCGCCAGGCGCTCGAGGTTGTCCACCTCCTGGCGCATATGGGCGATGCGCCAGTCCGGAGGCAGCCGGCAGTCGCCGGCGTCGGGGCCGAGTTCGCCGCGCAGCAGGGCGAACAGGCTGGACTTGCCGGCGCCGTTGGCACCGATCAGGCCGACCTTCTGGCCGGCGTGCAGGGTCAGCTCGGCGCCTTCGAGCAGGCGCTGCGGACCACGCTGTAGAGTGAGGTTCTGGAGTCGGATCATAATGGCGGCGGAGTCTATCAAATCGCCCTGGAGGCCGCGTGCAGGATCTGTGGAATTTCGCCGTACGGCTCTATGCCCGACCGGGCGTGGAAGACGCCTGCCTGCAGCTGCAGGAGGCCGGCGGCGACGTCTGCCTGTTGCTCGCCGGTGCCTGGCTGCAACGCCGCGGCGTGCCCTGTCGCGCGCCCTACCTCAAGGCGCTGCAGGCGCTGGCCGAACCCTGGCAGCGCGAGGTGGTCGCGCCGCTGCGCCAGTTGCGGCGCGACTGGCGCACGGCCGCCGCCGCGGACGCCGAGCTGGCGACGCTGCGCGAACGGATCAAGCAACTGGAACTGGAAGCCGAACGGCTGCTGTTGCAGCGGATCGAGACGCTGGCGGAGAACTGGCCGCGCGAGGGCGGCGAAGACGACTGGCTGAGTCGCCTGGCGGGAGACGACAGCGCCGCGCTGCAGGTGCTGCGCGGCGCCGCCGATTCTTAAGAGGCGCTCGGCGCCGTCGCACCATTGCTGGCGACGGGTGCCACGGCGGCGGCCGGGACCTCCGGCTTGGCCGGCGCAGCAGCGGGGGCGGCGGCCGGTTTCGCCGCGGGCTTGGCCGGGGCCTTCTTCACAGCGGCCTTGGGTGCCGCCGGCTTCTTCACCGCGACCGGCTTGCTGGCGGCCTTGGCTGCCGGTTTGGCAGGTGCGGCCTTGGTCGCCGGTTTGGCGGCAGCCGGCTTGGCGGCAGCAGGTTTAGCGACAGGCTTGGCCGCCGCTGGCTTGGCCGGTGCTTTGGCGGCGGGTTTACCGGCGGTAGGCTTGGCAGCGGCTTTGGCGGCCACGGGTTTCGCCGCGGTCTTAGTTGCCACGGCTTTGCTCGCAACCGCTTTGCTGGCGGCCGCCTTGCTGGCCACCGGCTTGGCGGCGGGCTTGCTTGCTGCGGCGGGCTTGGCCGCGGCAGGTTTGGCGGTGGCCTTCTTCGCCGGCGCCTTCGCGGCAGCGGGTTTCTTCGCCGCCACGGCTTTACCGGCCGGTTTCGCGGCCGGGGCGGCCGCCTTGGCCTCGCGACCATCGAGCGCCTTGCCGGCGGCTTCCTTGACCTTGCCCACGCCCTGAGCCAGCTTCAGGCTCTCCTGGGCGTCGCGCTTGAGCTGCAGGATATAGGCGCGGGTCTCGCTCTGACGGGCCTTGAGAGCGTCGAGCAGCTCTTCCAGCTCGGCCACCGCGTCCTTGGCCTTGGCCTGCGCCTTGGCCTTGCCGGCGACGGCGGCGTCCTGCAGCTTGCTGCGTGCCTTGTGCAGTTTTTCCTGGGCCTTGCCGCGCTGCTTCTCCAGCTTGGCGAGCAGTTTCTCGGCATCGACCAGCGCTTGCGAGCAGGCATTTTCCAGGTGCTCGAGCAGGCTGGTGGAGAGTTGGTGCAGCAGGTGCAAAGGGGTACTGATGGTCTTCTTCTTGGCCGACATGGCGCGCCTCCTGGCGGATGTGGATGCGCCCATACTAGACGCCTGCGCCCGACCCTGCCATAGGCCTTTTGGCGACCCGGGCAGGCAGTCGCGCGGGCTGGCATAATCGCCGCCATCTTGATCGGGAGACATCGCCATGAGCCGCGCCGCCTTCGCCCTCTTCGTTCTCTGCGCGAGCCTCGCGGCACAGGCCGACAGTCACCAGCAGGATCTGGCCTACAGCCTCGGCGCACGCCTGGGCGAACGCCTGCGCGAGGAGGTGCCGCAACTGCCGCTGAGCGACCTGCTGGAAGGTCTGCGCCAGGCCTACGCCGGCCAGCCGCTGCGCCTGGAAGAGGCGCGCATCGAAGAGTTGCTCGACCAGCACGAGGCGCGCATCGCCGCCGACCCGCAGCGCCATGCCCAGGCCATCGCCGCGCAGCGACGCTTTCTCGCCGAGCAGCGAATCCGCCCCAATGTGCGGGTGATCGAGGGCGGCGTGCTGGTCAGCGAGCTGCGCGCCGGCAGCGGCGCCAAGCCCGGTCCCGGCAGCCGGGTGCAGGTACGTTACCGCGGCACCCTGGCCGACGGCAGCCCGTTCGACGAGAGCAGCGAACCGCAGTGGTTTCGCCTAGACAGCCTGATCGCCGGCTGGCGCAGCGCGCTGCTGCAGATGCCCAGCGGGGCACGCTGGCGCCTGGTGGTACCGTCGGATCAGGCTTACGGGGAAGAGGGCGCGGGCGATCTGATTCCGCCCCATGCGCCGCTGGTATTCGATCTGGAACTGCTCGACGTGGCCGACTGAAGGTCGGCCCGGCAGACAGCTTCTGGCCCGGATGCAAGCCAGGGCCGCCGACCTGTTGCCCGGAATGCATCCGGGCTAAGCGGCCGTCGCAGGCTCAGAGCGCCGGCGCGGCCTGCTCCTGGTGGGCGTTGTGCAGCACCTCGATCAGGCAGTCTTCCAGCTCGAAACGTTCGTGCAGCAACTGCCCCAGGCGACCCAGCTCGGCCACCAGCGACACGCTGTCGCGGCAGTCGCCGTTGTCACAGTGATCGTTGAAGGCCAGCGCCACCTCGGTAATGGCTTCGATGCGCGGGTAGATCTGCTTGGCCAGTTCCAGGCCGCGCTGGTCGTTGAACGCCTTGGCCTCGCTGGTGAGCTGCTCGTAGACCTCGAAGTGACCGGCCGAGACGTAATCCACCAGGATTTCGCAGAAGCCCTGCAGGGCCTCGCCGTTGGCCGCCGGCGCCTGTGGCGACTCGACCAGGGCACTGTAGGCCTGCACCAGTTCATGGCGTTCGCCCAGCCAGCGATCGATCAGTTGGTGGACCCCACCCCAGCGTTCCTGTGCGTTCTGGCAACTTTCGAGCATGATGGACCTCGCTTCCCTTATCGCTAATGCCTGTTATGCGTCCGCTCCCGAGACGATTTTTCTGTGGCCTACCGGCGGCCAGCCTGCGCGGGGCGTCGCACTCGACGCCACAAACCGCTCCCGACGCTTTTTTGTCAATCGGTGCTTGGCTTTGGGAAGGCAACCGCGAAACGGCGTTTTTCCGGCGGTGCGTGCGAGCCAGATTATGCCCGTGGGCAGGCGCCATCAAGGCACCGCCGGGAGATAATTTCATACGAGCGTTTAATCGACGACCCGCGACAGCCGTGGCCTGGGCGATGGACCGCGATCAGCTGCGACGCAGCAACTGGAACAGGCAGAAACCGAGCATGGCGACGAAACCGAGCAGGCTCCACTCGGGAATGCTCATGCCGAACAGGCTCCACTTGACCTCGGCGCAGTCGGCGCTGCCCTGGAACACCAGGCGCACGATGTCCTGCATCGGCAGGGCCTGCATCATGAATTCCAGGCTCGGCAGGCAGGCCTCCAACTGGTCGGCCGGCACGCTCTGCAGCCAGATCTGCCGACCGGCCGTGGCGGCGCCGGCGCCGGCGAACAGCAGCGCCAGCAACGCATAGACCCGCCGGCCGAAGCGCGCCGGGCCGTGCACGGCGGCCACCAGGCAAACCAGGCCGAAGGCGATCACGCAGATGCGCTGCAGCACGCACATCGGGCAAGGCTCCAGGCCGACCACGTGTTCCAGGTACAGGGCCGCCGCCATCAGCAGCAGACTGCCGACGAATGCCAGGAAGAACAGGGGACGCGCACTGGCCAGGTACATGGAGGCTCCGGGGGAGAGAAATCGAGGGCAGTTACGGTAGAGGAAAGCGCGGGCGCCTTTCAAGGCGCCTCACGTGCTGCCGCGCGCTGTTCGTCCACCCAGCGCGCCCCTTCGTCCGCTGCGCGACGATCGGCCGCAGCGGCTCAGGCGCGCACGCCCTGCGGCTGCGGCAGCGCCGGCAGGCCCTGATGGAGCAGGCCGAGGCTCTCCTGCAGCAGCTGGTTGCTGCGCTCCAGCTCGCCCAACTGGGCCAGCAAGCGCGCCAGCTCGGCGCAGGTTTCCGGGTGGCGCTCCAGCTTCAGGCTGGTCTCGAAGTAGTCGCGCGCCTTGCCCCACAGCTGGTTCTGCAGGCACAGCCGACCGAGGGTCAGCAGCAGCGCCGGGTCCTGCGGGTGCTGCTTGAGCCAGAGCTCGGCGGTGTGCAGCTGCTGCGCCGGATCGGCGCCGCGCAGCACGCCGTAGAAGCGCGCCAGGCGGCTGTCGTAGGCACGCTTGAGGGCGCTGCGCAGCACCTGTTCGGCCTCCTCCTGGGCACCCAGGCGACGCAGTTGCTCGACGTAGGCGGCGATCAGCTCGGGCTCCTGGCGCAGCGGCGCGGAGAGCTGCTGCCAGGCCTGGGTCAGCGGCTGCAGGGCGGTTTCGCCATCGCCCAGACCGGCCTGCCCGGCATCGCCCAGGCGACCGCGCCAGGTCGCGCGCTCCAGCTCGTCCAGCTCGGCGGCCGGCAGGGCCTTCTCCTTGCGCAGCTCCGGCAGCAGGCCGAGCAGCGCCGACCAGTCCTGGCGCTGCAGGTACAGGCGCTGCAGCTGGCGCAACACCAGGTGATGGCCGGGATGGCGCTCGCGCATCGCCTGCAGGGTCTCCAGCGCCGCGTCGCTCTCGCCGCGGCTCTGCTGCAGTTCGGCATGGGCCAGGGCGATGGCCAGTTCGGCCTGCGGCTGGCGCGCCAGGGCGCGCTCGAGCATGGCGTCGCTCTGCTCGTGCTGGCCCAGCTTGTGCGCCGCGCGGGCGGCGCCGAGGTAGTACATCAGCGGCTGGGGTTCGTCTTCGGCGGCCCGACTCAGCTGGCGCAGCGCGCGCGCCCAACGGCCCTCGGCCAGGTCGAGCAGGCCCTGCTGCGAGGCCAGCCGCGCCCGACGGTGACGATGCAGGCGCGACCAGGGGTTGGCCAGGCGCGTCGAGGCGAGCAACAGGCGCAGGCTGGCGCGCAGCAGGTAGAGCAGCAGCACCACCACCAGCACCAGGGCGAGGAAGGCCCACAGCCCGGACTGGTAGCGGAAGCCCTGGTAGGCGAACAGCACGTAGCCGCGGTCGGCCTGGATCGCCAGGCCGAGCAGATACAGCAGGCCACCGACGGCGAGCAGGAGCAGCAACCAGAGCAGGCGCTTCATGGCGCCTCCCCGGCCGCGGCGGCCCCCTGCCGGCGCTGCGCCTGCTTGCGCTGCAGGTAGGCCTGCAGCGCCTCGAGCGACTCGCTCAGATCCGGCACCTGCACCTCGACCCGCTCGTCGGCCAGCTCGGCGAAGCGCTGACGCAGGGCGCGACTATCGGGGTTGTCCAGATTGAAATGGGCGTCGAGGATCTCCCCGGCCTGCTTCAGCGCCTGCCGATAGACCCCGCTCTGGCCATGCAGCGCGGCCCACTGCGCCTGCTCCAGGGCCAGCGACAGGCTCAGGCGCACCTGGCTCAGGCTCTGCCCGGAGAGCAGCGGACGGATGTTGCGGTCGGCGTCGAACTCGATGCGGAAGTACTGCGCCAGGGTCGCCAGCCATTCGCTCCACCAGGCGCGGCCATCGCCCTCGGCGGCCAGGTCGGCGAGCACGTCGCCCTGCCCCGCGAAACTCGGCGCCAGCGGGTTGAGGCTGGCGGCCTGCTCGCGCAGCGCGCCCAGTTGCAGGAACAGGCCGACGCGATCCGGCCGCTGGGTGGTGCGCAGCGCTTCCAGGCTGCGGCTGAGCTGCTCGCGGGCGGCGAAGGCGGCGGGGTCGTCCTGCTCGCGGAGGATCTCGTCGGCGGCCAGCACCAGGGCCTCGGCGCTGGCCACGTCCTGCAGCGCGGACAGGCGCAGGGTGGCCAGGCGCAGCAGGTGCTCGGCCTCGTCCAGGCGCCAGTCCTGGCGGCTGCCGTCGAGCACGCTTTCCAGGCGCTGGCTGAGGCGCTGCTGATCGCCCTGCAGATTGGCCAGCAGACGCCGGCGCTCGTCCAGCTCATCGGCGCTGGGCAGCTGGTTCAGACGGCGTTCGAGTTGCCCGATCAGCTCGCCGACCTTGCCGCTCTCGGCGCGCGCGCTCTGCAGCTGATCGCGCTGCTGCTGATCCTGCTGCTGCAACTGCTGCAGCTGCCACAGGCTCCAGCCACCGGCACCGACACCGCCCAGGCCGACCAGCAGGGCGAATGCGGCGAGGCCGCGGCCGGCGCTGCGCGGGGCCTTGGCGGGAGCTGCGGGGGGAGTGGCGGTGGCCTCGCTGGCCGGCGTCTGGTCTTGCGGGGTGGCTGCTTCGCTCACGTATCCATCCTTTCTAGAGGGCAGCGGCCGGGTATCGTTCCAGCGCTGCCAGCAAGGCCGCGGCGCTGGCGCCGCGACAATCCACAACGATCTGTGCACCCGCGCGGCGTGCCTGCTCGGCGACCCGCGGGCTGGGCAGGAACAAGGGTAGCCGAGCCAGTTCGGGCCAGTCGGCAGCGGCCAGTTCGATCAGGTGTTCGAGCCCCTGCCCACTGCTGACCACCAGGGCGTTCAGGCGTTCCGCACGCACCCGTGCGGCCAGTTCGCCCGGCGCGTAGCTGGGCAGCAGGCGGCGGTACAGTGGCAGATAGTCGACCGTCGCACCTTGGCCGCGCAAGCGTTCGGCGAGGAATTCTCGGCCACCCTCGCCGCGCAGGATCAGCACCCGCGGCGCCGGCGCGGCGGCGAGCGCCTGCTGCAGGCGCGGCAGGGCCAGCAGCGCCTCACTGTCGTCGCCGTCGTCCGGGCAGTGGGCGTTGAGGCCATGCTCGGCGAGCACCGCGGCGGTCGCCGCGCCGACCGCGAACCAGGGCTGCTCGGCCGGCGCTGGCACGCGGTGGCGTTCGAGCAGGGCCAGGCCCAGGCGCGCGGCCGGCTTGCTCACCGCGATCACCGCGCTGTAGTGCGCCAGATCGAGGATGGCGGAGCGCTGCGCGGGCGTTTCCGCCAGCGGCTCGATGGCCAGCAACGGCAGGCTGTGACTGGCGATGCCGCGCTCGGCCAGGGTCTGCGCCAGCGCCGCGCACTCCTCGGCCGGCCGCGTCAGCAGCAGGCGCCAGGCGCTCACGGATGGCCGGCCTCGCCGTAGACCGCCTTGAGGATGGCCTCGGCGCCCTGCGCCAGCAGCGCTTCGGCCACCCGCACGCCGAGCGCTTCGGCGTCGGCGGCGGCGGCACGCGCCTCGGCGCGCAGCAGCTGGCCGCCATCGGGCTGGCCGACCAGGCCGCGCAGCCACAGCTGCTCGCCTTCGAGCAGGGCGTAGCAGGCGATGGGCACCTGGCAGCCGCCGTTGAGGCGCTTGTTCAGCGCACGCTCGGCGGTGACCCGCAGCGCGGTCTCGCGGTGGTGCAACGGCGCCAGCAGGGCGTGGATCTCGGCGTCGGCGCTGCGGCACTCGATGCCGACGGCGCCCTGGCCGCCGGCCGGCAGGCTGTCCTCGGCGCTGAGCGAGCTGCGGATGCGCTCCTCGAAGCCGAGGCGGATCAGCCCGGCGGCGGCGAGGATGATGGCGTCGTACTCGCCGGCATCCAGCTTGGCCAGGCGGGTGTTGACGTTGCCGCGCAGGAACTGGATCTTCAGGTCCGGCCGGCGCGCCAGCAGCTGGGCCTGGCGGCGCAGGCTGGAGGTGCCGACCACGCTGCCGGCCGGCAGCGCGTCGAGGCTGGCATGGCTATTGGAAACGAAGGCGTCGCGCGGGTCTTCGCGCTCGCAGATGCAGTACAGGCCCAGGCCTTCGGGGAAGTCCATCGGCACGTCCTTCATCGAGTGCACGGCGATGTCGGCCTGGTTCTCCAGCAGCGCGGTTTCCAGCTCCTTGACGAACAGGCCCTTGCCGCCGATCTTCGCCAGCGGCGCGTCGAGCAGTTTGTCGCCGCGGCTGACCATGGGCACCAGGCTGACCTTGAGGCCAGGGTGGGCCGCTTCGAGACGGGCTTTGACGTGCTCGGCCTGCCACAGGGCCAGGGCACTCTTACGGGTGGCGATACGGATTTCGCGGGACATGGGGCAAATTCCAGAAAACGGATTGCCGCGAATCATAACAGGCTCGCCCGGCGCCAGCTGATGGGTGGCGGCTATCGGCCGCAGCCGGCACCCGGCGCTACAGCGACTGCATCAGCTTGCGCACCCCGGCCACATGGCGCCGGCTGACCACCAGCGAATCGCCCTCCAGCCCCTTGAGGAACAGCTGGAAGTGCCCCAGCGGCGTGCGCTGCAGGCGCTCGATGCGCTCGCGGGCGACCAGGGCGTTGCGGTGGATGCGCACGAAGCGCTCGCCGAACTCGTCTTCCAAGGCCTTCAGCGGCTCGTCCAGCAGCACCTCGCCACCCTCGTGGCGCAGGGTCACGTACTTGTGATCGGCGATGAAATAGACCACGTGATCCAGCGGGATCAGCTCGATGCCCTTGCGCGTACGGGCGCTGATATGGCTGCGCGGGCCGCTGCCGCTCTCGGCGGCCGGCCGGGTCAGCGCCGCCAGCTGCACCCGGTTGGGCCGCTCGGCCTTCTTCAGCGCCTCGCTGAGGCTCTCGGCGCGCACCGGCTTGACCAGGTAGCCGACCGCGCTGACCTGGAAGGCTTCCAGGGCGAATTCGTCGTGAGCCGTGCAGAAGATCACCGCCGGCGGCGCCTCGCGCTCGCACAGCTTGGCGGCGACCTGCAGACCGTCCAGCCCGGGCATGCGGATATCCAGCAGGACCACGTCCGGCTTGAGGCTGTCAATCAGGGTCAGGGCCTCCTCGCCATTGCTGGCGGCGGGCTCCAGGACCCGGTAGCCCTCGAGTTCGCCGACCATGCGGCTGAGGCGCTCGCGGGCGAGGGGTTCGTCGTCGACGATCAGGACATTCATATTGCTCTGGCTTCCTGCGTGAGTCTCGCACAAGGATAGCGTAGACAGCTGTAATGGCGGCCGTCACGGCGCTCCACGCTGAGACTGGCGCGCGGCCCGAAAAGTGCCGCCAGGCGCGCGTCGATATTGCTCAGCGCTTGGTGCGTTCCCCGCGACGGGTGCTGCTCGCCCCGCTCTTCATACGGATTGCTGACACACAAGCTGAACACACCATCCTGGTAGTCCGCCTCGATCCGCACCAAGCCGCCCTCGATGCGCGGCTGAATGCCGTAGATCAACGCATTTTCCAACAGCGGTTGCAGGGTCAGCTGGGGAATCGGCAGATCCTCCGGCACACCCTCGACCTCCCACTGCAACTGTAGCCGTTCGCCGAGCCGATAGTGCTCGATCGACAGATATCGTTTCGCCAGTTCCAGTTCCTCCTTCCAGGGCACCAGACTGCCGGGCTTGGCCAGGCTGGCGCGAAACAGGTCGGACAGATCCAGCACCGCCTGTTCGGCCTTGAGCGGGTCGACCGCCACCAGGCTGGCGATGCTGTTCAGGCTGTTGAACAAAAAATGCGGGCGGATGCGCGCCTGCAGCGATTCGATGCGCGCACGCAGCTCGGCCTGCTCCTGCCGCCGCCATTGGCTCTGCAGGTAGAAATAGCGTAGCAGCAGCGCGGACATGATCAGGCCGATCAATGCATGGCGCAGATAAAGGTTGACCTCGCCGCTGCGTGGCAGCGGCCCGCCCAGCTCGTAGTAGTCGGCCACCGCCGTGCAGCCCAGGGTCAGCACCACTACCAGGGCGCAGCACAGGCCGCCGGCCAGCGCCGGACGCAGGCGCGCCAGCAGCGGCCGCAGGCGGCACAGCAGCGCCGCCGAAAGCAGCACGATCCACTGCACGAACAGCGAGGTCAGCGCCAGGCGCACCCAGTCGAAGCCGGGCAGCATCGGCTCGGACAGCACCAGCACCAGCACCAGCAGCTCGGCCAGCAGCACCATGCTCAGCAGCGCTTCCGGCTGGCACAGTTCGGGAACGAAGAAGTCGTCGGCTGACGCGTTGTGGTTGTTCTTGGCAGGGACTTGTTTTGGCATCGACGCAGTTTCCGTGTCGCCCGGCGAGCCGGCAAGCCAGACGGCTCCGGCCGGGCAAAATAAAGCACCGAAATGCCGCCGCCGCGACAAAATTGTGAAGCAGCCGACAGCGCCGACGCCTGCCGGGCGGCAAACGCGGCGCGGCGAAAGGGCCGCCGACCCTGTTATTATCGGCGCACTTTGTCCGCCATGCCGGCCGCCGCACGCGGCCCGCCCGATCCAGAGCCCGAACCATGAGCAGCGAAAAAACCAACCAATCCTGGGGCGGCCGCTTCAGCGAGCCCGTCGACGCCTTCGTCGCCCGCTTCACCGCCTCGGTCGAATTCGACAAGCGCCTGTATCGCCACGACATCATGGGCTCCATCGCCCACGCCAGCATGCTGGCCAAGGTCGGCGTGCTCACAGACGCCGAGCGCGATGCGATCATCGACGGCCTGGGGCAGATCCAGGCCGAGATCGAGGCCGGCAGCTTCGACTGGCGCGTCGACCTGGAAGACGTGCACATGAATATCGAGGCGCGCCTGACCGACCGCATCGGCGTCACCGGCAAGAAGCTGCACACCGGGCGCTCGCGCAACGACCAGGTGGCCACCGACATCCGCCTGTGGCTGCGCGACGAGATCGACCTGATCCTCGCCGAGATCACCCGCCTGCAGCAGGGCCTGCTGGGTCTGGCCGAAGCCGAGGCGGACACCATCATGCCCGGCTTCACCCACCTGCAGACCGCCCAGCCGGTGACCTTCGGCCACCACCTGCTGGCCTGGTTCGAGATGCTGTCGCGCGACTACGAGCGCCTGGTGGACTGCCGCAAGCGCACCAACCGCATGCCCCTGGGCAGCGCCGCGCTGGCCGGTACCACCTACCCGATCCAGCGCGAGATCACCGCACAGTTGCTGGGTTTCGACGCCGTTGGCGGCAACTCCCTGGACGGCGTGTCGGATCGCGACTTCGCCATCGAATTCTGTGCCGCCGCCTCCCTGGCGATGATGCACCTGTCGCGCTTCTCCGAAGAGCTGGTGCTGTGGACCAGCGCGCAGTTCCAGTTCATCGACCTGCCGGACCGTTTCTGCACTGGCAGCTCGATCATGCCGCAGAAGAAAAACCCCGACGTACCGGAGCTGGTACGCGGCAAGAGCGGCCGGGTGTTCGGCGCGCTGATGGGCCTGCTGACCCTGATGAAAGGCCAGCCGCTGGCCTACAACAAGGACAACCAGGAAGACAAGGAACCGCTGTTCGACGCCGCCGACACCCTGCGCGATTCGCTGCGAGCCTTCGCCGACATGGTCCCGGCGATCAAACCCAAGCGCGCGATCATGCGCGAGGCGGCGCTGCGCGGCTTCTCCACCGCCACCGACCTGGCCGACTACCTGGTGCGCAAGGGCCTGCCGTTCCGCGACTGCCACGAGATCGTCGGCCACGCGGTGAAATATGGCGTGGACAGCGGCAAGGACCTGGCCGAGATGAGCCTGGACGAGCTGCGCCAGTTCAGCGGCGAGATCGAGCAGGACGTGTTCGCCGTGCTGACCCTGGAAGGCTCGGTCAATGCCCGCGACCATATCGGCGGCACCGCGCCGAACCAGGTGCGCGCCGCCGTGGTGCGTGGCCGCGAGCTGCTGGCGGCACGCTGAACGAGCAGCGCAACGGGCCTGCCTTTTCTCCAGCGGAAGAAGGCAGGCGGCACGCAGCACCTAGCGGAGAATCCCTCGCATGAGCGACCACGACGACAACGAAGAAGACTTCGCCGAAGCCACCCTGGTCCAGGCCATCGAGAACCAGCTGGAAGCCGGCGAGCCGGCCGCCGCGCAGGCGGTGTACAACAAGCTCAGCCTGGTCGGCTATGCGCGCGAGGAAATCCTCCAGTTGATGGCCCTGGTGCTGGCCCACGAGGTCGACGCCATGCTGCGCGACGACCGCCCGTTCGATGCCGCCTGGTACGAGCAGGCCCTGCGCGCCCTGCCGGAGCTGCCCGAGCAGCAGGACTGAATGCGGCGAAGGTCGCACAGGCGAGCGCGCAAAACCCTCACTACACTGCACAGACCCAAGCCCGGCAGTCGCGTCGGCCTTATAACAACAAGAGCGGAGTCGCCATGAAATCCTTTACCCCCGAACTGATCGACGAGCTGGAAATCCTCGCCCTGTACAACCTGGACAATCACCAGGAGGGGCTCAAGGTGCACAACAACGCCTCGTTCAAGGCCCAGGGCGCCATCACCCGCCTGCATGAGAAGGGCCTGGTCAGCCAGGCCGACGGTGGCTACCTGACCAGCCTGGGCATCGATGCCGCCGAACACGCGCAGAGCCTGCTGACCATTCTCAGCACCAGCAAGACGCCCGCTTAAGCAAGATCCTTCGCCCGCCGCCCTACACTATCGGCCCCGGCGGGCGATATAGCGTCAGGCACTGCAGTGGATGCGCGCCGCTGATAGGCTTGCACCATTCCCCGTAGAGCTCGAGCATGACGCGCACCCTGGAAATTCGCCCGGACATCGACGACGGCATCGACCGCAAGGTGCTGGCGCAGCTGCGCGCGCGCTTTCTGCAGATCAACCAGGGCCGCCTGCAGCGCGCGCGGCAGGGCCTGTCGACGCGCCAGCAGCTGGTGCTCAAGCTGCTGCCGCTGCTGCTGCACGTCAACCATCCGCTGCTGCCGGGCTATGTCTGCGCCAGCACGCCGGCCGGCCTGAGCGGCTTCGAGCCGGACGACGAGGTACTCGCCGAAGTCCAGCGTCTGACCCGCTCCTTCGTCTACAAGCCGCGCCGCGGTCAGGGCGCCGCGCCGCTGCACGGCCTGTTCCTGATGGGCAGCCTGGGCACCGTGGCGCAGGCCGAGCAGAGCGACATGGACCTGTGGCTATGCCACGCGCCGACCCTCAGCGCCCGGGAACTGCAGGACCTGCGCAAGAAGTGCGACCAACTGGAAAGCTGGGCCGCCACCCAGGGCGCCGAGGTGCACCTGTTCCTGGTCGACCCGCAGCGCTTCGCCCAGGGCGCGCGCGAGGCGCAGCTGAGCTCCGACGACTGCGGCACCACCCAGCACTACCTGCTGCTCGACGAGTTCTACCGCACGGCGATCTGGCTCGGCGGACGCACGCCGATCTGGTGGCTGGTGCCGGTCTACGAAGAGCCGCGCTACCACGACTACTGCCGCACCCTGCTGAGCAAGCGCTTCGTGCGCGCCGAGGACGTGCTCGACCTCGGCCACCTGGCGCACATCCCGCCGGAGGAGTTCATCGGCGCCGGCATGTGGCAGCTGTACAAGGGCATCGAGTCGCCCTACAAATCGGTGCTCAAGCTGCTGCTCACCGAGGTCTACGCCAGCGAGCACCCCAGGGTCGAGTGCCTGTCGCTGCGCTTCAAGCAGGCGGTGTTCGAGGGCCGCCTCGACCTCGACGAGCTCGACCCCTATATCGTCGTCTACCGGCGCCTGGAGGAGTACCTCGGCGCCCGCGGCGACCGCGAGCGCCTGGAGCTGATTCGCCGCTGCCTGTACCTGAAGGTGAACAAGAAGATCAGCCGGCCGCCGACCCGCGGCCGCACCAAGAGCTGGCAGCGCCTGCTGCTCGAACGCCTGACCGGCGAGTGGGGCTGGGATGCGCGCCAGCTCAGCCTGCTCGACAGCCGCAGCCAGTGGAAGGTGCGCCAGGTCGGCGCCGAGCGGCGCGTGCTGGTCAACGAACTGACCTACAGCTACCGCTTCCTCTCCCAGTTCGCCCGCAGCGCACAGACCGGCAGCTCGCTGAACAACCGCGACCTCAACGTACTGGGCCGACGCCTGTACGCCGCCTTCGAGCGCAAGGCCGGCAAGGTCGAGTTCATTAACCCGGGCATCGCCCCGGACCTGGCCGAGGACACCCTGACCCTGGTGCGCCACCCCAGCCCGGAATCGCCCGAGGAACATCAGTGGGCGCTGTTCAACGGCAGCCTGGGCACCCAGGAATGGCCCGACTTCGCCCCGCTGAAGCGCGCCCGCGAGCTGATCGAACTGCTCGCCTGGTGCCACCGCAACGGCGTGATCGACGCCAGCACGCGGCTGTCGCTGCACCCGGGCAACAGCGATCTCAGCGAGTTCGAGCTGTCCAACCTGATCGCCAGCCTGCAGCAGGCCTTCCCCCTGCCGCTGCCCAGCGTGGCGGAGGCCGCCCTGCTGCGTGCCAGCCGCCCCAGCCAGGTGATGCTGCTGGTCAACGTCGGCGTCGACCCGCTGCCGCAGCACAGCCAGATGAACGTGCACATGACCAGCGGGCGCACCGACGCCCTGGGTTATTCCGGGGTACGCGAGAACCTGGTGCTGACCCTCGACCAGATCGTGCTCAACAGCTGGAACGAGTTGCAGGTCAGCCGCTACGACGGCGCCGACGCCCTGCTCGACTGCCTGCGCGACCTGCTCAACAGCCTGCCGCCGGACGGCGCGCAACCCCAGGTGCAGGTGCGCTGCTTCTGCCGCAACCGCGCGACGGCCATCGCCGAGCGGGTCGAGGAGCTGCTGCGCGACCTGCTCGCCACCTACGCCGAGGGCCGCCAGGCGCGCTACCTGGTGCAGATCCGCCAGCACTACCACGTGCTGCAGCTGACCCCGGGCCAGGTCAGCCATGCCGTGCTGGGCGATTTGCCGGCGCTGCTCGACCACCTCGGCGGCGAGCAGGAGCTGTACAGCCCGCTGCACCTGGACCGCCACGCGCTGGACGGCGATGACCTGGCGCTGATCCTGCCGATGGGCCGGCCGCAGTGCATCCAGCTGTTCTATCGCCTGCACGAGAGCACCGGCGACGCCGAGCTGACCCTGCTCGACGAACACAACGCGCTGTGGCGCCGGCGCCTGCCGTTTCGCGACGAACAGAGCCTGCTCACCCCGCTGCAGCGCTTCCTGCAGTCGCTGCTGTACCGGCGCAACGCCATGCTGCCGCTGGACAGCGGCGACGCCGGGCCGGCACTGGAAATCCTCTACTACCAGCTGCTGCCCGCCGCGCCGCTTCGCGCCCAGCGCCTGGAGCGCCGGCCGCCGCCGCAGGCGCCGGTCAGCCACCCGTTCTACGACGTGCAGGCGATCCTCGAGCCGGGCGACGGCCGCCAGCCGCACGTCACCCTGTACTGCAACCACCGCGAGTTTTCCGAGCTGGAGTACGGCCGCGAGCTGTACCGCGCCGTGGCCCGGCATATCCTCGCCCAGCGCGCCGGCGGCGAGCGCTACCCCTGCTACATCACCGACCTCGACCTGTCCGCCCTGCTCGCCAGCCAGCAGGCGCAGACCGTGCACTACCTGCGCTACAAGAGCGAACTGGAGGATGCACTGAACGCGGCGCTGCAGCAGGCCTGAGGGCCCTCAGTCGCGCATCGGCGCCTGGGGATGGAGCAGGGCGTAGAGATAGCAGTCGGCCAGGCTGTGGTTGTCGGCTACACCGCCGTAGCTGGCAGTGAAGCTCACCGCCAGGCCCAGGTGCTGGTACAGCCAGCGGTCGCTGACCGCGGGCGGCACCTCGGGCACCAGGTCGCTGTCGTTGACCAGGCGATAGGTGGGTACGTCCAGACCGTTGTAGTAGGCGGCAAAGGCCGGTGCGGCCAGGCGCGGACTGGCGAAGTTGTAGTGCTGCAGCGGCAGCGAGGGCCAGCGCAGGCGCAGATCGGGCACCGCCAGGCTGCTCAGTGCGCAGCCCAGGCTATGCCCGCAGAGCCATAGCGCCTGACTCGGCTGCAGGTCGTCGAGTGCCTGCAGGGCCTGGTCGCGCAGCGAAGCATAGAGCGTGAGGAAACCGTCATGCACCTGACCGACGCCGGCCTGCCAGGGGTAGGCCCGCTGGTCCAGGTCGAGGTCGTCGAGCCAGTCCTGCACCGACTCGGTGCCGCGGAACACCAGGTAGCAGTCGCCCCGCGGATCGCAGGCGGCGAAACCGAAAGGCTCCGCCTCGTCGAATATCCAGAACTCGGTGAGGCTGCTCCACACCACCGCGGAAAAACGCCAGCCCGGCAGCGCCGGCGCTTGCCAGTGGAAATCCTGTGCCCGTCGCGGCCGGCCCTGGGCCTGCCACTGCTGGTACTGATCGTAGGCCGCGACCACCAGCTGGGCGCAGCCCAGGGCGCGGGACAACTGGAAACCTTGGGGGAAATAGAGGGGCAGACTGGGCATCGCAGGGCCTCCTTGCCGGACAAGCTCATACTCTAGTCCAGCGCCCCGCGCAGCGGCCACTCAGCGAACGTATTCGCCCGCGGCCTCCGGCTGGTATTCCACCGCCAGCAGGGTCAGCTTGAGCAGCTTGCCGCCAGGCGCCGGCCAGTCGATATGCTGGCCGACGGACAGGCCGAGCAGGGCGCAGCCGATCGGCGCGAGAATGCTGACGGTGCCCTCGCCGCCGGCGTCCTGCGGGTAGACCAGGGTCAGGTGGTAATCCTTGCCGCTGCTCTCCTCGCGGCAGTGCACGCGCGAGTTCATGGTCACCACGCCGGCCGGCACCTCGTCGTGGCCGACCACCTCGGCACGATCCAGCTCGGCCTGCAGCGCGGTGGCGCCGGGGCCGAAATCCTCCAGGCTGTCGAGCAGACGCTCGAGGCGCTGCAGGTCGAGACGGGTAATGGTGATAGCGGGCGTGTTGCTCATGATGGCGGCCTGACTCCTCGTGCTGGGCGCAGAAAAAGCAAAACCCCGCCCGAAGGCGGGGTTTTGCGAAACCTTAGGCCGACCCTAACACAGCCGGGCAAATAAACAAGACCGCCCGGTCAGGGCGCCGCCTTGCGCTGGCGCAGGCGCTGTTCGGCCTCGCGGCAGATCTGCCGGCGCCGGGCGTCGTCGGCCGCGCCCCAGTCGAGGATGTTCTGCAGGGTGCGACCGCAGCCGAGGCAGACGTCGCCATCGTCCAGGCAGCACTGGCGTCGGCAGGGCGAGGCCAGCGGCGCCGTGTCGCGCGAGCCGGGCTCAGAGCTCATCGAACTCCAGCTCGGTGCCGCACTGCTCGAGGGTGATACGCACCAGCATCTCGCCCAGCTGCTCGTCGCTGCTGTCGCAGATCCAGCGCTCGCTGGCTTCGTCGAAGTCGAAGTGGAAACCGCCGGAACGCGCCGCCAGCCACAGCTGACGGATCGGCTCCTGACGGCTGAAGATCAGTTGGCTGCCGTTGTCGAAACGCACGGTGAGCACGCCGCCGCTGTTCTCCAGGTCGACGTCCAGACCGCTGTCGTCAAAGATGTCTTCCACCGCCTGCTGGGTGGCATCGACCAGGTCGTGGAAGCGGGCTTCGCTCAGGCTCATCGGGGTGTCCTCACAAGGTGCAGCGACTGCAGAAAAATAGGCGAAAACGCCAGACCGGGGTAGCCGGCCTAGCCAAGAAGGTGGCGACGGTACTCGCCAGGACTCCCTCCCGTCCAGCGGCGAAAGGCGCGCGCCAGCGAACCGGGCTCGCTGAAGCCGACCAGGAAGGCGATTTCCGCCAGCCCCAGCGCCGGGTCGCGCAGGTAGTGCAGCGCCAGTTGCTGGCGCGTCTCGTCGACCAGCTGACTGAACGACAGGCCGCCTTCGCGCAGGCGCCGCTGCAGGGTGCGCGGGCTGAGCGCCAGGGCGCTGGCGATGGCCTCCAGATCCGGCCCCTGCTCGGGCAGCTGGCGCGCCAGCTCCAGCCGCGCCCGATCCAGCACGCTGTGACCCTGGCGCAACTCGCCGAGCAGGCGGTCGGCGTAGGCGTCGAGCATCAGCCGCACCTGGGCGTCGGCCTGGCCCAGCGGCACCGCCAGCAGGCGCTTGGGGAACACCAGGGCGTTGTCGGCCTGGCCGAACAGCACCGGGCACCGGAAGATCCGCTCGTGCTCGGAGGTATCGGCCGGCGCCGGGTGCTGGAAGCGCACCTCGCTGGGCGGGATGTCCAGGCCGCTGATCCAGCGGCCGAAGCTGACCCAACCGGCCAGGGTCTCCTCGCTGAGCTGGCGTTGCTGCTGCGCCAGCAGCGGCTGCCAGCTGTGCGCCACCAATGGCTCGCCACCGGGGCGCGCCGGCTCGTCGTCGAGGCCGACCAGGCCCAGGTTGCCGACCAGGGCGGCATAACGCGCCTGGCGATGCAGGGCATCGGCCAGGGTCGCGCAGCTCATGATCAGGTAGCCGAGCACGCCGTAGTAGCCGGGCCGCACCGCCTCGCCCAGGTGCAGGCCGAGGCAGTCGTCACCGCTCAGCCGCACGCCTTCGCCGAGCAGGCTCAGGTAGGCACTGGCGGCGATGCGCTGGTCGCGCTGACCGAGCACTTCGGGGGCCAGCTGGGCATGGGCGAGCAGCGCCGCAGGGGCTATGCCCTGACGCTGCAGGTGATCGACCAGGCCCTGCAGGTAGGCGACCGAGACCGAACTGGCCAGTGGGGCGGGATTGTCCATCGAGGCTCCTTGGGCTTGCCCCATGCTAACCCAGGCGTCGGCAAACGCCGCGCACGCTGGCGCCAGGGCCACGCGCAGATTGAGCCAGCCCCCGCCAGGCGGGCGCCTGGCGCATAGGCAAGGGGGCGGGGGGTCGGTATACTCCGGCGCAATTCACGCTTATTTCAAGGACCGCCCCATGAAGCGACTGACCCTCGCGCTCCTCGCCGCCGTCTGCCTGCTGGCCGGCTGCGGACAGAAAGGCCCGCTGTACCTGCCGGGCGACGAAAACGCCGGTAACAGCCGAGACCGTTTCGAACTCTGAAGGAGCACCCCATGGAAGCCTTTACCTACCGCGACGGCGAGCTGTTCGCGGAAGGTGTCGCCCTGTCCGCGCTGGCCCAGCGCTTCGGCACACCGACCTACGTCTACTCGCGCGCCCATATCGAGGCGCAGTACCGCGCCTATGCCGATGCCCTGGCCGGCCTGCCGCACCTGGTCTGCTTCGCCGTCAAGGCCAACTCCAACCTCGGCGTGCTGAACGTGCTGGCGCGCCTCGGCGCCGGTTTCGACATCGTCTCCAGCGGTGAACTGGAGCGCGTCCTGGCCGCCGGCGGCGAACCCAGCCGCATCGTCTTCTCCGGCGTCGGCAAGAGCCGCGACGACATGCGCCGCGCCCTGGAAGTGGGCGTGCACTGCTTCAACGTCGAATCCAGCGTCGAGCTGGAACGCCTGCACAAGGTGGCGTCCGAACTGGGCGTCAAGGCGCCGGTGTCGCTGCGGGTCAACCCGGACGTGGACGCCGGCACTCACCCCTACATCTCCACCGGCCTCAAGGAAAACAAGTTCGGCATCGACATCGAGCAGGCCGAGGCGGTCTACGCCCGCGCCGCCGAACTGGCGAACCTGGAAGTGATCGGCGTCGACTGCCATATCGGCTCGCAGCTGACCACCCTCGAGCCCTTCCTCGATGCCCTGGATCGCCTGCTGCTGCTGGTCGACAAGCTGGCCGGCCGCGGCATCCACATCCGTCACCTGGACCTGGGCGGCGGCCTCGGCGTGCAGTACCGCGACGAGCAGCCGCCGCTGGCCGGCGACTACATCAAAGCCGTGCGCGAGCGCATCAAGGGCCGCGACCTGGCCCTGGTGTTCGAGCCGGGCCGTTTCATCGTGGCCAATGCCGGCGTGCTGCTGACCCAGGTGGAATACCTCAAGCACACCGAGCACAAGGACTTCGCCATCGTCGATGCGGCGATGAACGACCTGATCCGCCCGGCGCTGTACCAGGCCTGGATGGACGTCTCGCCGGTGCAGCCGCGCGCCGGTGAGCCGCGCAACTACGACCTGGTCGGGCCGATCTGCGAGACCGGCGACTTCCTCGCCAAGGATCGCCAGCTGGTGCTGGCCGAAGGCGACCTGCTGGCGGTGCGTTCGGCCGGTGCCTACGGCTTCGTCATGAGCTCCAACTACAACACCCGCGGCCGCGCCGCCGAGGTGCTGGTGGATGGCGAGCAGGCCTATGAAGTACGTCGGCGCGAGACCGTCCAAGAGCTCTATGCCGGCGAAAGCCTGCTGCCGGCCTGAGGGCGACGCCATGCTATTGCGCTTTACCAAGATGCACGGCCTGGGCAACGACTTCATGGTCCTCGACCTGATCAGTCAGCACGCCCACGTGCAGCCCAAGCACGCCAAGCAATGGGGCGACCGCCACACCGGCGTCGGCTTCGATCAGCTGCTGATCGTCGAGCCGCCGAGCCACCCGGACGTCGACTTCCGCTACCGCATCTTCAACTCCGACGGCTCGGAGGTGGAGCAGTGCGGCAACGGCGCGCGCTGCTTCGCCCGCTTCGTGCTGGACAAGCGCCTGACCACCAAGAAGGTGATCCGCGTCGAGACCAAGAGCGGCGTGATCGAGCTGCGTGTACAGAACGACGGCCAGGTCTGCGTCAACATGGGCGCGCCGCGCCTGGAGCCGGCGCAGGTGCCGTTCCAGGCCGAACAGGCGGCGCTGAGCTACAAGGTCGAGGTGGACGGCGAGACGGTCGAGCTGGCCGCATTGTCCATGGGCAACCCGCACGCCGTGCTGCGCGTCGACAGCGTCGACGACGCGCCGGTGCGTGAGCTGGGGCCGAAGCTGGAACATCATCCGCGCTTCCCGCAGCGGGTCAACGTCGGCTTCCTCCAGGTGCAGGACCGCCAGCATGCGCGCCTGCGCGTGTGGGAACGCGGCGCCGGCGAGACCCTGGCCTGCGGCACCGGCGCCTGCGCGGCGGCGGTCGCGGCGATCCGCCAGGGCTGGATGGATTCGCCGCTGCAGCTGGAACTGCCGGGCGGCAAGCTGTCCATCGAGTGGGCAGGCGAAGGGCAGCCGGTTATGATGACCGGGCCCGCTGCGCGCGTATACGAAGGACAGGTTCGCCTATGACAGACCAGCAGGATTGCCCCAAGCCGCTCGACTCGGAAACGGTCGCCGCCTACCTGCGCCTGCATCCGGAGTTCTTTATCGACCATGAAGAACTCATTCCCGAGCTGCGTATTCCGCACCAGCCCGGCAACGCCGTGTCGCTGGTCGAGCGCCAGGTCAAACTGCTGCGCGAACGCAACATCGAGATGCGCCACCGCCTCGGCCAGCTGATGGACGTGGCGCGCGACAACGACCGCCTGTTCGACAAGACCCGCCGCCTGGTGCTCGACCTGCTCGACGCCGGCAGCCTGGAAGAGGTGGTCGGTGCGGTGGAAGACAGCCTGCGCCACGAGTTTCAGGTGCCCTTCGTCGGCCTGATCCTGTTCAGCGACAACAAGCTGCCGGTAGGCCGCTCGGCCACCCTAGCCGAAGCGCATGCGCAGATCGGCGGCCTGCTCAGCGGCGGCAAGACCGTCTGCGGCGTGTTGCGTCCGCACGAGCTGGAGTTCCTGTTCGGCAAGGACGACGCTGCCCGGGTCGGCTCGGCCGCCGTGGTTTCGCTCAGCCATCAGGGGCTGCACGGCGTGCTGGCCATCGGCAGTGTCGATCCGCAACACTACAAGAGCTCGCTCGGCACTCTGTTCCTCGGCTATATCGCCGAAGTGCTGGCGCGCGTGCTGCCCGGCTTCGCCACGCCGCTGCGCTCGGTACGCTAACGACTGTCGTCGGATGGGTTGAGCGGCGCACTATCCATCATGGCTCGATAGATCGCCCGATGGTTACGCGCCGCGCGAGTGGCGCCACGCCCTCAACTCTGGTGTCTGGCGCCGCAAACCCATCCTACGAGGCTTGAAGCTTGAAGCTTGCAGCTGACCTTGACGCCTACCTCGAATACCTGCGTCGCGAGCGCCAGGTGTCGCTGCACACCCTCGACGGCTATCGCCGCGACCTCGGCAAGGTGCAGGCCTTCTGCGAGGCGGAGGGGTTGGCCGACTGGGCCGCGCTGGATACCCGCGAGCTGCGCCGCCTGGTCGCTCGCCTGCACCAGCAGGGCCTGGCCAGCCGCAGCCTGGCGCGCCTGCTCTCGGCCACCCGCGGCCTGTACCAGTACCTGCTGCGCGAAGGCCTGTGCCGTCACGACCCGGCCGCCGGCCTCAGCCCGCCCAAGCGCGAACGGCGCCTGCCGCGCACCCTCGATGCCGACCGCAGCGCCCAGCTGCTCGACGGCGCGGTGGAGGACGACTTCATCGCCCGCCGCGACCAGGCCATGCTCGAGCTGTTCTATTCCTCCGGCCTGCGCCTGTCCGAGCTGGTCGGCCTGGACCTCGACGGCCTCGACCTGGCCGCCGGCCTGGTGCGGGTGCGCGGCAAGGGCAACAAGGTGCGCGAGCTGCCGGTCGGCCGTATGGCGCGCCAGGCGCTGGAGCAGTGGCTGGCGCTGCGCAAACTGGCGAATCCCGGCGACGGCGCGGTGTTCGTCAGCCAGCAGGGCCGCCGCCTCGGTGCTCGCGCGGTGCAGCTACGGGTGCGCCAGGCCGGCGTGCGCGAGCTGGGCCAGCACCTGCACCCGCACATGCTGCGCCACAGCTTCGCCAGCCATATGCTGGAGTCGTCGCAGGACCTGCGCGCAGTGCAGGAGCTGCTCGGCCACGCCGATATCGCCACCACGCAGATCTACACCCACCTGGACTTCCAGCACCTGGCCAAGGTCTACGACCAGGCCCATCCGCGCGCCAAGCGCAAAGGCGGTTCCGCATGAGCATTGAGCTGATCACCTTCGACCTCGACGACACCCTGTGGGACGTGACCCCGGTGATGCAGGACGCCGAGGCCGCCCTGCGCAACTGGCTGGCGCTGCACGCGCCGCGCCTGGGCGCGGTGCCGGTGGAACACCTGTGGCAGATCCGCAGCGGCCTGCTGAGCGCCGAGCCGATGCTCAAGCACCGCCTCAGCGAACTGCGCCGGCGCATCCTCCTGCATGCCCTGGAAGGCGCCGGCTACAGCCATGACGAAGCCCTGGCGCTGGCCGAGGCGGGGTTCCAGGTGTTTCTCAACGCGCGCCACCAGGTCGAACTGTTCGCCGAGGTGCACCCCACGCTGGAAGCCCTGGCCGAGCGTTACCAGCTCGGCGTGATCACCAACGGCAACGCCGACGTGCGCCGCCTGGGGCTGTCGGAATACTTCCGCTTCGCCCTCTGCGCCGAGGAGCTGGGGGTGGGCAAGCCCGACCCCAAACCTTTTCGCGAGGCGCTCAGGCGCGCCGGGGTGGCGGCCGAGCGGGCGGTGCATATCGGCGACCACCCCAGCGACGATATCGCCGGCGCCCAGGCTGCCGGCCTGCGTGCGATCTGGTTCAACCCGCAGGGGCTGAGCTGGCAGGCCGAGACCACGCCGGACGCGCAGATCGCCAGCCTGGCCGAACTGCCGGCGCTGCTCGCTAGCTGGTAAGCCGTAGCCCGGGCCGGGCACAAAAAACCCGCCACAGGGGCGGGTTTCGTGCAGCGTGCCGTCCTCAGATGGGGCGGCTGCCATATTTGCTGTCGGGCTTCTTGGGTGGGTCGGCGACCACGTTGGGCTCCACCTCCTGCACCTTGCCGCCACGGGCGAGGAAATCTTCCATCGCCTTGGCCAGCGCGTCGCGCTCTTTCTGCTTGGCTTCGATGCTCGGCAGCTCGTCGACTTCGACGGCCTTGACCTTGCTCTTCTTGCCGCCGGCTACGACTTCGCCGTCGCCCTCGTCGCCGCTGTCGCCGTCGTCGGCAGCCGCCAGCTCCTCACCGTCGTCCTCGTCGGCCCCTTCCAGGTCGTCTTGTTCCAGGTCTTCGTCGCTCATGTTCAACCTCATGACTTGCGAAAAGCAGGTTAGTTATAGCCCAGTCGCGCAGGCTTCACTGCCCGACCGGAAAAAATTCAAATGACCTCGCCATGCCAGGTCGCCAGCACCCGCCGGGCGCCGCCATGGTCGCGGTGCTCGCCGAGGTAGATGCCCTGCCAGCTGCCCAGCGCCAGGCGCCCGTTCTGTATCGGCAGCTGCAGCTGACAGCCCAGCAGGCTGGCCTTGAAGTGCGCCGGCAGGTCGTCCGGGCCTTCGTCGTCGTGTTCGTAGCCGCCCTCGCCCTGCGGCACCAGGCGGTTGAAGAAACGCTCGAAATCGCGGCGCACCGCGGGGTCGGCGTTCTCGTTGACGCACAGCGACGCCGAGGTGTGCTGCAGCCACAGATGCAACAGACCGACGCGCAGCTGCGCCAGTTCCGGCAAGGCGGCCAGCAGTTCGTCGGTCACCAGGTGGAAACCGCGACTGCGCGGACGCAGGCTGACGGTGCGTTGCTGCCACATCCGACTCTCGCTCCCGATGGCTTCAGCGCTCGCATTCTAGCGCGCCGTCAGAAAAAACAAAGGGCGCCCGAAGGCGCCCTTTGCGATTACCGGGAAAATCACTTGTTGGTGAATTCCGGGTAGGCCTCCATACCGCACTCGGCGATATCCACGCCCTCGTACTCTTCCTCTTCGCTGACGCGCAGGCCGATCACCGCCTTGATGATGCTCCAGACGATCAGACTGGCGATGAAGACCCAGGCGAAGATGCAGGCGATACCCAGCAGCTGGGCGCCCAGGGTGGCGTCGCCGTTGGTCAGGCACACCGCCAGCAGGCCCCAGATGCCGACCACGCCGTGCACCGAGATAGCGCCGACCGGGTCGTCGATCTTCAGCTTGTCCAGGCCGAGGATGGAGAACACCACCAGCACGCCGCCGACGCCGCCGATCAGGGTCGCCTGCAGACCGCTCGGGGTCAGGGGTTCGGCGGTGATGGCCACCAGGCCGGCCAGGGCGCCGTTCAGCGCCATGGTCAGGTCGGACTTGCCGAACAGGATGCGCGCCACGATCATCGCCGCGATCAGGCCACCGGCGGCGGCCATGTTGGTGTTGACGAACACCTGGGCCACGGCGTTGGCGTCTTCGATGGTGCTCATCTTCAGCTGCGAGCCGCCGTTGAAGCCGAACCAGCCCATCCACAGGATGAAGGTGCCGAGGGTGGCCAGCGGCAGGTTGCAGCCGGGGATGGCGTTGACCTGGCCACCCGCGCCGTACTTGCCCTTACGCGCGCCGAGCAGCAGCACGCCAGCCAGGGCCGCCGAAGCGCCGGCCATGTGCACCACGCCGGAGCCGGCGAAGTCGAGGAAGCCGGCTTCGTTGAGGAAGCCCGAGCCCCACTTCCAGAAGCCCTGCACCGGGTAGATGAAACCGGTCATAACCACCGCGAAGGCGAGGAAGGCCCACAGCTTCATGCGCTCGGCCACCGCACCGGAGACGATCGACATGCAGGTCGCGGCGAACACCACCTGGAAGAAGAAGTCGGAACGGGCCGAGTAGTAAGGCGCATCGTCGCCACCGGCGAGTACCGAGTCGACGCTGTTCTCGTCGCCGATCAAAAAGCCCAGGCTCGGCAGGATGCCGCCTTCCGGGCTGGAGTACATGATGTGGTAGCCGATCACCAGGTACATCACGCTGGCCACCGCGTACAGGGCGATGTTCTTGGTGAGGATCTCGGTGGTGTTCTTGGCGCGGACCAGGCCGGATTCGAGCATGGCGAAGCCTGCCGCCATCCACATCACCAGGGCACCGCAGATCAGAAAGTAGAAGGTATCGAAGCCGTACTGCAATGCAGTCAATGCTGTGTTGTCCATTTTTCACCTCTTGCCGGCGCTTATTGTGCGCTGTTCGGTTAAGACGCCCGGGTTGGCTCCGGACGCGTTCCGTATGCTTTACAGGTAGTTGCCACGCTCGATCTGGATCGCTGAACCCCCTGCGCCGCAAGGCGACCAGGCGTTCCCATCGCGGAGCGCGAGACCTGCGAGGGTCAGGCACAGCGGGGCGGCGAGGACTTCGCCGACTCCGGCATTCGTCGTCGACAGCGGCGCGAGACCGCCAATCGAGGGCAAAAGGGCTCCTAGCCCTGCGAAAGTTCGCAGAGTCATGGGTTTACTCCTGGGGCGTGGGGTTCGGAGGTTTTAGATCGCGTCGGTATCGGTTTCGCCGGTACGGATGCGGATCGCCTGTTCCAGATTGACCACGAAGATCTTGCCGTCGCCGATCTTGCCGGTGTTGGCCGCCTTGGTGATGGCCTCGATGACGCGATCGAGCTGATCGTCGGCGATGGCCACGTCGATCTTCACCTTGGGCAGGAAGTCGACCACGTACTCGGCGCCGCGATACAGCTCGGTGTGACCCTTCTGGCGGCCGAAGCCCTTGACCTCGGTGACGGTAATGCCCTGCACGCCGATCTCCGACAGCGACTCGCGCACATCGTCCAACTTGAACGGCTTGATGATGGCAGTGACTAGCTTCATGAAACTTTCTCCCGTGTAAGGTGGACTTGCCCCAGGAATTGCGAACCCGGCTCAAGTCTAAGCGCAGTGTCTGGCTTTTGTAATGCACCGACCGCCCAGCCTGGCGTGGCCGATACCCACCAACCGCTCCCGACGAAACACTCCCCCGCTCCGTCCGACGCACCGGTACTGCATCGGTGCATGAGTCGCTAGGCCCTAAGCAGAAAGCTTGCCAGCTCCCATAAAAGCGCCGCGATTCAGGGTTTTACCTGCAGCCTGATGCAACCGGGGCGAGGCCGCGGCGGCACTTACGCACAAGATTGGTGCGCCATGCGCGCCGGCCGTGCGCAAAAATCGTGCAGCTGACGGGACGACGTCCCGCCGTCGACCGCGTGCTACACTGCCCGCCGTCTGTACTCGGAACCCGCCCATGCTGCCGCCCAAAGCCCTGCTCGACACCCTCAGTAGCCACGCCTCGCGTCTGTTCAGCGGCGACAGCCCGCTACCGCGCGCGGAGCTGGAGGCCCAGTTCAAGGCCCTGCTGCAGAGCGGCTTCAGCAAGCTCGAGCTGGTCAGCCGCGAGGAGTTCGACAGCCAGATGGTGGTATTGGCCCGCACCCGCGCGCGCCTGGAGGCGCTGGAAGCCAAGGTTGCCGAGCTGGAAGCCAAGCTCAACCCACCCGCCGACTGATCCAGCGGTGGGACCGATCAAGGAGCGATCATGTCCCTGGCCCTCGTCCACAGCCGCGCCCAGGTCGGCGTCGAAGCGCCGGCCGTCACCGTCGAGGCGCACCTGGCCAACGGCCTGCCATCCCTGACCCTGGTCGGCCTGCCGGAGACCGCGGTCAAGGAAAGCAAGGACCGCGTGCGCAGCGCCATTCTCAACGCCGCCTTCGAATTTCCCAGCAAACGCATCACCCTCAATCTGGCCCCCGCCGATTTGCCGAAGGACGGCGGTCGCTTCGATCTGGCCATCGCCCTGGGCATTCTCGCCGCCAGCGGTCAGGTACCGGCCCCATCTCTCGATGCATACGAGTGCCTGGGCGAACTGGCGTTGTCCGGCGCCGTGCGCCCGGTGCAGGGCGTGTTGCCGGCGGCGCTGGCCGCCCGCGAGGCCGGACGCACCCTGCTGGTGCCGGCGGCCAATGCCGAAGAGGCCAGCCTCGCCTCCGGGCTCAGGGTGATTGCCGTCGACCACCTGCTGCAGATCGCCGCGCACCTCAACGGCACGGCCCCCATCGAACCCTATGCCGCCCGGGGCCTGCTCCGGCAGAGCCTGCCCTACCCCGACCTGGCCGAAGTACAGGGCCAATTGGCGGCCAAGCGCGCCCTGCTGGTGGCGGCCGCCGGCTCGCACAACCTGCTGCTCAGCGGCCCGCCGGGCACCGGCAAGACCCTGCTCGCCAGCCGCCTGCCCGGCCTGCTGCCGCCGCTGGACGAAAGCGAGGCGCTGCAGGTGGCGGCGATCCACTCGGTGGCCAGTCATACGCCGTTGCAGCACTGGCCGCAGCGCCCCTTTCGCACCCCGCACCATAGTGCCTCGGGGCCGGCGCTGGTCGGCGGCGGCAGTCGTCCGCAGCCCGGCGAGATTACCCTGGCGCATCAGGGCGTGCTGTTTTTGGACGAGCTGCCGGAGTTCGACAGGAAGGTCCTGGAGGTGCTGCGCGAACCGCTGGAGAGCGGCCATATCGTCATCGCCCGGGCGCGCGACAAGGTGCGCTTTCCGGCGCGGTTCCAGCTGGTGGCGGCGATGAACCCCTGCCCCTGCGGCTACCTCGGCGATGCGAGCAACCGCTGCCGCTGCACCCCAGAGCAGATCCAACGCTACCGCGCCAAGTTGTCCGGGCCGCTGCTCGACCGCATCGACCTGCACCTGACCGTGGCGCGCGAAAGCACGGCGCTGGAGGTCCCGGCACAGGATGGCGAAAGCACCGCTGAAGCCGCGGCCAAGGTCGCCGCCGCGCGTCAGCGCCAGCTGCGGCGCCAGGGCGTGGCCAACGCCTTTCTCGACCTGCCCGGGCTGCGTCGGCACTGCGCCCTGAGCGAAACGGATCGCCACTGGCTGGAGAATGCCTGCGAGCGCCTCGGCCTGTCGCTGCGCGCCGCGCACCGGGTACTCAAGGTGGCACGCACCCTGGCCGACCTGGCGGACGAGGAGCGGATCGCCCGCGGCCACCTGGCCGAGGCGCTGCAGTATCGACCGGGGATGGGCTGAGACACCGTCGCTACAACCGCTCCACCTCGGGCAGGCGCATCGCCGCCACCTCCGCCAGCAGGTAATCGCGCAGTCGTTGCAGGCGCGCCTGGGCGCGGTGCGCCTTGGGCCACACCAGGTAGTAGCTGGAGCCGCTGTAGACCGCCTGGCGCCAGGGCAGGCCGAGGCGGCCGGCATTCACGTCCTCGGCCATCAGCAGCAGATCGCCGATGGACACCCCATAGCCGCGCGCCGCCGCGACTATGCCCAGTTCGAGCATGTCGAACAGCTGGCCGCTCTTCAGCGGAATCCGCTCGGCCAGCCCGGTGACCTGCAGCCATTGCCGCCAGTCGCGCCGGTCCGGGGTCGGGTGCAATTGTTCGGCGGCCTGCAGCCGCGCCAGCGGCCAGGGGCCGCCGGCGACATCGGCGGCGGCGCAGACCGGGATCAGCCATTCCTCGAACAGCAGCACGCTGTCCCACTCCTCCGGGAACTGGCCGTCGGCCAGCAGCACCGCGCAGTCGAAGGGCTCGTGGCGAAAATCCACCTTGTCCACGTCCATCCAGGCGCTGGTCAGCTGCACCTCGCTCTCCGGGTAGGCCAGGCGAAAGTGCGACAACCGCGCCAGCAGCCAGCGCATGGTCAGGGTCGAGGGCGCCTTCAGGCGCAGCACGCTGTCGTCGGCGCGCAGCGCGGAGCAGGCCCGCTCCAGCGCATCGAAGCCGTCGCGCAGGCCGGGCAGCAGGGCGCGCGCCGGGTCGGTCAGCTGCAGGCTGCGGCCACGGCGCTCGAACAGGCGGCAGGCGAAATGTTCCTCGAGGGTACGGATATGCCGGCTCACCGCGCTCTGGGTAATGGCCAGTTCCTCGGCGGCGCGAGTAAAGGAGGCATGCCGCGCCGCCGCCTCGAAGGCGCGCAGGGCGTAGAGCGGCGGCAGACGCCGGTTCATCGCGTCAAATCATGATTTTTAATCATGCCTGGCATGGCTATTTTCCTTTTGTGGGCAACTCGCTCAACCCAGAGAATAACTGTCATTGCTTATCCTCAGACAGTCTGGGGAGGCCTATCCTGCCGAAGTTTTACTCATCATGAAGAATGCCCTTGGCCACGAGCTGGGCGCGCTGCTGCGCCTGGCCGGCCCACTGATCTCCGCCCAGCTGGCCCACGCGCTGATGATCTTCACCGACACGCTGATGATGGCGATGCTCGGCCCGCAGCAACTGGCCGGCGGCGCGCTGGGCGCTACCTGCTATTTCATCTTCTCGATCTTCTGCACCGGGGTGATCGCCGCGGTGGGCAGCCTGGTCGCCATCCGCCACGGCGCCGGCGACCCGAGCGGCGTCGCCCGCCTGCTGCACAACGGCCTGTGGCTGGCCCTGCTGCTGGGCATGGTCAGCGCGCTGTGCCTCAACGGCCTGGGCCCGCTGCTGCCGCACCTGGGCCAGGCGCCTGACGCCGCGGGCCTGGCCATGGAGTTTCTGCGCCCGTTGTCGCTGGCCCTGCCCGGCTACCTGTGCTTCATGGCCTTGCGCGGCTTCACCAGTGCCATCGGCCATCCCGGCCCGGTGATGGCCATCAGCATCGTCGGCACGGCGGCCAACTTCGTCATCAACTATGCGCTGATCAAGGGCTGGTTCGGCCTGCCCAACCTGGGCCTGGGCGGTATCGGCATGACCACCGCGCTGGTCAGCAGCGGCATGGCCCTGGCGTTGGCGCTGTACATCCTGCTCGCGCCCCACTACCGCCTGTACAAGCTGCGCAGCGGCCTGGGCCGTCCGCAACGCGCGGAGATGCGCGCCCTGCTGCGCCTGGGCCTGCCCATCGGCGGCACCTATGCCGCCGAGCAGGGCCTGTTCACCTTCGCCACACTGTGCATGGGCGCGCTGGGCAGCGTGCAGCTGGCGGCGCACCAGATCGCCATGCAGACGGTGGCGCTGGCCTTCATCGTGCCGCAGGGGCTGTCCTACGCGGTGACCTTCCGCGTCGGCCTGCACTACGGCGCCGGGCGCCTGCCGCTGTCGCGCCTCAGCGGCCATCTGGGCATGGCCCTGGGGGCGGCGTTGATGCTGCTGTTCGCCCTGCTGTTCTGGCTGCTGCCGGAATGGATCATCGGCCTGTTCCTCGACCGCGACGATCCGGCCTTCGCCGAGATCGTCACCCTGGCGGTGAGCCTGCTGGCGATTGCCGCCTGGTTCGAACTGTTCGACGGTTTGCAGAGCATCGCCATGGGCGCGATCCGCGGGCTGAACGACGGCCGCACCACCTTGCTGATCGGCCTGAGTGGCTACTGGTGCGTCGGGGCGCCACTGGCCTGGCTGCTGGCCTTCGTGCTCGGCTGGGGCGCCGCCGGCGTCTGGTGGGGCCTCGCGGCCGGCCTGGCGGTGACGGCGAGCGGCCTGGTGCTGGGCTTTCAGTGGAAGACGGCACGCTTGCAGCAGGCGGACCGGGTAACAGGCGAAGCCTGCCTGTCGTAATGGCGCAGCCTGCGCGTTAGGACGGCGTTACCGACAACAGCGGCTGGCGCTGGCCGAACACCAGAAAGCGCGCCAGCTCGGCCAGCGGCACGGCCTTGCTGATCAGGTAGCCCTGCACCTGGTCGCAGCCGAACTGGCGCAACATGTCCAGCTGTTCGATGTTCTCCACCCCTTCGGCGACCACCTCGAGGTTGAGGTTGTGCGCCAGGTTGATCATCGCCCGCACCAGCTGGCGATTCTCGGCGCGCTCGCCCATGCCGCCGACGAAGCTCTTGTCGATCTTCAGCAGGGTGATCGGCAGGTTGTTGAGGTGAACGAAGGAGGAGAAGCCGGTACCGAAGTCGTCCAGCGAGAAGCGCACGCCGAGCCGCCCCAGGGCCAGCATGGTCTGCTGCACCTGGTCGCTGCGGCGCATCACCGCGGTCTCGGTCAGCTCGAACTCCAGCCACTGCGCGTCCACCCCGCGCTCCTCGATCAGCCGGCTGAGGGTCGGCAGCAGCTGGCTGTCCTGGAACTGGCGGAACGACAGGTTGATCGCCATGTGCAGCGCCGGCAGGCCGCGCCCGCGCAGCCACTGCATGTCGCGCAGGGCGCGGGAGATCACCCAGTAGCCGAGCGGCACGATCAGCCCGGTTTCCTCGGCCAGCGGCACGAACTCGTTGGGCGCCAGCAGGCCGCGCTCGCCGTGCTGCCAGCGCACCAGCGCCTCCAGGCCGACGATGCGCCCGCTCTGCAGGCACAGCCGCGGCTGGTAGTGCAGCTCCAGCTCGTCGCGGCGCAGGGCGCGGCGCAGCTCGCCTTCCAGATCGGCCTGGCTGCGCGCGCTGCGGTTGATGCGCTCGTCGTAGACGTGGAACACGCAGCCCTGCTGACTCTTGGCCTGCTGCATGGCGATGTGCGCGTGCCACAGCAGCGGGTCGGCGCCCTCTCCGGCGCGGGCATGGGCCAGGCCCAGGCTGCAGCCGATCAGCAGGCTCTCGCCGTCGACCCAGTAAGGTTCGGCCAGCACCTCGGTGATGCGCTCGGCCAGGCGCTCGGCGCGCTGCGGGTCGCGGCGGGTGTCGAGGAGCAGGGCGAACTCGTCGCTGCCCAGACGCGCGAGCTGGTCGCAGGGCTGCAGCAGGCTCTTCAGGCGCGCCACCACCTGCAGGATCAGGCGATCGCCGGCCTGGTAACCGAGGGCGTCGTTGGCGTGGCGGAAGTTGTCCAGGTCGAGATGGCCGAGCACCAGGCCGCGCCCGCCGCACTCGGCCAGGCGCGCGGCGAGCAGGGTCTGGAAGCCCTGGCGGTTGGCGATGCCGGTCAGCGGGTCCTGCTCGGCCAGGCGCTGCAGGGTCTGCTTGAGGTTGCCCTGCTCGCGCACGTAACGCAGGCAGCGACGCAGCACGTCGACACTGAAGGCGCCGGCCACCAGCCAGTCGCAGACCCCGACGGGCTCCTCGGCCGGCTCGGCCTCCAGCAGCAGCACGAGCGGCACGCTGCAACTGTCGGCGGGCGGTCGGCAGTCGGGGGTGCAGAACACCAGGCCCTGGCCGCCGTCCTCGAACAGGTTGCTGGCCGCCGCCCAGGACGGCGCGGTGATCAGCCCCGGGACGGTGCCCAGAGCGTCGATGGCCCGGCGCAGACGCGCCGACCACTCACCTGAGGCGGTCAGCAGTAACAGTCGCATGGGCTCGACGGAATCGGACACTGGGCTTCCCCGGACAGTGGCGTGCCGCCGGCGGCGGTCACTGCCGCGCCAGATCCCGGCGCTGATTGTCTCGACGCATCCCGCGCCGATGTGCGGTCAAGACACCGACACTGTGCCGACAAGCTAACCAAGTACGCGCCCGCTCACCAGCGCCTCACGCGGAACTGTGAGTGAGTTCAGATTCTGGCGCTGGACTGCGCGCTAGAGCCCGTGCTGGGGCTCAGGCGGAAATCGACTGAGGACGGCTGGCGCGGGCGATGCGACCGAGCAGGAACTGCCGCAGCTCGGCCAGCGGCAGCGCCTTGCTGATCAGGTAGCCCTGGCCCTGGTCGCAGCCGAACTGGCGCAACAGCTCCAGTTCGGCCTCGGTCTCCACGCCCTCGGCGACCACTTCCAGGCCCAGGTTGCGTGCCAGGTTGATCATGGCGTTGACCAGCCGGCACTGCTCGCCGCGTACGGCCATGCCGGAAACGAAGCTCTTGTCCAGCTTGAGCAGGGTGATCGGCAGGCTGGCCAGGTGGACGAAGGAGGAGAAGCCGGTGCCGAAGTCGTCGAGGGAGAAACGCACGCCAAGCTCGCCCAGCGTGCGCATGGTGTCCAGCACGTAGTCGCTGCGGCGCATCACCGCGGTCTCGGTCAGCTCGAACTCGAGCCAGCCGCCATCCACCCCGCAGCGCTCGATCAGGCGCTGCACCGTGGGCAGCAGCTGGCTGTCCTGGAACTGGCTGAACGACAGGTTGACCGCCATGTGCACCGGCAGGCGCTCCTGCATCAGCCACTCCAGATCGCGCAGGGCCCGCGCCACCACCCAGTAGCCGAGCGGGATGATCAGGCCGCTCTGCTCCGCCAGGGGAATGAAGTGCTGCGGGTAGAGCAGGCCGCGACTCGGGTGGCGCCAGCGCACCAGCGCCTCGAGGCCGACGATGGCGCCGCTGGCCAGGTTCATCCGCGGCTGATAATGCAGCTCCAGCTCGTCGCGGCGCAGCGCCTGGCGCAACTCTGCCTCGAGGTCGGCGATATTGCGCGCGTCGCTCGAGGTGCGTTCGTCGTACAGGTGGTAGGTGCAGCCCTCGCGCCCCTTGGCCTGCTGCATGGCCATGTGCGCGTGCCACAGCAGCGGGTCGGCGTCCTCGCCGGCACGGCAGTAGGCCAGGCCCAGGCTGCAGCCCAGGGTCAGGCTCTCGCCGTTGATCCAGTAGGGCTCGGCCAGCGACTCCATCAGCGCCTGGGCCATGGGCTCGACGCGCTTGGCCGAGCGGCTGACGTCCAGCAGCAGGGCGAATTCGTCGCTGCCCACCCGCGCCAGGCCGTCACCGGGCTCGAGCAGCAACTTGATGCGCTCGGTGACCTGCTGGATCAGCTGGTCGCCGGCCTGGTGACCGAGGCTATCGTTGGCATGGCTGAAGTTGTCCAGATCCAGATAGCCGAGCAACAGGCCGCGGCCACGGTTGTACTGCAGACGTTTGCGTAGCAGGCTCTGGAAACCCTGGCGATTGGCGATGCCGGTGAGCGGATCGCGCTCGGCCAGGGTTTGCAGAGCCTGACGCTGTCGGCTGTACTCCAGACAGCGGCGCAGCACCTCGCCGGTCAGGCTATCGCGGGCCAGCCAGTCCTGGGCGTCACGCGGCGCCTCGAGCGGCGGGCGGTCGAGCAGCAGGATGGGGGGGAGCGGGCAATGCTCGGCGGCGGGCTGGCACTGCGGCGTGCAGAACAGCAGATCCGGCAGGTGCTGGCGGTACAGGCGCTCGGCGTCGTGCCAACTGCTGGCGGCGAACAACCAGACCGGCTCGGGCAACTCGCCCAGCAAGGCATCGAGCAGAGCGACCCAATGGTCGTCCGTCGTCAGCACCAGCAGCCGCCTGAACTCGCTTTGGCAGGACACGATACCTCCGCAGCACGCTTTTAATAAACCACTTTAACTTATAGCCGCATTTCGCTAATTAGGCGCAAGAATCTACTCACCTATTTGCAACGCTGCAAGGCCGCTCGGCGGCGCCGCGGTCAAGCCGGGTGCATCCTGCTAGAATCGCCGGCCATTCATCCGCTGCCCCGTACCCCATGTCCCGACTGAACCCCCGGCAACAAGAGGCCGTGAACTACGTCGGCGGCCCGCTTCTGGTGCTCGCCGGTGCCGGTTCCGGCAAGACCAGCGTGATCACGCGCAAGATCGCCCACCTGGTGCAGAACTGCGGCATCCAGGCCCGTCATATCGTCGCCATGACCTTCACCAACAAGGCCGCGCGCGAGATGAAGGAGCGCGTCGGCAGCCTGCTCAAGGGCGCCGAGGCGCGCGGCCTGACCGTGTCCACCTTCCACAACCTGGGCATGAACATCATCCGCAAGGAGTACGCGCGCCTAGGCTACAAGCCCGGCTTCTCGATCTTCGACGACGGCGACATCAAGGCGCTGCTGTCGGACATCATGCAGAAGGAGTACGCCGGCGACGACGGCGCCGACGAGGTGAAGAACCTCATCGACAGCTGGAAGAACGACCTGATCCTGCCCGACGAAGCGCTGGCCAAGGCGCGCGGGCCCAAGGAGCAGACCGCCGCCATCGTCTACCTGCACTACCAGCGCACGCTCAAGGCGTACAACGCGGTGGACTTCAACGACCTGATCCTGCTGCCGGTCAAGCTCTTTCAGGAGCACGCCGACATCCTGGAAAAATGGCAGAACCGCATCCGCTACCTGCTGGTCGACGAATACCAGGACACCAACGCCAGCCAGTACCTGCTGGTCAAGCTGCTGGTGGGCATGCGCAACCAGTTCACCGTGGTCGGCGACGACGACCAGTCGATCTACGCCTGGCGCGGCGCGCGCCCGGAAAACCTGATGCTGCTGAAAGAGGACTACCCCTCGCTGAAAGTGGTGATGCTGGAGCAGAACTACCGCTCCACCAGCCGCATCCTCAAATGCGCCAACATCCTCATCGCCAACAACCCGCACGTGTTCGAGAAGCAGCTGTGGTCGGAGATGGGCGTGGGCGACGAGATCCGCGTGATCCGCACGCGCAACGAGGACGCCGAGTGCGAGCGGGTGGCGCTGGAAATCCTCACCGAGCACCTGCGCACCCAGCGCCCCTACAGCGACTTCGCCATCCTCTACCGCGGCAACTACCAGGCCAAGCTGATGGAGCTGAAGCTGCAGCACCACCAGATTCCCTATCGCCTGTCCGGCGGCACCAGCTTCTTCGCCCGCCAGGAGGTGAAGGACCTGATGAGCTACTTCCGCCTGCTGGTCAACCCGGACGACGACAACGCCTTCCTGCGGGTGATCAACGTGCCGCGCCGCGAGATCGGCTCGACCACCCTGGAAAAGCTCGGCAACTACGCCAGCCAGCGCGGCATCAGCATGTACGCCGCCGCCGACGAAATCGGCCTGGGCGAACAGCTCGACAGCCGCTACACCGAGCGCCTGGCACGCTTCAAGCGCTGGATGGACGGTGTGCGCCAGCAGTGCGCGCAGAACGACCCGATCGCCGCGATCCGCAGCATGGTGATGGACATCGACTACGAGAACTGGCTGCGCCAGAACGCCTCCAGCGACAAGGTGGCCGAGGCGCGCATGGGCAACGTCTGGTTCCTCGTCGATGCGCTGAAGAACACCCTGGAGCGCGACGAAGACGGCGACATGACCATCGAGGACGCCATCGGCAAGCTGGTGCTGCGCGACATGCTCGAGCGCCAGCAGGAAGAAGAGGAAGGCGCCGAGGGCGTGCAGATGATGACCATGCACGCCTCCAAGGGCCTGGAATTCCCCTCGGTGTACATCATCGGCTTCGAGGAGGAGATCCTCCCGCACCGCTCCAGCATCGAGGCCGACACCATCGAGGAGGAGCGGCGCCTGGCCTACGTCGGCATCACCCGCGCCAAGCGCAACCTGGCGCTGACCTTCGCCGCCAAGCGCAAGCAGTACGGCGAGGTGATCGACTGCTCGCCGAGCCGCTTCCTCGACGAACTGCCGCCCGAGGATCTGGTCTGGGAAGGCCAGGAGGAGGCGCCGGTGGAGGTCAAGACCGCGCGCGGCAACGACGCGCTAGCCAATATGCGCGCGCTGCTTAGAAAATGACCGGCGCGCGGCGACGGCCCGCAAGGTCATCAAATAGAGTTACTTCGTAGCCCGGATGCAATCCGGGGAAACCGTCCCGGATTGCATCCGGGCTACGTTCAGCATGAGGACAACCGCGTGGAAGCGCTAAAACAGAAGATTCGCGAAGAAGGCATCGTACTGTCCGAGCAGGTGCTCAAGGTCGACGCCTTTCTCAACCACCAGATCGACCCGGCGCTGATGCAGCAGATCGGCCACGAGTTCGCCCAGCGCTTCGCCGGCCAGGGCATCAGCAAGATCGTCACCATCGAGGCCTCCGGCATCGCCCCGGCGATCATGGCCGGCCTGGAGCTGGGCATTCCGGTGATCTTCGCGCGCAAGTTCCAGTCGCTGACGCTCAAGGACGACCTGCTGATCTCCAAGGTGTTCTCCTTCACCAAGCAGACCGAAAGCACCATCGCCATCTCCTCGCGCCATCTGACCGCCGCCGACACCGTGCTGGTGATCGACGACTTCCTCGCCAACGGCCACGCCGCCAAGGCGCTGATCGACCTGATCCAGCAGGCCGGCGCACGGATCGCCGGCATCGGCATCGTCATCGAGAAGTCGTTCCAGGAAGGCCGCACGCTGCTGGAGAGCGAGGGCTACCGGGTCGAGTCGCTGGCGCGCGTCGCCGCCCTGGAAAACGGCCAGGTACGCTTTCTCGACTAAACCATTGGGGTGCGCACCCGGCAACCGAGCGCCAGCGGTGCGCACGGCGTAGCCTGCGGACATAAAAAAACCGCCTGCAAGAGGCGGTCTTTTATCGAGCGCCGGGTCTTACAGACCGGACATCTTCTTGATCGCGTCGCGCAGCTCGTCGTCGGAGCAGTCGGCGCAGGTGCCTTTCGGCGGCATGGCGTTGATGCCGGAGATGGCCTTGGCCAGGATGCCGTCGAGGCCGCCCTGGTGGTCGGCGCGCTCTTTCCAGGCGGCGGTGTCGCCGATCTTCGGCGCGCCCAGCACGCCGGCGCCATGGCAGGCGTTGCAATGCTTGGCGATGATGTCGTCGGTGCTGCGCGCGCCGCCGGCGGCCACGGCAACGGCGCCGACGCCCTTGCATTCTTCGCCCATGATGCACACTTCGCCGACCGGCTTGAGGCGTTCGGCGATGGCTTCATCGGTCGTGGCCTGAGCAGTCACTGCCCACAGGGCCAATACGGCAGCCGGTGCCACCAGCATTTTCTTCATCAGATTCACGGTACACCCTCTTCGTGGCTAGTCACGCCCGCGGCCACGGTTTCGCGAGCGGGCGACAGTATAACGGCAAGCCGCCCGGGCCGAAACAACCCAGATTGTCGCAGGGTTATTGATCAGAAATTCGCCGGTGTGGTGGCGCTGATCAGCCGCGCCGGCGCGTCGAAGGGGTTGCGGAAGCGGTGCGGCTTGCTGCTCTCGAAGTAGTAGCTGTCGCCCGGCTCGAGGATGAACACCTCGCTGCCCACGGTCAGTTCCAGCTTGCCTTCCACCAGCATGCCGGCCTCCTCGCCCTCGTGGGCGTACATCTCGTCGCCGGTGTCGGCGCCGACCGGGTAGGTCTCGTCGAGGAAGGCGATGGCACGGCTCGGATGGGCCTTGCCGATCAGCTTCATGGTGATGGCGCCGCTGCAGATATCGGTCAGTTCGGAGGCCCGGTAGACCACCTGGGCCTGGTTCTCCTGCTCCAGGTCGAGGGAGAAGAACTCCACCAGCGACATGGGGATGCCGCCGAGCACCTTCTTCAGCGAGCTGATCGAAGGGCTCACGCTGTTCTTCTCGATCATCGAGATGGTGCTGTTGGTGACCCCCGCACGCTTGGCGAGTTCACGTTGGGAAAGGCCTTTGAGCTTACGAATCGATTGCAGTCGAACGCCGACGTCCAATGCTGGTGTCCCCCCTGGGGCAGATGCGGAAAAAGTGTCCGTATCATGGCACAGCGTTCGGAATTTACAACACTGGCGTTCGCGCTCGCCTACACCGCCCCCGTTAGAGCCTATGCAAAGGCTCGCGAGCTAGAGCCATGCAAGGCAAAAACAGGCGAGGAAGCGGAGTTTACGAGTTGTAAATGAGCATTCCGAGCCTGTTTTTAACGCAGCAGGGCCGACGCGCAGCAGCCTTTGAACAGGCTCTCAGCCGCCGAGATAAAGCAGCGGCGCCCGACGCAGGTTGCAGAACAGCTGGTAGGGAATGCTGCCGGCGGTCAGGGCCACGTCGCTGGCCAGCACCTGCTTGCCCCACAGCTCCACGCGGCTGCCGAGGCCGGCTTGCGGCAGGTCGGTGAGATCGACGGTGAGCATGTCCATCGACACCCGGCCGATCAGCCGGGTCAGCTGGCCGTCCACCGCTACCGGCGTGCCGGTCGGCGCGTGGCGCGGATAGCCGTCGGCATAGCCCATGGCGACCACGCCGACGCGGGTCGGTCGCTCGCTGACGAAGCGCGCGCCGTAGCCCACCGGCTCGCCGGCCGGCAGTTCGCGCAGGCTGATGACCTTCGACTCCAGGGTCATCACCGGCTTGAGCCGCGCCGCCTGCTCCTGGGCCTGTTCGAAGGGGGTGGCGCCGTACAGCATGATGCCGGGACGCACCCAGTCGCTGGGCACCTGTGGCCAGCCGAGCACGGCCGGCGAGTTGCGCAGACTGACCTCGGCGGCCAGGCCCTCGCGGGCCTGCTGGAACAGCGCCAGCTGTTCGGCGGTGCGCGGGCAGTCGGGCTCGTCGGCACGGGCGAAGTGGCTCATCAGCACGATCTTGCTCACCTTGCCGCTGGCCAGCAGCCGGCGGTAGGCCGCCTGGTAGTCGGCCGGGTGCAGGCCGACGCGGTGCATGCCCGAGTCCAGCTTGAGCCAGACATTCAATGGCGTGCCCAGACTCGCCTGCTCGATGGCCTCGACCTGCCACAGCGCGTGGACCACGCACCACAGCTGGTGCTGCTCGATCAGCGCCAGCTCGGCCGCCTCGAAGAAGCCTTCCAGCAGCAGGATCGGCGCGCGGATGCCGGCCTCGCGCAGGGCCAGCGCCTCCTCGATGCAGGCCACGGCGAAGCCGTCGGCCTCGCGCTCCAGGGCCTGGGCGCAGCGCACCGCGCCGTGCCCGTAGGCATCGGCCTTGACCACGGCGAGGGCGCGGGCGCCGCTCAGTTCGCGGGCCAGTTGGTAATTGTGACGCAGGGCGTCGAGGTCGATCAGGGCACGGGCGGGACGCATGGTTCGCAGTCTCTCGATGCTTCGCCGAGGCGAGGTGTTTGGCGCAGCCCGGATGCCATCCGGGCTACGCGCTACCAGTCAAAAAAAGCCCGGCGGGACAGCCGGGCGAAAAGCCAACACAAAAAATTCCGGGAGCAATTTTTGACGTCGCTCCACGACGGTCCGGAGGGTGGCCGCCTTAGAGGGCCGCCACCACCATCATTTCCACCAGCACCTCGGGCTTGTACATCTTCGCCTCGACGCAGGCGCGCGCCGGCGCGGCACCCTCGGCGACCCAGGCGTCGTACTCGGCGTTGAGGCCGTCGTAGTGGGCGTCCATGTCCTTGAGGTAGATGGTCACGGAGAGAATCTTGCTCTTGTCGCTGCCGGCCTCGGCCAGCATGCGATCGATATTGGCCAGGGTCTCGCGGGTCTGCTGGCGGATGTCGCCGCTGTAGTCGTCGGCCAGCTGGCCGGCGAGATAGACGGTGCCGTTGTGGATCACCACTTCGCTGTAGCGTTTTTCCACATGCAGGCGCTGGATCGACATAGGGGTAAAGCTCCTTCGATTACGGGACGCGCAGCCTATCAGGTGCGCAGCGGCTGCGGCGCGGCCTCGAGTTCGCGGGCCTTGCCCGAGTAACGCGAGATATCCAGGCCTTCGGCGCTGATCTGCGGGCGCTTGTTGCCGATCAGATCCGCCAGCAGGCGACCGGAGCCGCAGGCCATGGTCCAGCCCAGGGTGCCGTGGCCGGTATTGAGGAACAGGTTGCGGTAGGCGCTGGCGCCGACGATCGGCGTGCCGTCCGGGGTGGCCGGGCGCAGACCGGTCCAGAACTCGGCCTGCTTGAGGTCGCCGCCCTCGGGGTAGAGGTCGGCGGTGATCATTTCCAGGGTGGCGCGACGCTTGGGGTTGAGGCTCAGGTCGAACCCGGCGATCTCGGCCATGCCGCCGACGCGGATGCGGCCGTCGAAACGGGTGATCGCCACCTTGTAGGTCTCGTCGAGGATGGTCGAGGTCGGCGCCATCTCGGCGTTGGTGATCGGCACGGTCAGCGAGTAGCCCTTGAGCGGGTAGACCGGCGCGCGCACGCCCAGCGGTTTGAGCAGCTGCGGGCTGTAGCTGCCCAGCGCCAGGACATAACGGTCGGCGGTTTCCAGCTTGCCGTCGATCCACACGCCGTTGATGCGGTCGCCGACGGCGTCCAGGCGCTGGATGTTCTGCCCGAAGCGGAATTCCACCCCCAGCTTGATGCACATCTCGGCCAGCTTGGTGGTGAACATCTGGCAGTCGCCGGTCTGGTCGTTGGGCAGGCGCAGGGCGCCGGCCAGCTTGTGCTTGACCCCGGCCAGGGCCGGTTCGACGCGGGCGATGGCGTCGCGGTCGAGCAGCTCGAAGGGCACGCCGGAGGCTTCCAGCACGGCGATGTCCTTGGCCGCGGCATCGACCTGGGCCTGGGTGCGGAACAGCTGGGTGGTGCCGAGCTGGCGACCTTCGTAGGCGATGCCGGTCTCGGCGCGCAGCTCGTCGAGGCAGTCGCGGCTGTACTCGGACAGGCGCACCATGCGCTCCTTGTTCACCGCGTAGCGGCTGGCGGTGCAGTTGCGCAGCATCTGCGCCATCCACAGGTACTGGTCGATATCGCCGGTGGCCTTGATCGCCAGCGGGGCGTGCTTCTGCAGCAGCCACTTGATGGCCTTGAGCGGGATGCCCGGGGCGGCCCAGGGCGAGGCGTAGCCGGGGGAGACCTGGCCGGCGTTGGCGAAGCTGGTTTCCAGGGCCGGGCCGTTCTGGCGGTCGACCACCACCACCTCGAAGCCCTGACGGGCCAGGTAGTACGCACTGGCGGTACCGATCACACCACTGCCGAGAACCAGAACACGCATGCTTTTCTCCCCGCCGCGCCAGGGCACGGACGTCCAAGACCAGAGTTGTCGTTGGGGCGCAGTATAGGGAGAGCCGTGCAGTGCTTTTCACCATATACACAGCTATATTTGGCGAGAATTCTTGGCAAAAATCGCTTTTACAGAGGCGGATTCCCCATGAGAACCCAGCATCAGAGTCGTCGCGAACTGGACAAGATCGACCGCAACATCCTCCGCATCCTGCAGGAGGACGGGCGCATCAGCTTCACCGAACTGGGCGAGCGGGTGGGCCTGTCCACCACGCCCTGCACCGAGCGGGTACGCCGCCTGGAGCGCGAGGGGATCATCATGGGCTACCACGCCCGGCTCAATCCGCAGCACCTCAAGGCCAACCTGCTGGTGTTCGTCGAGATCAGCCTGGACTACAAGTCCGGCGACACCTTCGAGGAATTCCGCCGCGCCGTGCTCAAGCTGCCGCACGTGCTCGAATGCCACCTGGTGTCCGGCGACTTCGATTACCTGGTCAAGGCACGGATCAACGAGATGGCCAGCTACCGCAAGCTGCTCGGCGACATCCTGCTCAAGCTGCCGCACGTGCGCGAGTCGAAGAGCTATATCGTCATGGAAGAGGTGAAGGAGTCGCTGGCGCTGCCGGTGCCGGAATAAGGCGGCGACAAGCTGCAAGCGACAAGCCCCAAGTTGAAAAGCGAGTTGGGTGGAAAACCGCGAAGCGTTTTCCACCATGGCCGTGCAACACCTTAGAGCCCCTATTGGTGGATAAGCTTCGCGTTATCCACCCTACTAGCTGGTGCAAAGGCCCCGTAGGGTGGGCTTTAGCCCACCAACGGCGGTCAGCGTGGGCTAAAGCCCACCCTACAAGAGCCTCTGGCGGGTCGTGGCGATCAGGTGGTGCACCTGGCTCTACACCAGCCGCTGGCGAGTGCTGGCGATCAGCCGATGCACCTGGCGCTCCACCGCCGGCTCGATCGGCTGCTCGGGGCCGCGACCGTGCGGGCAGGGCAGGTTCGGCGTGGTGCCGAACAGCCGGCAGATCAGCGGGCGTTGCTCGTAGACCTGGCAGCCCTGCGGCCCCAGATGCACGCAGTTGTAGGCGGCCAGCGCCGCGTCGTGTTCGGCCTCGCTCTTCACCGGCAGCCGCGCCAGTTCCTCCGAGGAGGCGGTGACCGGCCCGCAGCAGTCGTGGCAGCCGGGCACGCAGGCGAAGCGCGGGATCTGCCGGCGCAGGTGGTCGATCTTGCGGTCGGTGCAGCTCATGCTCGGGCATCCGGAAAACGATGCCGGCAGTGTACTGCGCCGCGCGGGCCGGTGCTGCAGGAGCGGCTGCAGCCGCGAATCGGCGCGTGATGGTCGCGGCTAAGGCCGCTCCTGCATTGATTTTTCCGGCGGCCCCCTTGGCGTCATGCAGATTCCGCGCTTATGCTGCGTTGAATTTTCCACACACAAAAATCAGGATTTCACACATGAACGCCCGCGTTCACCAGCCGGTTCACGGCCCCCAGCACGCCGCCTCCTACTACGCCGCCAGCGTCAATCGCCAGCTGGCCTACCCGCCTTTGGGCGGCGAGCTGCAGGTGGACGTGTGCATAGTCGGCGGCGGCTATTCCGGCCTGAACACCGCCATCGAGCTGGCGCGCAAGGGCCTGACGGTGGCGCTGCTGGAGGCGCGCAAGATCGGCTGGGGCGCCAGCGGGCGCAACGGCGGCCAGCTGATCCGCGGCGTCGGCCACGGCGTCGAGCAGTTCGCGAACGTGATCGGCCAGGATGGGGTGCGTGAGCTCAAGCTGATGGGCCTGGAGGCGGTGGAGCTGGTGCGCCGGCGCGTCGAAGAGTTCCAGATCGACTGCGACCTGACCTGGGGCTACTGCGACCTGGCCAACAAGCCCGAGCACCTGGCCGGTTTCGCCGAGGACAAGGCCGAGCTGGAGAGCCTCGGCTACCGCCACCAGCTGCGCCTGCTGCAGCCGGAGCAGATGCACGAGGTGGTCGGCTCCGACAACTATGTCGGCGGCATGATCGACATGGGCTCGGGTCACCTGCACCCGCTCAACCTGGCCCTGGGCGAAGCGGCGGCGGCCGCGAGCCTGGGCGTGCAGCTGTTCGAGGACTCGCCGGTGACGCGCATCGACTACGGCCGCGAGCTGCGCGTGCACACCGCCCGCGGCCAGGTGCGCGCCAAGTACCTGGTGCTGGCCTGCAACGCCTATATCAACGGCCTGGAGCCGACCCTGAGCGGCAAGGTGCTGCCGGCCGGCAGCTACGTGATCGCCACCGAGCCGCTGTCCGAGGCCCAGGCGCGTTCGATCATTCCGCAGAACATGGCCCTGTGCGACCAGCGCGTGGCGCTGGACTACTACCGCCTCTCGGCCGACCGGCGCCTGCTGTTCGGCGGTGCCTGCCACTATTCCGGGCGCGATCCGGCGGACATCGCCGCCTATATGCGGCCGAAGATGCTCAAGGTCTTCCCGCAGCTGGCCGGCGTGCGCATCGACTACCAGTGGGGCGGCATGATCGGCATCGGCGCCAACCGCCTGCCGCAGATCGGCCGGCTCAAGGATCAGGCCAACGTGTTCCACGCCCAGGCCTATGCCGGCCACGGGGTCAACGCCACCCACCTGGCCGGCAAGCTGCTCGCCGAGGCCATCGCCGGCCAGGAGAGCCGCGGCTTCGAGCTGTTCGCCAAGGTGCCGCACATGACCTTCCCCGGCGGCAAGTACCTGCGCTCGCCACTGCTGGCCCTCGGCATGGCCTGGCATCGGTTGAAGGAATTGCTGTAGGTCGGCGCCTGGCGCGGATGCCATCCGGGACGGCCGAGGATGTCCCCGGATTGCAGTCGGGCTACAGAGGGCGCGCTGGAAGCGCCGGCCGGCCGGCGTAGGGTGCGCCGGGCGGCGATCCGCTTTAGCCCAGGCCAACCACCGCTGGTGGGCTAAAGCCCACCCTACGGCCTCTGCCCACCAACACTTAACGCAGACATAGCCTCAGGGAGGGGGGCCAACGAGTTTTGTGCTCATTGCCCACCCTCTGCCCCATCCCCTCTCCCGTAACCGGGAGAGGGGATGACGAGGCCGATTCTTCTGTGCACGACATTAGGCCCGGCTCACCCCCTAGGCCGCCAGCTCGGCGGCGCGCTGGCTGTAGCGCCGGGCCACGCCGTTGTGCGGCTTGGCCTGCAGGCGTTCGGCCGCCAGCGCCCGGCCCAGGGCCAGCTGGCCGCCGCGCAGGGCCGCTTCCAGCAGGGTCAGGTCGAGCAGGTCACGCTGCGCGTGGCTGCCGCCGAAACGCTGGGCGATGGAGCGGATCGGCCGCAGCAGCTCGACGCAGCGGTGGTACTCGCCCTGGCCGAACGCCTGCAGCGCCAGGCACAGCGGCTGACCGACCTCGGCGGTGAAACGCCGGTTGTCGGCGTCGCCCTGCAGGGCCCGGTGCTGTGCGGCGAGCAGCGCCGCGGCGGCCTCGTCGCGGCCGGCACCGACGAAGGCCATCATCGCGTGGGCATCGTTGAAGGCGTACTGGCCGGCCGTGGCCAGCGGCGCCCAGCCGTCGGCCACCGCCTGCCAGCGCGAGCCCAGCTCGACGCCCTGCAGGTGCAGGCGCCAGAGCAGCGCGGCGGCGTCCACCAGATCCAGCACCAGGCTCGAACGGGCGCCGAAGATCGGCCCGTCGAACAGTGCCAGCGCCTCGTCGACCTCGCCCAGATCCAGGTAGTAGAGCGCCAGGTGCCACCAGTTGTGGCCCTGGAAGAAACTGTCGCCGGTCCAGTGCTGCTGGTTGCCGCGCATCCAGGCGATGCCCTCGCGCTGGCGGTTCTGCATCTCCAGCACATGGGCCACGGCGTGTTGCGCCCAGCCGTCGCGCGGCTGCAGCTCCACCGCGCTGCGCCCGGTGGCCTCGGCCGCGGCGTAGTCGCCGTTTTCCTCCAGGCCGAAGGCGTACATGCCGAGCAACGCGTGGTAGCCGGGCATGCCCATCCGCCAGTGCGGCAGGGCACGGGCGATGCGGTCGCGCAGCATGCGCGAGTGGCCGCTGAAGAAGTCCACCTGGTGCCCGGCCTGCAGGGCCAGGATGTCCTGTGGCGCGTCGATGGCGACGTCTTCGAGGATCAGCCCGGCGCGGCTCCAGTGGCCGTCGAGCAGCGCCGCGATGGCGGCCAGGTGGCCGCGCTCGCGGGCATCGGCCGGCAGGCCCTGGGCCTGCTGCAGGCAATGCCGCGCCACCGCCAGGCCCTCGGGCTCGGTGCCCAGCAGGTGCAGGTAGGCACGCAGGACATGGGCCATGACGAAGTCCGGACGCAGCGCCAGGGCCGCCTCGACCGCGGCGAGCGGATCGCCGGCATAGCACTGGAACTGGGCCAGCCCCCTTTCGTAGTGTTCCAGGCTGTGCGGGTCGGCGCCGCTCAGGCTCAGGCCCAGGTTGTCGCGCAGGCTGTTCATGGCTGTCCTCTGCTGGTTGTCTACCGGTCATCGCGGACGCCGCCGACTGCCGGGCTGCGGCTTCACACCGGTGCTACGGTAAGAGGGACCGGGAGGAACGGATATAGCCCGGCCGCCGTCATTCTTGATCCAGCCGCCGCCCGGAGGATCAATGGACGCACTCTCTCACGTGCTCGCCGCCGTCCACCTGTCGGCCGGGGCCTTTCTGCACGCCGAATTCAGCGCGCCCTGGTGCATCCGCGCCCAGGTCAACGCCGAGGACTGCCGCCTGGCCGGCGCCCAGCCGGCGCACCTGATGGCCTATCACTACGTGCTCGACGGACGGTTGCTGCTGGGGATAGACGACGCCCCGCTGCTGCCGCTGGAAGCCGGCGAGATCGTCCTGCTACCGCGCAACGACCCGCACCTGCTAGCCAGTGCCAGCGGGCTGCCGGCGCGGGTGATCGACCACCTGATCCAGTCGCCTGCTCAGGGCAGCGGTCTGGCCAGCCTGCGTCACGGCGGCGGCGGCGCCAGGACCCACCTGATCTGCGGCTTTCTCGGCTGCGCGGTGCCGGACAACCCGCTGGTGCAGACCCTGCCCAGCGTGCTCAAGCTGCAGGTCGGCAACAGCCCCGGCGGCGCCTGGATCGAGCAGGCCTTCCGCCTCGCCGCGGTGGAAAGCGCCGGCCAGCGTCAGGGCGCCGGCACGGCACTGAACAAGCTGGCCGAGCTGCTGTTTATCGAGGCGGTGCGGCGTTACCTGGAAGCGCTGCCGAGCGACCGCCACGGCTGGCTCGCCGGCCTGTGCGACCCGCAGGTGGGCAAGGCCCTGGCGCTGCTGCACCGGCAACCGGCCGAACACTGGACCACCGAGGCCCTGGCCCGCGCCGTGGGCCTGTCGCGCTCGGCCTTTGCCGAACGCTTCAGCCGCCTGATCGGCCAGCCGCCGATCCGCTACCTGGCGCACTGGCGCCTGCAACTGGCCGCCGCCCAGCTGCGCGAAGGGCGCAGCCTGGCGCAGATCGCCTACGACATCGGCTACGGTTCGGAGGCCGCGCTCAACCGCGCCTTCCGCCAGCACTACGGGCAGCCGCCCGGTAGCTGGCGCAAGGAGCACGCCGCGGCCTGAGAACCTGTTCAAAGTCTGCTGCGCGTCGGCACTGCTGCGTTAAAAACAGGCTCGGCAAGCCGCTTGCGGCTAACGCGCTTCAGCGCGGCCCGAAGGGCGAGTGCAACGAGTAATGCTCATTTACAGCTCGTAAACTCCGCTTCCTCGTCTGTTTCTGCCTTGCATTGCTCTAGCTCGCGAGACTTTGAACAGGCTCTGAGGCGCTACAGCCGCCAGAACGGCAGGCGCGCCTCGCGCTCGGCCTCGGCGCGGCTCAGGCCGATATCGGCGAGCTGGCGCTCGTTCAGCCGCAGCAGGGCGCGGCGGGTTTGCAGGCGGCGCCAGAACGCCGGCCAGTCGCGGCCGAAATGACGCAGCGCGCCCGTCGCCTGTGGCGGCGCAGCCCGCCGCGCCCTGTCGATACCTATCTCGCTGAAGCCGTTCATCGCCTTCTCCTGCAGCCAGTGCCCATGGGAGCTCAGGATGACCCGGGGAGAAAAGCCATGACAGATTCAATAAAACCTTATTTACTCCATACAGTTTTCGCCGAATCCCGGCTGAATCGGAATTTTCGCCGGCATCTGTACCGGTCGCTGCATTCCTGAACGAGGCAACTGTCATGACCCTCTACCTCAATCTGGCCGAACTGCTCGGCGCGCGCATCGAGCAGGGCCTGTACCGTCCCGGCGACCGCCTGCCCTCGGTACGCAGCCTCAGCCAGGAGCACGGCGTCAGCCTGAGCACTGTGCAGCAGGCCTACCGCCATCTGGAGGATCAGGGCCTGGCTACGCCGCGGCCGAAGTCCGGCTACTTCGTCCCGGCCGAGCGCCAGGTGCCGGCGCTGCCACAGGTCAGCCGGGCGGCGCAGCGGCCGGTGGAGGTGTCGCAGTGGGATCACGTGCTGGCGCTGATCAGCAGCTCGCCGCAGCGCGAGCTGCTGCAGCTCGGCCGTGGCCGTCCGGATATCGGCAGCCCGACGCTGAAACCGCTGCTGCGCATGCTGGCGCGCCAGGCCCGGCGCCAGGACCCGGAGGTGCTGACCTACGGCGACATCCGTGGCGATCTGCGCCTGCGCGAGCAGATCGCGCGGCTGCTGCTCGATTCCGGCTGCCGCATCCCCGCCGAGGACCTGGTGATCACCACCGGCTGCCACGAGGCGCTGTCGGCGGCGATCCGCGCCATCTGCCAGCCCGGCGACATAGTCGCGGTGGACTCGCCGAGCTTCCACGGGGTGATGCAGGCGCTCAAGGGCTTCGGCATGAAGGCCCTGGAGCTGCCCACCGACCCGCTCACCGGGATCAACCTCGAGGCCCTGGAGATGGCCCTGGAGCAGTGGCCGATCAAGGCCATCCAGCTGACCCCGAACTGCAACAACCCGCTCGGCTACATCATGCCCGAGGCCAACAAGCGTGCCCTGCTGCAGCTGGCGCAGCGCCACGACGTGGCGATCATCGAGGACGACGTGTACGGCGAGCTGGCCTACGCCTACCCGCGCCCGCGCACCATCAAGTCCTACGACGAGGACGGCCGCGTGCTGCTCTGCAGCTCCTTCTCCAAGACCCTGGCGCCGGGCCTGCGGGTCGGCTGGATCGCCCCCGGGCGCTACCTGGAGCAGGTGCTGCACATGAAGTACCTGGGCACCGGCAGCACCGCCCAGTTGCCGCAGCTGGCGCTGGCCGAGTTCCTCGAGGCCGGCCACTACGAGCCGCACCTGCGGCGCATGCGCGCCCAGTACCTGCGCAGCCGCGACCTGATGGTGGACTGGGTGTGCCGCTACTTTCCGGCCGGCACCCGCGCCAGCCGGCCGCAGGGCAGCTTCATGCTGTGGGTGGAGATGCCCAGCGGCTTCGACAGCCAGCGGCTCAACCGCGCGCTGCTGCCGCACAAGATCCAGGTGGCGCCGGGCAGCATCTTTTCCGCCGCCGGCAAGTACCGCAACTGCATCCGCCTGAACTACGCCGAGCCGCCCAGCGCGGCCATCGAGGCGGCCGTGCGCCAGGTCGGCGCGACCATCGCCGAGCTGCTCGCCGAGACTCCCTGACTCAGCGCGGGGCGGCCCCCGGCATGGCCTCGTTGCCCGTTTCGACCTCGCTGAAGGCACCGCGGCGCCAGGCCAGGACGATGAACACCAGCGCGCCGAGGGCCATCAGCAGTGGCAGCGCGTGGCCGCTCAGCCACTGGCTGGCGGCGCCGGTGGACAGCGGCCCGAGCAGGCAGCCGACGCCCCACAGCAGGGCGATATGGGCATTGGCGCGCACCAGCGCATCGTCGCGGTAGCGCTGGCCGACCAGGATCAGCGACAGGGTGTAGAGGCCGCCGGCGCTGGCGCCGAAGCTGAGCAGCAGCGGCCAGATCAGCGGCGTGTGCAGCGCCGCCGGGATGCACAGGCTGGAGCCGAGCAGTATCACCCCGCAGGCGCGCATCAGCGCCCGCCGCGGCACGCGGTCGGCCAGCCAGCCGATCGGCAGCTGCAGCGCGGCGTCGCCCACCACCACGGTGCTGACCATGATCAGCGCCATCTGCTGGGCGAAGCCCTCGCGCAGCAGGTAGACCGGCAGCAGGGTCAGCACCATGGCCTCGAACGCGGCGAACAGCACCACCGCCCAGGCAATCGCCGGCAACTTGCGGCAGAACAGCCCCAGGCCCTTGCCCGAGGCGCTGTGGGAATCCACCGCCGGCGCTCCCGTGCGGCCGATCAGCAGCAGGCTGCCGGCCACCAGCAGGCTGGCGGAGACCCAGAAGCCGCGGTCGCTGGCGGTGCCCAGGGCGGTCAGCAGCAGCGGCCCGCACAGCTGGCTCAAGGCGAAGCCGGTGCCGTACAGCGCCACCAGGCGGCCGCGCAGGCGATCTTCCACCAGCTGGTTGATCCAGCTCTCGCCGAGCACGAAGACCACGGTCAGCGACACGCCGATCAGCAGGCGCAGCAGCAGCCACAGCGGGTAGCTCGGCCACACCGCCAGCAGGCTGACCGAGACCGCGCTGGCCAGCAGGCACAGGCGCAGCGTCTGCGGCGAGCCGAACCAGCCGGCCAGGCGGCCGGTCAGGCGCGCGCCGAGCAGCACGCCGATGGCCGGCATCGCCGCCATCACGCCGATGGCGAAGGGCCCGTAGCCCCAGGCCTCGAGACGCAGGGACACCAGCGGCAGGGTCACCCCCAGCGCCAGGCCGACTATCACCACCGCCGCACTGACGGCGAAATAGGTCATCCAGTTCATCGTTCCACTCCAGTCCGTGGCGCGCGCGGCGCCGGTCGCAGTGCCCGGCGCGCAAATGCAAGGCGGCCGGGTTCCAGGGGAACCCGGCCGCAGGTGTGGCTCGCAGGGAGCCGGCCCCTCAGTTCGGGGGCTGACCTAAAGGGAGAACAGAAACGCTCTCCCCACAAACAGATTTTCGGCCAAATCCAGCGCCGAAAAAGATCTTCTGGGCTAAGGCCAGAACCAACGACCAACGGGAGTAACAGCCGAAGGCTGGCCCGAAGGGTGAGCGTCAGCGAATCAGGCGCCCCGGAGCTTTTAAGCGCAGCGTACTGCAGTACGTGAGCATTAAAAGCGAGGACGCAACGCCGTATGGCCGACGACCAGGAGATCGTCCCGCTACCGTTAGAGTTTGATCCAGGTGGCCTTCAGCTCGGTGTACTTGTCGAAGGCGTGCAGCGACTTGTCGCGGCCGTTGCCGGACTGCTTGAAGCCGCCGAACGGCGCGGTCATGTCGCCGCCGTCGTACTGGTTGATCCACACGCTGCCGGCGCGCAGGGCCTTGCCCACCAGGTGGGCGCGCGACAGGTTGCTGGTCCACACCGCCGCGGCCAGGCCGTAGACGGTGTCGTTGGCGATGGCCACCGCTTCCTCCTCGCTGTCGAAGCCGATCACCGACAGCACCGGGCCGAAGATTTCCTCCTTGGCGATGCGCATGGCGTTGCTCACGCCGTCGAAGATGGTCGGCTCGACATAGGTGCCGCCGGTTTCTTCCATCACCCGCTTGCCGCCGGCGACCAGCTTGGCGCCGTCGTCGTGGCCGGCCTGGATGTAGCCCAGCACGTTGTTCAGCTGGGTGGTGTCGACCAGGGCGCCGACGTTGGTCGCCGGGTCCAGCGGGTTGCCCGGCTTCCAGGCCTTGATCGCCTCGACCACCATGGGCACGAACCTGTCCTTGATCGAGTTTTCCACCAGCAGGCGCGAGCCGGCGGTGCACACCTCGCCCTGGTTGAAGGCGATGGCGCTGGCGGCGGCCTCGGCGGCGGCCTGCAGGTCCGGGGCGTCGGCGAAGACGATGTTCGGGCTCTTGCCGCCGGCCTCCAGCCAGACGCGCTTCATGTTCGACTCGCCGGCGTAGATCATCAGCTGCTTGGCGATCTTGGTGGAGCCGGTGAACACCAGGGTGTCGACGTCCATGTGCAGGGCGAGCGCTTTACCGACCGTGTGGCCGAAGCCCGGCAGCACGTTGAACACCCCGGCCGGGATGCCGGCCTCGATGGCCAGCTGGGCGATGCGGATGGCGGTCAGCGGCGATTTTTCCGACGGCTTGAGCACCACCGAGTTGCCGGTGGACAGCGCCGGGCCGAGCTTCCAGCAGGTCATCAGCAGGGGGAAGTTCCACGGCACGATGGCGGCGACCACGCCGACCGGCTCGCGGGTCACCAGGCCCAGCTGGTCATGGCTGGTGGCGGCCACTTCGTCGTAGATCTTGTCGATCGCCTCGCCACTCCAGCGCAGGGCGTTGGCGGCGCTGGCGACGTCGATGCTCAGCGAGTCGCTGATCGGCTTGCCCATGTCCAGGGTTTCCAGCAGGGCCAGCTCCTCGCCGTGCTGCTCGATCAGCTCGGCGAAGCGGATCATCACCTGCTTGCGCTTGGCCGGCGCCAGGCGCGACCAGGCGCCGGAGTCGAAGGCGGCGCGGGCGTCACGCACGGCGATCTCGGCGTCGGCGGCGTCGCAGCTGGCGACCAGGCCGAGCAGGCGGCCGTCCACCGGGCTGATGCACTCGAAGGTGGCGCCGGACTCCGCCGGGCGGTATTGGCCGTGGACGAAGGCGCGGGTTTCGATGGTCAGGGTCTTGGCGCGCTGTTCCCAGTCGGCACGAGTCAGGCTAGTCATTCCGGCATCCTCTAGGGGTGAAGGTGGCGCCTCGCCGAGGCGCGCACTGTAAATAATTCTGCAAGGCCAGCGAAGTGGCCAAATCCTGTGCGCCACACTAAACCAGAGGGCTGCACCTTTTCAATATTTTTGACAAAGGCCAGGAAAACACCCTTGTCATGTTCGTTTTATTAAACATAGACTGCCGCCACGCGCACCCTCCTCACCTCGCGCTTCGGTAGCTGACATGACAATAGACAACACCCGGCTCGACGATTTCTGGATGCCCTTTACCGCCAATCGCCAGTTCAAGGCCAAGCCGCGCCTGCTGGAAAGCGCCGAGGGCATGTACTTCACCGCCAGCGACGGGCGCCAGGTTCTGGACGGCACCGCCGGGCTGTGGTGCTGCAACGCCGGCCATGGCCGCCGCGAGATCACCGAGGCGGTGAGCCGGCAGATCGCCAAGCTGGATTTCGCCCCGACCTTCCAGATGGGCCACCCGCTGCCGTTCGAGCTGGCCAGCCGCCTGGCGGCGATCGCCCCGGCCGGGCTGAACAAGGTGTTCTTCACCAACTCCGGCTCCGAGTCGGCCGACACCGCGCTGAAAATCGCCCTGGCCTACCAGCGCGCCATCGGCCAGAGCAGCCGCACCCGCCTGATCGGCCGCGAGCTGGGCTACCACGGGGTCGGCTTCGGCGGCATCTCGGTCGGCGGCATGGTCAACAACCGCCGCGCCTTCCCCCTGCAGCTGCCGGGCGTCGACCACCTGCCGCACACCCTGGACATCGCCCGCAACGCCTTCAGCCGCGGCCTGCCCGAGTTCGGCGTGGACAAGGCCGAGGAGCTGGAGCGCCTGGTGACCCTGCACGGCGCGGAGAACATCGCCGCGGTGATAGTCGAGCCGATGTCCGGCTCGGCCGGCGTGGTGCTGCCGCCGGTGGGCTACCTGCAGCGCCTGCGCGAGATCACCCGCAAGCACGGCATCCTGCTGATCTTCGACGAGGTGATCACCGGTTTCGGCCGCGTCGGCCAGGCCTTCGCCGCGCAGCGCTGGGGCGTCACCCCGGACATCATCACCTGCGCCAAGGGCCTGACCAACGGCGCCATCCCCATGGGCGCGGTGCTGGTCGATGAAAAAATCCATGACGCCTTCATGCAGGGCCCGGACGGCATCGAGCTGTTCCACGGCTACACCTACTCCGGCCATCCGGTGGCCTGCGCCGCCGCCCTGGCGACCCTGGATATCTACCAGGACGAGCGTCTGTTCGAACAAGCCATCGAGCTGGAAGGCTACTGGCAGGACGGCCTGCACAGCCTGCGCGAGCTGCCCAACGTCATCGACATCCGCGCCGTCGGCCTGGTCGGCGGCGTGCAGCTGGCGCCGAGCGAGGCCGGTGCCGGCAAACGCGGCTACCAGGTGTTCGAGCGCTGCTACCAGGACGACCTGCTGGTGCGGGTGACCGGCGACACCATCGCCCTGTCGCCGCCGCTGATCGTCGAGAAGGCGCATATCGACAGCCTGGTGGAGAAGCTCGCCGACGCCATCCGCCAGGCCGCCCACTGACCCCCACCCACGGAAAGCAGAAGATGAAAATCGAGCAGATCCTCGACTTCGCCCAGGCCGCCACCGCCGCCGAACACTACCGCCCGGCGCCGGAGAAAGTGCTCAAGGGCGACCCCGAGCAGAGCGTGCGCAACCACTACGCCAGCCCCTGCGGCCAGTTCAACGCCGGCATCTGGGAGGGCGCGGTGGGCCAGTGGACGGTGAACTACACCGAGCACGAATACTGCGAGATTCTCCAGGGCGTGTCGGTACTGCGCGACGCCGAGGGCAACGCCAAGACCGTGCGCGCCGGCGACCGCTTCGTCATCCCCGCCGGCTTCTCCGGCACCTGGGAAGTGCTGGAAGCCTGCCGCAAGGTCTACGTGATCTTCGAGCAGGCCAAGTAAGGATTCCTGTTGCTTGTCACCCTTTGGCCCGCCTCGTGCGGGCTTTTTTATCCGTGGAGAAAATGCCCCGGATCGTGCGAGGGGCTTTAGCCGCGATGCTTGCAGAGCCGAGGGACCTGCAGCCGGATGCAACCTGGGAACGCCCCCGCGCCAGGCACCGGGCCTGGGGAAGCTCTGCAATAGCCGTCATTCCCGCGCAGGCGGGACAGCAGCTTTATCGCTGAACAGCGCTTGCGCTGGCCCGAAGGAGAATAACCCAGAACCTGCAGTCCCTGGGCTCCCGCCTGCGCGGGAGTGACGATGAATGGCTTTTTCAGAACTTCCCCAGGGGTTGCGGGAGCCCCAAACAAGAAGACCCGCTTGCGCGGGTCTTGGGTACAGCATCCGGGCGGCGTGGAAACGTCAGGCCAGCTCGTCGAAGCACTCGGCGATGATCGCCAGGCCCTTGTCCAGCTGGGCGTCCGGCGCGGTCACCGGCACCAGCACGCGCAGCACGTTGCCGTAGGTGCCGCAGGACAGCAGGATCAGGCCCTTCTCGCGGGCCTTGGCGACCACCTGCGCGGTCAGCGCGGCGTTCGGCTTGTGCAGGTCGCCGTTCTCGAACAGCTCGACGGCGATCATCGAACCCAGCGCGCGCACGTCGCCGATGGCCTTGTGCTTGGCGGCGATGGCCTTGAGTCCGGTGACCAGGCGTTCGCCGACCGCCTTGGAGCGATCCAGCAGCTTCTCCTCCTCGAACACCTCCATCACCGCCAGGGCCGCGGCGCAGGCGATCGGGCTGCCGGCATAGGTGCCGCCCAGGCCGCCGGGGGCGATGGCGTCCATGTACTCGGCCTTGCCGCACACCCCGGCCAGCGGGAAGCCGCCGGCGATGGACTTGGCGAAGGTGGTCAGGTCGGCGGCCACGCCCATCTGCTCCATGGCGAAGAAGGTGCCGGTACGCCCGGCGCCGGTCTGCACCTCGTCGGCGATCAAGAGGATGCCGTGCTGGTCGCACAGCGCGCGCAGGCGCTGCATAAATTCCTTCGGCGCGACGTAGAAACCGCCCTCGCCCTGCACCGGCTCGATGATGATCGCGGCGATGTCGCGCGGCTCGGCATCGTTCTTGAAGATGCGCTCGATGCTGGCCATGGCGTCGTCGACGCTGACGCCGTGCAGCGCGCAGGGATACTGGGCGCGGAACACGCCGCCGGGCATCAGGCCCATGCCGGCCGAGTAGGGGTTGACCTTGCCGGTCAGGCTCAGGGTCATCATGGTGCGGCCGTGGTAGCCACCGGTGAAGGCGATCACCCCGGCGCGGCCGGTGGCGGCGCGGGCGATCTTCACCGCGTTCTCCACCGCCTCGGAGCCGGTGGTGACCAGCAGGGTCTTCTTGGCGAAGTCGCCCGGCACACGTGCGGCGACCTTCTCGGCCACTTCCACGTAGGGTTCGTAGGCCAGCACCTGGAAGCAGGTGTGGGTCAGCTTGGTCAGCTGCTCCTGCACCGCGGCGATGATCTTCGGGTGCAGGTGGCCGGTGTTGAGCACGGCGATGCCGCCGGCGAAGTCGATGAATTCGCGACCCTCGACGTCGGTCACGGTGGCGTTTTCCGCCTTGGCGGCGAAGATCGGGTGGATCTGCCCCACGCCACGCGGAACGGCGGCGGTGCGGCGGTGCATCAGGGATTCGTTGGTCTTGCTCATGGTGTCCTCATGGCCGTCATCGCGGCGCAGGTGAAGGATGAAACGCCCCCGGGTTGGCCAGGGCAGCATGCGATGATCGACTGCCGCGGCCGCGGGGGCTCGGTGAATTCGGGCCCGTTACAGCCTAGAGCAAAGCGCTAGGCGCGTAGCGAGCGATGGCCGGGGCCAGGCGGCGGGATCGGGAAAGTACAGCTGGCCGTGGCCAATGAGCATTTTCCCGGTTCCGCCAGCAACGCCCGGCCGAGCGCAGCGGCGACTAGATGCCGCCCAGGCACATATATTTGATCTCGAGGTAATCCTCGATCCCGTACTTGGAGCCTTCGCGGCCCAGGCCCGAGGCCTTGACCCCGCCGAACGGCGCCACTTCGTTGGAGATCAGCCCGGTGTTGATGCCGACCATGCCGTACTCCAGCGCCTCGGCCACGCGGAACACGCGGCCCAGGTCGCGGGCATAGAAGTAGGAGGCCAGGCCGAACTCGGTATCGTTGGCCATGGCGATCACCTCGGCCTCGTCCTTGAAGCGGAACAGCGGCGCCAGCGGGCCGAAGGTCTCTTCCTTGGCCACCGCGGCGGTTTTCGGCACGTCGAGCAGGATGGTCGGCTCGAAGAAGGTGCCACCGAGTGCGTGCGGCTTGCCGCCCAGGGCCAGCTTGGCGCCTTTGCCTACGGCGTCCTCGATGTGTTCCTGCACCTTGGCCACGGCCTTGCTGTCGATCAGCGGGCCGGTGGTGGTGCCGTCTTCCAGGCCGTTGCCGATCTTCAGTTTGCCCACGGCGGCGATCAGCTTCTCGGCGAAGGCATCGTAGACGCCGTCCTGCACGTAGATGCGGTTGGCGCAGACGCAGGTCTGGCCGTTGTTGCGGTACTTGGAGATCAGCGCGCCTTCCACCGCGGCGTCCAGATCCGCGTCGTCGAAGACGATGAACGGCGCGTTGCCGCCCAGCTCCAGCGACACCTTCTTGATGTCCTGGGCGCATTCGGCCATCAGCTGGCGACCGATCTCGGTCGAGCCGGTGAAGGAGAGCTTGCGCACGATGGGGTTGCTGGTCAGCTCGCCACCCACTTCGCCGGCGCTGCCGGTGACCACGCTGAGCACGCCTTTCGGGATGCCGGCGCGCTCGGCCAGCTCGACCAGGGCCAGGGCGGAGAACGGCGTCTGCGAGGCCGGCTTGATCACCATGGTGCAGCCGGCGGCCAGGGCCGGGCCGGCCTTGCGGGTGATCATCGCGGCGGGGAAGTTCCACGGGGTGATGGCCGCGGTGACGCCGATCGGCTGCTTGATCACGATCAGGCGCTTGTCCGGCTGGTGGCCGGGAATCACGTCGCCGTAGACGCGCTTGGCTTCCTCGGCGAACCACTCGATAAAGGAGGCGGCATAGGCGATCTCGCCCTTGGCCTCGGCCAGCGGCTTGCCCTGCTCCAGGGTCATCAGGCGACCGAGGTCGTCCTGGTTCTCCATCAGCAACTCGAACCAGCGGCGCAGCTTGTTCGCCCGCTCCTTGGCGGTCAGCGCGCGCCAGGCCGGCAGGGCGCGCTCGGCAGCCTCGACGGCGCGACGGGTCTCGGCGCGGCCCATCTTCGGCACGTGGCCGATGATCTCGCCGGTGGCCGGGTTGTTCACCGCGATGGTCTGGCCGCTGTCGGCGTCCAGCCACTGGCCGTCGATATAGGCCTGCTGGCGGAACAGCTGGGTGTCTTTCAGTTGCATGGCAGTCTCCTTCAGTCCCGACACCCAGGCGTCGGCGTGTGCTCGTTGGAGTCGTGGGCAAGGCCCGGAAAGCGCCGCAGGCGCCTGTCGCAAGGATTCAGAGCCGCCGCCAGGCCGGTTGTTCCGGATAAGCCAGCAGCCCGTTTGAAATCTCAAACGAATCCTAGGGTCGAAGGGGGTAAAGGGCAAGAGCCTGTTCGAAAAAATTAACGAAATATTCAACGCCATGATGCGCCGGCACAGGCACCGACGGCTTCTGCACCTGCGTTCGATATCGCGAACGGGGCGGGCATGGACGCCCAAGGCCGAGATGCGTATGATTGCGCCCCGCAACGCATCCGTAGCTCAGCTGGATAGAGTACTGCCCTCCGAAGGCAGGGGTCGTGGGTTCGAATCCCGCCGGATGCGCCAGATACCAAAGGCCCCAGGTGCAAACCTGGGGCCTTTTCTTTTGTTCGGGCGGCGGCTCCGCAGGGGGCTCAGATCACTCCCAGGGTCAGCGCCTTCAGCGTCGCGGCGGCGCGGGTCGAGCACTGCAGCTTGCGGAACAGGCTCTCGACGTGGGTGCGCACCGTGCTCGGGCTGATGCCCAGGTCGCGCGCCACTTCCTTGTTGCTCGCCCCGACGCTGATGCGCCGCAGAATTTGCGTCTCGCGTTCGCTCAAGAGGCCGTTGCCCGCCCTGGCAGCCATTGGCCGTTGCTCGCCGCGCGCCGCGGCGATTACCGCCTGGCAGGCAAGCGGGTCGAAGCGACCCTGCTGCGCCTCGTCCTGCAACAACCGCGCGGCCTGTTCCTCGCTGAACGCCGGGCGCCAGGGGCGTGCGCCACGCAGTGCCTGCCAGGCCAGGCTGGCGGTCAGCAGGCGGTGTTCGGCCTGCAGCGCATCGCCGGCGAGGGCGCGGAAGTAGCCGCTGCCATCGAGCCGCTCGTAGGCATGCGCGGCCAGTTGGCCCGCTTCGACCAGACCGCCCGTCTGGGCGCAGGCGCGCTGGGTCCAGTAGGGCACCAGGCGTACCTGCTCCAGGTCACCGGCGAGCAGCGGCCCCGGCAGGTTCCAGATGCGGTTGGCCACCGAGGCGCGGCCGATGCCGTGGAGCAACGCCGCCCGGCCCAGGCGCTCGACGCCCGCCTCCGCCAGCCCCCAGAGCCGCGCCGCCGCACGCGCCAGTTCGGCGGCCTGGCGCGAATAGCCGGCCAGCCAGGGCAGCTTGAGGTCGATCACGTCGCCCACCAGGGTCAGCGAGACCTGCGGCCCGCTGTCGGGCGCAACGGCCTCGGGCTCGCGCAGCGCCTCGAGCCAGTCCCGCGCATGACGCATGAGTTCGCCGGCCAGCGCGGCCGGGTAGAGGCGATCGCCCTGGCCGTCGATCCACTCAAGCGCGGCGTCCAGTCCGTGCACGCGGGAGAGGATCTCCAGGTCGCCGGCCAGCACCACCTGATAGACCACCTCCGGCACCTCGGGATGGCGCAAGCCGGCGGGGCGGCCCTGGCCGTCGAACTGCTCGAACACGTGGCGCAGGCCCTGCTCCACGGCCGTGTCGAGGCCGAGGGTGCGGGCGATATCGCCGGCGACCTCGCAGTGCACCTGGGCCAGCGGCGTGGTGCGCAGCATGGCGCGTTGCCCCGCCGCATCCAGGGTTTGCGCAAGCATGGCGCGGCGCCCGCCGACGTCGTCGCCGAGCAAATGCATGAAGCCCTCGGCGTTGGCCGTGCAGCCGGACCAGCGCAGCAATGCCACCTGGCGGGCGGCATCCGCCTGCGCCCGATCACCACCGCAGGCCTGCACCAGCCATTGCGCCAGGCGTGCGGTGCGCCGCGACTGGTCGATGGGCTGGCCCATGCTCAGATCGCCGACCATGGCCAGCGCCAGCATGGCGTCCTGCAGCGCGACGCCCTCAGTCTCCTGCATCTTGGTTCCCCACCCCTGTTCTGCACATTTTCGCGCCGCCCTCGGATAAACGACCGATACCGGGGCCGGCGAGCCCGCCCGACACTGGCGTCTCCCACTACTCAGGAGAATCCGCCATGCACCTACCCAAGCCCCTCGCCCTGGCCCTGGCCCTATCCGCCACGCTGCTGAGCGCCGCCAGCCAGGCCGCCACCGCCCAGCCCGCGGTGGTCATCGTCCACGGCGCCTTCGCCGACGGCTCCGACTGGGCCAAGGTCGTGCCGCTGCTGCAGAACCGGGGGATCGCCGTCACCGTGGTACAGAACCCGCTGACCTCGCTGGCCGACGACGTCGCCGCCACCCAGCGCGTGCTGAACAATCAGGACGGCGACGTGGTGCTGGTCGGCCACTCCTGGGGCGGCACGGTGATCAGCCAGGCCGGTACCGACGACAAGGTGCGCGGGCTGGTCTACGTCGCCGCCTTCGCGCCCAATCCCGGCCAGTCCAGCGGAGAGCTCTATGGTGGCTATCCCACCGCGCCGGGTTCCAGCCAGATCGCCGCCGACAAGAACGGCTATCTGTACCTGACCGCGCAGGGCATGGCCAACGATTTCGCCCAGGATCTGCCACGCGAACAGACCGCGGTGATGAGCGCCACCCAGGGCCCGATCCGCGCCGCCGCCTTCGAGGAGCGCACCAGCGTCGCCGCCTGGCAGCAGAAGCCGTCCTGGTACATCGTCGCCAGCGATGACCGCATGATCGTGCCGCAGATGCAGCGCGACTTCGCCAAAAAGATCGGCGCTCAGACCACCGAGCTCGCCGCCAGCCACGTACCGCAGCAATCGCGCCCCGAGGAGGTGGCCAAGGTGATACTCCAGGCGGTGCAGGAGAGCCAGGCGCGAGCCGGCAAGTAACACCTGCCGCAACGGGCAAGACGCGCGCCAGCGATGGCGCGCGCCTTGCTCATGCCTGGGGGCGACTAGCCTCCGCGCGGCGGCGTATCTCGATCAGGCCGGCGCACTGGCCAGCATCGAGGGACGTTGGGCAAAGGCCTGCTGGAACCGGCTCAGCGCCGGATGCGCGGCGCGCCAGTCGAGATCGGCGAAACGGAAATCCAGATAACCCAGAGCGCAGGCCACGCCGATCTGCGCCAGATCGACGGGGCCCTGCAGCCGGGCGGCCTGGCGCTCCAGCTCGGCCAGGGCGCGCTGCACCTTGCCCAGTTGCCCCTCCAGCCAGGCCTGCGACTGCTGCTCGGCTTGGCGCACGGCCTTTTCGTAACGCGCCAGCAGCGCGGCGTCCATCAGCCCGTCGGCCAGCGCCGCCAGGCGCAGCACCGGCCAGCGCGTATCGTCCTGCGGCAGCAGACGGGCGCCGCCGTGCAGGGTATCGAGGTACTCGCAGATCACCCGGCTGTCGTACAGCGCCTCGCCGTCGTCGCTCAGCAGCACCGGGATCTTGCCCAGCGGGTTGAGCGCGTTGACCCGCTCGTTGAGGGTGGTCGGCAGCACGGCGGTGTCGAGCAGCTCGATGCGCGCCAGCAGCCCGGTCTCGAAGGCCAGCACGCGAACCTTGCGGGCGAAGGGGGAGGCGGCGGCATAGATCAGTTGCATGTTTCTACTCTCCTCATGGGGCTCGGCGCATCTGACGGCGAGCTCTAGCCGGAACCAGGCACCTGCTCGGGTAGCGATTGGCCCTGCACCGGCGCCATTTCCAGGCGATCGCGGCCGCGTTGCTTGGCTCGGTAGAGCAGCTTGTCCACCGCGTTGAGGAAGTCCACCGCGCGGTCCTGGGCCTCGGGCACCGTGGTGCCGACGCCGAGGCTGATGGTCAGCAGCGGCGCCACCGTGGATTTCTCGTGGGGGATGCGCCGCTGGCGCACCAGCTGGCGGCAGCGTTCGGCGATATGGCGGGCGGCGGCGGCATCGGTTTCCGGCAGCACCAGGACGAACTCCTCGCCGCCGAAACGCCCGACGAAATCCCGCGGCCGGCTGGCGGCGCCGCTCAGCGCCTGGCCGACGCTCTTCAGGCAGTCGTCGCCCTGGATATGCCCGTAGTGGTCGTTGTACTGCTTGAAGTGGTCGATATCCAGCAGGATCAGCGACAGCGGCTGGCGGGTACGCTGGGCATTGGCCCATTCGCTGGCCAGCACCGAGTCGAACATGCGCCGGTTGGCCACGCCGGTCAGGCCGTCCTTGTAGGAGAGCTCTTCGAGCTGCTGCTGCAGGCTGAGCAGCTGCTGCTCGGTCTGCTTGCGCTCGCTGATGTCGAACATGAAGCCGATCAGCGAATCCACCTCGCCCTTGTCGTCGCGCACCACGTGCACCACGTCGCGGATCCACACGTAGTCGCCGGCGGCGGTCAGCGCGCGGTAGTCGGCCTCGTGGTCGACGCCGTTCTGCGACTGCGACACGCAGAAGGCCACCACCTGCTCGCGGTCCTCCGGGTGCATGCGCGCCGCCCAGTCCTCGGCGCTGACCCAGCTGGACTGCGCCCAGCCCAGCAGGCTTTCGATCTGCGGGCCGATGTAGGCGAAGGTCATGGTCTTCCAGTCGATCTTCCAGGGGATCGCCTTGGTCGATTCGAGCAGGGTCTTGTAGACCGCACTGTCGGTCTCGATGGCTTGGTTCACGGGCAATCCTCCGGCGGCGGATACGGCTGCCCGTTCCTTATACACCAGGCCCGGCCACCGTCGGCAAGCGCCGCGAGGCGGCCGTCCTGCCTATCGGGATAACCGGCGGTTATGCCGCCGGGCCCCTGCCAGGGGGCTCGCCGGCCGGCGCGCAGCGCCACCCTCACCTTTGGCTATGGGCATAAGGATTATTCAGAGGCCAGCCGGCCGACCCCGCCCTTAGCATGGCCGCGCACCTGTTACCAGGCTGCACGCCCTGCGGCGCCAGAACCGCAGGCGGACACCGAGCAGATATCAGGGGAGTACGGCATGACCACAACAACCCGCCTCGGCGCCCTGCGCCCGACGGCCTTGAGCCTGGCCCTCGGCCTGGCCGCCACGCAGCCGGCGCAGGCCGCCAGCTTCACCATCGGCGAGATCGAGGCGCGCTTCGATTCCTCGCTGTCAATCGGCGCCAGCTGGGCGATGGATGCGCCGGACAAGCGCTTCATCGGCCGCGCCAACGGCGGCACGGCCTCGACCCGCACCAGCGACGACGGCCGCCTCAACTTCAAGCGCGGCGAGACCTTCTCGAAGATCTTCAAGGGCATCCACGACCTGCAGCTCAGCCATGGCGACAGCGGCCTGTTCCTGCGCGGCAAGTACTGGTACGACTTCGAGCTCAAGGACGAGAGCCGCCTGCTCTACGACATCGACGACAGCGGCCGCGACCGCGCCGCCAAGGCCTCGGGCAGCGAGCTGCTGGACGCCTTCGTCTACCACAACTACCAGCTCGGCGAGCTGCCCGGCAGCGTGCGCGCCGGTCGCCAGGTGGTCAGCTGGGGCGAGAGCACCTTTATCGGCAACGGCATCAACGCCATCAACCCGGCCGACGTCGCCGCCTTCCGCCGCCCCGGCTCGGAGATCAAGGAAGGCCTGATCCCGGTGAGCATGCTCTACCTGACCCAGGGTCTGAGCGAGAACCTGTCGATCGAGGCCTTCTACCAGCTGCAGTGGGAGAAGACCGTGCTGGACAACTGCGGCACCTTCTTCGGCGGCGACGTCGCGCCCCAGGGCTGCGACCTGGGCATGACCACCTTCGGCAGCGACTTCGACCGCGACCCGGCGGTGTACGGCTGGGTGCCGCGCCTGGCGGATCAGGAGGCGCGCGACGGCGGCCAGTTCGGCGTGGCGCTGCGCTGGCTGGTGCCGGCGCTGAACGACACCGAGTTCGGCGTCTACGCGCTGAACTACCACAGCCGCACCCCGGAAAGCGTGTGGCGCGCCGGCCAGCCGAGCTTCGCCGCGATCAGCGGCGCCCCCGGCCCGGCCAGTGCCCGCTACGGCCTGGAATACCCCGAGGACATCCGCCTCTACGGCCTCAGCTTCGCCACCAGCCTGGCCAACGGCACGGCGCTGTCGGGGGAGATCAGCCATCGGCCGAACATGCCGCTGGCGCTCAACGGCACCGAGGTGTCCACCGCCGCCAGCGTCGGCCAGCTGAACGACCTGCTCGGCCTCGACGGCCTGGCCATCTTCGACACTGGCTGGGCTGCCACTGCCCCGGGCAGCCGGGTGCAGGGCTACAAGCGCATGCCCTTTACCCAGGCCCAGCTCAGCGCGGTGCAGGTATTCGATCAGGTGCTGCGCGCCGACCGTCTGACCCTGGTCGGCGAAGTCGGCTTCAGTCATATCGGCGACCTGGGCCCCAGCGACGGCTCCGACCTGCGCTTCGGCCGCAGCAGCGTCTACGGCTACGGCGTGCTGCCGGACTCGGCCAGCGGCCTGGGCATGAGCGGCAACCAGCTGTGCACCGAGCTGCTCAACAGCGCCAACCCGGACCAGTGCAGCGACAAGGGCTTCTACACCCAGAACTCCTGGGGCTACCGCCTGCGCGCCATGCTCGAGTTCAACAGCGCCATCGCCGGGGTCAACCTCAAACCCAACCTGGCCTTCGCCCACGACGTCGAGGGCTACGGGCCGACCTTCACCGAGGGCAACCAGTCGCTCAGCCTCGGCATCGACGCCGACTACCTGTCCAGGTACAGCGCCAGCCTGAGTTACACCGACTACTTCGGCGGCGACTTCAACACCAACACCGACCGCGACTTCGTCGCCCTGAGCTTTGGCGTCAGTTTCTGACGCCCGATAAGGAGCACGCCATGATTCACAAGCAGTTGATCCAGGCCGGTTGCCTGGGCCTGAGCCTGCTCGCCGCCCAGGTGCTGGCGGCGGTGCCGGCCGACCAGCTCGCCCGCCTCGACGGCGACCTCACCCCGGTCGGCGCCGAGCGCGCCGGCAACGCCGACGGCAGCATCCCGGCCTGGACCGGCGGTATCGGCCGGGACGCCGGCCAGCGCGACGCCGACGGCTTCCTGAGCGATCCCTTCGCCGCCGACCAGCCGCTGTTCGTCATCACCGCGGCCAATGTCGAGCAGCACCGGGACAAGCTCACCCCCGGCCAGCTGGCGCTGTTCCAGCGCTATCCGACCACCTACCGCATCCCGGTCTACCCGACCCGGCGCTCGGTCGCCCTGCCGCAGAGCTATCTCGATGCCACCCGCGCCAACGCCGCCGCCACCCGCCTGGCCGAGGGCGGCAACGGCCTGCTCGACTACCGCAGCGGCGGCCTGCCGTTCGCCATTCCGCAGAACGGCCTGGAGGTGATCTGGAACCATATCGGCCGCTACCGCGGCCTGGGCTTCCAGCGCCAGGTGGTGCAGGCCTCGCCGCAGGCCAACGGCGCCTACACCCCCAGCGTGATCCGCCAGCAGCTGGCCTACCCGGCCGGGCTGTCCGACTACGCGCCGCAGGAAATGGCCAACGTCCTCTACTACTACCGCGAGGAGTTTCTCTCCCCGGCGCGCCTGGCCGGCGGCGTGCTGCTGGTGCACGAGACCATCAACCAGGTCAAGGAGCCGCGCATGGCCTGGCAGTACAACGCCGGCCAGCGCCGCGTGCGCCGCGCGCCGCAGATCGCCTACGACAGCCCCGGCGCCGAAGGCATGCGCACCATGGACGACCTCGACCTGTTCAACGGCTCGCCGGATCGCTTCGACTGGCAGCTGCTGGGCAAGAAGGAGATCTACATCCCCTACAACAGCTACCAGCTCGGCTCGCCCAAGCTCAAGTACGCCGACATCATCCAGCCCGGGCATATCAATCCCGAGCACACTCGCTACGAGCTGCACCGGGTCTGGCACGTCAGCGCCACGCTGAAGCCGGGGCAGCGCCACGTGTACTCGCGGCGCGACCTGTTTATCGACGAGGACAGCTGGCAGGCCGCCCAGGCCGATGCCTACGACGGCCGCGGCCAGCTGTGGCGGGTGTCCGAGGGCCACGCCAGCTTCTTCTACGACCAGCAGAGCCCGCAGTACAACGCCGAGACCCACTACGACGTGCTGTCCGGACGCTATGCGGTCAACGCCCTGTACAACGAGGAGAAGCAGGCCTACCGCTTCGACCAGACCTTCAACCGCAAGCAGTTCACCCCCAGCGCCCTGCGCGCCAGCGGTATCCGCTGATTCACCCACCTTGCATCACGCTAACCTCACGGCGGCTTCGGCCGCCGCTTTTTTGCCAGCGCGACAAAGGGCCAGCGGCACCCGGGCAGGTGCGGCTTCAGCCGCGAACCTGGCCGCGGGGGCGGCCCACAAGTTTTCTCCATGGGGCGTATTTTTTGCTTTAAATTCCGTCCGTTACCCTCACGTTAGCGCGGATATCCGATGAAACTGCACCAGCTGCGCGCCCTGCTCGCGATCTGCGAAAGTGGCAGCATCCAGGAGGCCTCGCGCCTGCTGCATATCTCCCAGCCGGCCCTGTCCAAGGGCATCAAGGAACTCGAGGCGGAACTCGGCGTGCCGCTGCTGGTGCGCTCCAACCGCGGCATCACCGTCACCGAATACGGCGAGCGCCTGGTGCGCCGCGCGCGCCTGATCCTCGAGGAGGTGCGCCGCGCCCGCGAGGAGATCGAGAGCCTCAAGGGCACCATGGACGGCAAGCTGGCCATCGGCGTGTCGCCGGTCACCCCCGGCGCGCAGTTCATCACCAGCCTCAACCGCTACCGCAAGCGCTACCCCAAGGTGCAGGTGCAGATCCACGAGCTGCGCCCGTCCAAGCTGATCGAGGGCCTGCGCGAGGGCCAGCTCGACCTGGTGCTGACCTCGCTGCCGGCCAGCCGCTGCGGCGACGGCTTTCACTGGACCGAGCTGTTCTCCCAGCCCGCGGTGCTGGCCGTGCGCAAGGGCCACCCGCTGGGTGGCGCGCGGTCGCTGCGCGAGCTGCTCGACGAGGAGTGGCTGCTGCAGGATACGCTGGAGCTGTCCAAGGTCGGCATGATGTTCGAGCAGCACCGCATCGAGCCGCCGCAGCGGGTCATCGAGTGCGCCTCGGTGGTGCTGTTCTCCGAGCTGGCGCTGAATACCGACGCGGTCAGCTACTGGTCGCGGCGCCTGCTCGACCACGTGCAGAAGCTCGGCCAGGAGCTGCAGGTGCTCGACCTGCAGGAGCAGGTGCCGCCGATGAACATTTCCCTGGTCTGCCGCGACCAGGAGCTGATGACCCGCGAGGCCAAGATCCTGGCCGACGAGCTGGTCTACGCCTATACCAGCCCGCACGCGGCCAGGCCGGTGGGCAGCGACGCCCCATAACCAGGGGCGATAAGCATGCGCAGAGGTGATTATTCAGCCTCGGCGCCCTGCGGCATGCTGCGCAGCACTGGCCGCCACCTCGCCCGCTGCGCAGGTGGCTCGCCCCCAGCCTGCCACGGAGCCCCGCATGACCCAGCCCAACCCCTCGCGCCGGATTCTGGTGGTCGCCCTGCTGATGGCGGTGATGATCATCAGCGTGCTGGACAAGACCATCTTCGCCTTCGCCGGCCCGCAGATCATCGACGAGCTGCAGCTGTCGCCGGAGCAGTTCGGCTTCATCGGCAGCGCCTTCTTCTTCCTCTACTCGATTTCCGGGGTGCTGGTGGGCTTTCTCGCCAACCGCCTGCCGAGCCGCTGGATTCTGTCCGGCATGTCGCTGGTGTGGATGGCCGCGCAGCTGCTCACCGCGCTGGCGACCAGCTTCTTCGCCCTGGTCGCCAGTCGCCTGCTGCTCGGCGCCGGCTGCGGCCCGGGCACCGCGGTGACCCAGCACGCCTGCTTCAAGTGGTACGCACCGCGCGAGCGGGTGCTGCCGGCGGCATTGATCCAGGTGGCGATCATGCTCGGCGCCATCGCCGGTGCCCTGGCCCTGCCGCTGCTGATCGAGCGCCTGGGCTGGCGCGCCGGCTACCTGCTGCTGGCCGGCGTCGGCCTGCTCTGGCTGCTGCTGTGGCAGCTGTTCGGCCGCGAGGGCCAGTACGACGACGCCAATGACGGCAGCGGCGGCGTCGCCCTGCCGTACCGCCGCCTGCTGCTCAACCGCACCTTCGTCGGCATCACCCTGATCGCCTTCTGCAGCTACCTGCCCAATGCCCTGCTCTACAGCTGGCTGCCCACCTACCTGCAGAAGGGCCTGGGACTGACGCCGATGCAGTCCGGCTACCTGGTGCTGGCCACCACCCTCGGCGTGATCGTCCTCAACCTGCTGGTTTCCAGCCTGTCGCAACGGGCCCTGCAGCGCGGCGCCAGCGTGCGCGCGGCGATGGTCATGCCGCCGCTGCTGGCCTGTCTGGTCGCCGCCCTGGCCTTCGCCCTGATGGGCCTGAGCGCCACCGGCCTGGCCGCCACCCTGGGGCTGTTCCTCGCCGGCGGCATCCTGGTCAACCTGCTTTCGGCCTTCGGCTACAGCATCGTCGCCTACATAGTCCCGGCGCGGCAGCGCGGCAGCATGCTGGCCATCCATATCGGCCTGCTGACCAGCGCCGGCATGCTCGCCCCGCACCTGGTCGGCCAGGCCATCGGCTGGCAGGGCGGCGACCTGGTCGCCGGCTTCGAGCTGGCCATCGGCCTGTTCGGCCTCGCCCTGCTGGCCAGCACCCTGCTCGGCCTGCTGCTGGTCGACCCGGAGCGCAGCCGCCGCGACCTGGCCGTGCCTGCCGACACTCCCGAATCCACCCCCGCGCCGGCCCCGAGCCAGGCCTGAGTCAGGAAGCCTCCGCCATGCAGCATCGCGTCCCCACCCCGCAGCAACGCCCCGAGTCCCTCGAACTGCAGCCGAACTGGCGCCAGGCCGAGGTCGAGGACGGCTTCTGCGTGGTCGCCGTCGGCGACATCATCATCACCCACGCCATCGCCGCGAAGCTGGCGCGCAAGTCGCCCGAACTGCTGCAGATCCTGCGCCGCGGCGACGTGCTGGTGGGCAACTACGAAGGCACCGCCATCGACCTGAACAGCTTCGCCGGCTACCCCGAGGCGCTGTCCGGCTTCTCCTGGCTGATCAGCGACCCGGACGCCCCGGCGGACCTGGCCGAGCTCGGCTTCAACCTGCTGGCGCGGGCCAACAACCACGCGCTGGACTGGGGCGTGGCCGGCATGCGCATGACCGACGCGCTGCTCGATGCCGCCGGCATCGCCCACGCCGGTACCGGCGACAGCCTGGCCGCCGCGCGGGCGCCGGCCTTCGTCAATACCGCCAAGGCGCGGGTGTCGCTGACCTCCTACGCCACCACCTTCGAGGCCAACGCCCCGGCCGCCGACGGCCTCGGCCAGGTGGCGCCGCGGCCCGGCCTCAATCCGCTGCGCACCACGCCGCACCGCCTGGTCAGCGCCGAGGACTTCGCCGTGCTCAAGCGCCTCAACGCCCAGGAGGCCTACCAGGACCATTACCTGCTCAAGGCCCTGCACGGCGAACACAGCCTGCACCTGGGCATGGCCCTGCACTACCGCGTCGACCCCGATGCCGCGCCAGGCAGCCTGCGCATCCACTACCAATGCGACCCGCGCGACCAGGCCGAAATCCTCCGCCACCAGCGCCAGGCCAAGCAGACCAGCGACTTCAGCATCGTCGCCCAGCACACCCATGAGCCGGACAACTTCACCGCCGCGGTGCCCGATTACCTGCCGGCGCTGGCCCGCCAGCTGGTCGACAACGGCGCCGACATGCTCTGCGGCCACGGCCCGCATCAGCTGCGCGGCATCGAGATCTATGCCGGCAAGCCGCTGCTCTACTCGCTGGGCAACTTCTGCTTCATGGACAACAGCATGCAGATCGTCCCGGCGGACAAGTGGGAGAGCCGCGAGTGGCAGGCCGCCGAGGCGCTGATCGGGCCCAAGGGCATCACCAACCCACGCCAGAGCACCCCGGCCGAGTTCCTCGAATGGAAGCGCGTGGCCGGCCTGTTCGGCGCGCCGATCTGGTTCGAGAGCGTGGTCGCCGAGTGCCGCTTCCGCGCCGACGGCCAGCTGCGCGAACTGCTGCTGCACCCCATCGAGCTGGGCCATGGCGGACGCGACGCCGAACGCGGCATTCCGCGCCTGGCCTTCGACACGGCGGACAACCAGAACCAGGCCCGGCGCATCCTCGAGCGTCTGGCCGGGCTGTCTGCCGAGTTCGGCACACGCATCGAGATCGAGACGGTGGAGTACGCCGGCCGGGCCACCAGCCTGGGCCGCGTCGTGCTCGACGCCTGACCCCGGCCGGCCGCCCAAAAGGCCGCCGGCGCCGCACCACCACCCACTCGCCGTCGCCCGGCGCAGGCCAACCGCCTGCGCCATGGCCCGGCCATGCCCGCCCACCCGCGCGGGCGCCCGACCACCGACACGGAACGCGCCATGAACCTGTCCTGTTTCGCCCAGAGCTACGCCGAAGCCCGGCAGAAATTTCTCGCCAGCTGCGCCCGCCGCGGCCTCGCCGTGGAGAGCCACGTCCACCCGCTGCCCGGCCGCGACGGCGAACAACTGGCCATCGACGTGGCCCGCCTCGGTGCCGCCGACGCCGCCAACCTGCTGGTGCTGAGCAGCGGCTGCCACGGCATCGAGGGTTTCTGCGGCTCGGCCATCCAGATCGACCGGCTCGACGACGACGCCTGGTTCGCCGCCTGCCAGCGCGGCGACCTGGCCCTGCTGTACATCCATGCGCTGAATCCCTACGGCTTTTCCTGGCAGCGCCGGGTGACCCAGGAGAACGTCGACCTCAACCGCAACTTCCAGGATTTCGCCGCGCCGCTGGCGGACAACCCCGACTACCGCGCGGTAGCCAAGCTGCTGCTGCCCGAGCGCTGCCCGCCGACCCTGGCCAGCACCCTGGGGCTGTACGGCTACGCCCTGCGTCATGGGCGCAAGGCGCTGCAGGCGGCGATCTCGCGCGGCCAGCACGGCGACCCGCGCGGCCTGTTCTTCGCCGGCACCGAGCCGACCTGGAGCAACCGCCAGCTGCGCCAGATTCTTCGTCAGCATGGCCGCCAGTGCCGGCGCATCGGCTGGATCGACGTGCACACCGGGCTCGGCCCCAGCGGCTACGGCGAGCGCATCTACAAGGGCCGCCAGGAGCCCGCGGACATCGCCCGCGCACGTCAGTGGTGGGGGCCGCAGGTAACCAACAGCGCCGAGGGCAACTCCGCCTCCAGCGAGCTCAACGGCACCCTCGACCTGGCGGTGCTGGCCGAATGCGCCCAGGCCCAGTACAACGGCCTGACCCTGGAGTACGGCACCCAGCCGGGGCTCAAGGTGCTCACCGCGCTGCGCGCCGAGCAGTGGCTGGAGAACCGCCCGGACACCGACGCCGCCACCCGCGCACGGATCAAGGCGCAGCTGCGCGCCGCCTTCTACGTCGAGACCGACGCCTGGAAACGCCAGGTGCTGGAACAGGCCCGCGAGGTCCTGGAACTGACCCGCCAGGGCCTGGCCACGCCGCTGCATGCCCCGCGCCAGAGCGCGAGCCAGCCAATTGCCGAGCAGTATTCGGGAGTGCGCGCCGGTTCATAAAACCGGCAGCGCACGGGCCCACAGGGTCCGGCCATAAGGTCCCTAACCCCAGCCCTCCAGGCGCATGGTGGCGCGCACCAGGCGCTGCTCTTCCTGCTCGATCTCCTGCAGGTTGTCGCGGATGCTGTGGATATGGTCGCGCGCGGCGCGCTGCGCCTGTTCCGGCAGGCGCTCGATCACCGCGTGATACAGCCGCGAGTGCTGGCGGTCGATCTGCCGTTTCTGCGCCGGGCGGTGGTAGAGGTTGTTCACCGAGGCGAACACCGTGCTGAGCATCAGGTCGGTCAGCGACTGCAGGGTGTGCACCAGCACCGGGTTGTGCGAGGCCTCGCAGATGGCCAGGTGGAAGGCGTGGTCGAGACGCGCGTGCTCACGCGGGTCGACCGGGCTGTCCTGGGTATGGGCGGCGAGCATTTCCTCGTAACGCCGGGTCAGCAACACGAAATCCGCCTCGGTGCCGCGCAGCGCCGCCAGGCGCGCCGACTCGCCCTCGAGCAGGCCGCGCACTTCCAGCAGGTCGTAGAGGGTGCGCGGCTGCGAGTTGAACAGGTGCATCAGCGGGCTGGCGTCGCGCTCGCCGCTGAGCTTGGCCACCCGCGAATCGCGGCCCTGGGCGGTGTCGATGATGCCGCGCCCGCGCAGCACCTTGAGCCCCTCGCGCAGCGCCGAACGGGAGATGCCCAGCTTCTCGCACAGGCGCCGTTCCGACGGCAGTGGCTGGCCCACCTTGAGCACGCCATCGACGATCAGTCGCTCGATGCGCTCGGCCACCACGTCGCTGACCTGGCGCCGCGCCGCGCCCTGTTGCCCGTCCATTCGCCACCTCCACCGCACTGGTCGTACCAATTTCTAAGGGCCACCTTAGATCGCGCGCACGCCCAGAGGCAAGCCGCGACGGATAAGACCTTAGGCCAATCCAGGGCGAAGGCCAGGCGCAAGAAACTGGTCCTACCAGCGCTCAAGAAGATGGACGCAGGGACAAGGCCGACCTAAACATGCGGCCCATGGTCGCAGCCTGACCCTTGATAACAATTACGTTCCCGAATCGAGCCTGCCATGAGCATTCTGTACGACGAGCGCATCGACGGCGCGCTGCCCAAGGTCGACAAGGCCGCCCTGCTGGCGGAATTGCGCCAGCGCCTGCCCGACCTCGACATCCTGCACACCAGCGAAGACCTCACGCCCTACGAGTGCGACGGCCTGTCGGCCTACCGCACCACCCCGATGCTGGTGGTGCTGCCCGAGCGCATCGAGCAGGTGCAGCAGTTGCTCCAGCTCTGCCACGCCCGCGGCGTGCCGGTGGTGGCGCGCGGCGCCGGCACCGGCCTGTCCGGCGGCGCACTGCCGCTGGAGCAGGGCATCCTCCTGGTGATGGCGCGCTTCAACCAGATTCTCGAGATCAACCGCGAAGGCCGCTTCGCCCGCGTGCAGCCCGGCGTGCGCAACCTGGCGATCTCCCAGGCCGCCGCGCCCTTCGACCTGTATTACGCGCCGGACCCCTCGTCGCAGATCGCCTGCTCCATCGGCGGCAACGTTGCCGAGAACGCCGGCGGCGTGCACTGCCTGAAGTACGGCCTGACCGTGCACAACCTGCTCAAGGTCGAGATTCTTACCGTCGAGGGCGAGTTCATGACCCTCGGCAGCGACGCCCTGGACGCCCCCGGCTTCGACCTGCTGGCGCTGTTCACCGGCTCCGAGGGCATGCTCGGCATCGTCACCGAAGTCACCGTCAAGCTGCTGCCCAAGCCGCAGGTGGCCAAGGTGCTGCTGGCGGCCTTCGACTCGGTGGAAAAGGCCGGCCGCGCGGTGGGCGACATCATCGCCGCCGGCATCATTCCCGGCGGCCTGGAGATGATGGACAACCTGGCGATCAGGGCGGCGGAAGACTTTATCCACGCCGGCTACCCGGTGGAGGCCGAGGCCATCCTGCTGTGCGAGCTGGACGGCGTCGAAGCCGACGTGGCCGACGACTGCGAGCGGGTGCGCGCGGTGCTGACGAAGGCCGGCGCCACCGAGGTACGCCAGGCCCGCGACGAGGCCGAGCGGGTGAAGTTCTGGGCCGGGCGCAAGAACGCCTTCCCCGCGGTCGGGCGCATCTCGCCGGACTACTACTGCATGGACGGCACCATCCCGCGCCGCGAGCTGCCCGGGGTGCTGCGCGGCATCGCCGAACTGTCGGCCGAATACGGCCTGCGCGTGGCCAACGTGTTCCACGCCGGCGACGGCAACATGCACCCCTTGATCCTCTTCGATGCCAACGTACCCGGCGAGCTGGAGCGGGCCGAGGCCATCGGCGGCAAGATTCTCGAACTCTGCGTCAAGGTCGGCGGCAGCATCACCGGCGAGCACGGCGTCGGCCGCGAGAAGATCAACCAGATGTGCGCGCAGTTCAACAGCGACGAGATCACCCTGTTCCATGCGGTGAAGGCGGCGTTCGACCCCAGCGGCCTGCTCAATCCGGGCAAGAACATCCCCACCCTGCACCGCTGCGCCGAGTTCGGCGCCATGCACGTGCACCACGGCCAACTGCCCTTCCCGGAACTGGAGCGTTTTTGATGTCGCATGATTTCGACGCCAGCGCCGCGTTGCTGGAACAGGTCAACCACGCACTGAACAGTGCCACCCCGCTGCGCATCCAGGGCAGCGCCAGCAAGGCCCATCTGGGTCGTGCCACCACGGGTGAAGTGCTGGATACCCGCCAGCATCGCGGCATCGTCAGCTACGACCCGACCGAGCTGGTGCTCACCGCTCGTGCCGGTACGCCGCTCGCCGAGATCGAGGCGGCGCTGGAGGCCAACAACCAGATGCTGCCGTGCGAACCGCCGCACCTGGGCGATGGCGCCACCCTGGGCGGCATGGTCGCCACCGGGCTGTCCGGCCCGCGCCGGCCCTGGGCCGGTTCGGTGCGCGACCAGGTGCTCGGCACCCGGGTGATCACCGGCCAGGGCAAGCTGCTGCGCTTCGGCGGCGAGGTGATGAAGAACGTCGCCGGCTACGACCTGTCGCGCCTGATGGCCGGCAGCTTCGGCTGCCTCGGCCTGCTCGCCGAGGCGTCGATCAAGGTGCTGCCCAAACCGCGCCAGGTACTCAGCTTGCGCCTGGAAGTGGACGCTCTGCATGCCCTGAACAAGCTTGCCGAATGGGGCCAGCAGCCGCTGCCGATCAGCGCCGCCAGCCACGACGGTGCGGCGCTGCACCTGCGCCTGGAAGGCGGCGAAGGTTCGGTGCAGGCTGCGCGCCAGCGCCTCGGCGGCGAGGAAATCGACAACGGCTACTGGCTGCAGCTGCGCGAACAGCGCCTGCCGTTCTTCGCCGGTGAAGGCACCCTGTGGCGCCTGTCGCTGCCGGCCAACAGCGGCCTGCTCGACCTGCCCGGGCGCCAGCTGATCGACTGGGGCGGCGCGCAGCGCTGGCTGAAATCCGACGCCGATGGCGCGCTGATCCAGCGCGTGCTGGCCAAGCTCGGCGGCCACGCCACCTGCTTCGCCGCCGGCGTCGAACAACCCTTCCAGCCGCTGGCCGCGCCGCTGCTGCGCTACCAGCGCCAGCTCAAGCAACAGCTCGATCCCCAGGGCATCTTCAACCCTGGCCGTATGTACGCCGAGGTATAAGCCGTGCAGACCAACCTGAGTGAACAAGCCAAGCTTCTGCCGCGCGCCGAGGAAGCCGAGCGGGTGCTGCGCTCCTGCGTGCATTGCGGCTTCTGCAACGCCACCTGCCCGACCTACCAGCTGCTCGGCGACGAGCTGGACGGCCCGCGCGGGCGCATCTACCTGATCAAGCAGATGCTCGAAGGCGGCGAGGTCACCGCCAAGACCCAGCAGCATCTGGACCGCTGCCTGACCTGCCGCAACTGCGAAACCACCTGCCCGTCCGGCGTGCAGTACCACAACCTGCTGGATATCGGCCGCGAACTGGTCGAACAGGCGGTGCCGCGCCCGCTGAGCGAGCGCCTGCTGCGCCAGGGCCTGCGCGCCGTGGTACCGCGCCCGGCGCTGTTCAAGGCGCTGACCCAGACCGGCCTGGCCCTGCGCCCGCTGCTGCCGGCCACGCTCAAGGCCAAGCTGCCACGCGAAATTCGCCCGGCCAAGCCACGGCCGACCGTGCAGCATGCGCGCCGCGTACTGATGCTCGAAGGCTGCGTGCAGCCGGGGCTGTCGCCCAACACCAACGCCGCCACCGCGCGGGTGCTCGATCGCCTCGGCATCGGCGTCACGCCGATTCGCGAGGCCGGCTGCTGCGGCGCCGTCGACTACCACCTCAACGCCCAGGAGGCGGGCCTGCAGCGCGCGCGGCAGAACATCGACGCCTGGTGGCCGGCCATCGAGGCCGGCGCCGAAGCCATCGTACAGACCGCCAGCGGCTGCGGCGCCTTCGTCAAGGACTACGGCCATCTGCTCGCCGGCGATCCGGCCTATGCGACCAAGGCGGCGCGGGTCAGCGCCCTGGCCAAGGACCTGGTCGAGGTGCTGCAGGGCGAAGCACTGGAAAAGCTGCAGGTACGCGCGCAGCAGCGCCTGGCCTTCCACTGCCCCTGCACCCTGCAGCACGCGCAGAAACTCGGCGGCGCCGTGGAAGGCGTGCTGAGCCGCCTCGGCTTCGGCCTCACCACCGTGCCGGACGGCCACCTGTGCTGCGGCTCGGCCGGCACTTATTCGCTGACCCAGCCGGCGCTGTCGCGGCAGTTGCGCGACAACAAGCTCAATGCCCTGGAAAGCGGCAAACCGGACGCCATCGTCACCGCCAATATCGGCTGCCAGACCCACCTGGACGGCGCCGGGCGCACGCCAGTGCGGCACTGGATCGAGCTGGTCGAAGAGGCCATGCACTGATCGCCGTAGCCCGGATGCAATCCGGGACAACGAACGCCGCAAATCCCGGATTGCCTCCGGGCTACGAAACCACGAATACGAGGTATGCCATGCAACACAAAGCCGTACTCAGCCAGAACGAAGTCGCCCTGATCATCCAGGCGGCCCGCAGCGAAGCGCAGCAACAGGGCTGGGCCGTGGCCATCGCCGTGGTCGACGACGGCGGCCACCCGCTGGCGCTGGAACGCCTCGACGGCTGCGCGCCGATCGGCGCCTACATCGCCACCGAAAAGGCGCGCAGCGCCGCCCTCGGCCGCCGCGAAACCAAGGGCTACGAGGACATGGTCAACGGCGGCCGCAGCGCCTTCCTCAGCGCACCGCTGATCACCTCGCTGGAAGGCGGCGTGCCGGTGCTGGTGGACGGCCAGGTAGTCGGCGCCGTCGGCGTGTCGGGGGTCAAGGCCGAACAGGACGCGCAGGTGGCCAAGGCGGGTATCGCGGCGCTGTAAGCCGCGCGCCGTTTCTTCCCGCCAGACGAATTTCACAGGCATCCCAGACAACCCGGATGCAGACAGGAGAACAGCAAAATGACCGAACGCGTGCAATGTCAGCGCCTGCAGGTGGCCGCCGAACTCAAGCAGTTCATCGAAAGCGAAGTGCTGCCCGGCAGCGGTATCGAGGCGGCGGCCTTCTGGAGCGGCTTCGACGCCCTGGTGCACGACCTGGCGCCGCGTAACCGCGCGCTGCTGGCCGAACGCGACCGCCTGCAGACCGAGCTGGATACCTGGCATCGCGCCAACCCCGGCCCGATCCGCGACATGGCCGCCTACCGCGCCTTCCTCGAGTCCATCGGCTACCTGCTGCCGCAGCCGGAGAAGGTCAAGGTCAGTACCGCCAAGGTCGACAGCGAGATCGCCAGCCAGGCCGGCCCGCAGCTGGTGGTGCCGGTGATGAACGCGCGCTACGCGCTGAATGCCGCCAACGCCCGCTGGGGCTCGCTGTACGACGCCCTGTACGGCACCGATGCGATCAGTGAAGAGGGTGGCGCCAGCAAGGGCCCGGGCTACAACGAAGTGCGCGGCGCCAAGGTGATCGCCTTCGCCCGCGCCTTCCTCGACCGGGCGGCGCCGCTGGCCAAGGGTTCGCACGCCGACGCCCGCGCCTATGCCGTAATCGCCGGCCAGTTGCAGGTGACCCTGAGCGGCGGCGCGCAGAGCGCCCTGGCCCAGCCGGAAAAATTCGTCGGCTACCAGGGCGAGGCGGCCACGCCGAGCGCCGTGCTGCTGAAGAACCACGGCCTGCATTTCGAGATCCAGATCGACGCCAGCAGCCCCATCGGCCGCAGCGACGCCGCCGGGGTCAAGGACGTGCTGATGGAAGCGGCGCTGTCGACCATCATGGACTGCGAGGACTCGGTGGCCGCCGTCGACGCCGCCGACAAGGTGCTGGTCTACCGCAACTGGCTGGGCCTGATGAAGGGCGACCTAGCCGAGGAGCTGGACAAGGGCGGCAAGCGCATCGTCCGTCGCCTCAACCCGGATCGGGTGTATACCGCCGCCGACGGCAGCGAGCTGTGCCTGCACGGCCGCTCGCTGCTGTTCGTGCGCAACGTCGGCCACCTGATGAGCAACCCGGCGATCCTCGATGGCGAAGGCCAGGAGATCCCCGAGGGCATTCTCGATGCGGTGGTCACCAGCCTGATCGCCCTGCACGACCTGCAGCGCCGCGGCAATTCGCGCAGCGGCAGCGTCTATATCGTCAAGCCGAAGATGCACGGCCCGTTCGAAGTGGCCTTCGCCAACGAGCTGTTCGGCCGCGTCGAGCAGTTGCTGGGCATGCCGGTCGATACCCTGAAGATGGGCATCATGGACGAGGAGCGGCGTACCAGCGTCAACCTCAAGGCCTGCATCGAAGCCGCCAGCGCACGGGTGGCCTTTATCAACACCGGCTTCCTCGACCGCACCGGCGACGAGATGCATACGGCGATGGAGGCCGGCGCCATGCTGCGCAAGGGCGACATGAAATCCAGCGCCTGGATCGCCGCCTACGAGCGCAACAACGTGCTGGTCGGCCTGGCCTGCGGGCTGCGCGGCAAGGCGCAGATCGGCAAGGGCATGTGGGCCATGCCGGACCTGATGGCGGCCATGCTCGAGCAGAAGATCGGCCACCCCAAGGCCGGCGCCAACACCGCCTGGGTGCCGTCGCCGACCGCCGCCGTGCTGCACGCCCTGCACTACCACCAGGTGGACGTGCAGGCGGTGCAACGCGAGCTGGAGCTGATCGACCTGGCCGAACAACGCGACGGCCTGCTGAACGACCTGCTCAGCGTGCCGGTCAGCGCCGAGCGGCCGTGGAGCGCCAGCGATATCCAGCAGGAACTGGACAACAACTGCCAGGGCATCCTCGGTTACGTGGTGCGCTGGGTCGAACAGGGCGTCGGCTGCTCCAAGGTGCCGGATATCCACAACGTCGGCCTGATGGAAGACCGCGCCACCCTGCGCATCTCGGCTCAGCACATCGCCAACTGGCTACACCACGGCGTGGTCGGCGAAGCCCAGGTGCGCGAGGCGCTGCAGCGCATGGCCCAGGTGGTCGACGGGCAGAACGCCGGCGACGCCGCCTACCGGCCGATGGCGCCGCACTTCGAGCAATCCCATGCCTTCCGCGCCGCCTGCGACCTGGTGTTCAAGGGCCGCGAGCAGCCGTCCGGCTACACCGAGCCGCTGCTGCATGCCTGGCGCCTGCGCTTTAAAGAGGAGGTTTGAGCATCTCACCGATCATGTAGGAGCCCCGCCCCGCCGCGAAGCTGGAGAAAAGCTTCGCCCCCGGGGCGGGGCTCCTACACAAGCGGGTTAACAACCGTGGATGGCTCTTGACGCCTCCACGGAGCAGTAGCAAGCCCTGACGGCTCCTGGCCGTCGGGGCTTTCGAGCATGAGCGCGGCGGCGGGCGATCCCCCTCGCCGCAGCTCCCGGAAGGGTCGGTGCCGTGGCGCCCGGCCGTTCCAGATGCGTGGCGCCGGGTCATCCCCGGAAAACTGTGGTTCACAAGAAAAAGAAGGAACCAACCCATGAGTCAAACGCTGCTGTCCATCCTGGCATTCGTGCCGCTGGTGCTGGCGGGGGTACTGCTGATCGGCTTTCGCTGGCCGGCCAAGTACGCGATGCCGCTGGTGTTCGTCCTCACCGCCCTGATCGGCCTGACGGCCTGGGACATGTCCCTCAACCGGGTCGTCGCCTCCAGCCTGCAGGGGCTGATCCTCACCGCCTCGATCCTGTGGATCATCTTCGGCGCCATCCTGCTGCTCAACACCCTCAAGCATTCGGGGGGCATCAGCGCGATCCGCCGCGGCTTCTCCAACATCACCCCGGATCGCCGGGTGCAGGCGCTGATCGTCGCCTGGCTGTTCGGCTGCTTCATCGAGGGCGCCTCCGGCTTCGGCACCCCGGCCGCGGTGGCCGCGCCGCTGCTGGTGGCGCTGGGCTTCCCGGCGCTGGCCGCGGTGGTGCTGGGGATGATGGTGCAGTCCACCCCGGTGTCCTTCGGCGCGGTGGGCACGCCGATCCTGGTGGGCGTCGGCGCCGGCCTGGACAAGACCGGCATCAGCGCCCAGCTGGTGGCCAACGGCAGCGACTGGGAGACCTTCTTCCACCTGATCTACTCGCGAGTGGCGATCACCCACGGCCTGATCGGCCTGCTGATGCCGCTGGTCATGGTGATGATCATGACCCGCTTCTTCGGCAAGAATCAGAGCTGGAAGGAAGGCCTGGCGGTAGCGCCGTTCGCCATCTTCACCGCCTTCGCCTTCTCCCTGCCGTACATGGCCGCCGGGGTGTTCCTCGGCCCCGAGTTCCCGTCGATGATCGGCGCCCTGGTCGGCCTGGCCATTGTGGTGCCGGCGGCCAAGGCCGGCTTCCTGCTGCCCAAGGAGCAGTGGGACTTCGCCGACCCCAAGGACTGGCCGAGCGAGTGGATGGGCAAGATCGAGATGAAGCTGGACGACATCGCCGGCAAGACGCCGATCTCGGTGCCCATGGCCTGGGCGCCCTACCTGCTGCTGGCGGTGTTCCTGGTGATCTCGCGTACTTTCCCTGAAGTGAAGGCGGCCATGATGAGCCTGAGCTTCGGCTGGAAGGACATCCTCGGCGAGACCGGCGTGTCCGGCACCATCGAGCCGCTGTACCTGCCCGGCGGCATCCTGTGCATGGTGGTGCTGGCCACCTTCTTGCTCCATCGCATGCGTTTCGCCGAGCTCAGGGCGGCGGTGGGCGAATCGAGCAAGACCCTGCTCGGCGCCGGCTTCGTACTGATCTTCACCATCCCCATGGTGCGCATCCTGATCAACTCGGGGGTCAATGGCAGCGACCTGATGTCGATGCCGGTGGCCATGGCGCAGCTGGTGGCCGATAGCGTCGGCGGCGTCTATCCCTTCTTCGCCCCGGCCGTGGGCGCGCTGGGCGCCTTCATCGCCGGCTCCAACACGGTGTCGAACCTGATGCTGGCGCAGTTCCAGTTCAACACCGCTGGGCTGATCGGGGTATCCGGGGCGATGATGGTGGCGCTGCAGTCGGTGGGCGCGGCGGCCGGCAACATGATCGCCATCCACAACGTGGTGGCGGCCTCGGCCACCGTCGGCCTGCTCGGGCGCGAGGGCATCACCCTGCGCAAGACCATCCTGCCGACCCTCTACTACCTGCTGGCCGCCGGCTCCATCGCACTGATCGCCATGTACCTGATGCTGATCAGCGACCCGCTGCATATGGCCGGCTGAGACCCGACTTTGGTTGGCCCGCGCGGGGCGGCATTCGTCGCCCCGCCGCTTGGCGCCTGTCGGCAATTGCGGTAGCGTGCGTCGCGCAACTGAGATTCGCCTGAGGTTTATATGAAGAAGTGGCAATGCGTGGTCTGTGGACTGGTATACGACGAGAGCCAGGGCTGGCCTGACGAAGGCATCGCCGCCGGCACCCGCTGGGAAGACGTGCCGGAAGACTGGCTGTGCCCCGACTGCGGCGTCGGCAAGATGGATTTCGAGATGATCGAGATCGGCTGATCACGCTTCGTTTTCACCGCAACGGCGACCCTCGGGTCGCCGTTTTTATTGGCTCGGCGCTATTCGCCGCCGACGGCGAAGTTGGGCAGGCTGTCCACCGGCTGGCGGAAGCTGAAGGGAATCGACTCCACCGCCAGGCCGACGTTGCGCTGCACCACGAAGTGCAGGTGCGGGCCGGTGCTGTTGCCGGTGTTGCCGGAGCGCGCCAGCAGGCTGCCGGTCTCCACCCGCTGGCCCTCGCGCACGGCCACCGAGCCCTTCATCAGGTGCAGGTAGACGCCCATGGTGCCGTCGTCGTGGAGGATGCGCACGAAGTTGCCGGCCGGGTTGTTGCCGCGCCCGCTCTGCTGGTTCTCGGTCTTGACCACCACGCCGCCGCGCGCGGCAACGATGGGCGTGCCTTCGGGCATGGCGATGTCCATGGCGTAGCGGCCCTTGGGGGTGAAATGGCTGTACTTGCCGCCGGCGCCCTGGGTCAGGCGGAACGGGCCGCCGCGCCAGGGCAGCGGGTAACGGTGGATGCTCGGTTGCAGGCGCGGGTCGCCGAGGGCATAGCGCAGCCTGGGCTTGTAGCGCAGCGGCTGGCCGGCCTCGCGCGGCGCCAGGGTGGCCAGGCGGATCTTGCTGCGCGGCGGCAGCACCCAGCGGATCGGCTTGTCCGGCGCACCGACGGCGTTCTCCACCTGTTCCAGGCGCAACTCGATCTCCACCGGGGCGTACAGGTCGTTGCGCACCAGCAGGGTCTCGCCGGCCTCGTGCTGCTTGGTCTCCAGCTTCACCTGGTTGTCCAGGCGCTCGATCATGCGGTCGCGGAACACGAACACCTGGGCGCCGGGCGCCGCCTGGTCGCTATAGGTCACCACGCCGTTCTGGTCGACGTACTTGTAGATGGTCAGGGCAGCGGCCTGGCCGCTGAGGACCAGCAGGCTGCAGAGGAAAATCAGACGCCCTAGCATAACGACTCGGATCTTATGGCTTTTCGATATCCGGGCTAGCAAGGCTAGCAGCGCCTGCGCGGCCGTGCCAGGCGCCGAGCCTCGGGCTGTGAACCGGCTCACCGCCGTCGGTCGGCCGAGTACGGGGCGTTTCGGGGCAAGCGCTGCATCTTTCCCCGGATCGCATCCGGGCTAGGGCGGCGGGTTCAGGCGCCGGGGACGAAATGCTTCTGCGCGGTGCCGCGGGCGATCAGGCGCGACAGGTAGTCGAGTTTCTGCGGGTCGCGGTCGACGAAGCGGAAGCTCAGTTGCAGCCACTCGCTGGCAGGCGAAGGCTCCAGCGCCGCCACGGCGTGCAGGTAGCCGTTGAGCCGGGCGGTCTCGGCCGCCTCGCCCTGCTCCAGGTCGAGCACCGCGCTCTCCAGCACCTGCGGCAGCTGTTCGGTGCGCTTGACCACCAGCAGCGCCTCCTTGAGGCTCAGCGCCTTGATCACGCAGGCCATGCTGCCGCCCGGCAGGCGCAGCTGGCCCTGGCCGCGGCCGGCCGGCGCCTTGCTCGCGGCCACAGGCGAGGCGGCCGGGGCAGCCGCCGCAAGCGGTGCGGCAGCCGGCGCGCTGGGCTTGACCACCTCGGCCTTGCCGCCGGTCAGGGCGGCCAGCGAGTCGTTGGCGAAGGCGCCGCTGCTGAGCATCTTCGGCGGGGCACTGGCGGCGAGGGCCTGCAGCTTGCCGGCGCGGCTCAGCGCCTTCTTCACCTTGGTCACCAGCTGCTCGTTGGAGAAGGGCTTGCCGATGTAGTCGGAGACGCCGGCCTGGATCGCCTGCACCACGTTTTCCTTGTCGCCGCGGCTGGTGACCATGATGAAGGGGGTGGTCTTCAGGCTGTCCTGCTCGCGGCACCAGGTCAGCAGCTCGAGGCCGGACATCTCCGGCATTTCCCAGTCGCAGAGGATCAGGTCGACCGGCTGGCGGCCCAGCAGCTGCTGGGCCTTGCGCCCGTTGACCGCCTCTTCGATCTGTACGCCGGGGAAGTGATCGCGCAGCCCTTTCTTGACCAGATCACGGATAAAGGTCGCGTCGTCCACCACCAGCACACTGACTTTGCTCATCGGCCTCTCCTGTACGAATGGCGCTAAGCATAGTCATGGCCAGTGGCCAAAGGCCAACGGAAAAGCGCATGCCCCACCTCAGCGGTAGGGCGCGCCGCGACGCCCTGCCGTGCGACAACCAGCGCCGGCTCAGGCGCCGGGCTTGCCCTCGACCTCTTCGCGCATGCGCGTCAGGCCGATATGCCGTACGTCGGTGCCGCGCACCAGGTAGATCACCAGTTCGGCGATGTTGCGCGCGTGGTCGCCGATGCGCTCCAGCGAACGCAGCGCCCAGATCACGTTGAGCACGCGGGAGATCGAGCGCGGGTCTTCCATCATGTAGGTGACCAGTTCGCGCAGCGCAGTCTTGTACTCGCGGTCGACGGTCTTGTCGTACTGCGCCACCGACAGCGCCAGGTCGGCATCGAAGCGGGCGAAGGCGTCGAGGGCCTCCTGCACCATGCGTCGCACCTGGTCGCCGATATGCCGCACCTCGACGTAGCCCTTGGGCGACTCGCCTTCCTCGCACAGCTGGATGGCGCGCTTGGCGATCTTGGTCGACTCGTCGCCGATGCGCTCGAGGTCGATCACCGACTTGGAGATGCTGATGATCAGGCGCAGGTCGGAGGCCGCCGGCTGGCGCCGGGCGAGGATGCGCACGCACTCCTCGTCGATGTTGCGCTCCATCTGGTTGATCTGGTCGTCGATGTCGCGCACCTGCTGGGCCAGGCCGGAGTCGGCCTCGATCAGCGCGGTGACGGCGTCGTTGACCTGCTTCTCCACCAGGCCGCCCATGGCCAGCAGGTGGCTGCGCACTTCTTCCAGTTCGGCGTTGAACTGCTGGGAGATGTGCTGGGTGAGGTTGTCTTTGTTGATCATGTTTCGCTCCGCGAAAGCTGCCGGCTTGGGTGACCATGGTGCGCGCGGCGCACCCTGCATTAAGTATCAAGGCCCTTGGAAAATGCTCTCTGGCGCGAAGGGCGTGCGCTGACAGTACGATTAGTACGGCAAGCGCGCCCGACAAAGCCAGGGAGTATTTGCCATGGCCTTAGCCGTAACGACCGGTGATGTAGTCTTCTGTCTGCTTCTTGGCCGGGTTGGTGAACAGGGTATCGGTGTCGCCGAACTCGATCAGCTTGCCCATGTACATGAACGCCGTGTAATCGGACACCCGCGCCGCCTGCTGCATGTTGTGGGTGACGATGACGATGGTGTACTTGCTCTTGAGTTCGTAGATCAGCTCTTCGACCTTGAGCGTGGAAATCGGGTCGAGCGCCGAGCAGGGTTCGTCGAGCAGCAGCACTTCCGGCTGCACCGCCACGGTACGGGCGATCACCAGGCGCTGCTGCTGACCGCCGGACAGGCCGAGGGCCGATTCGTGCAGGCGATCCTTGACCTCGTCCCACAGCGCCGCGCTCTTCAGCGCCCACTCCACCGCCTCGTCGAGCACGCGCTTCTGGTTGATGCCCTGGATGCGCAGGCCGTACACCACGTTCTCGTAGATGCTCTTGGGGAAGGGGTTGGGCTTCTGGAACACCATGCCGACGCGGCGACGCAGCTCGGCGACGTCCTCGCCCTTGCGGTAGATGTTGCGCCCGTCGAGGTTGATCTCGCCTTCCACGCGGCAGCCGTCGACCAGGTCATTCATCCGGTTGAAGGTGCGCAGCAGGGTCGACTTGCCGCAACCCGACGGGCCGATGAAGGCGGTGACACGCTGGCGCGGGATCTCCATCTTGACGTCGAACAGCGCCTGCTTCTCGCCGTAGTAGAGGTTCAGCCCCGGCACGGCGATGGCCGTGGTCTCGCTGGCCAGGTTGAGGCTCTGCTTGTCGCGGCCGAGGGCGGCCAGGTCGATACCGTGGGTATGGGCTTCGTGTTGCATAACAGTCTCCTTCGGAGGCTATAGGCTTCAAGCTACAGGCCGCAGGCCGGCTCTCGCCCGGTGCCTGCAGCTTGCCGCCTGCCGCAGAATTAGTGATCCAGCGCCTTGTACTTCTCGCGCAGGTGGTTGCGGATATACACCGCACTGAAGTTCAGCAGGATGATGACCAGCACCAGCAGCAACGCGGTGGCGTACACCAGCGGCCGCGCGGCCTCGACGTTGGGGCTCTGGAAGCCGACGTCGTAGATGTGGAAGCCCAGGTGCATGATCTTCTGGTCCAGGTGCAGGTAGGGGTAGTTGCCGTCTACCGGCAGCGAAGGCGCCAGCTTGACCACGCCCACCAGCATCAGCGGCGCCACCTCGCCGGCGGCGCGGGCCACGGCGAGAATCAGGCCGGTCATCATCGCCGGGCTGGCCATCGGCAGCACCACGCGCCAGAGGGTCTCCACCTTGGTCGCGCCGAGGGCCAGGGAGCCTTCGCGCACCGCCCGCGGAATCCGTGCCAGGCCTTCCTCGGTGGCGACGATGACCACCGGCAGGGTGAGGATCGCCAGGGTCAGCGAGGCCCACAACAGGCCCGGGGTGCCGAAGGTCGGCGCCGGGGCGGCTTCCGGGAAGAACAGGCGGTCCAGCGAGCCGCCCAGCACGTAGACGAAGAAGCCCAGGCCGAACACGCCGTAGACGATCGCCGGTACGCCGGCCAGGTTGTTCACCGCGATGCGGATCACCCGGGTCAGCGGGCCCTGCTTGGCGTACTCGCGCAGGTAGATGGCCGCCACCACGCCGAACGGGGTGACGATCACGGCCATGATCAGGGTCATCATGATGGTGCCGAAGATCGCCGGGAAGATGCCGCCCTCGGTGTTGGCCTCGCGCGGGTCGTCGCTGACGAATTCCCACAGCTTGGCCAAGTAGAAGGCGATTTTCTCGCCCAGGCCCATGGCATTGGGCTGGAAGGCCCGCACCACCTTGCCCAGGCTGATGGTGACTTCGCGGCCATCGACGGTCTTGAGCGTGACGCTGTCGCGGTTGAACGCCTGGTTGAGGGCGATCAGCTCGGTTTCCAGCACCTTGTACTCGGCATCCCACTGCGCCCGCTCGGCGTCCAGCTCGGCGCGGGCGACGTCATCCAGCCGGCCTTGCAACTCCAGCTTGCGGGTTTGCAGCCGCACGCGCTCGAGCCCGGCGTTGATCCGCCCGATGTCCTTCTTCTCCAGGCGCACCAGCTGCTTGTGCAGCTTCTCGACGCGGGCGATGCGTTCCTGCAGCGCGGGCCAGCTGGCATCGCCTTCGGCCACCAGCTCGCCGGCTTCCTTGACGTTGACCAGGTAGCCGTAGAAGTTGCCCCACTCGCGGCGCTCCAGCGCCGTGAGGTTTTCCGGGGTGCGCGGATTGCTCAGCCATTCGCCGACCACCCAGGTGAAGTCCGCGCCATACACGTCGCGGTTACCCACCTTGAACAGCTCGCGGGTCATGAACTCGCCGCCCTCGACATCCACCGGCAAGCCGGAGGCGGCCAGACGCGCGCGCGGCACTTCCTCGATCTGGGTGATTTCGCCGGCCATCACCCGGGCTTCCTGACCCGGCACCTGGTAGTCGGCTTCGACTATATTCGCTGGCCAGAAGTGGCCGAGGCCGCGTACGGCGATCACCAGCAGCAGGCCGAGGGTCATGATCACTGCGATCGATACCGCGCCGGCATTCATCCAGATCCACGGCGTACCGCTCTTGAACCAGGTTTTCAGGTTGTTCTGTTTCACGGCCATATACCTTCCCAAACCTTAGAGCGAGGCGTACTTGACGCGCAGACGCTGGCGCACCAGCTCCGCCAGGGTGTTCATGACAAAGGTGAAGCCGAGCAGCACCAACGCCGAGAGGAACAGCACGCGGTAGTGGGTACCGCCGACTTCCGACTCGGGCATTTCCACCGCCACGTTGGCGGCCAGGGTGCGCAGGCCTTCGAAGATGTTCATGTCCATGATCGCGGTGTTGCCGGTGGCCATCAGCACGATCATGGTCTCGCCGACGGCGCGGCCCATGCCGATCATCACCGCCGAGAAGATGCCCGGGCTGGCGGTGAGGATCACCACCCGGGTCAGGGTCTGCCAGGGCGTGGCGCCCAGGGCCAGGGAGCCGAAGGTCAGGCTCTTGGGTACGCTGAACACCGCGTCTTCGGCGATCGAGTAGATGTTCGGGATCACCGCGAAGCCCATGGCCAGTCCGACCACCAGGGCGTTGCGCTGGTCGAACGGGATGCCCAGGTCGTTGCTCAGCCACATGCGCATGTCGCCGTCGAACAGCCAGTTCTCCAGGTGCCCGCTCATGGCCAGCGAGACGTAGCCCACCAGCAGGATCACCGGGATCAGCAGCGCCGACTCCCAGCCATCCGGCACGCTCAGGCGAATCGACTCCGGCAGGCGGCTCCACAGGTAGCCGGCCAGCAGAATGCCTATCGGGGTAAAGATCAGCAGGCTGAAGATGCCCGGCAGATGGCCTTCCACGTAGGGAGCGAGGAACAGGCCGGCGAAGAAGCCGAGGATCACTGTCGGCAGCGCCTCCATCAGCTCGATCACCGGCTTGACCTTGCGGCGCATGGCCGGGGCCATGAAGTAGGCGGTGTAGATCGCGGCGGCAATCGCCAGCGGCGCGGCCAGGAGCATGGCGTAGAACGCCGCCTTGAGCGTACCGAAGGCCAGCGGGGCGAGGCTCAGCTTGGGTTCGGCGTCGGTGCTGGCGGAGGTCGATTGCCAGACGTAGCCGGGCGCGTCGTAGTTCTCGTACCACACCTTGCCCCACAGCGAACTCCAGGAAATCTCCGGGTGCGGGTTGTCGATGATCCAACGTTGCAGCTGGCCCTCGCGCTCCACCAGCACGCGGTTGGCGCGCGGCGACAGGGCGGCCAGCACCTGACCTTCGGCGACCTGGTCGACCAGCAGGGTACGGTGCGCGGTGCTGTGGAAGATGCCCAGGTTGCCTTCGGCATCCAGGGCGAAGAAGCCCTTGCGGCGCTCTTCCGGGAGAATCTGGATGATCGGGCTGTCGGCCAGCTGGAAGCTGCGGATCGACTTCAAAACTGCCTTGCCGTCTTCTTCGCGCACCATGAACCACTGGGCGATAGCGCCGCTGCTGTCGCCGATCAGCAGCGAGATGCCGCCGAGCAGCGAGGTGGCCTGACTGACCTCCAGCTTGCCGTTCTCCAGCAGCTTGTAGCGGCCGTTGAGGCTGTTGCTGCGCAGGTCGAAGACATCGGCGGTGGCGCGCCCGTTGACCACGTACAGCCACAGGTGACGCGGGTCGATGATCAGCGCCTTGATCGGCTCGGCGATCTGCGGCAGGGCGACGCGCTCCTCACTGAGGGTGACCTCGCCGGTCATCAGGTTCTCTTCGCGGCCCAGGTTCAGCACGTGCAGTTCGGTACCGGTGGAACCGGCCAGCATCAGGGTGCCGCCGTTCAGGCTCAGGCCGACGTGATCCAGCTCGCGGCCCTGGGCATCGAGCTCGATCGGCGCGGCGCCGAAGGGGTATTCGATGCTCGGCGTGATGGTCTGCACATCGTTGGGGTAGCTGAGCTTGTAGACATGCCGGAACACCAGCACCTGGCCGTTGGACAGGCCCAGGGCCACGCGGTTGCTGCCCGGCTGGTCCTGGCCGACCGACACGATGCGCGCATCCGCCGGAATCGGCAGCTGCACGCGGCTCAGCGGCTGCATCTGCTTGGCATCGAAGAACTGCACCTGACCGCTCTGGTCCAGGCGCATGGCCATCTGGTTCTGCTCTTCCAGGGTCAGCAGCAGCGGCGCGCCGGCTTCGCCCAGCCAGGCGGCCTGCACCGGCTTGCGGCTGTCCAGGTCGGCGCCCTGGAACATCGGCAGCACCACATAGGCCAGGTAGAAGAAGATCAGGGTGATGGCACCGAGCACCGCCATGCCGCCGACGGAAACCGCCCAGCGGGCGAAGCGATCCTTCAGCGCGCGCAGGCGGCGCTTGCGCTGCAGGGAGGGGGTATTGAAGTCGATCCCCAGGGGATTCTCGACCCCCTGATTCGGTGAGCGGTTCACGGTGTCGTTTGCCAAGTCATTCATGCGAGAAATCTCTGCGCGAGCTTGTTTGCAGCGCATGCGGCTGCCCAGGCTTGCCAATCTAGCGGGCTTGTATGACAGAAAGGTTACAGTCAGCTGACATGACGAAGCCCGCCACTCCGAAGAGTGGCGGGCCGCGCCGCTTACAGCGCCTAGCGCGAGGCCAGGATTACAGACCCAGTTCCTTCATGGTCTTCTCGACCACCTTGGCCGGCAGCGGGATGTAGCCGTCCTTGACCACGACTTCCTGGCCTTGCTTGGACAGCACCAGCTTGACGAACTCGGCATCCAGCGGGCTCAGCGGCTTGTTCGGCGCCTTGTTGACGTAGACGTAGAAGAAGCGGGCCAGCGGGAACTTGCCAGCCAGGGCGTTTTCTTCGTTGGCGTCAAAGGCTTCGCCGCCTTTCTTCGACAGCGGTACGGTCTTCACGCTGGAAGTCTTGTAGCCGATGCCCGAGTAACCGATGGCGTTGAGGGTGCTGGAGATCGACTGCACCACCGAGGCCGAACCCGGCTGCTCGTTGACGTTGGCCTTGAAGTCGCCTTTGCACAGGGCTTCTTCCTTGAAGTAGCCGTAGGTGCCGGAGACCGAGTTACGGCCGAACAGCTGGATCGGCTTGGTCGCCCACTCGCCGGTCAGGCCGACGTCGCCCCAGGTTTTGATATCGGTCGCACCACCGCACAGGCGGGTGCTGGAGAAGATCGCGTCGACCTGAGCGATGTCCAGGCTCTTGATCGGGTTGTCCTTGTGCACGAACACGGCCAGGGCGTCGATGGCCACCGGCACGGCGGTCGGCTTGTAGCCGTACTTCTCTTCGAACGCCTGGATCTCGGCATCCTTCATCGCACGGCTCATCGGGCCCATGCTGGCGGTGCCTTCGGTCAGAGCGGGCGGCGCGGTGGAGGAACCGGCGGCCTGGATCTGGATGTTGACGTTGGGGTACTGCTTCTTGAACTCTTCGGCCCACAGGGTCATCAGGTTGGCCAGCGAGTCGGAACCGACGCTGGACAGGTTGCCCGATACGCCGGAAGTCTTTTCGTAGGTCGGCAGAGCCGGGTCGACGGCGGCTACAGCAGATACGGCGCTTACGCCAGCGGCGGCGAAAGTCAGGGCCGCCATCAAACGCTTCAGTTTCATGCCTTGCTCCTAGCAGGATTAGTGTTGGATGGAACGGGCCCAAGTATCTGCAGGCCACGTGAACACTCTATGAAGCGAATATGACAGTTGCGTGAACGTCGCCGAATTTGTGCGCGCCACCGCCCAGGCCCCCGCACGCAGCGCGCACGGGGGCCTGGCAGGACGCAGCGACGCGCCTACTGCAGGCTGTGCTTGAGTGCGCGCATGCGCTCGTGACAGGCGCGCACCTTGGGCATCTCCATCGCCAGCAGTACGCGCAGATCCTGGTCCGCGCCCTCCAGGGCGTCCTCGAAGGCTTGCAGGATGCGGTCCTCGCTCTCCTCCAGCTGCGCCACGTAGGTGGCGTCCTCATCCTTGGCCAGGGTGGCGCGGGTATCGGCGTAGAGCTGGCGCAGCTTGCCCAGCAGGGTGCCGCCGCTGGCCGGCTGGCTGTGGTTGGCCGCCACGCTGCGCGCCAGGGCGTCGATCACCTCGGTCTTGGCCCGCGCCATGTCGCGAAACAGCGCCTGCAGACGGATGTCCTTGACCTCGTCGTGGGCGTGCTCGTAGAAGCGCTGGCCGTCGCGGGTGATCTCGATCAGTTCGTTGAGTTGTGCGGTCTTGCTGCTCATGGCGGTTCTCCTCGGCTATGGGACTGGCGAATGCGGCGTCCGGCGTTCAGCCGTCGATGCGCAGGGCATCGGCATCGACGCCGCGCACGCCGCGGATATTGCGGGCGATGTCCACCGCCAGGCGCTTCTCGGCGCTGCTCAGCACGCTGCCGCGCAGGCTGACGAAACCGTCCTCGGTGCTCACCGCGATGTTCAGCGCATCCAGGTTGCGGCTGTAGACGAAGCTGGCCTTGACCTTGCTGGTGATCCAGCCGTCGCTGATCGCCTCGCGCGCCTCCTCGGCGGCCACTTCGATCTCGCTGGCGCTGCTGTCGGCGGTGCTGATGCTGAGGTGGTTGAACACCTCGCGCACGCCGTCGGTATTGCCCGCCAGCTGGCCGGCCAGCTCCTTGGCCGCCGGGGTCTGCGCGTGGCCGCTGAGGGTGATCGCGCCGTTCTGGCTCTTGACCTGGATGTCCAGGCCGCGGGTGTTGCTGTTCCACAACAGCTTGGACTTCACCGTGGCCGCCAGGCTGGCGTCCTCCAGGCGCTGCACCAGGCCCGGCGGCTCGCCCTCGGCGGTAGCGGCGTCGACCTCGATGCGGTTGTCCACCGCCTCGATTCCCTCGACGCTCAGCGCCACCTGCTCGGCCAGTTCCTTCTGCACCGCGCTCTCCACCCGACCCTCGAGGCGGGCCCGACCGTCTTCCACGGCGATGTCGAGGCGGAACGGATTGAGGTGACGATTGAGGGCGAAGGCGGTCCAGATCGAGCCTTCCTGGCGCGCCGCCGCGAGCTGCTGGCTCAGCTCGGTCTCGGCGGCATGGCTGGCCAGCGGCGTCAGGCTCAGCAGCAGGGCGGTACTGCCGGCCAGCATCAGAGTCTTGAACGGGGGCATGGCGGGGGTCCTCGGCAAGTCGATCGTTACCTGGACTTTCGCAAGCCCTATGCCAGCGTTCTCACCCCAAACAAAATCAATAAAAACAAATACTTATGCAATATCGAGAAATCTCCTCGGCATGCAGGCTGCAGGGTCGCGGCGAAATCGCCGTGCAACTTGCATGATTTTTCCCTGACTAATGCCACACACCCAGTCAGATGGAGCACGACGATGGCAGATTCAGGACACAGCGGGCGCATCCTCCTGGTCGACGACGAGGCGGCGATCCTGCGCACCTTCCGCTACTGCCTGGAGGACCAGGGCTACGAGGTCGCCGGCGCCAGCAGCGCGGCGCAGGCCGAGGCGCTGCTGCAGCGCCAGGTGTTCGACCTGTGCTTCCTCGACCTGCGCCTGGGCGACGACAACGGCCTCGACCTGCTGGCGCAGATGCGCGTGCAGGCGCCCTGGATGCGCGTGGTGATAGTCACCGCGCACTCGGCGGTGGACACCGCGGTGGATGCCATGCAGGCCGGCGCCGCCGATTACCTGGTCAAGCCGTGCAGCCCGGAACAGCTGCGCCTGGCTGCCGCCAAGCAGCTGGAGGTGCGCCAGCTGGCGGCGCGCCTGGAAGCCCTGGAAGACCAGGTGCGCCAACCCGGCGCCCACTTGGACAGCCGCAGCCCGGCGCTGATGGCGGTGCTGGAAACCGCGCGGCAGGTGGCCGGCACCGACGCCAATATCCTCATCCTCGGCGAATCCGGCACCGGCAAGGGCGAGCTGGCGCGCGCCATCCACGGCTGGAGCAAGCGGGCGAAGAAGGCCTGCGTGACCATCAACTGCCCCTCGCTGACCGCCGAGCTGATGGAAAGCGAGCTGTTCGGCCACAGCCGCGGCGCCTTCACCGGCGCCAGCGAGAGCACCCTGGGCCGGGTCAACCAGGCCGACGGTGGCAGCCTGTTTCTCGACGAGATCGGCGACTTCCCGCTGCCCCTGCAACCCAAGCTGCTGCGCTTCATCCAGGACAAGGAGTACGAGCGGGTCGGCGACCCGGTGACGCGCCGCGCCGACGTGCGCATCCTCGCCGCGACCAACCTCGACCTCGAACAGATGGTGGGCGAGGGGCGCTTTCGCGAAGACCTGCTGTATCGCCTCAACGTCATCACCCTGACCCTGCCGCCGCTGCGCGAGCGCAGCGAGGACGTGCTGCAGCTGGCCGAAGGCTTCCTCGCCCGCTTCGTCAGGGAATACGCCCGCCCCGTGCACGGCTTCAGCGACGCCGCGCGCGAAGCGCTGCAGGGCTACGCCTGGCCCGGCAACATCCGCGAGCTGCGCAACGTCATCGAGCGCGCCAGCATCATCTGCAACGCCGAGCTGATCGAACCCGGGCACCTCGGCCTGGGCGAGCCGGTCGAGAACGGCGCGCCGCGCATCGGCGCCGCGCTGAGCCTGGAACAGCTGGAGAAGGCCCATATCACCGCGGTGCTGGCGACCAGCGAGACCCTCGATCAGGCTGCACGCACCCTCGGCATCGACGCCTCGACGCTGTACCGCAAGCGCAAGCAGTTCGGCCTGTGAAGCTGCGCACCCGGCTGTTCCTCAGCGGCAGCGCGCTGCTCACCGTGGCCCTGCTCGGCCTGCTGCTGGGCATGTTCAGCGTGCTGCAGCTGACCCAGCAGCAGAGCCAGGCGATGACCCGCAACCTGCAGATCATCGACGCCAGCCTGGGCATGCGTCAGGAGCTGGGCAAGCAGGTCGGCCTGCTGCTCGCCGAGCAGCTCGACCGCGAGGCGCTGCAGGCCGCTGACGCGCGTTTGCGCCAATGGCTGCAGCAGGCCAACGCCAACGCCCGCGCCGCCGGCGACCACCAGGCCCTGGCCGAGGTGGAGCGCGCCTACGCGCGCTTCGACGCGCTGCTGGCCAAGCCGCTGACGGTGCGCCGCGAGCTGCTCAAGAGCGACGCCCTCGGCCAGGCCGAGGAAGCCCTGCGCGAACGCATCAACGCCCTGCAGAACCGCTACGTCGCTGCCGTCGACGAGGCCGAGGCGAGCACCCGCCAGCGCGCCTGGCTGATCGCCGGCCTGCTCGGCCTGATCGGCCTGGCCGTGCTGCTGATCGGCTTCGTCACCGCGCACAGCCTGGCGCAGCGCTTCGGCCGGCCGATCGAGGCGCTGGCGCGCGCCGCCGACCAGATCGGCCAGGGCGACTTCCAGGTCACCCTGCCGCTCTCGCCGCTGCCGGAAATGGCCGCCCTGAGCCGCCGCTTCGGCCTGATGGCCGAAGCCCTGCGCCAGTTCCAGGCGACCAACGTCGAGGCCCTGGTGGGCCAGCAGCGGCGCCTGCAGGCGGTACTCGACAGCATCGATGACGGCCTGCTGATTCTCGACCGCCAGGGCCGCCTGGAGCACGGCAACCCGGTGGCGCAGCGTCAGCTGGGCTGGGACGCGGTGCCCAGAGGCCAGTCGCTCGGCCAGGCGCTGCAACGGGCGGACCTGGACGAGCAGCTGCAGCTGGTGCTGGCCGGGGTCAGCCCGCAGCGGGCGCCGGACGACCTGGCCATCGAGGCCGCCGGCGAGACCCGCCTGCTGGCCTACAGCCTGACCCCGGTGTGCCACGAGCAGGGGCCGCTGCTCGGTGCGGTGATGGTGCTGCGCGACGTCACCGAGCAGCGCGCCTTCGAGCGCGTGCGCCGCGAGTTCGTCCTGCGCGCCTCGCATGAGCTGCGCACCCCGGTCACCGGCATGCACATGGCCTTCGCCCTGCTGCAGGAGCGCCTGCACTTCGCCGCAGGCAGCCGCGAGGCCGACCTGCTGCGCACCGTCGACGAGGAGATGCAGCGCCTGCTGCGCCTGATCAACGACCTGCTGAATTTCTCCCGCTACCGGAACGGCCTGCAGCAGCTGGAACTGGCGCCCTGCGACGCCGCCGAACTGCTGCGCCAGGCGCAGCAGCGCTTCGCCGCCCAGGCCGCCGAACGCGAGATCGACCTGGGCCTGGAGCTGCACGAGCCGCTGCCGCGCCTGCGCGCCGACCGCCTGCAGCTGGAGCGGGTGCTGGACAACCTGCTCGGCAACGCCCTGCGCCACAGCCACCCGGGCGGGCAGATCCGCCTGCAGGCGCGGCGCCAGGACGAACGCCTGATCCTCGGCGTCGAGGACGACGGCGAAGGCATCGCCTACGGCCAGCAGGCGCGCATCTTCGAGCCCTTCGTTCAGGTCGGCCGGCGCAAGGGCGGCGCCGGCCTGGGCCTGGCGCTGTGCAAGGAGATCGTCCAGCTGCACGGCGGGCAGATCGCCGTGCAGTCGCAACCGGGGCGCGGCAGCCGCTTCTACCTGGCCCTGCCGCTGTAGCCGCCCACACCGCAGGGGGCGCCGCGCGCATCGGCAGCGCCGTGCATGGCGCCCGCTATCCGGCCGTCTGCTGGTTGAGCACCAGCAGGCGCGCGGCGGTTTCCGCATCCGGCTGGCCGGCGTAGTCGGCCGGGCGGTACTTCATCTGGAAGGCGGCGATGACATTGCGCGTGGCCTGGTCCAGCTCGCCGTGCTGCGGCACCGCGTAGCCCTGGCGCGCCAGCTGCTCTTGGAACCACTGCACGCTGGGCGGGCTGGCGGCGAACAGCGCCTGCTGGCGCGCCACCGCCGCTTCGTCCGGCCAGGGCAGCAGGCCCTCGTCGGCCAGGCGCTTCCAGGGGAACAGCGGGCCCGGGTCGACCTTGCGCTGCGGCGCCACGTCACTGTGGGCGATGATCGCGCCCGGCGGCAGCTGGTGACGCTGCACGATGTCCTTGAGCAGCACGATCAGCCTGTCGATCTGCTGCGGGGCGAAGGGCTGCCAATAGCGACCGGCCGGGGTCTCGTAGTAGCCCTGGTTGACCAGCTCGATGCCGATGGTCGAGGCGTTGAGCCAGGTCCGCCCCTGCCACTCGCTGACGCCGACGTGCCAGGCCCGGCGATTCTCATCCACCAGACGGTAGACGGTCGGCGGCGCGTCGCCGATCAGGTAATGGCTGCTCACCTCGGTCTCGGTGAGAAGCTTGAGCGAGCGCGCCAGATCGGTGGAGGTGTAGTGCAGCACCACGTACTGCACGCGGCTGTTCTGCCCCGTTGCGGTGTGGCTGTCGTCGATGCGCAGCCCAGCGCTGCAACCGGCGAGCAAGGCAAGAACGAGACTAAGGCAGAGAGACTTCATGCGTGACCGAATACGCTTTGCAGGTTGTCCAGCAACATGTCGACGCTGAGCATGATCAGCAACATGCCCATCAGTCGTTCCACTGCCGTCAACCCGCGGGTTCCGAGAAACCGCTGCAGGAACGAGGCCTGCAGCAGAATGAATGCCGTCGCCGCCCAGGCCAGCAGCAGCGCCAGGTAGAGCTCCCAGAGCGGCCCGGTATGGGTGTTGCGCAGGGTCATCAGCACCGCCAGGGCCGAGGGCCCGGCCACCGCCGGGGTGGCCAGCGGCACCAGCATCGGCTCGCCATCCGGCACGTCGCCGAGCAGGCCCTGCGGACTGGGGAAGATCAGGCGCATGGCGATGACGAACAGGATGATACCGCCGGCGATGGCGGTTGCCTCGCGCGACAGGCCCAGGCTGCTGAGGACTTTGTCACCAAAGGTGAGAAACAGCAGCAGCAGGGCCAGGGCGAACAGCAGCTCGCGCGCGGCGATCCAGATCCGGCGGCGCGGCTCGACGTTCTTCAGCGCGGCGATGTAGATGGCGATATTGCCGAAGGGGTCGGTGACCAGAAAGATCAGCACGGCGATGCTGAAGATATCCATGGGCGTCTCCAGTGAGTCAGGCAGATAGTCTAGGGCCTGGCTGGGCTTCGCCGCGAGCCGGCGCGGCAGTCAGATTGCAGCGAAGCGGACGCAGGCGATGCCTTTGTGACCGGAACTATCGAAATCGTATCGAGAAACGCCACTCGTAAGAATGTATACAAAGTAGTAGCCAAAATAATAAAAATTTGTCTACATTGACCGGACAAGAACAACAGCGAGTAGCCTCACCATGACGTCCACCCCCACCAGCGCTCCTGCCCCGCGTCCCGAGGACGAGAATCTCGGCATCGGCGCCAATCTCCTCTATGGCTTGCAACACGTGCTGACCATGTATGGCGGCATAGTCGCGGTGCCGCTGATCGTCGGCCAGGCGGCCGGGCTGTCGCCCGCCGACATCGGCCTGCTGATCGCCGCCTCACTGTTCGTCGGCGGCGCCGCCACCCTGCTGCAGACCCTCGGCCTGCCGTTCTTCGGCTGTCAGCTGCCGCTGGTGCAGGGCGTGTCCTTCGCCAGCGTCGCCACCATAGTCGCCATAGTCGGCGCCAATGGCGGCGAAGGCGGCCTGCCGGTGGTGTTCGGCGCGGTGATAGGCGCGGCGCTGATCGGCCTGCTGATCACGCCGATCTTCTCCAAGATCACCAAGTTCTTCCCGCCACTGGTGACCGGCATCGTCATCACCACCATCGGCCTGACCCTGATGCCGGTGGCCGCGCGCTGGGCCATGGGCGGCAACAGCCAGGCCGCGGACTTCGGCAGCATGGCCAATATCGGCCTGGCTGCCTTCACCCTGGCCACCGTGCTGCTGCTGAGCAAGGTCGGCAGCGCCACCATCTCGCGCCTGTCGATCCTGCTGGCCATGGTGATCGGCACCCTGGTGGCCCTGGCCTTCGGCATGGCCGACTTCTCCAAGGTCGGCGCCGGCCCGGTACTGGCCTTCCCCACGCCGCTGCATTTCGGCATGCCGGTGTTCGAGCTGGCGGCGATCATTTCGATGTTGATCGTGGTGATGGTGATCCTGGTGGAAACCTCGGCCGACATCCTCGCCGTCGGCGACATCATCGACACCAAGGTCGACTCCAAGCGCCTCGGCAACGGCCTGCGTGCGGACATGATCGCCAGCGCGGTGGCGCCGCTGTTCGGCTCCTTCACCCAGAGCGCCTTCGCCCAGAACGTCGGCCTGGTCGCCGTCACCGGGGTCAAGAGCCGCTACGTGGTGGCCACCGGCGGGCTGATCCTGGTCACCCTCGGCCTGCTGCCGATCATGGGCCGGATCATCGCCGCAGTGCCCACCTCGGTGCTCGGCGGCGCCGGCGTGGTGCTGTTCGGCACCGTGGCAGCCAGCGGCATCCGCACCCTGGCCAAGGTCGACTACCGCAACAACATGAACCTGGTGATAGTCGCCACCTCGATCGGCTTCGGCATGATCCCGATCGCCATGCCGAGCTTCTACCACCACTTCCCGGCCTGGTTCGAGACCATCTTCCACTCCGGCATCAGCTCGGCGGCGATCATGGCGATCCTGCTCAACCTGCTGTTCAACCACTTCACCGCCGGCAACTCGGACCAGCAGTCGGTGTTCGTCGCCGGCACCGAGCGCAGCCTGCGCTACCGCGACATCGCCGCCCTGCACGACGGCGACCATTTCGTCGGCGGCAAGCTGTACGACGCGCAGGGCCAGGAAGTGCCGCTGCTGGAAGAAGAGGACGCGCACGGCCAGCCGCAGCCCCGGCGCCAGGCGGCGTTGGCGGAGCACTGAGGGGCAACGCGGCTCAGCCCAGTTCGATGCGGTTGCGCCCGCCGGCCTTGGCTCGATACAGGGCCTGGTCGGCGCGCTCGAACGCCGCCTCGGCGGCTTCCTCGCCACGGAATTCGGCGAGCCCGGCGGAGAGGGTGATGGTCACCGGCTCGCCCTTGAAGTGGAAGGGGCAGGCCTCGATGGCCGTGCGCAGGGTCTCCAGCAGCTGCACGCCGCCGTCCAGCGGCGTCGCCGGGATCAGCAGGACGAACTCCTCGCCGCCGTAACGGGCGATGAAGTCGGTCTTGCGCAGGCGCTTGTGCAGTTCGCCGGCGATGATCTTCAGCACCCGGTCGCCGGCCAGGTGACCGTAGCTGTCGTTGATCCGCTTGAAATGGTCGACGTCGAGCACCGCCAGCAGCAGCTCGCCGCCGTAGCGCAGGCGGCGCGCCGTCTCCAGCTCCAGGCGCTCGCTCCAGGCGGCGCGGTTGGGCAGGCCGGTCAGCGGGTCGAGCAGGGACTTCTGCCGCTGCTCCTCGATGTGCTCGCGAAACTGCTGGGCCTCGCGCTCCATCTCGGCGACCCGCTGCACCAGGCTCTGCAGGCGTTGAGCCACCTCGGCCTCGCGGCCGTCACGCTGGCGCTGGTGGCTGCTGACGGTCTGCAGCAGGCCGTCCAGACGCTGTTCCAGGGCCTGCTTGAGCGCATCCAGATCCGCTGCGCTCTGCACGCTGTGCTGCAGGCCGCTGACCTGCTCGCGCAATTGCCGGTCGAAGTCGCGCGCGCTCTCGACCGATTCGCTGTAGCCCTCGTGCGCCTCGCTCAGGGTGCCGATAAAGGCCGCCAGGCGCTCGTTGAGCTGCTTGAGGTAACCGGCGAATTCGCGCTGGCCGCTGTCGCTCACCGCCAACACCAGCACCGCCAGGTCGTCCAGCACCGGCACCAGCTCGTACCAGTTGAGCCCGCCCTGCACCCGTTGGCGCAGCGCCTCGCCCTGCGGCTGGTGACGCGCCGGCAGCTCCAGCTCGGCGAGCAGGCCCAGCAGGCTCTCGGCGATATGCGGCGCCACCGCGCTGTAGCCGGGCTCGCTGCCGGGCAGGGCGAAACGCTGCGTCTCGTCCTCGTCCTGCGCCAGCAACCCCGGCGGCAGCGGCAGGCTGTCCAGCGCCGGCAGCGGCGCCGCGGTCGGCGGCGCAGAAGGCGCGCTGGCGCCAGGCACCTGCGCCACCTCGACCAGCGGCGACGTCGCATGCGCCGGCTCGCTCGCCTCACTGGCGCCGCCCGCCTCGCCGCGGCTGCCGAACAGCCGCTGCAGCAGGCCGGGCTGCTCGGCCGCCGGCGTGCGCAGCACCTCCAGCGCCTGCCCCTGCAGGCTGCTCAGCTGGCTGAGCAGCGCCGGCAGCTGATGCGTCTGGCCGCTGGCCTCGTGCAACTGCTTGGCCAGCGTCTTCAGTGCCTTGCGTACCTCGCGCGGCGGTTGCAGCTGCTGCAACTGTTCGACCAGTCGGGTCAGCGCCGCGGTGGCCTCGCCGGCGCGCTGCTGGCGACGCAGCTCGGAATCCAGCACGGCCTTCTCCAGGCGCGGGATCAGGCCGCCGAGCGCCGCGTCCATGTCGTCGCGGCGGAGGATGTCGCGCATCTCCTGCATGCACTGGTCGACCGCCTTGTCCGCCCCCTCGGCGGCCAGGCTGCTGCGCACCAGGCCGCGGCGCAGCAGGTCGAGGCGCAACTCCCAGCGCCGTTCGAGCCTTTCCTGTTGCTCCAGGCTGCTCAGGTACTTGTCTTTCCAGCGTTGCGCGTCATCGCTCATACGGCCTGCTTATCCACGGGAGGGCGCCTTCAGCATAGGCGTTTGGCCACTACTCTGAGCGCGCGGCAAACGGATTTCCACGGCCACCGGCAGGTGGTCGGAGATCGGCTGGCTGAGCACGTCGACCCGCCCCAGTTCGAGCCCCGGGCTGAGCAGGATATGGTCGAGGCAGCGCTGCGGCCGCCAGCTGGGGAAGGTCGCCTGAACCTGCGGCGCGATCAGGCCGAGGTCGCGCAGCGGCGAGTTCTCCAGCAGGTCGCTGGCGTGGGTGTTCATGTCGCCCATCAGCACCAGGTGGCGGAACTCGCCGACCCGCTCGCGGATGTAGGCCAGTTGCCGGGTACGGGTGCGCGGGCCGAGGGCCAGGTGCATCATCACCACCCCCAGCGCCTGCTCGCCCTCGCCCAGGCGCAGGAAGATCGCCCCGCGCCCCGGCGGGCCGGGCAGCGGATGATCCTCCAGCAGGGTCGGACGCAGACGGCTGAGCACGCCGTTGCTGTGCTGGGCGAGACGCCCGAGGTTGCGGTTGAGCTGCTGGTACCAGTAGGGAAAGGCGCCCTGCTGGGCCAGGTACTCGACCTGATTGACGTAGCCGGAGCGCAGGCTGCCGCCGTCGACCTCCTGCAGCGCCACCAGGTCGAAATCGGCGAGCAGGTCGCCGATGCGCTGCAGGTTGCCGCTGCGCCCGGCATGCGGCAGCAGGTGCTGCCAGCTGCGGGTCAGGTAGTGATGGTAACGCTGGGTGTTGATACCGACCTGGACATTGAAGCTGAGCAGGCGCAGCAGACCGTCGGCGGGCCACTGGGCGTCAGCGGCACAATGCGGGTTGACCTGTGGGTCGCACAGGCCAACCGCGCGGGTCTGTCGCCAGCGGCGCAGCATGGTCGGCGCCAGCGGCCGCTCAGAGCGCGGCGCGCTCCTTGGCGATCAGGTGGTCGGCGACCTCCAGGGTCTGCTGCGGACCGCCGGCGGAGGTGATGTCGAAGCGGTACTTGCCGTTGACCACCAGCACCGGTACGCCGGTGATCTGGTAGGCCATGGCCAGTTTCTTGGCCTTTTCCATCTGGCCTTTGACGGCGAAGGACTTGTAGGTCTTGAGGAAGGCATCCTGATCCACGCCCTGGGTGGCGAGGAACTCGGCCATTTCCTCGGGGCTGGCCAGCTTCTTCTTGTCCTGGTGGATGGCGGCGAACACGGCGTCGTGCACCTTCTGCTCGACCTTCATGCTTTCCAGGGTGATGAACATCTGCCCGTGCTTGTCCCACACGCCGCCGAACAGGGCCGGGATGCGCACGAAGTTGACGTCGTCGGGCAGCTGCTCGACCCAGGGATTGAGGGTCGGCTCGAACTGGTAGCAGTGCGGGCAGCCGTACCAGAACAGCTCCACCACCTCGATCTGGCCGGGCTTGGACACCGGTACCGGGCTCTTCAGCTCGACATAGTGCTGGCCGGCGACGGGCTCGGCATGGGCGGCGACGCCGAACAGGCTGCTGATGGCCAGAGCGGCGCCGAAAATCAGGTTACGCATGGAGTACTCCTTGGCTGGTAAGCGTCGCCCAATGGCGAATCGATACTAGGACTCGTCGCCCGGGGGCAGGTTCCGGCCATTGTAGCCGCGGCGCAGACGAAAAAGGGTGGCCGCAGCCACCCTTTGTCTTATCAACTACGACGGTAGTCGGCTTAGTGCAGACCCTGGATAAAGCTGGAAACCGCCTCGATATCCTTGTTGCTCAGCTTGGCCGCGATGGCGCGCATGATCATCGCGTCGCCGTCGTTGGTGCGGTTGCCTTCGCGGAAGTCAGTCAGCTGCTTGGCCACGTAGGTGGCGTGCTGGCCGCCCAGCTGCGGGAAGCCCGCGGCATCCAGACCGGCGCCGTTCGGCGAGTGGCAACCGGTGCAGGCCGGCATGCCTTCTTCCAGCTTGCCGCCGCGGAACAGCGCTTCGCCGCGCTCGACCAGCTTGGGATCGGCGGCGCCGAAGCTCATCTGCTGGCTGGCGAAGTAGGCGGCGATGTCGGCCATGTCCTGGTCGCTGAGGTTATCCAGCATGCCGGTCATCTCGACCACCTGGCGGTTGCCGGACTTGATGTCGTGCAGCTGCTTGAGCAAGTAGCGCTCGCCCTGACCGGCCAGCTTGGGGAAGTTTGGCGCGGGGCTGTTGCCATCGGCGCCATGGCAGGCGCCACAGACAGCGACTTTGCCCTGACCGGCTGCGGCATCGCCGGCAGCCTGTGCCAGGCCGGTGAGGCCCAGGGTCAACAGCAGACTCACGAGTACTTTGTTCATCAGCTAATCCAACTACGGCTAAGAGAGATAAGGGTTATCGGCCGGGTCCACTCATTCGGTCATCAGCTTGATGACCGCCTGGTAGTCCTCCGCCGTGCAGTCCATGCACAACCCGCGGGGCGGCATGGCATTCAAACCATTGGTGACGCTCTGTACCAGTGCATCCATGCCCTTGGCCAGACGCGGTTCCCAGGCGGCCTTGTCGCCTTTTTGCGGGGCCGTGGGAATCTGCCCGTTATGGCAAACGCCACAGGCACGGTCGTATACAGCTTGCGGATCTTGGGCAGCGTAGCCGTTGAAGGACAGCAGAGTTACGGCAGCCGCGAGCAGCATTTTCTTCATCAGATCTACCTCATCAGGGAGGGAACGTTCTGCTTTCTAGCGAGCAGCCTGGTTAATCGTTCCCGGCAATCGGGTTCCTGCGGGTGGGACAAAGCGCACACAAAATCTGCGGCATTATATACTGGCAACGCTGAAACGGAAACGACGCCGCTTGCCGCGCCACCTGGCGTGCCGCAGGTGCGCGGAAATGTCGCAAGTCCCCGAACGCCAGCTGGCGAGTGCGGGGCGCCCACCGGATACCCCCATGCTCCCGAAGAACCCCATCATCGGTCTGTGCCAGCAGGCCAGCTTCCTCATCAGTGCCGCCAAGGTCGACCAGTGCCCCGAGGACAGCGGCCTGGAAGTGGCCTTCGCCGGCCGCTCCAACGCCGGCAAGTCGAGCGCGCTGAACACCCTGACCCACGCCAGCCTGGCGCGCACCTCGAAGACCCCGGGGCGCACCCAGCTGCTCAACTTCTTCCGCCTGGACGACGAGCGCCGCCTGGTCGACCTGCCCGGCTACGGCTACGCCAAGGTGCCGATCCCGCTCAAGCAGCACTGGCAGAAGCACCTGGAGGCCTACCTGGGCAGCCGCGAGAGCCTCTGCGGCCTGGTGCTGATGATGGACATCCGCCACCCGCTGACCGAATTCGACCGCATGATGCTGGACTGGTCGGTGGCAAGCGGCATGCCCCTGCACATCCTGCTGACCAAGGCCGACAAGCTGGCCTTCGGCGCGGCGAAGAACGCCCTGCTCAAGGTGCAGCAGGAAATCCGCAAGCAGTGGGGCGATGGCATCGGCATCCAGCTGTTCTCGGCGCCCAAGCGCATGGGCGTGGAAGAGGCGCAGCTGGTGTTGGCCGGCTGGCTCGATCTGCTGCCGGAAGAGGATGAAGAAGGCGCCCAGGAGGCCTGACGCTTAGGCTGCGCCAGGCGCACCGAGAGACGAGTCGTCATGAGCGCGCAAGCTCCCTCTCCCGCCCTTCGGGCACCCTCGGCTTGGGCATCCTGCGTCGCTCCAACTCCTGCCTCCCTGCAGTCGTCTCCCGGAGAGCAGGCCGCAAGCGGGCACTTTTCTACAGGCAAAAAAAACCCCGAGCTTCGTATGGGGAGGGAGAAGTTCGGGGTTTAAGGTCTGAACCGCTAGGGCGGGGTTCAGATGTCTGCCAACACTTAACACAACATAGGAGCATTGAAAGGCTTAACGGCCATTCAAGAACTCTGACCGGGCGCCTTCGCGGAAAGTTCATCCTTTTTTTAAAAACCATTCGCAATAACCAGCGACCTGCTGATTCCCTGGAGCCTTGTTCGTGGGAGCGCCGACCGCCCCTCGCCGGTGCGCAGCGCACCCCACGCCCGGTCGGCGACTCCCCTCAGTGCGCCTCGTCCCAGTTGGCGCCGACGCCCACTTCCACCAGCAGCGGCACGTCCAGTTCCGCCGCGCCGCCCATCAGCGCCTTGATCTGCGCGCCGACCTCCTCGACCAGTTCCTCGCGCACTTCCAGCACCAGCTCGTCGTGCACCTGGAGGATGATCCGCGCGTCGATGCCGCTGTCCTGCAGCCAGGCGTCCACGGCGATCATCGCGCGCTTGATGATGTCCGCCGCGGTGCCCTGCATCGGCGCGTTGATCGCCGCGCGCTCGGCGCCCTTGCGCATGGCCTGGTTCTGCGCGTGGATTTCCGGCAGGTACAGGCGGCGGCCGAAGACGGTTTCCACATAACCCTGCTCGGCGGCCTGCGCGCGGGTGCGTTCCATATAGCTCAGCACGCCGGGATAGCGGGCGAAGTAACGGTCGATATAGGCCTGCGCCTGCTTGCGGTCGACGTCGATCTGCTTGGCCAGACCGAAGGCGCTCATGCCGTAGATCAGGCCGAAGTTGATCGCCTTGGCCTTGCGCCGCTGATCGCTGCTCACCTCCTCCAGCGCCACGCCGAACACTTCGGCGGCAGTGGCCTTGTGCACGTCGCGGTCGTGGCGGAAGGCATCCAGCAGGCCTTCGTCCTTGGCCAGGTGGGCCATGATGCGCAGCTCGATCTGCGAGTAGTCGGCCGCCAGCAGCCGGTAGCCCTTGGGCGCGACGAAGGCCTGGCGGATACGCCGCCCTTCGGCGGTGCGGATCGGGATGTTCTGCAGGTTCGGATCGCTCGACGACAGCCGGCCGGTGGCCGCCACCGCCTGGTGGTAGCTGGTGTGGATGCGCCCGGTGCGCGGGTTGATCTGTTCCGGCAGCTTGTCGGTGTAGGTGCTCTTGAGCTTGCTTAAGCTACGGTACTGCATCAGCACCTTGGGCAGCTCGAAGTCCTGCTCGGCCAGTTCCGCGAGCACCGCCTCGGCGGTGGACGGCTGGCCCTTGGCAGTCTTGCTGATCACCGGGTAGCCGAGTTTTTCGTAGAGGATCACGCCAAGCTGCTTGGGCGAGGCTAGGTTGAACTCCTCGCCGGCGATGGCGAACGCCTCGCGCTCCAGTTCCACCAGCTTGTCGCCCAGCTCGACGCTCTGCTCGCCGAGCAGCTTGGCGTCGACCAGTGCGCCGTTGCGCTCGATGCGCGCCAGCACCGGCACCAGCGGCATCTCGATTTCGCGCAGCACCTTGGCCAAGGACGGCACGGCTTCGAGCCGGCGCCACAGTTCCTGATGCAGGCGCAGGGTGACGTCGGCGTCCTCGGCGGCGTAGGGGCCGGCCTGTTCCAGGGCGATCTGGTCGAAGGTCAGCTGCTTGGCGCCCTTGCCGGCGATGTCCTCGAAACGGATGGTGCTGTGATTGAGGTACTTCAGCGCCAGGCTGTCCATGTCGTGGCGGGTGGCGGTGGAATCCAGCACGTAGGATTCGAGCATGGTGTCGAAGGCCACGCCCTGCACGGCAATCGGCGTCGTCGCATTGGCCAGGACATTGATGTCGTACTTGGCGTGCTGGCCGACCTTGGCCTTGGCCGGGTCTTCGAGGATCGGCTTGAGCGCGTTCAAGACCTGGTCGCGGTCGAGCTGCTGCGGCACGCCCATATAGCTGTGCGCCAGCGGGATATAGGCGGCCTCGCCGGCCTTGACCGCGAAGGACAGGCCGACCAGTTGCGCCTGCTGGGCGTCGACGCTGGTGGTCTCGCTGTCGAAGGCGATCAGCTCGGCCTGCTCGAGCTTCTGCAGCCAGGCGTCGAACTGCGCCTGTTCCAGCACCAGCTGGTAGTCGCCGGCACTCGGCGGCAGCGCTTCGGCGACGTCCTCGGCGCTGTCGCTGGCCGGCTCGGCGAACAGGTCGCCGGCCGGGGCCGCGGCCTTGGCCGCCAGGTGCTTGTTCTGCCGCAGCAGCTCGTCGAGCCAGTTCTTGAATTCCAGCTCGCCGTACAGCTCGACCAGCGCCGCCTGATCCGGCTCGCCCGGGTGCAGGTCGTCGATGGCGATGTTCAGTGCCACATCGGTCTTGATGGTGGCCAGCTGGTAGGACAGGTAGGCCATATCGCGGTGTTCCTCGAGCTTGGCCGGCAGGCTCTTGGCACCGCGAATCGGCAGCTCGGGCACCTTGTCGAGGTTGGCGTAGAGCACGTCGAGGCCGCCACCGACGCCGACCAGCAGGCCGAGGGCAGTCTTCTCGCCGACCCCGGGCACACCGGGGATGTTGTCGACCTTGTCGCCCATCAGCGCCAGGTAGTCGATGATCAGCTCGGGACCGACACCGAATTTCTCTTTCACGCCATCGGCATCGTAGACGCTTCCGGTCATGGTATTGACCAGCGTAACGTGCGGGCAGACCAGCTGGGCCATGTCCTTGTCGCCGGTGGAGATCACCACGTCGCGTTTCTCGCCGGCGGCCTGACGGGCCAGGGTGCCGATCACGTCGTCGGCCTCCACCCCTTCCACGCACAGCAGCGGCAGGCCGAGGGCGCGCACGCTGGCGTGCAGCGGCTCGACCTGCACACGCAGCTCGTCCGGCATGGATGGGCGATTGGCCTTGTACTCGGCGAACAGCTCGTCGCGGAAGGTGCCGCCCTTGGCGTCGAACACCACGGCGAAGGGGCTGTTCGGGTACTGCTTGCGCAGGCTCTTGAGCATGTTCAGCACGCCCTTGACCGCCCCGGTGGGCAGGCCCTTGGAGGTGGTCAGCGGCGGCAGGGCGTGGAAGGCGCGGTACAGGTAGGAGGAACCGTCGACCAGGATCAGCGGGGCTTGGCTCATGAGCGGGATCAACCTTTTCGGCGGGTGCGGCGCTAGAATGACCGCATCATTGAAATCAAGGAGCAAGGTTACCATGGGTACAGTCAAACACCTTTTGCTGGTCGGCCTGCTGGCTTGCGCCCCCCTCGCCGCGCATGCCGAAGATCCGGTTTCCGGCGACCCGGATGTGACCATCCGCCAGGACGGCGACCGCACCATCCAGGAATACCGGGTCAACGGTTTTCTCTACGCGATCAAGGTCATTCCGAAAAACGGCAAACCCTACTTCCTGGTTCGCGCCGACGGCAGCGACGGCAACTTCATACGTTCGGACGATCCGGACATGCTGATCCCTTCCTGGGAAATCTTTAGCTGGTAAGGCAATTAAGGTCTGATATGTCGGTATTCACCCCCCTGGAACGTCACGAGCTCGAAGTCTTCCTGGCGCCCTACGGGCTCGGCCGGTTGCGCGACTTCCAGGGCATCGCCGCGGGTAGCGAAAACAGCAACTTCTTCGTCAGCCTGGAGCAGGGCGAGTACGTCCTGACCCTGGTCGAGCGCGGCCCGGTGGCCGACCTGCCGTTCTTCATCGAACTGCTCGACGTGCTCCACGACGCCGGTCTGCCGGTGCCCTACGCCCTGCGCACGGAAGATGGCCAGGCGCTGCGCAGCCTGGCGGAAAAACCGGCGCTGCTGCAGCCGCGCCTGGCCGGCAAGCACGTGCACGCGGCCAACGCCCACCATTGCCAGGAGGTCGGCAGCCTGCTGGCGCGTATCCACCTGGCCACCCGTGAGCGGCCGCTGGAGCGGCGCAGCGACCGCGGCCTGGACTGGATGCTGGCCGAGGGCCCGAGCCTGGCGCTCAGGCTGCCGGAAGCGGAGCTGCCGCTGCTGCGCGACGCGCTGGCCGAGATCGCCGTGCTGAAAGCCCGCATCCTCGCCCTGCCCCGGGCCAACCTGCATGCCGACCTGTTCCGCGACAACGTGCTGTTCGACGGCAACCATCTGGCCGGGGTGATCGACTTCTACAACGCCTGCTCGGGGCCGATGCTCTACGACCTGGCGATCTGCCTGAACGACTGGTGCTCGCACGAGGACGGCAGCCTGGACGGCGCCCGCGCCCGCGCCCTGCTCGGCGCCTATGCCACGCTGCGACCTTTCACGGCTGCCGAGGCCGAGCTGTGGCCGGCCATGCTGCGCATCGCCTGCGTACGCTTCTGGCTGTCGCGGCTGATCGCCGCCGAGTCCTTCGCCGGGCAGGAGGTGTTGATCCACGATCCGGGCGAGTTCCAGCGCCGCCTGGCGCAGCGCCAGCGGGTCGAGCTGGCGCTACCGTTCGCCTTGTAGGGTGGATCACGCTTCACCGATTCACCAGAACGTTATCGGCTATAGCCCCTCTGGCGCCGAAGTGGTGGATGCAAAAGCGTCATCCACCCTACGCAGACACGGGCGTACCGTTAGCTGCCGGACACCAGCCCCGGCAGCTGCTCGGCCAGCTTGGCGTTGTTGATCGGCGCGCGGATAAAGCCGCGCTGGGTGCCGTCCGGGCCGATGATCACCAGGTTGCCGCTGTGATCGACGGTGTAGTTGTCCTTGCTGGTGTCGGCGGGGATATAGGGGATGCTCACCGCGTTGGCGAACTTCTGCAGCGTCGCTTCCTCGCCGGTCAGGCCGACGAAGCCGGCATCGAAATAGGCCAGGTACTTCTTCAGTTGCTCCGGGGTGTCGCGCTTGGGGTCGACGCTGACCAGCACCAGGCGCAGCCGCGCGCGGGTTTCCTCGGGCAACTGGCCCTGCAGCTGGCGCAGCTGGGCGAGGGTGGCCGGGCAGATGTCCGGGCAGAAGGTGTAGCCGAAGAACAGCAGGCTCCACTGCTCCTTGAGCTGATCCACCGCCACCTCGGCGCCGTCCTGGTCGGTCAGGGTCAGCGCCGGCAGGCTGCGGCTCTGCGGCAGCAGCACGATGCCGGCGTCGAGCAGCGCGGTGGGGTCGCCCTGACCCTTGGCGGTCAGCACCTTGTTGACGGTGAGCCCCAGCACCAGGGCGACGATGGCGACGAGGACGAAGACGGTGATCTGGGTGCGGGTCATGACAGCCTTTAGATGTTCAGCAGCAGGTAGTGGTCCGCCAGCAGGGCGATGAACAGCAGGAACAGGTACCAGATACTGTACTTGAAGGTGTTGATCGCCGCGTGCGGTTTGCTGTCACGGTACAGCACCCAGGCCCAGTGCAGGAAGCGCCCGCCCAGCAGCAGCGCGCAGACCAGGTAGAGCGGCCCGCTCATGTGGATGGCGTAGGGCAGCAGGGTCACCGCGAACATCACCAGGGTGTAGAGCAGGATATGCACCTTGGTGTAGTGCTCGCCGTGGGTCACCGGCAGCATGGGGATATCCGCCTTGGCATATTCGGCCTTGCGGTGGATGGCCAGAGCCCAGAAGTGCGGCGGGGTCCAGGCGAAGATGATCAGCACCAGCAGCAGCGGCTCGGCGGACATATGCCCGGTCACCGCCACCCAGCCCAGCAGCGGCGGCGCGGCGCCGGCCAGGCCGCCGATGACGATGTTCTGCGGCGTGGCGCGCTTGAGAAAGCCGGTGTAGATCACCGCGTAGCCGAGCAGGGAGGCCAGGGTCAGCCAGGCCGCCAGGGCGTTGGTGAACAGCAGCAGCAGGGCCATGCCGGCCACGGCCAGGAGCAGGGCGAAGCTCAGCGCCGCCGCCGGCGAGACCCGCCCGGCGGTGACCGGGCGCTTGTGCGTGCGCGCCATGATCGAGTCGATGCGCCGGTCCACCACATGGTTGACCGCCGCCGCGGCCCCGGCGCACAGGCCAATGCCCAGGTTGCCGAACACCAGCACGGTCCAGGGCACGCCGGCGCGGGTGGCGAGGAACATGCCGACCAGCGAGGTGATCAGCATCAGCAGCACCACCTTGGGCTTGGTCAGCTCCAGGTAGTCGCGCCAGCTGGCGTGTTCGGAGTGGGCTCGCAGCGCAGTAGCCATGGCGTTTCTCCTCTTTGTCGTTATTTGCCGAACGTGGGCGCCAGCTCGCTGCGCGCCGCCGCCGTCGCGCAAGACTCGCCAGCGCGCTGGCTGCCACGGGCGCTCGCCCGCAGGCGGTAGTTGACCAGCACCAGGCTCAGCAGCAGGGCCGCACCGCCGGCGTTGTGCGCCACGGCCACCAGCAGCGGCAGGTGGAAGATCACGTTGCTGATGCCCAGGCCGATCTGCAGCGCCAGCGCCAGCAGCAGCAGGCCGGCCAGGCGCGGCAGGCCGGCGGCCTTGAGCCGCCAGGCCAGCAACAGCAGGGCCAGGCTGACGATCAGTGCGCCGATGCGGTGGCTCATATGGATGGCGGTGCGCGCGTCGCTGTCGAGCTGCCCGCCCAGGTAGTTGGGGCCGATATGCTGGGTCAGGTGAAAACCGTTGGCGAAATCCATCGCCGGCCACCACTCGCCGTGGCAGGTGGGCAGGTCGACGCAGGCCACCGCCGCATAGTTGGAACTGACCCAGCCGCCCAGGGCGATCTGCCCGATCACCAGCAGCAGGCAGGCCGCCGCCAGGGCCCGCAGACGCGCCGGCAGCTGCAGCGGGGCGAAGCGCCCGGACAGGCGTAGGCACAGCAGCGCCAGCAGGCTGAGGGTGGCGAAACCGCCGAGCAGGTGCGCGGTGACCACCTGCGGCCAGAGCTTGAGGGTTACCGTCCACATGCCGAAGGCGCCCTGCAGTATCACCAGCGCCAGCAGCGCCAGCGGCAGCTTCAGCGGCTGGCCCGGCTCGCCGCGGCGGCGCAGCGCCTGCACCGCCAGGCCGAGGATGACCAGGCCGAGGGCGCCGGCGAAGTAGCGGTGAATCATCTCGTACCAGCCCTTGGCCACCTCCACCGGCGCCTCGGGGAACCGCGCCTCGGCCAGGGCCAGCTTGTGCTCGCTCATCGGCACGCCGAGGAAGCCGTAGCAGCCGGGCCAGTCCGGGCAGCCCAGGCCGGCGTGGGTCAGTCGGGTATAGGCGCCGAGCAGTACCACCACGGCGGCCAGCAGGGTGGCGCACAGGGCGAGGCGGTAACCGGGTTTGCGCATCGTCGATCCTTAGCAGGCAGCCGCCTGCGGGTCAGCCTCAACCGATTTGGGAAATCTTCAGCAGGTAGCGCAGGTCGTCGAGAATCGCCTTGCCGTCGCTGCCGGCCGGGTAACGCAGCACCAGGTTGCCGTGCGGGTCGACCAGCCACAGCCAGGCGCCTGGCAGGGCCTCGGTGGCCCGCTGGTAAGCCTGACGATCCAGTCCGTAGCGGCCCAGTTGCGGGTACTCGCGGTCGAGCAGCGCGGCGTAGTCGGCCGTCAGCGCGGCGCCCGCCGCCAGGCCATGGCTGGCGCGGAGGATTTCGCGGTTGAGGCCGATCTGGATCTGCCGCGCCAGGTAGACCAGTTGCTGGCAGTCGGCGGCGCAGGCATCGGGGGCGGTGACCAGGATCTGCCAGCGCGGCGCCAGCTCGCCCTGCACGCCGAGGTCGGCGAGGGTCTGCCCGGTGCCGACCAGCACGCCGTGGTAGCTGCGCGTCTCCGGCACCCAGAACCGCCACTGGTACATGGCACTGGCCAGCAGCATGGGGCCGATGGCGATGGCCAGCAGCAACAGCAGTTGCCAGCGGCCGCGCCCCTTGCGCGGCGTCTCAGGCAGGGCGATGGCTGGGTTCATGACGACTCTCCCGTGCATTGTGTATTCCAAGATAGATGAACAGGCCGAGCAACGCCGCGGCCAGGGCGAACCATTGCACGGCGTAGCCGGTGTGTTTGTCCGGGCTCATGGCCACCACCGGCCAGTCCACCCGGTAGCTGGCCGGGCCCGGCTCCAGGCGTGCCTCGAAGGGCAGGCCGCCGCGACCGAGCTGGCGCCACAGCGCATCGACCTCGACCGCGCCGATCAGCCGCGGCCAGCCTTGCGCCGGCGCCGCGTCCGCCAGCTGCAGGCCGCCGCCCGGCGGCAGGTAGACCCAGGCGGTCAGGGCCAAGGCATCCTCGGGGGTGGCGAACTGCGGCGGCCGGCGCCGATCCGGCCAGGGCAGCCAGCCGCGGTTGAGCAGCACCCACAGGCCGCTGGCTTGGTCGTAGAAGGGTTGCAGCAGCTCCACGCCGACGCGGCCGTCGCGCATGCGGTTGTCCAGCAGCAGGCTGTGCGCGGCGTCGAACTGGCCGTACAGGCGCACGCGCCGGTAGGCCGGGTCGCGGCTGCGCTCGAGCCGATCGAGGCCGAGCGGCGTGGCCTGGCGGCGGTCCTCGAAGCTGGCCAGCAGGGCGCGCTTGTCCTCGGCGCGCTGCAACTGCCAGGTGCCCAGGCCGAGCAACCCGGGTAGCAGCAGGGCCACCAGCAGGCTGGGCAGCCAGCCGGGACGGAAGGCGCTCATGCGGCCTCCCCACGGACAAGGTGCTGGCTGGCTATACTGCAATACATCGCCCACTCCCCCGGAGTCTCGCATGCTCAAGGCCGCGATCGTCCTCATGCTGCTGGCCACCCTGGTCAGCCTGTTCAGCGGCCTGGTCTTCCTGGTCAAGGACGAGGGCCGTGGTTCCCGCGTGGTCAACGCCCTGACCGTCCGTGTCGGGCTGACCGCCATCACCGTCGCCCTGGTCGCCTGGGGCTTCTACTCGGGGCAACTGGTGTCTCATGTCAGCTGGTAGCGGCAGCCTCTAGCTGCCGCTTGAAACCTGTGGCGTGCTGCTGCCTCAAAGCACATAGACGAAGACGAACAGCCCCAGCCAGACCACATCGACGAAGTGCCAGTACCAGGCTGCGGCCTCGAAGCCGAAGTGCTGGTCGGCGTCGAAGTGCCCGCGCAGGATGCGCACCAGCATCACCGTGAGGATGATCGCGCCGAGGGTCACATGGGCGCCGTGGAAGCCGGTGAGCATGAAGAAGGTGGCGCCGTAGATGCCCGAGCCGAGGGTCAGGCCCAACTCGGTGTAGGCCTCGATGTATTCCTCGATCTGGAAGAACAGGAACACCGCGCCGAGCAGAATGGTGGCCGCCAGCCAGGCCTTGAGCGGGCCGCGCCGGTTCTTCTTCAGCGCGTGGTGGGCGAAGGTCACGGTGAAGCTGGAACTCACCAGCAAGATGGTGTTGATCAGCGGCAGGTGCCAGGGGTCGATCACCGCCGTCGGCGGCGGGAACAGCTTGGAGTCGGGGTTCTGCAGCAGCGGCCAGCTGTACTCGAAGCCTTCCCAGAGCATGTTGGTCACGCCCTTGTCGCCCTCGCCGCCGAGCCAGGGCCCGGCGAAGGTGCGGATATAGAACAGGGCGCCGAAGAAGGCGGCGAAGAACATCACCTCGGAGAAGATGAACCAGCTCATGCCCCAGCGGAACGAGCGATCCATCTGCGCGCTGTACAGGCCGCCGCGGCTCTCCTTGATCACGTTGCCGAACCAGCCGAACAGCATCCAGGCCAGGATCAGGCCGCCGACGAAGAAGATCAGCGGGCCATTGGAGCCGTCGCGGCCGGCGCTCATGTCGTTGAACCAGGTGCCCACGCCATAGACGCTGACCAGCATGCCGAGGGTGGCGATGATCGGCCACTTGCTCTGCGCGGGGACGTAATAGTTTTCGTGATTCTCGTGACTCGACATTGTTGTTCTCCTTATGGAGCCTGCGCCACGGGCGGCTTGCGCGCGGTGATATCGAACAGGGTGTAGCCCAGGGTCAGGTGCTTGACGTCCTGCGGCAAATCTCTATCGACGATAAAACGCACTGGCATCTCGATGCGCTCGCCCGGCTGCAGCACCTGCTGGGTGAAGCAGAAGCATTCGGTCTTGTGGAAGAAGGCCGCCGCCTTGGACGGCGACACGCTGGGAATGGCCTGCGCGGTCATCGGCTCGCTGCTCGGGTTGTAGGCGACGAACAGCATGTCGCGCGGCTCGCCGGGGTGCACCAGGATCTCGTCGGCCTGCGGGCCGAACTCCCAGACCATGCCGGCGGCGTTGGTGGCGAGGAACTGCACGCGCACCTGGCGCGCCGCGTCCACCCGCTGCTCGCCCTGGTAGGCGCCGGCGGTCTTGCCGTTGATGCCGAACACCTTGCACATGGCGTCGTAGAACGGCGGCAGGACGAACACGCCGAAGCAGAACATCGCCACCACCACCAGCAACAGGCGTACGACCAGACGACGGGTGCCGATCACTTCGCTCACGGCCGGCCTCCTACTTCACGTCCGGCGGCGTGCTGAAGGTGTGGTAGGGCGCCGGCGAGGGCACCGTCCACTCCAGCCCCTCGGCGCCGTCCCAGGGCTTGGCCGGGGCCGGTTTGCCGCCGCGGATGCACTTGATGACGATGAACAGGAACAGCAGCTGGGTGGCGCCGAACATGAAGGCACCGATGGACGAGACCATGTTGAAGTTGGCGAACATCATGTTGTAGTCGGGAATGCGCCGCGGCATGCCGGCCAGGCCGACGAAGTGCATGGGGAAGAACGCCAGGTTCATGCCGACGAAGCTCATCCAGAAATGCAGCTTGGCCAGGGTCTCGTCGTACATGTGCCCGGTCCACTTCGGCAGCCAGTAGTAGGCCGAGGCGAAGATGCCGAAGATCGCCCCGGGCACCAGCACGTAATGGAAGTGCGCCACCACGAAGTAGGTGTCGTGGTACTGGAAGTCCGCCGGGGCGATGGCCAGCATCAGCCCGGAGAAGCCGCCGATGGTGAACAGGATGACGAAGGCCACCGAGAACAGCATCGGCGCTTCGAAGGTCATCGAGCCCTGCCACATGGTGCTGGCCCAGTTGAACACCTTCACCCCGGTGGGCACGGCGATCAGCATGGTGGCGTACATGAAGAACAGCTCGCCGGTCAGCGGGATGCCGACGGTGAACATATGGTGCGCCCAGACGATGAACGACAGGAAGGCGATGGAGGCGGTGGCGTAGACCATCGAGGTGTAGCCGAACAGCGGCTTGCGGGCGAAGGCCGGGATGATCGAGCTGACCGCGCCGAACGCCGGCAGGATCATGATGTACACCTCGGGGTGGCCGAAAAACCAGAACACGTGCTGGAACAGCACCGGGTCGCCGCCGCCGGCGGCGTTGAAGAAGCTGGTGCCGAAGTGGACGTCCATCAGCATCATGGTCACGCAGCCGGCCAGCACCGGCATCACCGCGATCAGCAGGAAGGCGGTGATCAGCCAGGTCCAGACGAACAGCGGCATCTTCAT
>JAESGS010000080.1_pt1 | contig 174377 bp, 146 predicted proteins | sample 9269761 | NCBI WGS metagenome assembly JAESGS01 (sample SAMN15741799, study PRJNA653493) | algae metagenome | isolation source: Cyanosarcina radialis HA8281-LM2 and co-occurring heterotrophs from damp... | place: USA: Makauwahi cave, Hawaii | collected 2011-01-06 | reverse complement strand
ACTGGAGATGATCTATGTGCTCTTCAAGAATAAAACAACCTACGATAAAGCGTATTTAAAAACAACCTCGGTTGGTGAATAAAAATCAACTATATAAAAAATTAGGGAGCAGTCATTGAGAGACTGCTCCACTAAACAGGCTGGCTTGAAGCCGCCTTAATAAATAAAATTAAAGAAAATCTGATTTGGTACTTAACACAGAATCTGACACCTCTCCAACAGTGTTCTAACACCTGTCTGACACCTAACACCTAACTTTACCCTATGCAACATATTCTGGTTGAATACCTGTACATGGTATTGATAATCCTGGCGCTTGTACTGCTCGCCAATAAGGTAAAAATCGCCTATCCCATCATCCTTGTAATTGGGGGCTTGCTGCTTAGTTTTATCGCAGAATTTTCCCATGTCGGCATCAATCCCGAAATTGTTTTTCTTATTTTCCTCCCGCCCCTGCTATACGAAGCAGCCTGGCAAACCTCCTGGAAAGAGTTCTGGAAATGGCGCCGCGTCATCACCAGTTTTGCCTTCCCGGTTGTCATCATCACATCCACCGTCATCGCACTTTTTTCCAGTTCCTATATACCCGGATTCACCCTCGCACTCGGCTTTTTACTCGGTGGAATTATCTCTCCCCCCGACGCCGTTTCCGCTACCACCATCATGCGCCAGGTCAACGCACCCAAATCTCTGGTGAGTATCATCGAAGGCGAAAGCCTGCTGAACGATGCTTCTTCCCTCATTGTTTTCCGCTTTGCATTAGCCGCCGTACTAACCGGACAATTTGACCTGAAAGAAGCAACTCTCAGCTTTGTACTGGTAATTGTACTGGGCGTGCTTATCGGATTATTAATCGGGCTGCTTATCTACCTGCTACACCGATTTTTACCTCTTACACCAAGTATCGAAACAGTATTAACCCTGATCACCCCCTACGCTATGTATTTCGCCGCCGAACACTATCATTATTCCGGCGTCCTGGCAGTGGTAAGCGGAGGTCTGCTGCTATCCAGCCAGCGCCAAAAAATGCTTAGCTACCAGAGTCGCCTGCAGGGTGTAAACGTCTGGGGAAACCTGGTTTTCGTTTTTAATGGTTTCATTTTTCTTTTAATCGGATTACAACTGCCCGTCATTACCGATGATCTGGGTGCCATCAGCCTGAAATCCGCTATCGGATATGGAATAGCTATTTCAGCAGTACTTATTTTAACCCGACTCGCTTCCTCCTTCGGCGCCGCCGGATTCACAAAAATCGTCAGTCGCTTTATCACCGTTGCAGACCCAAATCCCGGTTGGAAAATGCCCCTGATCGCCGGATGGGCCGGAATGCGCGGTGTGGTTTCTCTGGCGGCAGCCCTCTCCATACCCATCGCAGTTCCCGGTGGAGAATCCTTCCCGCTGAGAAACCTTATTCTCTTCATCACATTTGTTGTTATCCTGATGACCCTGGTTTTCCAGGGACTCACCCTCCCCTGGCTGATCAAAAAAATCAACATCACCGATAAATACAGCGCCCTTGATGAAGAAGAACAACACCGGCTGATCCGGAAAAAACTTGCACTTATAAGCAAAGAACATCTTAACACCCGTTATGAAAAAGAGGCAACAGAGAACTCCTATGTTTCCAATCTCCTGAACCGACTGGAAACCGATCTCAATATCTATGGCAATCTTCCAAATGAAAACCCGGAATTTCACCCCGATACCCTGGTTAGTTTTCATCATATTCAACTGGACCTGCTGGAAACGCAACGAAATCTCCTTACCCATATGAACCGGAAAAAGGAATTTGATGAAGAACTTATCCGGAAGTATTTTGCCTTGCTGGACCTCGAAGAATTCCGGATCAGGGAAAATGGTCTCACCCTTTTGCGGTAGGAAGATTCAAATACAAGTACCTAGTTTCGCTTATTATTATCAATTCATGCACAACTCCTGGATCCCTTGTTTAGTACTTCTGACAAGCCTTTGCCAGGCCCAGGCTCCAGGTAGTAATATCAATGAATGGACGGAAGGTTTTGAAAAACGAAAAGCAGCTGCAATCGACTCGCTGGATGCTTATCCCGCTAAAGATACCGCCCGAATTAACCGGCTTATCAGGCTGATCAATACCGCTTATTTTCATAAACAACGACGCGATTTGGTATCCTATTGGGAGGAATGCCTGCAACTCAGCAAACAACTGAATTATCCCAAAGGACTTGCTTCCGCATACCTGTGGAAGGCTTATTATAACCGGGGAAATCAGGACCTGGATGGATTTCATCGCTATATGGATTCCTCCATTAAGGTTAGTCAGCCAATTCCTGATTTGCGATCCAGCTGGGCAAACGCGCATCGCATGAAAGGCCTGCAGTACCAGGAGCAGGAAAATTACCACGCAGCCTTAAAACATTATTTTGAAGCGATCCGGTATTATGATACCGTTCCGGATCTGCAACGTATGTATTTGCTGCAGAATATCAGCAGCTCCTATCTGCAACTCAATAACATGGAACAGGCAGTACGTTTTGCGCAGAAAGGAGCCCTTCTGGCAGATACCCGACCAATGCCGAAAATTCTGCAGTTACAGGCTTATGCAACCCTTGCTTCCGTCTTTTTAAAGCAGGACAAACCCGATGAGGCCTATCTCTATTTGCAACGGGTTGCTCCCTTTATGCCCGATACCCTTGAGCAGGCACTAAGTTCCAACCATTTTCTCGATATGGGTCATTACTTTTTCAGAAAGCAGCAATTCGATTCATCTTTTCATTATTACGAAAAAGGCTACCAGATAGCAAGCTCGGGAAATCATAAAATCAATACGTACGGTGCATTGAATTATCTTTTTAAGAATAGTCTTAAACTCGGGAAATTGAAAGAGAGTCGAAATTATGTTTTCAAGGGTTTGGAAGAAGCCCAAAAAACGGGCAAAACCATTCACCTGATCAATGCGTATGCTAATCTGGCTGATTATGAAGAAGCCACCGGAAATCCGAAAAAAGCCTATGAGTTCCTGAAGAAAAGCACAGCATTGAAGGACGAGTTCTCCATTCAAAACAATCAGACAACGCTGAACAATTTATCGGTTTTATATGAGTCCGCCCAGAAAGAACATACCATTCAGGTATTGGAAAAAGAAAATGAAGTACGGGTACTTGAACTGGAGCGACAAGCATTTAAAAACAAGGTATATATCGTATCCATCTTCCTGCTTGCTGTATTCTTTTTATTGATTTACCGATACTATGTTGCCAAACAGAAAAATCAGCAACAACTGGTTGAAATCCACCGGCAAAAAATAATTGACCTTGAGAAAGATAATCAACTGCTGCATATGACTGCCATGTTACGCGGACAGGAAGAAGAACGAACCAGAATTGCGAGAGATCTGCATGATGGAATCGGCAGCCTGCTTTCCGGTATTAAAATGTCCTTTGCCAATTTCAAGGAAAAACTTAGTATTCCTGCCGACAAGGCTGTTCAGTTTGACCGCAGCCTGAGTATGCTGGATAACTCAATTATCGACCTTCGTCGGATCGCATACAACCTGATGCCGGATGCACTATTGAAATTTGGATTAACTGAAGCAGTGGAAGATTTATGTGATCAGATTCAGACCTCCACAAACCTCAGGGTCCGTTTTCAATACACCGGAGAAGTCCGGAAATGGAAGGATACCGAATCAATTTATCTCTATCGGATTATCCAGGAGCTGGTAAACAATGTGGTTAAGCATGCAAAGGCTGAAAATCTTATGGTGCAGATGACGGTTGTTGAAAATCGGTTATCGATAAATGTTGAAGATGATGGTGAAGGATATGAACCTGAAACAGGTACAAAGAAGCAAGGGAATGGATTAAATAATATCCGGTACAGGACAGAGTTGCTGGGTGGAAAATGTGATATTGTATCCGGTCCAGGCGAGGGGACTTCCATAACACTTGAATTTGATTTACCAGCATGATAAAGGTATTTATTGTTGACGACCATGCAGTTTTGGTGGAAGGCATTTATGCCCTGCTTCAACAGGAACCGGATATTGATGTGGTTGGCTATGCCAGCACAGGGTACAATTGTTTACACTATTTTTCTTCGGAAAAAGCCGATATTGTTTTACTTGACATCAATCTTCCGGATATCAACGGGCTTGATTTATGCAAACAATTGCTTGCTTCACAACCAGCGCTTAAAGTTCTTGCACTCACAACATATGGACAAACTACCTATGTAAAAAAAATGATGGAAGCCGGAGCAAGTGGATACCTGCTGAAAAATTCCGGTCGAACAGAAATCGTTGCAGCCATACGGGAAGTGGCAAATGGGATGACTTATCTCAGCTTTGAAGTTGCTCAGTTAATGAAAGCGGCTACCAGGCAGGAGCAGCAGTTTCCCGTTCTGACACGAAGAGAAAAGGAAATTTTAAAAAGTATCAGCGATGGTCATACCAATGCACAGACTGCAGAACGTTTTTATATAAGTATTGATACCGTGGATACACACCGTAAGAATCTCTACGCAAAATTGCAGGTGAGCAATACCGCGCAACTCATCAGACGTGCGATGGAACTGGGGCTTCTATAATACTTAATAATATATCCCATAAACAATGACTGAATTTCTTCCTGAATATTCCTGTATGCCCAACTTCCTCCGGTGTAAATTCTCTGGTCATTAGTTTTTGAATGAGTTTTGGAGCAGCCGGATAAAACTGCATAAAAGCCGTAGCAGTAAAATCATTGGCAATATAATCATCTGCGCAATAAACGACATTGATTGGGACTTTAAAGTTTTCAAAAGAATCTGTTTGCAATCTTTTTCTGAGTAATGCACGGAAATAATATTTATTGGTACACCAGCTTCTCCATTCCATCAGAATGCCGGTTGGTAAATTCTCTCCCCATCCTATTTTTTTCATAGGCGCATATCCGTACACTGTTGTAAGGATGGGTGCTGCGATATACCATAAAAACCAGATTTTTATTCTTTTTTTCAGTGGGAAATAGCCATAATATCCCAATGCGGCATTCAGGGCTATTACCTTCTTTATATGATGCGGTTCTTGAATAAATCCTACCAGCTGAGCCCCCATGCTATGCCCCAGCCAGGTGATTTGAGTAAGCCCTTTTTCCTTTACCAGAAAATTCAGTGCTGCATTCATATCGAAAATCCCCCATTCATGCAAACTGGCTTTGGAGAGACGAAGATCCGTGGCTGCAGAGCCACCAATTCCTCTGTAATCATACAACAGCACATTATAACCCTGTTGGATTAGATAATAAGAAAAGGGCAGATAGTATTCTTTTTTTATACCGGTTGCCGCACTTAGAAGAACTGTTCCAATGGAACCATCAATCGGACATCCATATAGTGCCGAAAGCTGTTTACCATCTTCTGTTATTATTGTATACTGTTGCATAATGGGGATTGAAACTACCATCTGCAAACAGAAATTATCTACCGTAAAAGAGTGATTTTTATTATATTGAACCAATTACCTGATTACTATGCCAATTGCTTCGCTAAAGGATATTGCCGAAAAAGCCGGGGTTTCCGTTACCCTGGTATCTTATGTTTTAAATAACCAGCACGAAAACAGAATTAAGAAGGAAACAGCTGATAAAATCCGAAAAGTTGCCAAGTCGCTCAAGTATCAGAAGAACATTGTAGCACGCAGTTTGAAAACCAGCAAAACCCAAAGCATTGGTTTAATCGTTTCGGATATCGCCAACCCTTTTTTTGCACAACTCGCCAGATGCATTGAAGATGAAGCAGATCGTCAGGGATATGCCGTTATTTTTGCCAGTTCGGATGAAGACCCTGCTAAATTCAAACGAATGTTGGATTTCATGGCTACCCGTCAGGTAGACGGACTCCTGATTGCCGCACCGGCAGGTAGTGAGTCCGTTATCCGATCATTGAAAAAAACTAAGGTTCCGTTTATTTTAATCGACCGCTATTTCCCATCCGTCAAATCGGATTATGTAGGGCTGAATAATTACGATGCTGCTTATACAGCTGTAAATCATTTGTTATCGCAAAAAAAGAAACGTATTGGTATGATCGCATTCAGTAATCCATTGCATACCCTGCAGGAAAGAACCAGAGCTTATCAGGACGCACTAAAAAATGCCGGTATCCGTCCGGATAAAGCCTGGTTAAAAGAATTGGGTACCACCGTTAGTTATGCTGAAATCAAAGCCGCCATGGAGGAATTGTTGAAATTGCCCAAACCGATTGACAGTGTTTTCTGTGCCTCCAATCTTATGTCTGGTTACAGCCTTCAATATATTCATGCCATGCAGTTAAAAGTACCTGAAACCATTGCCCTGGTTGGATTTGACAGCATGGATGATTTTGAACTCTTTGATTCTCCCTATGCTTATATTCGACAGCCAATTCGTGAAATGGGATCACTGGCAATTCAGCAATTATTGGCTAAACTGAACGGATCCTCAAAGACAGCATTTCTGGAATTGCAGGCTGAATTGATATTGAAACATCCTGCCCGGCATGTATAAGATCAGTTATACGAAACTGTTATATCCTTTTTTCTTACGTATTACATCCTGAAAGAAACCGGGTTCCAGCAAATCTTTAATGGAATCAATTACGAAATCCGGTGCATAACTGAATTGTTCAAGGTCTTCCCTTTTGGTTACTCCGGATAAGGTCAGTACGGTGGTAAAACCCATGGTACCTGCACCTAAAATATCAGTAGACATAGTATCTCCGATCATGATGGTTTCATCTGTTGACAGGTCCAGTTTTTTTCTTGCCATCCGCATCATAACCGGACTCGGTTTACCTACGCTGAAGGCCTGTTTGCCGGTTGCACATTCTATCATCGAAACAAATGCACCACAACCTGCACGAAACTTTCCATTTCCAACCGGACAGTTCGGATCCATATTGGTAGCAATCAGTTTTGCCCCATTCATTACCATATTGATGGCCTTGTCTACAGATTCCAACATAATGGTTCTGCCTTCTCCAATAATTACATAATCCGGATTCTCATCAACAATTGAATATCCAATAGAATGTAATTCATTCAGTAATCCGCCTTCACCAATGACATAGGCAGTTCCGGATTCCTTTCGGGATGCAAGATATTTGGCGGTCGCCATCCCGCAGGTAAAAATATCTTCATCCTGCACATCAAATCCCATACGCTGTAGTTTGTAACATACATCGCGGTTTGTACGCTGACTGTTATTTGTTAAAAACAAAAAAGGTATTCCCTCTGCTTTAAGAAAATCAATAAAATCAAGGGCACCTGGGATAGGCTGACTGCCTTTGTACACCACCCCATCCATATCGATCAAAAATCCTGGTTTATTCATTAGTTTGAATTTGTATAATAAAAAATGCCAAGTATTGGTATACCTGGCAAACAATGAAACGAATATACGATTTAATCTGATTCGGGTTCTTTAAATAATTGTTTAGTGCATAGCCATACGCACGGGTGATGCATCATCCGAAGTTTTATATTTTATCATAAAAAGGATACTTAAACCTAATCCGCCCAACGCCATCAACGCACCTGCCAGAGATGGATAATTAAATCCTAATCCATATGCCAACGGTAATCCGCCAAAATAAGCTCCAAGTGAATTGGCTACATTAAAAGCTGCCTGCATAAATGCAGCACCCATGCGCGCAGAATCCTTTGCTGTACTGATCATCAGCATATTGATGGGAGAGGAAACTGCCATTGCCAACAAACCACACAAGAACGTTAGTACCAGCGAAAAATACTGGTTATCAGAAAAGAAAAAAACCGCTAATAATACTACCACCTGTAACATGAATAATAAAATGGCCGCTTTATCCGGACGAATTTTATCTGCCATGATTCCACCCAGAATATTTCCGACCACCATTCCAAATCCGGCTAATAGCATTATGTAGGGAACAAAAGACGGAGAGAAGCGCGATACATGAATGGATAGTGGTGCAACATAACTGAACCATGCAAAGAGTCCACCGAATCCAACGGCTGTAATCAGGAGAATCAACCAGGCTTTACCTGTTTTGAAAAATTGTAATTCTTCTTTTACAGAACTGTTTTCACTAACCTGCTGATCTGGTAACCATTTATGAATAAAGAACATGGTAATGGCGCCAATAATTCCAACGATACCAAATGCAAATCGCCAGTTCAGGGCCTGGCCAATTAAGGTAACCAGCGGAACCATCGCCAGATTTGCAACGGTTAATCCAAGAAACATCATGGAGATGGACTGCGCCTGCTTTCCTTCTTTTGCCAACTGTGATGCCACCACAGCACCAATACCAAAAAATGCTCCGTGCGGCAATCCGGATAAAAATCTTAATACCATCAATGTTGTAAAATCAGGTGCCAGTCCGGATAAAGCATTAAATACAGTAAAGATCGCCATCAATGCCAGTAGTGTTTTCTTGGGGTTGTATTTGGTAGACATGCCTACCAACAATGGTGCGCCAACCACCACTCCTAATGCATATGCAGAAATCAGATAACCAGCCTTTGGTATACTAACAGCTAAAGAGGAAGCCACATCTGGCAACAACCCCATAATCACAAATTCGGTTGTACCAATTCCCAATCCACCCAGCGTTAAAGGAAAAATATACTTATTCATTAGTCTCGAATTGCAGCACAAAGCTATTAAAGTTGAAACGTTTCAACAAAATTACGTAACTTAGTGTATAAAATACACATATATCTATGAAAAATTTGTTAATCGGTGGTATAATAATCAGTGAATCACCTGCCGGCACCAGCTGGAAGCTTGATTTACAACAGAATAATGAATATGTCATTCGTAAAATTTGGACAAGTGAACCGGAGCTGGCGGAAAGTCTCCACCAGGCATTTCCGGAAGCTGAACTGGTGGACGATTTAAACAGTTTATTGGAAGATCCGGAAATTGGATTGGTAATAATTGTACCGCCATTGGCAGATGAGCAACCGGTAATCGGACGCGCATTGCAATCTGGAAAGCCGGTACGCGTACTTTAATAAAAACAGGATAGGAAAAGTTCGGTATCGGAAAAAGATTTGCCTGTATCGAGCCATTTTCTATATTTGCAATAATGTTGCAAAAAAGGAATACCATAATTTCCTCCATTTTGTTGGTGCTCTATTGTTTTCTGATGCTACCGGTACAGATTTGGCATACGCATGCAAATCATACGCATGGCAGTAGGGAAGGAAACAATGAATGGATGTTAACTGCCGGAGATCTTTCAGGATCCCCGGATACCTGCCTGATTTGCGATCATCAATATGCAGACTATACGAATGAAAACAGTTTTCTAAACGAGCTGAACAAAATAACCTGGAAGCGAACTGCTTCTTCCATGCTCTATCACATAATTAAGGCTGTTGAAGCCAACCGTCTCTATAGGGGCCCGCCTGCTTTCTGCTAATGCTGCCTATTGCAACTATATCTCAGTTGCATATTTTATTGTATATCTTAAATTTTATCAAATGCCAGTTCTTGAAATGGTCGGACTGGGCAAACACTATAATGGTGTTCCTGCTCTGAACGATATAACACTCAGTGTAGCTGAGGGTGAAGTTTTTTGCCTGCTCGGACAAAATGGTGCAGGAAAAACTACCACCATTCATCTTATTTTAGGCTTCCTTGAAGCAAGTTCAGGATCCTGTAGTATTAATGGAGAACCTGTAACGCTAAACAACACAGATAGCAGAAAATTCGTTGCCTATATTCCTGAGGTTGTTCAACTATACGGACAATTAACTGGATTGGAAAACCTCGATTTTTTCAGTAAGCTGGCCGGAAGGAAGTATTCAACGGTTGAGTTAAGTGCATTTCTGACAAAAGCAGGTTTACAAAAAGAAGCACAGCAGAAATACCTCTCCACCTATTCAAAAGGCATGCGCCAGAAAGTTGGGATTGCCATTGCTTTGGCGAAAAAGGCCAAACTGATTGTGATGGATGAACCTACCAGCGGGCTTGATCCAAAAGCTACTGTAGAATTCACTCAATTATGCAAAGTGTTATCAGCTGAAGGCACCACTGTATTCATGGCAACACATGATATTTTTAATGCAGTTGGTTTGGGTACCCGGATTGGCATTATGAAAGAAGGACGCCTGGTTCATATACTTTCTACTGCAGATATTACTGCAGAATCGCTTCAACAACTATACCTCGAAACCATCTAAGCTGCATGTAATGAAAATTATTCTATCATTTTTAATGGCAGTGTTTATATACCTGCCGGCACTTGCTCAAATTTCATTTAAGGGAAAAATTGAAACGGAATCAAAAGAGCCAATTGACGCAGCCAGCATTGAACTTAAATCAAAACAACAGACCATTACAACAGTCAGCAATGAAGAGGGCAGTTTTTATTTTGAAAAAATAAGCCCCGGTCGCTATATTCTCACCGTCAACTCAGTTGGTTTTGAACCCTATTCTGAAACTTTTTGGCTGGATGAAATAGCTGCACTTGAACGCCTGATGATTCGTTTAATAAGTAGATCCGATTTCTTGCAATCCGTTGAAGTTACCGGAAGGTCAGCCAAAAGATATACAAGCGATTATTCCTTTGGTGCCACGCGAACTGCAACGTTAAATAAAGATATTCCCCTTGGAATTTCAACCATTACCAAAGAATTAATGCAGGACCGGCAGGCATTTCAGCTGGCGGATGCGGTAAAGGTTGCAAGTGGTGTTATCCCGTCGAGTTATTACAACCAGTATGCCATCCGGGGTATCAGTCAGAATGAAGAAGGACAGATAATCAACGGTATGCGTACCCGCCAATATTATTTTCTCCAACCGCTGACCACTAACATTGAACGGGTAGAAGTTATCAAGGGGCCGGCTAGTGCCAGTTTTTCCAGTGTTGATCCGGGGGGCAGTATTAATCTGGTTACTAAAAAACCACTGGATGTTGCCAGAAAAAATATCACTGTTTCAGTAGGCAGTTTCAGTACGATTCGTGGTACACTTGATTTTACCGGTCCATTAAATGAATCCAAAACATTGTTGTACCGATTAAATGCCGCCTACCAGGAGGCTAAGAGTTTTCGCGATCTGATCGGTCAGAAAAATTTGCTGATTTCACCGTCCTTCAGTTACATACCTAATAAGAAGACATCTATTAATGTTGAATTGATTTATTCCAACAATGATGGAAAATTGGATCGGGGACAACCCATTTTCGGAGCAGTAGCCGGACAAACCAAATTAAACAGTACACCCATTGAATTGAATCTGGGAGCACCCAATGATTATTTTAAATCAAAGGAAATGATTCTCACCGGTACTATTTCACATGAGTTTACGAAGGGAATAAGTGTAGTTGGCACCTATATGAAACAGACCTGGAATGAAGACCTGCTCGAACACCGCACAACCAACGCATTTGCTGTTGATATGCAGAACCAGCCAGTGAACAGCCTGGCTGCCATGCAAATGGTTCAGCGACAGCAATTCTGGAATATGGACAATATCAACAGTTATTTTAGGTTTGATTTTTTAACCGGCTCGGTAAAACACCTGATCCTGGTTGGTTACGATTTGCATAGCTGGCAGAAATTAAAAGGAGGCGGACAGAATGCCGCCCGAGGATTTTATTTGAAAGATGGTACTGTAACCAATTCCTTCAATCCGGCTAATGCGGATAATTACCAGACCATTATAGTTCGTGGAACTACTTTGCCCCGACCCAATGTACCTCATTTTGATCTTGAAAATCCGGTATACACCATACGCAATATCAGTGATTACCAGTTTGCGAGAACACAGTTACCTGCAGCATTAACCACCACCAATGCCGTCTTTATTCAGGAGCAATTGCATTGGAATAGATTTACCGTGTTATTGAGTTTGCGGAACGAATGGTTCCGCGATTTGACCAATTACAAAGGTGCTAATGAAAGAGACGTTCAGCAAAACTGTTTGCTGCCAAGAATCGGATTAACCTATTCCATTCTTCCGGAGTTAAATATGTATGCTACGTATTTAAAGGGATTTCAGCCGCAGGCAAATACCGTAACACTTCTACCAGTGGCTGCTCCTTCCGGATCAAATTTTGCACCATTGGAAAGTGATTTGAAAGAATTTGGAGTAAAATCAACCTTACTCAAGGGTAAGCTTCATGTTAATGCAGCATTGTATGAAATTAATCAGCGAAATCTTTTGATGAATGCCAATGATCCCAATAACCCCGACCTGCTCGTTACCAGAGGTGCAGAAAGAAGCCGGGGCATTGAACTGGATGCAGCAGGGTATCTATTGCCTAACTGGCAAATCAACTTTTCCTACAGCTATATTGATGCCATCATCATAAACGACCGGGACGCATCACTTAAAGGTGCCAGAAAACAGAATACCCCCTATAACAGTGGAAATATCTGGACCCGTTACAATTTTGCGAGAGGAACCCTGCTAAAAGACCTGGGTATTGGTTTTGGGATGCAATACAATGGTGACCGGCTTCCCTGGTTCAATAGATCCTTCAAAATACCGGCCTATACCTTATTGGATCTTGCCCTCTATTTTACACCATCCCGCAGCAATATGCAGCTCTCCCTGCATGTGAATAATTTATTGGATGAAACCTATTGGATAGGGGCACAAAATTACCTGCGCCTCTTTCCGGGTGCTCCAAGTAATCTGTTACTGAATGTATCCTATTCATTTTGAAATTTCAGTTTATGATAAGACGATCTATTTGCAGTATGCTGGCAAGGCAGGAATTTAACTCCGCTTTCAGCAAGCGTTCCATTCAGGTGGTAATTGCCATACTGCTGGTATTGCTTGTCTATGGAAGTATTACCGGTTATACCCAATTCAGGCAGCAAACCAAATCAAAAATATATTACCAGGAATTGGTTCGAAAACATTGGGAAGAGATGCCGGATAAACATCCGCACCGAATGGCTCACTATGGGTACATTGCCTTTCGTACTATTGATCCATTAAGCATATTTGATAAAGGCCTGGAAAATTATACCGGCAATGCCATTTTCCTGGAAGCACATAAACAGAATACAATTAATTTTTCGGAGGCAAGCTTAAGTACAGGTTTACTAAGGTTTGGTGAAATAAGTCAGGCTATGGTTTTGCAACTACTGGTTCCGTTGCTTCTCTTTTTTATAGGATTTGGCATCATTTCCACTGATCGGGAAAATGGCACACTGAAAATTTTATTGGGACAGGGTGCCAGTTGGAGGGAATTGTTAATTGGGAAGTGTTTCGGACTTTGGATGATAGGTAGTACAATTTTGGTGGCTGGATTTCTGCTGCTTATTATTACATCAATTGCTATTCCTGAATTGACTATGCAAGCGGATTGGTGGATGCGAGTTACCGCTTTGTTTGTTTGTTATGCGATTTATTTCTGGATTATTTGCTCGATTACGGTTTGGATTTCGGCAATCTCCCAATCTTCACGGGTTTCCCTTGTTTCATTGATCGGTATTTGGTTGTTGATGGGAACCCTGGTTCCCCGTGCGATGCAATCCGGTGGTGCCTGGTTGTTTCCCGCACCATCAAAAATCAGTTTTGATGCAGCCGTTGAAAAAGAACTCATCAAAAAGGGTGACAGTCATGATCCGAATGATCCGTACTATAAAGCACTGAAAGATTCAGTTTTACGTGCACACAATGTTCAATCGATTGAGGAGCTTCCCTTCAACTACAGTGGATTTCAAATGAAAGAAGGAGAACGGATCAGTGCTGAGTTGTACAATCAACAAATGGCTGATTTATTGGGTATTTATAATAAGCAAAATAGCACCAGCCGCTTCTCTTCCCTGATAAATCCATTCATGGCAATCCGGTTTGGTTCTATGGCATTAGCCGGAACTGATTTTGCTTCTTATGCAAGATTTCAATCGCAGGCTGAGCAATATCGTTATAATCTTGCGCAACAGATGAATGATTGGCAAATCCGGTTTATATCCAATAGGAAACCTGGAACTGGTGAAAAAGGACCAAGTATCAGCCGTGATTTCTGGAAAGAGTTTCCCGAATTCAGTTATTCCACAACCAGTTGGAAACAGGCTATGCTGGCAGAATCCGGCTCCATTTCTTTTTTGATCTTTTGGTTCCTCCTGTCTGCCTGGGTATTATTCTTCCGCTCACAAAAATTAAATGCACTTTAAGCTATGTGGATACTATGTATTAAAAAATTTCTCCGGACTTCCGTTGCGCAGATAGGATTGTCTGCGCTGCTTATTGCCGGAATCATCAGCTTGTTTATCGGTCGGCAACATTTGGTGAAATACCAGACGGCTGTAAAAAAAACTACATTGGCTCAGGAAGAACATATCAACCGAAATAAAGCATTTTTTAGCGCTGACCTCGGATTACTTTTTTATTACCTGAAATTCAGTTTGGTTAATGAGCCTGATCCATTAAATGGAATAAACATCGGGCAAAGAGATGTTAATCCTTCCATTCAAAGTGTTACCATACGCAATCTGGAGAACCAGCGTTATGATACAGACCTTTTTAATCCGGCTGGGTTACATGCAGGTAATCTCGATCTGAGTTTTGTTCTACTCTATTTATTTCCATTGCTGATCATTGCCTTCTGTTACTCTGTTTTATCAGCTGATAAGGAGGCAGGCACCTGGAATATGACAAGAATTCAATCCGGAAAGCCAACAACGCTGATTTGGATAAACCTGGGAGTGCGTATGGGGTTTGTTTTTGCTCTCTTTTTTCTTTTACTTGGACTTGGTTTTTTATTCCTTCCATTGCTTATTAATGCCAGCTTCTTTGTTTTTGCGGGAATTGCGATGGCTTATTTGTTGTTTTGGTTTGGCATTTGTTCACTTGTAATTACGTTTAACCGCGGTTCAGGAACGAATGCCATGATATTATTGAGTTGCTGGATCCTGCTCACCATTGTGTTGCCTTCTGCTGCCAACAATTATCTGATTGCAAAATATCCTGTTCCGGAAGCTATGTCCACTATGGTAGAGCAACGAGAAGCGTATCATGAAAAATGGGATATGGAAAAGACGCCTACACTACGTTCATTTTATAAGGTTTATCCTGAATACGCTAAATATGGTTTTCCGGAAGAAAATTTTACCTGGTTATGGTATTATGCCATGCAACATATGGGCGATGAAGACGCAAAAGGAGAAACATCGGCACTGTTTGCCACACTGTCTCAGCGGGATAATGTAACGAAGAAGATTTCTTATTTTATTCCAACCCTTCATGTACAATACCAGTTTAATGAGCTGGCAAAAGCCGGACTGTCAAATCAACTTTTATTTCTGAAGGAAACAGCCCATTTTCATGCATCTGTAAGAAAGTATAGTTATCCACTCATTTTTGAGGATAAAAATGTGGACGCTGTAGATTGGGCTCGGTTAAACGTTCAAAAATTCAGCGAACCATATCAGACAAAACTGATAGTTTCCTTTCTTCCTGTTGTTTTGATAACAGGTATTTTATTTATCCTAAGTAGTCAGCGAATCAATTCAATTTCCTGAACATTTTTAGTATGCAAAATAAATTACCGGTAACTGTTTTAAGTGGGTTTCTTGGTGCAGGTAAAACCACTTTGCTGAATCATGTACTGCACAATAAACAAGGTCTTCGGGTAGCCGTTATTGTAAATGATATGAGTGAGGTAAATATTGATGCACAATGGGTGAAAAACGAACAAACGCTTCATAAAACGGAGGAAAAACTGGTTGAAATGAGCAATGGTTGTATCTGTTGTACGCTTCGGGAAGACCTGCTAATTGAAGTGGAAAAACTGGCAAAGGAAAACAGATTCGACTATCTCTTAATTGAAAGTACGGGTATCAGTGAGCCTTTGCCTGTTGCACAAACATTCAGCTACCAGGATGAGCAGTCTGGTATTGATCTTGGCCGCATTGCCAGATTGGATACCATGGTTACAGTGGTGGATGCCTTTAACTTTATCCGTGATTATTCTTCTATGGATAATTTGCAGGATCGTGCACTTACCGATATGGAAGGGGATCGGCGTACCATTGTAGATCTACTGACCGACCAGATTGAGTTTGCCAATATTATTATCCTCAATAAAACAGATCTTGTTTCAGTTGATCAGGCAGGTACACTTCGATCTGTTTTTAAGCAACTTAACCCGGATGCCAGGGTAATTGAATCCAGCTTTGGAAAAGTATCACCTTCGGAAATTTTGAATACCGGATTGTTTGATTTTGAAAGGTCCAGCCAGACAGATAGCTGGAAAGAGGAAAAAGAAAATAAGCATACACCAGAAACAGAAGAATATGGGATCTCTTCTTTTGTTTTCAGCGCTAAGCAGCCCTTTCATCCGGAGCGTTTCTGGACATTTTTGAATGATCAATGGCCAATCAATATCATTCGCAGCAAAGGTGTTTGCTGGATTGCCAGTCGCCCTGATGATGCGTTTAACTGGAACCAGGCAGGTGGCAGTTTGAGGGTGGATAAAGCAGGTGTCTGGTGGTGTTCCATGCCTTATGGAGAACGTATCCGGTATGCTGCTTTTGTGGATAATCAGGCAGCAATTGAAAAGCGGTGGGATAAAAATTTTGGTGATCGGTTCAATGAACTGGTATTAATTGGACAAGATCTCAATCAGGCAGAGGTTCGAAAACAGCTGGATGCCTGTCTTTGCAATTCACAGGAAATTCTTGCTATGAAGAACGGCCAGCGGTTTAAAGATAGTTTTCTTTTATAAATGCAACAATGATGCAAAAAAGTATATCTTTGTAAGCCGGTCATTTAAACAGTCCGGGCATCAGCATATGAAAAAATCGTATGAGGTACTAATAATAGGAGGCTCCAATGCAGGGATGTCTGCAGCGATGACCCTGGGTCGTTCATTGAGAGATGTGTTGATAATTGATAATGGTAGTCCTTGTAACCGGCAAACGCCCCACTCTCATAATTTCCTCACCAGGGATGGTGCAACGCCCGCTTTTTTGTCTGCTGTGGCAAAAGAACAGGTGCTGTTTTATACAACAGTTCAGTGGTTGGACGAAACAGTAAGCAGAGTGGAAGAAGTTGATGATGGGTTCGGCGTAAATACATCAGGAGGTTTGCAGTTCCATGCAAAAAAACTTATCCTGGCAACCGGTGTTACAGATGAAATGTTGCCTATTCCGGGTTTTGCTGAAAGTTGGGGCATCTCTGTATTGCATTGTCCTTATTGCCATGGTTATGAGGTTAGAAAGGAAGAACTGGCTGTAGTTTCCAATGGAGAAATGGCCCTGGAGTTTATGCAATTGATCCGGCAATGGTCTCCAAGGATACAGCTGTTGACCAATGGAAATCCAACCCTTACTAAGGAGCAGATGGCTTTATTGGAAAAATCCGGTATTCCGGTAAATTCTTCGCCCATTAAGGAAATATTTCAAAAAGATGGCTATCTCTATCAGGTTCAATTGGAAGACGGATCACTTATTCCTTTAAAAGCAATTTTTGCAAGAGTGCCGTTTAGCCAGAGTCCAATAGTTCATCAACTCGGACTTTCTATGAATGAACAGGGATATATTTTAGTGAATCCTTTTCAGCAAAGTTCACAGCCAAATGTTTTTGCGGCCGGTGATTGTACAACACCTATGCGTTCAGTTTCTACTGCAGTAGCGCAGGGAACCATGGCAGGTGCGGCAATAAACAAATTTCTTTTAGATTGGTAATTGCTATAAAACAACATAAAGAATTACCAGGAAAACCAGCAGTACAAGCAGCATGCTTTTTGTAGGATATCCATCTTTTTCTTTTTCTTCTGATGGTTCATTTATGGGAATATTCATCTGATATAAATTTAATTAATGGTATTAGTCCTAGTGAAACCATCCCAGTTTGAAATAAGCAATCCAGAAAAAGGCTACTAACATTCCAAATGCCAATACGACCAACAAAAAGTCTTTTAATGTCGGGGGTTTATATTTGGTTGCTTGTCTTTTCATGACGAAACTAGTTAAGCATAGTTTTTAATGAAAGGGCAAGCACTGCCAATGTTAGATAGATAACATAGAGAACATGAATCGGACGTACTTTGCGATTCAGGATTCGAAAATTCGTTTTCATATATTCATTGTTTGAATACACTTATCCAAACCGGATACCGGATTGAGCATTATTTTGAGAACTTGATTATATAGTTGGTTATCAAGATTTTATTTATTGAAATATCGGTTGTAAAAGAGTCAGTCAGACATAGATGCCTTTCAAAATGACATTCCAATATGTCATTTTGAAAACCTGGTCTGGCTCCTAAGTGATTATATTGATTTGAATGGTATGGTGAATCCAAACATACTTCCTTCTCCCATTTTACTTTTTACCCAGATGGTACCACCCATTGCCTCTACCATTTCTTTGCAGATGGCCAGCCCAATTCCTGATCCTATTTGACTGGATTGTCCGGGTACCTGGTAAAATCGTTCGAAAATCCGTGCCTGTAAAGAAGCTTCAATTCCGGGTCCATGGTCTTTCACGGAAAATTCTATGGCAGTTGGAGTTTGTACTACCTGTAACAAAATGCTATCATCAGGAGGACTAAACTTTATTGCATTTGTTAGCAGGTTATTGAGTATCCAACCTATTTTATCAGGATCACCTTCCATTTCCGGAAGTCCGGAGGGAATGTTCTGTTCTATTTGAACCGTTTTCTCTTTTGCAGCGGCAGTCACTACCGTTACTGATTCTTCCACAACTTTTGAAATGGTAACCGGCTGGTTCTTCAATTGAATCCTTCCTGATTCAATCTGTGCAAGATTCAGTAATTCGCTTAAAATACGTACCATTCTCTGGTTATCTGCACTCAGATTGTTAATCAACTCTTTCTGCTCAGGAGTTAATTTCCCAATTCGTTCATCGTTTAATAATTTAATACTGAAATCAGAGGATGCCAATGGAGTTTTTAATTCATGTGAAATGGTTGCAATAAAGTTTGTTTTGGCTACATCCAATTCTTTGAACGAGGTTATATTTTTAAGTACAATCAGTTTGGCACTTGTACTTTCCTGTTCAATTTCGATGGTTTCTTTTAAGAAGTAATTTTCACGATTCTCAATGATCACTTTAAACGGGTTATTGGTCTTTTCTTCCAGTAGAAACCGAAATAAATCATTACGACCGGCAAGAACTGCAGACTTTATCCCAACTACTTCTTTAGCAGCTACACCAAGTAGCTGTAATGCCTGTTCATTGGCAAATAATATGGTATCATTTTTATCAATTCCTATACTCGCATCTTTGAGGCTGTTGATGACCGCCTCTGCTCTTGATTTTTCAAATATGAGTTTAGCAACATTGCTGCTTTCAAAATACTCCAGTCGTTCTGCCATTTCATTGAAGGAGTTGGCAAGCTGGCCAAATTCATCCTTTGACTGAATATAGATTCGGTGGTGGTAATTTTTTTGACTTATTTCATTGATTGCTTCTGTTAATTTGGTTATCGGATCAGTAAGGATAGATGGGAAATTCACTGAAAAAGTAAAGCCAACGAGTAAAATAATAGCTACTGAAGTAATGATTATGGTTACCGCCTTTTCAGATGCAGCTTCCGAGTTTTCTGATTTTTGTTGAATAGCCTGCATATTCAGGGAAAGAATTGTTTGCAATTGCTTTCGAATCAATCCTGCTGCACTGCTGTCGTCATTTTGTAGTTTTAAAAAACCATTTCGTAATAATTCGGTCGCTTCTTTCTCACCGGCTTCAGTGATATTGGATTCCTGTTTATGCAGATATGATTCAATGGAGTCTGCAGAATCAGCGTGACCCATTTGCAAACTGTCAAGTGCAATCTGCATCCGGTGCGCATATTCGAGCGACTCATAATTTGCCCTTAGTATATTGTTGGTTTGTTGCCGGAGTTTGACCAGGTAAAAGATACCTACCCCTCCGGAGGACATTACCAGAAAGAATAAGAAAATAGTTCCTAACCGGATTTTATTTTTTACTGTTCCTATCATCAGGATAATATGATTAAATCAACATCATTTTTTGTCAGTGTTTTTAAGAGCTGATTAAAAACACCCGTTTTTAATATTATCTGCCACAGGTTGAGATGTGGTTTTCCCATACATACGGTGGTAATTTGCCGCTCTTCAATTGTTTTAAGAATGGCCGCCGAAATGTCGTCCTGTTTGTACTGAATGATTTCTGCACCCAGTTCAGTGGCATTTTTAAAGTTATTGATTAAATGCCGTTGTTTATCCAGGGGGATTTTATCTGGCGTTTCACTGGATGTTTGTACATAGAGCACAAACCACTGACTGTTGTAATAGGAGGCCAGCCTGGCTGTTTTTCGGATGATCCTTTGTGCTATTTCATGGTTGCTGGAAACACAGGCCAGGAAACGTTCGTGCCGGAATGGATTTTTTTTGTATTCAATAGAGTAATCAACTTTTCTTTCCACCTGTCCGGCTACCTCTTTTAGTGCCAGTTCTCTTAACTGAAGAATTTTATCCGGTTGAAAAAAATTGGTTAAAGCCTGTTGAACTTTACTATGCTCATATATTTTGCCTTCGCGCAGGCGACGTATCAATTCATCGGCCGGTAAATCAATATTCACCACTTCATCCGCCACCTGCAGTATTTTATCCGGAACCCGTTCCTGTACTTCAATGCCTGTAATTCCTTTTACATCTTCATTTATGCTTTCAATGTGCTGAATGTTGATTGCTGAAATTACATGGATGCCAGCATTCAATACATCCAGCACATCCTGCCAACGTTTTTCATTTTTACTTCCTGGAATATTAGAATGGGCCAGTTCATCAATCAATACCACTTCCGGATGAACTAAGAGGATGGCCTGCACATCCAGCTCTTCCAACCGCTTTCCTTTATAGAAAACCTCCCGCCTTGGTATCAGAGGTATGCCTTCAACCAGGGCCTTCGTTTCTTTTCGATTATGGGTTTCGATATAAGCAATCCGAACATCCACGCCATCCTTTAGTAATTGATGTGCTTCCTGCAACATGCGATAGGTTTTTCCCACCCCCGCACTCATGCCTATATAAACCTTGAGTTTCCCTTTTTCATTTCGGGAACCACCTATTTTTTGTAACCATTCTTCCGGGCTATGTTGCTTTTCAGTCATAAATCACTAACAACTATTTTTTTAAAAACCGATAGAAGTTGAAAACGTAATGGCAGTATTGTTCCTGCTATTCGTCGCCTCTTTTTCAAAAATTTCATCTTTGCTGGTTAGATGACGGAGTTCCAATCTCAGCAGCACATTGGTTAAAGGAGAATAATCAACATTCACCGAAGCTCCGGTTGTTTTAAAACCATTGGGTGTTCCGGTTCCAATTATTACTCCATTTGCGTCACTGAAATATTCTCCCCTGAAAGCAACCGCCCAATGGGAATTTGGAGCAATACGTAAAATAGCTGCAGGTGTATACCAGGTATTCAACTCTTTATCTTTCGGAGTTTGCTGCTCTATGCCAATATCCACACTGGTAATCAAGCCAATTTTTTCTGACAATTGAAAAATCCCATACAGATTGTTATGATATCTCCAGAGCCTGGCAGTATCCGGTTTGTCTGTTCCTATGAATGTACTGTAGTTTAGCGTCACTTTATCTGATGGTTTGTACGTTACCTGAGTTCCCCAGCTCAACAGTGAATTGCCTTCTACTCTTGTAATTCGCTGCCAGCCATTCAATGCCAGTGCTGCCAACTGCAGTTTACCATCGGCGCTTGCATAGGAAAGTTTGGCGCCGCTTTCAAAATAGGGGGTATTTTCAGCTACTATACTTCTGGTAAGGGTCCAGTTGTCTTTTCCTATGGCAGATTCGAAACCTATGTGCGAAGGCAGGATGCCGATATCTAACCACACATTATGCCTGGCACTCAGCTTATATCCGGCATTTGCCTCAAGGAGGTTTTTCAGTACACCTGGCTCTGCCATATAATTGGCATTCATATAAGTTCCTATTCCTATGGCCAGATTTGCCCTGGTTCGGTCCTTAGCGTAGGCAGCTTTCACAAATCCCAGGTTCAGATTAAATTCGTTGTGTCGATTGAAGTTGTAGAAAAAACCTGGTTTGCTGTTATTGGCAGGTTGGTTAAAATCATAGGAGTAGTATGCTTCTACATATCCGCTAATGGTCAGCGGGTTGCTGGTTTTTATCTGTTGGGTGCTGTCCTGCGCATAGATATCCAGGCTAGCAATGACGGCTGCCATCAAAATTGTCCTTTTCATCATTTGTTTTTTAGTGATCTTTCAAAGTTTGGTATCAGATTTATTGCAAAGCATCCAGCGCAATATTCAATCTGAGCACATGAACGAGATCTGGCCCAATTGAATTCGTTTCAATATGATTGTTGACCAGGTCTTCTACTTTGTTTTTATCCAGCTTTCTTATCCGGGCTACCCGATCCACCTGTATCAAAGCGGAAGCAGGAGATATATGTGGATCAAGTCCACTGCCGGATGCTGTTACCAGTTCAGCAGGTAGTTGCTCTTTTGTGAGGGCAGGATTATGAACGAGGAAACTGTCAATTCTTTCCTGAACCAGGGCCAGGTAATCCGGATTGGAAGGACCTTTATTGCTTCCACCTGAACCGCCTGCATTATAGTTCACTGCTGAAGGACGCCCCCAGAAATACCGGTCCTCCGTAAATTGCTGGCCCAGTTTTTCATACCCGACAACTTTCCCGTTTACCTGAATGGTTTCGCCATCACCTCCTCCAGGCGCCATTTTACCAATGACAGTCACTATTCCGAAATAGATCCCGCAACAAAGTACCAGCATTACCGCTGTCATTTTTACTGAGGGTAATAGATATTTTTTCATTTCTGTTTTTTTTCTTTTTGTTAGATAAATAGACCAATGATCACATCAATCAGCTTAATGCCCAGGAATGGCACAAGGATACCGCCAACACCGTATATCAGCAGGTTTCTGCGAAGGAGCGCAGAAGCGCCAATTGGTTTATAAGCCACTCCCCGCAAAGCCAGCGGAATCAGTATGGGTATAATTATCGCATTGAAAATAATGGCAGATAAAATAGCTGTCTCCGGACTTTTCAGGTTCATGATGTTCAACCCCTGTAAGGATGGTATAGAAGCCACAAACAATGCCGGTACAATAGCAAAATATTTTGCCACATCGTTAGCAATGGAAAAGGTGGTCAATGTACCTCTTGTAATTAGGAGTTGTTTTCCAATTTCCACTACTTCAATCAGTTTGGTTGGATCGTTGTCGAGGTCAACCATGTTGCCGGCTTCTTTTGCTGCCTGGGTTCCACTGTTCATGGCTACACCAACATCCGCCTGGGCCAGTGCAGGGGCATCATTGGTTCCATCACCCATCATGGCTACCAGCTTTCCTTTTGCCTGTTCTGCTTTGATGTAGTTCATTTTATCCTCGGGTTTCGCTTCTGCAATAAAATCATCCACTCCTGCTTTTTCAGCAATGAAGCGCGCTGTGAGTGGGTTATCACCCGTTACCATTACTGTTTTTACTCCCATCTTGCGAAGCCGTTCAAAACGATCCTGCATTCCAGGTTTAATTATATCCTGCAGTTCAATTACTCCCCGAACAAAATTATCTTCCGCCACCACCAATGGAGTGCCTCCATTTTTAGCAATACTGTTTACCCGTTCGGTTACAGCATCCGGAAACTGCCCTCCATTTTTTAGGATGTAATTACGGATACTGTCCTGCGCGCCTTTTCGTATCCGTCTTCCATCCGGGAGATTTACGCCACTGCTTCTGGTTTCTGCCGTGAAGCCAATAAATTCCATTCCGGCGCTACGATGCTGATTAATTCCCTTCTGTCCTGCCAGTTCTATAATTGATTTTCCTTCCGGGGTTTCATCCGCAAGAGAACTTAATGCAGCCAGTTCAATAAACTTTTTCTCCTCCTTGCTGTCAACTGCATAAAAATTCGTGGCTTTCCGGTTACCGATGGTAATCGTACCTGTTTTGTCTAATAACAAGGTATCCACATCGCCAGCGGTTTCAACTGCCTTGCCGCTTTTCGCTATTACATTAGCCCGTAATGCCCTGTCCATACCTGCAATTCCAATAGCAGATAACAATCCGCCAATAGTAGTAGGAATCAGGCAAACAAAGAGAGAGATAAAAGCTGCGATGGTTATCGGCGTATTGGCATAATCAGCAAATGGTTTAAGGGTAACGCATACAATTATGAATACAATTGTGAAAGATGCAAGCAGAATGGTTAACGCAATTTCATTCGGTGTTTTCTGCCGGTTGGCGCCTTCTACAAGTGCAATCATTTTGTCCAGAAAGGTTTCGCCTGGTGCTGTGGTTACCCGAACAATAATCCGGTCAGATAATACTTTTGTTCCTCCCGTTACGGAAGATTTATCACCTCCTGCTTCCCGGATTACAGGAGCACTTTCACCCGTTATGGCACTTTCATCAATGGTAGCAATTCCTTCGATAATTTCTCCATCCATTGGAATCGTATCTCCGGCTTCACAAACAAACCGGTCATTCAGTCGGAGTTGTGCAGAGGATACAACCCGGATTTCTTCCTCAAGACTTCCTCCGCCTACGGGTGATACCAGTTTTGCAGGTGTATCCTGCCTCGTTTTTCGTAAGGTATCGGCCTGGGCCTTTCCTCTCGCTTCTGCAATGGCTTCTGCAAAATTGGCAAATAGAAGGGTAATGAAAAGGATGATAAAAACAGCCAGATTATACCTCAATGAACCCTGTGCTACATCACCGGTGAATGCGGTATACAGTACTACAAAGAACATGATAAGTGTACCGATTTCAACAGTAAACATTACCGGATTTTTAATCATCAATTTAGGATGGAGTTTGCTGAACGACTGTTTCAAAGCCGTATTCACCAGCGCTGGTTCAAACAATCCAATGGATTTCTTATTGTGAACAGACATATTATTTCGTTTAATCTACTGTTAGCGAATGGAAAAATATTCAGCCAGGGGACCCAGGGTCAATGCGGGAAAAAAGGCAAGGGCAGCAATGATTACAATTACTGCAAATGTCATTACTCCAAAAGTATAACTGTCACTACGGAGGGTACCTGCAGTTTCAGGGATGTACTTCTTCTGTGCCAGTAATCCTGCAATAGCCAGGGGACCGATGATGGGCAGGTAGCGTCCAAGTATCAATACAAATCCGGTGGATACATTCCAGAAGATGTTATTGTCTGCCAATCCTTCAAATCCACTCCCGTTATTGGCAGCTGATGAACTGTATTCATATAACATTTCTGAAAACCCATGAGCACCCGGATTGTTCAGCCAGGCTCCTGGTTGCACTACCCAATTGGCTTCCGGATGATACACTAAAATATAGGAAGAAAGGGCTGTTCCCACCAGGATAATAAATGGATGTAATAAGGCAATCAGGGCCGCAATTTTCATTTCCCTGGCTTCTATTTTACGTCCAAGCAATTCAGGTGTTCGTCCCACCATCAATCCGGATATAAAAACCGCAATGATCAGGAAGATGAAAAAATTCAGAAAACCTACACCCACTCCACCATAAAAGGCATTGATCATCATATCCAGGATTTGCATGGCACCACTTAGTGGTGTATGGCTGTCGTGCATGCTGTTCACAGATCCGTTTGAGGTAGCCGTTGTGGCAATACCCCAAAGTGCAGAAGCTGCCGGACCAAAACGAACTTCCTTCCCTTCCATACTTCCGGTTGGTTGCTGGAGTCCCAGTTTTTCCAGTTCCGGATTACCATTCAGTTCTGACCAGATCGATGTGGAAAGTATAAGCAGGAATCCAAGCGTCATCACAGAAAATATGACCCGCGATAATTTGGGCCGCTTCAGATAGTAACCAAAGGCAAAGACCAATGCAATTGGAATGAGCAGAATAGAAACGGTTTCAACAGCATTGGTAAAGTAATTGGGGTTTTCAAGCGGGTGGGATGAGTTCACACCAAAATAGCCGCCTCCATTGGTTCCCAACTGCTTGATGGCAATCATGCCGGCAGCGGGACCGCGACTAACAGATACACTGTCTCCCTGCAGAGTTACTATACTGTCTTTCCCTTTCCAGGAACTGGGTGTTCCGTTGAACATTAGCAGAATCGCAACCACCAGCGAAAGGGGCAATAAAATCCGGGTAATGCTTTGTGTAAAGAATACCCAGAAATTACCCAGTTGATCGGTTACTTTATCCCGTAATGCACGGAATAACACGAATAATGCAGCAATACCTGTGGCAGCCGTAACAAACTGCAGAAATGCAATTACAACTATCTGAGTCAGATACGTTAATCCGCTTTCTCCGCTATAATGTTGCAGGTTACAATTAACTAAAAAGGAAATGGCGGTGTTAAAGGCCAGATCCGGTGTTTGGGAGGGATTGCCATCTGGGTTAAGAAACAAACTTCCTTGTGAAATCAACAATATAAACGCATACACAAACCATACAAGATTGATGGTAAGCAAGGCTTTTAAATGTTGTTTCCAGGTCATTTCTTCCTCCGGATTGATTCCGCAGATCCGGTAGATCAGGCGCTCCAGGGGAGCCATCAGATTCCAAATGGATTTTTTACCACGAAGCCAGCGGGCAATGCTCCTGCCAAGAAGTATTGCTAAAAGGATGGTCAGGCCATAAATCAGCACAACGCCAAGAAGTTCTTTGTTCATAGTCAGTTGTTGTTAGAATTTTTCCGGTTTGATCAATACATACAGCAGGTAAATAAATACCAGTACAGATAGTACAAATAAGATGCTCATCATGGTGTTTAGATTTTTTCGAAGAAATCAATGGATTTGAAAAAAAGCCAGAAGCAGAGTAGTCCGGCTACCAGAAGTAAAAAAGATAATAGCATACGATTCAGAATTGTTGATAGAACTCCATCAGCCAATTCGGATGCCATATCCCTGTTCCGAATTAGTCAACAGAAAATCAATCAATTATAATAGGTAAAAACGTATTGTTTACTTCTGCGAACGTTCAAAATGAAAATCCTTTTTTCATTTTGAAAAATTTTAGTGGAGTTGGTATTCTTCCATTTTCCGATAAAGGGTAGTAAGACCGATACCCAGTAATTTGGCAGTTTCGGTTTTATTGTGGTTACAATGCTCCAGGACTTTCTGAATATGTGCTTTTTCCATGCTTGCCAGATCAAGGCCCACTGCATCGGGTTGTGAGGGTAAGGAAGAAGGTTCCAGTTCGGTACCATCTGTCAGGATAACACTTCTTTCGATACAATTTTTCAACTCCCGGATATTACCTTTCCAGTTCATTTTACATAACCTGGTAAGATAGGCGTCTGAAATAGACGTTACTTTTTTGTTCATTCTGGCTGCAAAGACCTGTATGAAATGATTGGCAAGCAGCGGGATGTCTTCTGTGCGGTCTCTCAGTGGTGGTAATTCAATCTGAAATACAGACAGGCGGTAATAGAGGTCCTCCCTGAATCGGCCGGCTTCGATTTCTTTTTGAAGATCCCGGTTGGTAGCAGCGATCAGGCGGATATTCACTTTCCTAACCTGGTTGTCGCCCAACCGGTAAAATTCTCCCGATTCCAGTACTCGTAACAGTTTGGCTTGTAAATCAATCGCCATTTCACCAATTTCATCCAGGAAAAGCGTTCCTTTATCAGCCTCTTCCAGCAATCCTTTACCATCTTTTAAGGCACCTGTAAAAGCACCGGCTTTGTGGCCAAATAATTCATTCTCTAATAATTCGCGTGAAAATGCTGAACAGTTAATTGCCACAAAGGAATTGACCTTTCGATAACTTTCTGCATGGATTGCCTGTGCAAATACTTCCTTACCTGTACCGGTTTCTCCGGTAAGTAAAACCGTGGTTTCAGTTGCAGCCACCCGACGGGCTGCTGCAATGGCAAATTTGATACGCTGGGATGAACCAAGGATGGATTCGAAAGAATATTGTCTGTTTACTTTTGCAAGTAATTCATTGACTTTGGCCTGCAGGTTATATTTTTCATATACCCTTTGTAAAAGGGGAATAATTTTATTATTATCCTCGCCTTTTGTTATATAATCAAAGGCTCCGTTTTTCATGGCCTGTATACCATCTTCGATATTTCCATAGGCCGTTAGTACAATTATTTCTGTAAGAGGATATTGCTTTTTTAACCATGCTGTAAATTCTACCCCATTTCCATCAGGCAGTTTAACATCACATAAAATAACACCAAAGCTTTCTTTTACCAGCCACTCTTTGGCGGTTTTCAGATTCACTGCTTCTTTCACCTGATACCCTTCCAACGAGAGTATCCTTGCCAGTAATCCCCTTAACTTTACTTCGTCATCTATGATTAATATGGGTTGCATCAATCCTGAATTCGTTTAATCTGTACATCTACCGGAGCAACAATAAGCGGGAATTTTTCTATTACTACCTTACCGGGGTCGAGTCCAAATCCTTTCTCTTCAGACAGGCTTATTTCCTTCAGTAAAAAATGGAATTTCATCACGATTTTTTCCCACATGCTTAATTCATTATCCTGGCTCAGGTATTTTTCCATCACAACAAACTGAAAATCGCCGACGATATTATTTCGGCCCAAACTTTCATATCTGCTGGTAACATTCACTTCGTGATTGGCTACTAAATCCTCTACCACTTTTCTAAATAGCAAATCAATTCTGGGTTGAACGCGGAAGCCTAACCGAAAATCTATCCGGATAATATCATTCGGTATGATATGATTAACTGAATACTCTGCGGTATAAGGATCATCCATTGTATCAACATGTACAAACCAGTAAATATCTGCCCGTTTGGGTTTTTTGAAAAGTATCGAATACAGGATTTTGTGTTCAATTTCTTTAGGATTATCTGCACTTGTAAGATAAACCAGATGTGTCGCATAACGGGGAACCGATTTGTCATTGCTGAGTTCCTGCAATTGTGGTACATACTGTTCCAGACGCACAAATTCTACATAGCGATTTTTGATTTTACGTGCCCGGTACCAGTCATACATAACAAAAAACAATCCCCCGCCTACGATAAGAGTAACATATCCACCGTGCGAGAATTTTTCCATATTTGCCCATAAAAAGGACAATTCGATGCTTAAATAAACTACGAGATACAAATAAATAAAAACGGGCTTTACCCGTTTTATCACCAGATAATTGGCAAACAGGATGGAAGTTGCAATCATACATAAGGTAATTGCCAACCCATAGGCCGCTTCCATATTGGCTGCTTTTTTAAAGTATAACACAATGCCTACGCATCCCGCAAATAACAGAAGATTAATGGCAGGAATAAATAATTGTCCCCTTGCTTCTGTTGGATATACGATTCTGAATTTCGGCCATAAATTCAATCGCATGGATTCGCTGATCAGGGTAAATGATCCGGATATCAATGCCTGACTGGCAATAATGGCTGCGGCCGTTGCAATGGCGATTCCGAAATAGAGAAACCATCCCGGCATAACGCCATAAAATGGATTAAAACCTTTTTCCAGCATAGCGGCTGTTATAATGTTGCCTTTTTGTGTACTTAATAACCAGGCTCCCTGTCCCAGGTAATTCAGGATCAGGCAGGATTTTACCAGTATCCAGGAATAACGGATATTCCATTTGCCGCAGTGCCCGAGATCAGAATACAGGGCCTCAGCTCCGGTTGTACATAAGAAAACTCCGCCAAGTATATAAAAGCCTTTTGGATAGGTTGCCAGCAGGTTGATTCCATAATACGGATTAAACGCTTTGATCACCGTCCATTCATCCATAAAATGGATAATTCCCAGGGTCGCCAGCATAAAGAACCAGACCGACATAACCGGCCCAAAAAACTTACCAATAAACTCTGTACCGAATTGCTGAATAAAAAAAAGCACCGTCAATATCCCGATTACAATATAGATGATGGTGCTTTGTTCGATGGAAGAAAAGGCAGGAACCTGTTTTAATCCCTCTATAGCCGAAGTTACTGAGATCGGTGGGGTAATCATTCCGTCAGCCAATAGAGCTGCTCCGCCGATCATGGCCGGTATTACCAGCCATTTTCTCCTTCTGCGTACCAGTGCAAACAGGGAAAATACGCCTCCTTCTCCTCTGTTATCGGCCTGCAGGGTGAGGATTACATATTTGATAGTGGTTTGAAGGGTAAGTGTCCAGATGATCAGCGAGAGTGCTCCAATTACCAGATCCTCTGTAATTTCTTTTCCATTGGTGATGGCATTTAAAACGTATAGGGGAGAGGTACCGATATCGCCGTAAATAATTCCCAATGCTATAAGAACGCCTGCAAAACTGAGCTTTTGGTGTGATCCCATATGGTTGAAATAGGGTGTAAATGTAAAATCGTAAAGGGGGATATAGCTGATTCAGAGCGGGCTTCCTGAAAATCTTTATAAAATCTTTATGCCCTGCCTGTAATTTTGCGAATGGTTTCGATTTTTCACCTTTACCGGATTGATCGCAAGTACCAGTACATCTACAGTATTGGTGCAGTGTTGTTGGTAGCCGGAACCTGTTTTGTTTTTTCAAGCCTGATCGATTATCATATTGTTGCCTTTTTATTGCTGGTTACAGTTTCACTTGCAGCTGTTAGTTTTGATATAAAACCTGTTTTACTGGCAGCCTTATTATCTGCCCTTTTATGGGATCTGTTTTTTATTCCCCCAAAATTCAGCTACGCTGTCACTAATCCGGAAGATCTTGTTTTGTTGTTAATGTATTTTATTATTGTGTTGATTAATGCCGTACTTACCTACCGGATCCGTCAGGTTGAAAAACTTGCCCGGCAACGATCGGAAAAAGCCAGAGAGGTTCAACTCTATAATACGATTCTGAATTCTCTTTCTCATGAATTAAGAACTCCGCTTGCGACTATAATTGGTGCCTCTGATAACCTGCTGGAGAATAAAGAAAATCTCAGTGAAAGAAATAAATCGATTCTTCTGGGTCAGATCAGCGAAGCAGCAGTAAGATTAAATTACCAGGTTGAAAATCTTCTCAATATGTCAAGGCTCGAAGCCGGACAATTGCAGCCAAAAGCAGTTTGGGTTGATTTGCCCGAACTCCTCTATGGATTGGTAAAGAAGGCCAGAGAGGCTAATACAAAACATTCTTTGCAATTGCTTTTACAGGATGATCTTCCAATGGTAAAACTTGATAAGAGTATGCTGGAACAGATTCTTTTTAATCTGTTGACGAATGCACAGGTACATACACCGGATGGTACAATGATTGACCTGACCTGCCACTATAAAAACGGAGAGCTTGAACTGACCATCGAAGACAATGGAACCGGTTTCCCGATGGATGAGCGGGAGTTGGTATTTGATCGGTTTTATCGATTGAAAAATACAGCAGGTTCCGGTACTGGCCTGGGTTTGTCCATTGTTAAAGGATTTACGGAAGCCTTGGGTGGCGAAGTTTTATTAAATAATAGCAGCAGGGGAGGTGCCCTGTTTATAATCAGGATACCGGCAGCAGCTGCAGTTAATCTTCCAGGTCATGAATAAAACACAACTTCTTGTTATTGAGGATGAGCCAGCGCTTCGAACCATGCTCGAAATTACCCTGCAATCCAATAATTATTCCGTTCATCTTGCTAAAAAAGGTAGGGATGGATTGATAATGGCTGAAAATCATCCGCCTGATCTGATCCTTCTTGATCTTGGACTACCGGATATCGGAGGCCAGCAGGTATTAAAGGAATTGCGAACCTGGTTCACTAACCCGATTATTATCATCAGTGTTCAAAAAGAAGAAGAGGAAATTATAAGAGCACTGGACAACGGTGCCAATGATTATTTATCAAAGCCATTTCGTACGGGTGAACTTCTTGCCAGAATTAGGGCAGCACTTCGTTCGGTGATATCCGAAGATTATCAGCCTGTTTTACAGTTTTCCGGATTGTCCATTAATCTCGAAGAAAGGACCGTCAAAAGAGAAGATGAACTGGTGAAGTTGACCACCACCGAATACAACCTGCTTTTATTATTGGCAAAAAATGAAGGAAAAGTATTGACACATGCTTTTTTACTTAGGACCATCTGGGGACCCGGATTTATCAACCAGGCGCAGTACCTGCGGGTTTTTATTGCCCAGTTGCGGAAAAAAATTGAACCTGACCCCAATGATCCGGGTTATATTATTACAGAATCTGGGGTTGGCTACCGTTTTTTAGGTATGTTTGGATGATAATTTAGAGACCCATGCAGGAGAGTTTTTTGAGAGAGTTACTGGAGGAATTTCATCGCCCCTTATCTAACCCTATTTTAATTTTTTCCCTACTACTCCTGATAATCCTGCTTTCACCTATTCTTTTACGTAAACTGAATATCCCTGGTATAATCGGCCTTATTATTTCAGGAGTTGTGATCGGTCCGCATGGATTAAATATCCTGGCAAAAAATTCCGCCATTGACCTGTTTTCTACCATCGGTTTGTTGTATATCATGTTTATAGCCGGACTGGAGCTCGATTTGAATGAATTCAAAAAACACAAAAACCGGAGTTTTGTATTTGGGGCACTTACTTTTTTTATCCCGCTTTCCATTGGTTACCCGGTTTGTCATTATCTTCTCGACTACGATGCAAATGCCAGTTTTCTGACAGCCAGTATGTTTGCCACACATACCCTGGTTGCTTATCCAATCGTTACCCGTTTCGGGATTTCCAAACATGCGGTGGTTGCCATTGCAGTTGGTGGTACTATCCTTACAGATACCGCGGTGCTGATTATTCTTGCTGTAATTATGGGTGCTTCCAAAGGAAGTCTGAATCAGGAATTCTGGATTAAGCTGGGAACTTCACTGGCAATTTTTTCCGCTATCATGTTCTTCCTGATACCCCGGATTGCCCGCTGGTTTTTCAGAAAGCTGGAAAGTGAAAAAACCTCCCATTATATTTTTGTTTTATCGGTGGTGTTTTTTGCTGCCTTTCTTGCGGAAGTAGCCGGAGTAGAATCTATTATCGGTGCCTTCGTAGCCGGACTGGCACTGAATAAATTGATTCCACATTCATCTGCCCTTATGAATCGAATTGAGTTTATTGGAAATTCAATATTTATTCCCTTCTTTTTGATCAGTGTGGGTATGCTGGTTGATGTGAGAGTTATATTTAATGGTTACACTGCTCTAATGGTTGCCGGAGTTCTTACTGCCACTGCTTTGATTGGAAAATGGCTGGCGGCATTTACCACACAAAAATTATTTAAGTATAAAACGTCAGAAAGGCAATTGATATTTGGGTTGAGTTCAGCACATGCTGCTGCAACATTGGCCATCATACTGGTGGGCTACCGCGAAGGCATACTGGATGAAAATATTCTGAACGGAACCATTATCCTGATTCTGATTACCTGCCTGGTTGCTTCTTTTGCTACCGAACATGCCGCAAAAAAGCTGGTGCTGGATTCAGATGCCGGTATGCAAATGGACAAATCAGCAGTACTCGATAAAGAACATATTTTGCTGCCAATTGAAGATTATGAAAAAGTGGAACCAATGCTTGAATTGGCGATCCTTTTCAAGGATAAAAAATCACCTCATCCGATTACCGTTTTATCAGTAGTACCCAATAATGAAGAGGCCGAGAATAACCTGCTGATTGCCCGAAAAAAACTGGAGAAATCCTACCAGATTGCAGCAGCTACTGATACCAACTTGAATGTGATTGCATCCATCGACCACAATATAAATAGTGGTATCGTCAGAACATCAAAAGAAATTATGGCCAGCCTTGTTATCTTAAACTGGCCGGAGAAGAATACGATGATGGAAAAATTCTTTGGTGAAACTACAGAGAATATGCTCGCTTCACTGGATCGGAATATTATGGTGGTTAATACCAATAAGGTATTGATTACGCATAAAAGAATTTTAATTTTTTGTCCGCCTTTAGTTGAAATGGAAAAGGGTTTTTCGACCTGTCTGGATATCATTCTGCGCTTGTCGAAAGAATTATCCATGCCGGTTTTCTGCTACTGCAATCCGAAATCCCAACGAGATATAAGCGCCTATCTTTCCTCCTCCAAATCCGGTACGATCAGTTTCTTTCAGTTTGAGGATTGGGCAGATTTTCTTGTACTTTCGAAATATATTCAGCAGGATGATATGATGATCTTTTTCTCAGGAAGAAAAGGCTCCATTTCCCATGATCCCATTTTTGATAATGTGCTGATTAAACTTGATAAGTATTTTTCTTCCACATCTAAACTAATGGTATATCCAAGCCAGTTCGATACAGATAATAAGTTTGAAGAATATGAGGATATCAATGCAGAAACGCTGAATAAAGGAATTGAAAAAATTCAGAAAATTGGACGTGAAATTGGGAATATTTTCAAAGATAAATAATACATCCTCTTTTATCTAATGTGTCTATACAATATGGATAAGTTTTCAATTGATTCCAGCGTAAGTCAAGTTTCTCTAACTTTTTCAAGCTTAAAATTGATTCCGGAACACTATTGAATTGATTATTCCTTAGATCAAGTTTTTTTAATTCAGGATAGTTTTGAATAGTTATTGGAAGCTGACTGATTTTATTATTTCTCAAATTCAATTCCCACAGTGTTGGTGGTAAAATTGGGAAATGTTCAAATTCATTACCAGAGAGGTCGAGGTAACGAAGTGAAGTCAATGTCCTAAATTCCTTGGGTAAAGTGGATAATTTATTATTGGCAAGTTTGAATTCAATCAAATTTTTCAAATCTCCAATTGAGGAAGGCAGGTCCGATAATAAATTATTACTGCAATTAAGATAACGGAGCAATTCCAGTTTTCCAATTTCCCCTGGCAAATCTTCAATCTCATTGTTATGCAGGTATAAATAGGAGTCCAGTTTTTTTAGTTCCCCGATAGAGGATGGAATTTTTTTTAATTTATTATGCCCAAGATCCAGCATCTGAAGGTTTGTCAGTTGGGATATCTGATCAGCAATGATCTCTATAAAATTTCCGGATACATTCAGTGTTTCAAGGTGAAACTGATTCCAAACAGCTTCGGGAATTTCCGTCAGTTGTTTATTGTACCAATTGAGGTGTTTTTCCTGCGTCTTTTGATCCATATTTGCCATATTTGCTAGTTCTAATCATAAGATACACCGTAATTTGTTGAGAATTCAACTAATATGAAAGCAGGCTTATTTGTTGCACTTCTTCTCCAGATAGCACTCATCGCTGTTTCGCAACCTTACCGACTAATTGCGCACCGGGGTGGTGTAGTAGATAGTCTTACACCTGAAAACAGCATGCCTGCTTTGCAAAAAGCAATGGACCAAAAATACTGGATGGTTGAAATAGATTTGAGGATCACCACCGATAGTGTTTTGATAACCCAGCACGATCGTACTTTCAAACGTTATTTTGGATTGGACAGCGCCGTTACTTCACTTACCTGGTCCAGAATTCAACAACTACGTTCTTCAGCTGGTACCCGGGTACTCAGCTTTGAGGAAGTACTTAAAACATGTAAGGGACGGATGCGGGTGATGATTGATAATAAAATTCAGGGTATGGATGAAGCACTGTTCACCAAAGTGCTTAAATTATTGGATAAATATGGTCTAAAAGAGGATGCATTGATGATTGGGACGGATGAATCAACCGAATTTTTCAGAGGGAAACTAAAACTTAGTTGTACCAGAAAACAATTGGAGGAGAACAAACTGCGTCAGGATTATAGTCCGGAACATTATTATCTTTTTTCCGGAGATATCAATAAATCGGATGTTGACTGGGCAACGAAAGAAGGAATTTTGGTGGTTGGTGTTTTGAATCATCGAACACCTTCCGTTCCGGAAGTAAAAGAAAAAGCTAAAGTATTGGCAATTAAGCTAAAACAAGCAGGTGTCAGAATTTTTCAAATCGACAGTGCCTTTTCTGACTTGTTAAATTAATGGTATCAATAGGTAAGATTGAATTGGTTGGCGTATCTTTGCACCAGCTTACTGAAAATCTACGATTGCCTGCGTCAGCAGGCATTTTATTGCCCGCTGGTGCCATATAGTCACGAAAACAAAACAGGATGAAAAACCAGTCATTACCTATGCCCAGTTGGAGAAAAATGTATGTTGCATATCCTGCAACAGGTTCAACTCAGGCAACTAACAATGAAATCACTAAAACAGCGGCGCAGATCGAAGAGCCGGCTGAATTTCATGAATTTCAGCGTAAAGCGTTTATGGGCAATTATTTCGCCGGGCCTCATTGCCTTTTTGATCCACGCCTTTTTAAGTAAAAAGAATCCATCTAGGCAGGTTAAAAAACTTGGTTTAAATTGAGGCCTAACTCGATTTGCCATGATGGATTTTTTTCTTGCAGTATGGGAACAGTTTCGTTCTTTTTTTGGTTTTGATGCGCTGATTAAAATTCTTAAAGAAGGAGACTACAGTAGTTTTCAGACTTTCGAAGGAATCGCGGCTATTTTTGCTCCGGCGATTCCGGTGATTTTGATTTTGGAATTGATACGCGGACTCATGTATAAAAGGTTCAGTATCATTTCCTACAAAATTCCCTTCTTCTCCTACGTTTTAAATGCAGTCCTGGGTCGGTTTATTGCCATTGCGATGGTTTTGCTGGTAATTGGCTGGCTTGAAGACAAAGCGTTGTTTACCATCCCTTTTACCTGGTACTGGTTTATATACGGATATATTGTTTGGGAACTTGCTCATTTCGTTTATCATTTTCTTGCACATAAAGTCCGGTTACTCTGGTGTTTTCACTCCACCCACCATGCACCCGAAACCATGCACCTTGGTGTTACATACGCACATTTTTTTCTGGAAGCACCGTATGCTGATCTGATTCGTACTTCAATTTGCATTTTGCTGGGTGTGCCACCTCCCATGTTATTTGTTATCATGTTTATTGATGGTACCTGGGGCTCTTTCATACATGTTGGTGAAACTGTTATGAAAAAAGGTGATCTTGGCTGGTTCGGTAAATGGATATTGACACCCTCACATCATCGTGTTCATCACGCAAAAAATATTGAGTACATGGATACCAATTTCTGTAACCTGCTCAATATCTGGGATAAGGTATTCAAAACCTATCAGCCTGAAAAGCGCGGGCTTCCCATTCAATACGGAATTACCAGAGAGATGAAGCCCAATAATTTTATGGATGCCTATTTTGGTGAAATCACGGCTTTGGCAAGAGATGTGTATAAAGCTCCCGGTATAAAAAACAAAATTCTATATCTGTTTATGCCACCCGGCTGGAGTCATACCGGTGAACATAAAACTGCTGCCGTCATGAAAAAACTTCACCAAAAAGAAGAATAAACTGTAACAAAGATTCCTCATGCGTTATCAATTCTTCAGATTACTTATTATTCTTTCCATCTTTATTGGATTTGATTTAAAGGCTATTAGCAATGAACAGCTTCCGATTGATAAGAATGCAACAAAAGAAACGATAGCACTTTACAGATATCTTCATCGCATATCAGGCCACGCCATTCTTTTTGGGCATCAGCATGCTACTGAATATGGTCATGGGTGGTGGGGAGATTCAAATCGCTCTGATGTAAAATCTGTTGCAGGTAGCCATCCTGCAATAATTGGTATCGATTTCAGTGGTTTATCCGGTCAGCCTGATTCATTGATTAAAACAGAGGAAAACAGGCTGCGAAAAATTATTCAGGAAACATATGCAAGAGATGGTATAATTACCATATCCTGGCATTTCTATAACCCATTATCAGATGGTGGATTTTACTGGAAAGATGGTGTATCGGTAGCATCTATACCAAGATTGATTCCGGGTGCTTCTGATCATGAAATATACAAGTCAATTGTAACCCGGATTTCCAAATTTATTCATTCCGTTAAAGGCAAAAAAGGAGAGCCCATCCCTATGATTTTCAGGCCCTTTCATGAATTGGATGGAAGCTGGTTCTGGTGGGGTAAAAGTCATTGTAGTCCGGATGAAATAAAAACCCTCTGGAAATTCACGGTGAACTATATGCGCGATTCAATGAAGGTGCATCAGCTGCTGTATGCATTTTCTCCCGATTGTACATTCAGCTCAGAAGCTGAGTTTTTGGAACGCTATCCCGGTGATGATTATGCAGACCTTGTTGGTATGGATAATTATGCCGATTTTGGTCGGGATGGCAAATACAATTTACCTGCCGCTGTAAAAAAACTACAAATTGTCCAGAACTATGCAAACAAAGCAGGTAAATTAACAGCTTTAACTGAAACAGGTTTGGAATCAATTCCGAAAGCCGACTGGTGGACAGAAGTGCTTCTGAAAACGATTACGGCACCCGGATTACAACTAGCTTATGTGCTGGTATGGCGGAATGATGTTAAAAGTGCAACACATTATTATGCCCCATTTCCCGGGCATGCGAGTGTATCGGATTTTTTGAAATTTTATAACTCGCCGCTGACACTGTTTGAAAAAGACCTTAAGAATATATATAAGCCTTAGAGATTTCCTTTTTTTAATTCCTGCACGGCATAATTACATGCCCTGGCGGTTAATGCCATATAAGTAACTGAAGGGTTAACACAGGAGCCCGATGTCATACAGGATCCATCCGTTATAAAAACATTTCTGACTGCATGTATCTGATTAAAGGAATTAAGTACAGAGGTTTTTGGATCATGCCCCATTCTTGCAGTTCCCATCTCATGATTGGCATTTCCCGGGGAGGAAATTTTGCCACTCACCTGAATATTTTTATATCCGGCTGTTTCCATTAACTCAACTCCGGTTTTTGCCGCATCTTCAAACATCCTGATTTCATTTTCCCTGAAACGAACATCAAATGAAACGAGCGGTCTTCCAAATGGATCTTTTTTATCCTTATGCAAACTCATTTTATTGTCTGTATAGGGTAGACATTCGCCAAAATGATAAATACTGATTTTCCAGGGACCTGCTTCTGTTACTGCTTCTTTGAATTCGGCCCCTATTCCATCTGTCTGTCCACGTGTGCGATAAGCACCTCCTCCAAAATGGTACCCTCTCAGAAAATCCGGAGTTTTCTCAGTTGCATTTCGAAACCTCGGCACATAAATATTGGTTGGCCTTCTTCCATTGTAATAACTGTCTTCAAATCCCTCCACATCGGCACTTATAACCAGCCCTTTGTGGTGGTCCATCAGATTCAAACCCAGTTGTCCGCTGTCATTTCCAAGACCATTGGGAAATCTGTTGGAAACAGAGTTTAACAGAATAGCAGTTGTTCCTACTGTTGAGGCATTTATAAATAAAATTTTCGAATAGAACTCTTCTGTTTTTTTTGTTTCTGTATCTATAATTTCTACTCCGCTTGCTTTCTGGGTTTTCTCGTCAAATAGTACTTTATTAACGAGCGAATGCGGTCGAATGGTCAAGTTTCCTGTTGCCTGGGCAGCCGGAAGCGTGCTTGAATTGGAACTGAAATAGGCTCCAAAAGGGCATCCCCGATGACAAAGATTTCTGGCCTGACAAGTCCCCCGGCCTTTTAAAGGTGCCGTAAGATTCGCCGATCTTCCAATAATTATCTGCCTGCTGGTATAGGCAGCATTGATCTTCGCCGTAAAATCTTTTTCAACACAATTCATTTGAAAGGGCGGTTGAAAAATTCCATCTGGAAGATGAGGAATTCCGTCTCTGTTGCCACTGATGCCTGCAAATGTTTCCACATAATCATACCAGGGCGCAAGATCTTTATAACGTATTGGCCAGTCGGCCCCATAACCATCCTTTAGATTGGCTTCAAAATCCAGATCACTCCATCGGTAACAGGCTCTTGCCCATAAGAGCGATCTTCCTCCTACTACATCTGCACGAATCCAGTCGTATCGCTGAATTTCTTCATACGGATTCTCGAGATCCTTTATGTAAAAATGTTTGTTGTCTTCCCCTATGGAATAATGCCTTGTTTGAATCGGATAGTTTTTACGATCTTCTGCAGTTAAATTATCGCGGTGTTCAAACTCCCAGGGATGCATAAGCGCAGTTGGATAGGAAGGATGCTGCATTGGGCCTCCTCGTTCGAGCAGCAATACGCTAAGGCCTTTTTCGCAAAGTTCTTTTGCAGCCCATCCGCCACTCACTCCTGAGCCAACCACAATAGCATCATAGGAATTTTGACGTATCGCTTTATTATTCAGAAAGAGTGAATCACCAGGCATATTTGAAGTCATCAGATAGTTAAGGGAAATGTGCTTTAATGGCTTTGGGATAATCAGCAAATGCTATTTCAGGTTCAGCAATTTCGGGATGCCAGAGTTTTTCCCATTCAAAACTCAGAAAACCTTTGTATTTATCTTTTGCAAGAAGATCCAATCCTTCAAAAATTGGAACCTCGCCTTTTCCAAGTAATGTATAACGAAGTTTTCCATTTTCTTTCACTGCATCTTTAACATGTACGTGCCGGATGTATTTCTTCAGTCTTGGATAAACTTCTGAGGGTGGTTCCCCGGTGATGGTCCACATATTTGAAATATCCCAGATAAGTCCAACTTTCAAATTTTTCACCTCCTGCATGATTTCTTCCAGATCAGCAGTTTTAACAAGATCTCCATGTGTTTCCATCAATACTTCAACTTTTGAACCTTTTGCGTGCGCAGCCAATTCAAATAGTCCGCTTTTGATTAATTCCATTGTTTCTTCCCGGCTTTGTTCTTTGGGAAAATTATTGGGGAATACCCGCACATAGGGACAATTCAGCTGTTCTGCTAAATCAATAAAGCGTTTACCATCATCCAACTGTAATTTTCGTTTGACCGGATCTTTAAAATGTAGTGTGGAAGAAGAACCCAGTCCCACGAATTGCAGATTTTTTTCTTTCATCCTGGCAAGCGTTAAAGTACGACTGCCCGCTGAATTGAATACAGGTGATTTTACAAGATCGATTTCTCTCTGAATGCCCCTGATCTCCAACCCCTGGTAGCCATGTTCTGCAGCGAATCCGGTTATCCGGTCAAAATCCCAATCAGGGCAACCGAGTGTTGAAAAACTCAGTTTGGGTTTATATCCAGCTGCAGCAAAAGATGGGATGGTGTATAATCCACCTATTAATATTGCCCCGGTTCGTAAAAATTCGCGGCGAGAGTTTGTTGAATTGGCTTGCATCTCGAAAAGATAGGAAACATCACTCAAATAGCCTTAATCTCCCGGTAATATTCATGTCGTATATTACTTAAAATAAATTTGTATGGATCTGCTGATTTATACCCTGTTGGCAATCGGAATACTTGTATTTTTACTATGGACCTGGAGGGTGAACCGAAAGGAACAGAAAAAGTTGAAAAATCGGCTGAATAGGGATTTCCCACATCGGGAAACTCATAAGGAAAGCAGTGACTCTGAAGACCTGAAACAAGATTAATCAACAGGGAATTTCTTCTTCAATGGCTACATAATTTACAAGCTTTCCCATATCATTTACTACCGGATAACCTTCGATACTACAATTGTACAAACTGCCATCTTTTCGATAATTAAGAATTGAACAGGTAAAGGCCGCCTGTTCCTGTACCGCCGTACGGATCAGTTTTCTGCTGTAGGATTCTGTATCAGGTCCCTGAAACAATTTGGGCGTTTTCCCAACCACTTCTTTCGGCAGGTATCCATTCATTTGAAACATATTTTTTGATGCAAAAACTATTTCCAAATTTGCACTGGTAACCAATATGGTTTTATTTTCCCATACGAGCGCATTATCAAGTGAGCGGCCTGGTAAAAATTTCCAATAACCTGCCTGCTCCAACTTATTCAGGAACCTTAAATCATGCTCGAACTCCTCCCGACGGCCTCTTCCTTCCAGAACAATATCCCAACAAAGTAATGGATGCGACATATGTGAAATTTTTCTTCAAGCTAGTATTTTGTTCATTCGATCTCATCATTTGTTGAATTAGAACAAGTTGATTTCCCTGTTGGCTCTTAGCTTTGTTACACAAATTCTTAATCTGACACTACCTGATATGCTTTTATTATTGAAAACTATGGGTCTGGCTCTTACTAATTTTGTCCAGGCAGGAAATGCTACAGATTCCCTGCCGCTTAAATATGATGTTCACAAAACTTCAAGGCCAATTCAGGTTGATGGCAAAATGGAGAAAGCCTGGAAAAAAGCGCCCTGGACCAGCTATTTTCAGGATATTGAAGGCAGTAAAAAGCCGGTACCCCGGTTAAAGACAAGAGCAAAAATGCTGTGGGATGAAAATTATTTATATGTTTTGGCAGAATTGGAAGAACCACATCTTTGGGCGACACTTACAAAACGGGATGCTATCATTTTCAATGACCATGATTTTGAAGTGTTTCTCGATCCCAATAATGATCAGGAACAATATTTTGAATATGAAATAAATGCGCTGGGTACTGTTATGGATCTGTTTATGACCAGACCTTATAAAAAAGGCGGACCAATGGTAATGGGCTGGAACTCAAATGGATTGTTGAGTGCTGTCAGGTTAAATGGAACCCTGAACGATAACCGGGATATCGACAAAGGATGGATAGTTGAAATGGCGATTCCCTATAAGGACCTGGAAAGACCCGGAAGAATTTCCAATCCCATTTCCGGAGCAACCTGGAGAATAAATTTTTCCAGGGTTCAATGGACAATGGATCCGGATGGACAATCTTATAAACGCAGGATAGGCGCAAATGGGAAACGATTGCCGGAAGATAACTGGGTCTGGTCGCCACAGGGACTGATCGACATGCATTTTCCGCAATATTGGGGCTATATTACATTTAAAGATAAATGAACTAACTGCTATGAGTAACCGTAGAAATTTTATCAAAAACAGTTTACTGACTACTGCCGGTTTATCTCTGGGTACCAGCCTGACACAGGCCGAACCAGCATTTAAAAAGACTAAAGCAAAACACTGGATCTGGACAAGGCCCAATAAAAAAGATTCGGAAGCTGAATTGGTGGAGCGATATGGAGCTTATGCAGCTGCTGGTGTACGCGGTGTTTTATTTGAAGATGATTCGGAATTGCATTTCCGGACAGCAAAAAAAATGAAGCTCGAAGCACACCGTTGGAACTGGACCATGAATAAAGGGGTAAAAACCCTGATGGAGCAACATCCCGAATGGTATGCGGTTTCACGGGAAGGAAAATCAGTGATTGATCATCCGCCTTATGTTGGCTATTACCGCTGGCTCTGTCCCTCTAAACCGGAAGTACAGGCTTTCCTTAAAGAAGAAGCGGACCAGATATTGTCGAAAGATTATATCGATGGATTGCACCTGGATTATATCCGTTTTTGTGATGTAATATTACCGTTGAATCTTTGGAAAAATTATAATCTGGTTCAGCAGCAGGAATTACCTCCCTATGATTTCTGTTATTGTGATACCTGCCGTACTGAATATAAAAAGCAATCAGGAAAAGATCCACTTGATCTTCCATATCCCGATGGTGTTTTATCCTGGCGCCTGTTTCGGTATAATGCCATCAATAATGTTGTAAATCAATTGGCAGAAGTAGCAAATAAACATAAAAAATGGATTACTGCTGCTGTGTTTCCCACACCTGAGGTAGCAAGACGGATTGTTCGCCAGGATTGGACCAATTGGAACCTGGATGCTGTATTTCCCATGATCTATCATAAATTTTATCAGGAAGATGTTAAATGGATTGGCGATGCGGTAACCGAAGGTGTACATTTTCTTGCTGGTAAATTTCCGCTCTATGCCGGTTTGTATTTGCCTGATTTTGATAATATGGAAGAACTTAAACACGGAATTGAATTATCCATGCAAAAAGGTGCCGCCGGTGTATCACTTTTTGGAAATGTAACACCGGAAGTTCTGGCAACCCTTAAATCAGCAAAACTTGGTTGAGCGGGAATAAGTAAATTCGAACATGGAGGATGCCCTGCTGTTTGCTAATTTTTCGCGCTATGTAGCACTCACGGAAAATGAGTGGCAATTGATTCTTTCGAAATCGATCGCCCGCTCTTTTAAACGAGGTGAATTTATAACTGCTGAAGGTGAAGTAAACCGCTATACGAATTTTGTTACAGCAGGAAGTTGTCGAACCTATTATATTGATGAGAATGGACAGGAACATGTTATTCAACTGGCTATACGGGATTGGTGGATCGGCGACTTCCCCAGTTTTATAACACAACAACCGGGACAATTGTATACAGAAGCATTGGAAGCGGTCGAAACAATTTCAATTTCCTTTGACCACCTCCAGCAACTGTATTCGGATGTTCCAAAACTCGAACGTTTTTTTCGGTTAATTACGCAGCAGGCCTACGCCAGCTTCCAAAAACGAATTTTATTAAACCTGGGTTTTGATGCGGAACAGCGCTATCTTGATTTTCGTGAAAAATATCCGGCTATCGAAAATGCCATCTCACAAAAGCACATCGCTTCTTATCTGGGAATGTCTGCTGAATTCCTGAGTAAAATCAAAAAGCGCATCCATTTGAAGTTGAAAACACGGAAAGACTCTTTATAAGAGTTTTCTTAGAAATATTCCGTGGTTAGTGACAATCCGATGCTCAATGCCATAAGCTTCCAGATTTGTTCCAATTCCAATTTGAGCTGTATTGAAGTCCAGACCCAGGCGCATCCTTTGATAACTCCGGTTGTGGTCTTTACTTCGATTGTACATGGTTTGAAATCTTGAATATCCCGTCAAATTTTTATTGAATTTAAACCGGTATTCAATCAGTGCAAATATTTCATAACTAATGGTTTTGGAATAATCAATACGCGGACTAATCAGATAAAACACCTGCTTGTTTTTTTTACTGAAACTTATTGCAATAGAGCTTCGATAGTCAGTTGCATTAGAATAGAAAAAACCGGTTAAAAGTTTGATTGATGAGTGCAATGCGTATCCGGCATACAGCTGATTCATTAATTCGCCTGGTTTTGTTTTTTTGCCTGCTGTTTTTTGATAGGGGATCATAGCGTTCATAACGTGTACTAGGCTAAGTTTTGAACCGGGCCGGATAGGTATAGATAAATTGTGCTGGTAAAACAAATTGTCATGTCCGGCTAATATTTCAATTGGATTGTTTTGCGTTTTAGCACTAAGTGTCTTTAGTAGAAGAATTCCTGCAAGCGCAATGGTTCGTTTCATTTTTACTGTAAACCTGATAAAAACGGAAACAATAAAACTTGAACTGGTTCATTTTTTTCAGGGCTGTATCGTCTCAGATTTGTTGTCAAAATAAATTTTATGAAACAATTCTGGAGCTTGATGCAAACTGAAAATCAATTGCCTGGTTTTATTCTTCGTTTAACACTCGCTATAGTAATTTTTCCACACGGTGCACAAATGGCTTTTGGATGGTTTGGCGGATTCGGTTTTTCTGCAACCATGATTTACCTTACTCAAACAGAAAATCTTCCCTGGTTGGTCAGCTTACTGGTTATTCTGATGCAGGTTTTATTTCCGCTAATGCTGTTAATAGGGTTGGCAATAAGACTGGTTGTAATCGGTCTGATCGGCTTGTTTATTGGCATGATTCTAACAAGCCATCTTGATTTTGGTCTTTTTATGAATTGGCTGGGAACTCAAAAAGGCGAAGGATTTGAATATCATCTGCTGGCAATTGGAATGAGCGTATCATTACTTATAACAGGCGGGGGGCTTTATTCAATTGACAGACGTCTTACATAAAAATGAGTGTCCACTTTCATTCTTGGAAAATAGGACGGCAAAGCTTCAACAGCGATTTTGTGAAAATTGTTTTTTTCATAGAAGCGCTGTGCTGCTTTTAATTGTTCAACTGTACCCAGATAAATAGCGGTTATTCCATTTTCAATGCACCATTTTGTTGCCTTTTCAAGCAAAGCCTGTCCAAGTCCGATTTCTTTTCCTCTGAAATCAGCGCGAACGAACATTTTCCGGATGGCAGCGGATTGGTGACCAATATCAATCAGGCCGATACTGCCAACCAGCTCGTTATTGCTAATGGCTACCCAGAAATTACCTTTGTTCTTTTGATAGAAATCGGGAATTATTAAAAGGTCCGGCTGGTCATTAATGGTTACCTGTACGCCAAATTCATTTTGTTGTATGGGCAAAATGAGGTCGATCACACCCTGCTGGTGTTCATCGCCATATGGTTGAATTGTAAATGTTTTCATTAACTGAATACGATGGTTTTATTGCCTGATACAAATACACGATCTTCCAATACCAGCTTAAGTGCTTCTGCAAGGACTGATTTTTCAATTTCATGTCCGGCTTCTATCATGTCAGTTAAGCCATCGTCGTGTTTGACGGGTATAATTTGTTGAGTGATGATGGGGCCTTCATCAAGATCGTTATTCACAATATGTGCTGTGGCACCGATCAGTTTAACGCCCCGTTCGAATGCTTTCTTATAGGGGTTGGCACCAATGAATGCCGGGAGGAAAGAGTGATGAATATTGATGATGCGATCCTGATACTGTTGAACAAATTCCGGCGAAAGAATGCGCATAAATTTTGCCAGTACAAGGTAGTCTGGCTGATAAGAGCCAAGTATATCCAACATGCGGGATTCGAATACTTCTTTACTGATTCCTTCATGACTCACCACATGAAATGGGATACTGAATTTCTGTGTGAAAGGTTCAAGTACCTGATAGTTTCCTATTACAGCCAGTATTTCTGCATGTAATTCATTGAAATAATGCCGAACCAGCAAATCACCAAGACAATGATATTCTTTCGTTACAAGCAGTACTATTTTTTTCTTTTTTTTGGGGATAATCTGGACCGATGCAGAAGCAGGCAGAAACTGTGTTAGATCCTTTTCAAGTTCAGACGGATGAAGTTCACCGGCAATTTCCAGTCGGGCAAAAAATTGACCGGTTTCAGTTTCGACAAATTCTTTCATGACCATGATATTGTATTCATGCCGGTACAAAATGCTGGCGATTCCGGCAATCAATCCTTTCTGATCCGTGCACTTGATTCTGATAACATGGTTTTTTTCCATTCGCCTGATTTGAGTTGCAAATTTACCGGGTTTGAGCCATGTGCGCCGTTTCGGGTACATAAATTCGGCTACATTTGCCAAGGTCCGTGGCTAAAAATTTTCTATTATGGTTAAAGTTGGTGAATACAATACCTTGTCGGTTATCCGCATGGTTGATTTCGGTGTATTTCTGGATGATGGCAAGGAGGGAATTCTGCTGCCTAAAAGATTTGTTCCGACAGGTCTAAAGGTAGGCGATGAATTGCGGGTTTTTGTTTATCACGATTCGGAGGATCGCATTATTGCAACAACCCAGGAACCGTTGGGTGTTGTGGGTGATATAGTTGCCTTAAAAGCAGTAAGTACAACCAATCAGGGTGCATTTCTTGATTGGGGTTTAATGAAGGATATTTTTGTTCCAAAATCCAAACAACTGGGAACAATGCGGGTGGGCGGTATTTATATCGTACATATCTATATTGATGAACAAACAGGTCGGATCACTGCTACGGAAAAAGTTGAGTCCATGCTTTCAAATGAAGTGTTGGAATTGAAGGAAAAGGATGCAGTTCAATTATTGGTTTATCGCCGTACAGATATTGGATATCTGTGTATTATCAATGGAAAGCACACGGGGGTATTACATTTCAGTGATATTTATCAGAATATCCAGGTGGGTGATAAGCTGAATGGTTATATCCGGAAAATCAGGGAAGAAAATAAAATCGATCTGGCATTGGGTGAACGCGGATACCAGCGGATTGGAGGGGAGGCTGGTAAAATTATGGAGCTACTCGATTCTCATGGAGGCTTTCTCCCTTACCATGATAAATCAGATCCCGAAGACATATACGATAACCTTGGCATGAGCAAAAAAGCCTTTAAAATGGCCATCGGTAATCTTTTCAAGCAGAAACTTATCCGAATTAAGGAAAACGGCATTGAGAAAGTTTAATTTTTTGACCCTTTTTCACCCGACCGGTGCCACCGGTCGGGTGAAAAAGGGTTAATGGTGTTTTTTCCGCTGACCGGGTGCATGGGGGCGGGCAGATTTAGTGCCGTACACTTTTTTTGCGTGACCGGGGGGAAGCCGATGTACTTTATGATGTTTTCCGCGGGGATGAGGAGGATGATGAACTACCACCACTCGACGGGTACAGGAACTCACAGTAAATAAGACGCCAATAAGCGCCAACAGGCAGATTCTAAGTTTCATTTGGGATACTGAATTTGCCTGTAATATATAAATATTTCGGGTAACTGGGTAATTCCCAAAATTCCACCGGTCGGGTGCCACCCGACCGGTGGCTGATTAGGCGTAAATCCGTTCGATTTCGTCGCGGTATTTTTCCTGAATTACTTTGCGTTTCAGACTGAGTTTGGGCGTCAATTCGCCAGTTTCGATAGACCAGTCCTGAGGTAATAATTCAAATTTTTTGATCTGCTCCACATGATTGAAAAACTTATTAAAGCTTTCCACCAAATCAATATACTGTGCCACCACTTTTGGATGGCGAACCATTTCTTCATTAGTTGAATACTCAATATTTTGCTGCCGGCACCAATCCCGAAGATTGGCAAAGGAAGGAACAATCAGTGCTCCGACAAATTTTCGTTCTGAACCAACCACCAGCACCTGTTCTACAAAGAGGGATTCCTTCAGTTTATTCTCTATTGGCAATGGTGCCACATATTTGCCACCACTGGTTTTAAACATTTCTTTTTTGCGGTCGGTAATTTTCAGGTATTTACCATCTTCAAACAAGCCTATATCACCCGTACAAAACCAGTCACCATCTTTCATTACTTCTGCAGTTAGATCCGGGCGTTTATAGTAACCCATCATGATATGTGGTCCTCGGGAAAGGATTTCTCCATCTTCTGCTATCTTAACTTCCACACCATTTATTAATGTCCCGACAGTTCCAAACTTCCGACCATGTTTACCATATCTGTTTACAGAAATTACAGGAGAAGTTTCTGTGAGGCCATAACCCTCCAGAATCGGAATCTGGGCCGCTGTAAAAATCCGGATCAATTTTACCTGGCAGGCTGCACCACCGCTTACAATGGCTTTCAGATTTCCACCCAAACCTTCCCGCCATTTACTGAAAACCAGTTTATTGGCGAGTGAGAGCTGTGTATTGTACCAGAATCCCTGGTTTTTATGGAGCTCAAACCGATCAGCCAGATCATGTGCCCAAAAGAACAATTTACGTTTAACTCCAGTCAGTTCCATTCCCTTCATCATGATTTTTTCATATACTTTCTCCAGCAAACGGGGTACGGTGGAAAATAGGGTGGGCCGAACCTCTTTAAGGTTATCGCCAATGGTTTCCAGACTCTCGGCATAATATATACTGGTGCCTCCGAACAGGTAGATATAGGTTACCATCCGTTCAAAAATATGGTTGAGTGGGAGAAAACTTAGTGCTTTATTACCGGCAACTCCAATTTCATTAAAGGCCGATTCAATACTGCTCAGCACATTACTCAGTACATTTTTGTGCGATAACATTACTCCTTTGGGAGTTCCGGTTGTTCCGGATGTATAAATTATCGTGAAGAGATCTTCATATTTAATCCGGTCAGCAAGTGCGGGAATTCTTGTAAGTGCCTCCTGGCTGCTGTTTCGCATTATATCTTTCCAATGAGCGGCATTGGCTACATGTTCAAAGGTGAAAATATATTGGAGCGATGGAACCCTCGGCTGTACGCTTATAATTTTATGGTATAAGTCCTCATCATTCACAATAGCCATTTTTACGCCGGCATCATTGAGGACAAATTCAAGCTCTTTAACATTGATGGTGGGATAAAAAGGAGTAAGTATGGCTCCAATTTGTTGAACTGCCAAATCAACCATAACCCATTCAGGCCTGTTTTTGGATAAAACTGCAATTTTATCACGGCCTTCCGGACTCATATCATTACAACTAATACCGAGATTCAGAAGTCCGGCACTAAGTTGATCAACAATTTCCTTAACCTCCCGCACGCTATATTCCTTCCATTGTCCATTTTCTTTGCCGGCAAGCAGGGGAAAGGATGGGTTCTTTTCCAATTGCAGGCTCAGGCAATCAAATAGGCGTTGTGGCTGGTTCATATGCTTCAATCGTTAGGGGTGAATAATCCTTTTCAAATATAGGGAACCACTCCCAATAAAAAACCGGCAGCCGTAGCTGCCGGTTCATCCAACTCAAAACATCACTAGAAAAAAGCGAGGTTATAATTTGTTGGCGTTGATATTCAATTTGATATTCACTTCCGGACGGATGAATTTATCACCCAGACTCTGGTCATTTCCGTAATACATACCCCATTGTGTACGATCGATATTGAAATTGGCGACTGCTTTCACTGAATTGTCAGCTACAGTTACCTGTGCCGGGAAACTTACATTTTTGGTACTGTCTTTCAGTGTAAGATTACCACTGATTTTATGAGTAGCTGTACTGTCACCAGTTACTGGTTCTACGCCTGTAATAACAAAACTGGCAGTGGGATATTTGGCAGCGTCAAAAAAGTCGGCACTTTTCAGGTGACCTTCCAGCTTTCCTTTCATTTCACCGTCCATGTCAAGATCAGTAAGTGAATTAATGTCAATCGTAAACTTACCGGCAGTGATATTTCCTTCTGCTATACTGAATTCACCATTGGCTATTTTCAAAGTACCGTTATGCTGACCAACCGGTTTGGAACCTAACCATTCTACCACACTTGAGGTGGTATCAATTGCAAAACTGGATCCGGCTCCGGTTGCCGCAGCCTGTGCGTCAGCAGTTGTTGCGGCATCACCCTCGGGGGCATTGTTACAGGCAGTAGCAAGGGCAGCTACCGCGGCGAATAAGAAGATTGCTTTTTTCATCGTGCGTTGTAATTTTTTCTTTTGTTAAACAAAGATAATAAGAATTACAACAACAATGTTTAAACATTGATATAAAAATGTTTAAAAAAATCACAAATAATCGTAAGACATTGACTGTCAGTAATTTATTATTTTGACTGAAGCCAGCGATAATCCTGGTTGGATGGTAATTTGAATACCCTGCCGCGTTGGAATTGGATAAATGCATCGTAATTGGTGGCATTCGCCTGGCTCCATTGCTGAAATGCCGGAAGGTTTTGAGCTGCACCGAATAGCCATTGGTTATAGGCTTCAAAATACCCTTCTTTCAAGAGCTGACGATGGTATTCAAATAAACGGAAAGGATAGGAAACGGGCTCTTTTTCATACCAGTCGAGTATGAATTTGCTTCTGAGTTTGGTCAGGGAAGCTGCACTGATACCCGCGTTTATTGAGCCGGCATGTTTATCCAGTCCCGCACTGAATGCTTTTTCAAATCCATTTTTGAGATTGGGAGCATTCAGGCTGCCCATATTAGTGAAGTATTTTTTATACCCATTCAGAAGTAGTTCCTTGATTTCCGGTGTACGGCGACTATAACTTTCCAAATTCACGAAAATTTCTCCGTAAATAAGGGCCCAGATTTTGTCTTTAGTCAGATAATAATGTTTGGCAGCATTATAATAGTTGCCTGAATAATTCGGATCTGCCGAAATTCCTTTTTCCCATTGCTCTATAGCTGGTTCAAATTTTTCTTTCGCCCAAAGGAATTCACCATATTCATTGTACAGCACACCGCTGTTGGGAAAAACCTTCAATCCGGTTTTGTATAATTTCTCAGCTTCCTTTGGCTCTTCTATTGCCCTGTAGCTGAGCCCCAGTAATTGAAAACTCCGAATATCCGGTTTATCGGCACCGGTCAGTTGTTTTCCCAGCTCAATAGCCTTTCCATAATTACGCGAAAGATAATAGGTGAAAAGCAAGTCATTTTGAAGATCCGCGTTGGAGGGTTCAAGTGATAAGGCTTTATTCAAAACCAGGGCAGCATTGGAATAATCCGTTTCCTGCATGTATTTTCTGGCAGATGCATGTAATGTTTTTACATCTTCCTGAGCTTTGAGCTCCAATCCGGTTAACAAACCCGCCAGCCAGATACATAAGAATACGGTTCTTCTCATTATTCGTAAATTAAGTGAGTCAATAAGCCATCTCTCAGTTTGGGTTCAAACCAGGTACTTTTTGGAGGCATAACATTGCCACTGTCTGCAATATCAAACAATTGCTGGATACTAACGGGGTGGAGGCTGAACGCGATTTTCATCTCACCGCTGTTTACTCTTTTTTCCAATTCACCCAGCCCACGGATACCACCAACAAAATCGATTCGTTTATCTGTACGCTGGTCTTTAATACCCAATAATGGATCAAGAATTTTTTCAGAAAGAATGGTTACGTCCAGTACACCAATCGGATCCGTACTGTAGCTGCCTTCTTTTGCAGTCAGCTTAAACCATTGATCGCCCAGGAACATTCCAAACTCATGTAAATGAGTAGGAGAGAAGGCCGCAGGCATCCGTTCCACTTCAAAATGATCATAGATCGCACGAAGAAAATCAGCTTCAGTATGGCCATTTAAATCTTTAACTACCCGGTTATAATCCATGATATGCAACTGACCTGCAGGAAAAAGCGTGGTCAGAAAATAATTCGCGTGATCGTGATAACCCGGCTCCAGTGATTTCCGCACTTTTGCTGCCGAAGCCGCCCGGTGATGCCCGTCTGCTATATAAGTGTGGGGAACCTGGCTGGCAAAAATTTCACTGATCTGCTGCACCGTCAATTCATCATTTACGACCCATATTTTATGTTCAATTCCATCCTCCGCTGTAAAATCATAAAGCGCTGTTTTCTGTTTCCATGTATCAACCAGTTCATTCATAGCAGCAACATCGCGGTAAGCCAAAAATACATTTCCCGTCTGCGCTCCGCTGGTGCGGATATGATTAATCCGGTCCTGCTCTTTTTCAGGTCGGGTAAATTCATGCTTCTTGATGATATCCGCTTCATAATCATCAACCGATGATACAGCTACCAGGCCTGTTTGATGACGCCCATTCATGACAAGCTCATAAATATAGTAACATGGCTTTTCCTCACGGATAAGGACGCCATTTTCCTGAAGTGCTTTCAGATTGGTCTTTGCCTTTTCATAAACTTCAGGAGTGTGAATATCAGTGATGCCCGGCAAATCTATTTCGGATTTCGTAACATGTAAAAAACTATAGGGATTTGATTTTGCCGCCTCAGCAGCTTCTGCAGAATTTAATACATCATAAGGAGGTGCAGCTACCTGTGCAGCTTTATCAGTATGCGGACGCAGCGCTTTAAATGGTTGAATCTTTGCCATGTTGCTTAAATGTAAGGATTATCCTTTTTTGGTTGCGAAATCTTTCATGAACTCGGTCAGTGTAACTACAGATTCGTAAGGAAGGGCATTGTACATGCTGACCCTGAATCCTCCTACTGAACGATGTCCTTTTACGCCGTAAAAATTATGTTCTTTACAGGCTGCCTGGAATTCCTTTTCCACTGCCGGATCCTGAATGGTAAACACCGCATTCATTTTACTCCTGTCTTTTATTGCAACAGGAGCAGAATAGAGGCTGTTTTGATCGATGGTATCATACAAGAGTTGTGCCTTTTTTTCATTGATTTTCTGAATAGCGGCAACACCTCCCAATTGTTTTAACCATCGCAGCGTTAGCATACAAACATATACTGCAAATACGGGTGGGGTATTTAACATTGAACCATTTTTGATATGCTCACGGTAATCCATCATAGTAGGTAAAGCACGGTTCGCTTTGCCAAGAATGGCCGGATCAACAATCACCAGATTTACTCCGGCTGCTCCAATATTCTTTTGTGCACCGGCATAGATAAGGGAGAATTTATTAAAATCCATTTCCTGACTGAGAATATCACTGCTCATATCTGCAACAAGTGGAATGCTTGTTACCGGTATGCTGTGCATCTGCGTACCCTCTACCGTATTATTGGTGGTATAGTGAAAATAAGCGGCCGTTTCCGGTATGGAATAACTGTCTGGTATGTAGGAATAATTCCTGTCTTTGGAGCTGGCAACCACTTCTACATTTCCATAAAGTCGGGCATCCTTAATTGCTTTTACACCCCAGGTGCCACCATCCAGATAAGCTCCCGTTTGATCAGCAGCCAGCAGATTCATTGGGACCTGGAAGAACTGGGTAGATGCTCCACCGTGCAAAAACAATACTTCCTTCTGATCATTTAACTGCATCAATTCTTTTACCAGCGAGCGGGCTTCATCCATCACTGCCTGAAAAGCATCGGTGCGATGCCCTATTTCCAGGATGGATAATCCCATATTATTGAAGTTCAGAATGGCTTCACTGGCGGCTTTGAAGACTTCCGGAGGTAATACAGACGGTCCTGCATTAAAATTATGTACCACTTCGTTGGCTGGTTTGGTGAGTCCGCAAGTTCCTTAAAAAATATCAAATCTCCTTGCCTTTAGTCGCAGGATTTACCCTTGACAGGTTGGGATCGCCAATAGAAACTAAGGCTGTCCAATTCATTTTGGCTGGAATCAGTCCACATTTCTCCAGCCATTCCCTTTAATTTTGGCTGTCCGGCATTTACCCATGCTGTATACCAGAAATCCGCCACTGCCTGAACCGATTGCCTCATTCGGCGCTCCACCATTCCTCGTAAAAGCCTGTTGTATTCTTTGCTGAAACTCGAAGAATATTGTCTGATCAGGGCCTGTTTTCGCCATTCAAAAGCAAACTTCTCATCAGCAGCAAATGACTTGCTAAGTTCAGCTTCCATTAATAACACGGAATCAACTGCCAGAGCACTTTCCAGAATAAACTTCCAGGTTGTTTCAGCCGGCTGACTGATATAGCGTGCTTTTTCCAGAAAGAAATCCCATTCCTGATCGGCAAGTAGTTCTGGTACGCGGCTTTCCCAGAAACCATGGATTCCGTGTTGATTTGTTTTTTGCCCGTTATGATTGGAGCTTGTATGCAATGGCACATGTGCGTCTCCGATATAATGCCCCAGATCTGCTGATAATTTTAGGATGGATGCCTTGTTTTTGTCCCGAAATGCCCCGGTAAGCATTGCCAATACCTGCTGGATGCGCCAGGGAAGGATGCCATGCTGAATCAGGCTGTCTTCTCCGAATTTATTAATGGCAGCCTGCCAGTTTCTCGGTAATTCCGAAAAGGGGTATCGACCATACTTATCCAAATCAATAAAATGCCTGGGACCTTCGGCTTTCAGAATATATCTTCTTTTATCCGGATCTGTGGCATGGGTTTTCAGGTAAGCAGTAGATGGCTTATATAAAACAAGCATTTCAGGAGGCAGGAGATAAATCGCATATCCATTGATTTTTTCATGGGCGTAAAACCCCCAGCAATATACCTTACCCGATAGCACCAGCGCTATCAGTAAACTGATTATGTATCGCATAAAACAAAATTTCCTATCCTTTCGAGCCTGCAACTTCCTGATCAGGCTCGGCTATTCCACCCGAGACCACATATTTCATGGCATCGGCCGGCTTGATGTGATCCAATGGACGCACCCGCTGGCGTGGAACCAGGAAGGTTTGTCCGGCGAAGGAGTAGGAAAATGGAATATAAACCGTGATATAGTCTTCAAAACCGAATTCACTTGCATCATCATCTGTTACAAATCCGATCTGATATACATCCGGCTGGTGCAAAGCAACAGCTACCGGCTTATTGAATTTGCGCTTGTTTCCGGCAAAAGCTTCAAAAAAATCCTTGATAGACGAATAGATGAATTTAACCCCGGGTGCCTTTTCCAAAAACTGATCAAATAAACTAAACAGACGGCTTGTTATAAAATTGGAGCTCAGGTAGCCTACAACAATCAGGGCTACTATAATTATGACAAACCCCAGTCCATAATTCCGGGTGGCAAAACTTCCATCCGGTCCCTTTTGTTGAAATATCGGTAAGAGGTTATCAATGGAGGAAACAAACCAATATAGCAGATAACCCGTAATTACCACAGGTGCGGTTACCAGCAGCCCCTGTAGAAAGTACTGGAAAATTTTTTTCCATCTCCAGCCATCGCTTTTTATCGGTTGATTGTCCATATACATGTTCCTCCTGCAAACCTACTAAAAGCATTGCAGGCAGCTACCGGTATTTTCACCCAATTCCTGTTCCACCCGCCGGGTGCCACCGGTCGGGTATCACCCGACCGGTGGCACCCGGCGGGTGGATGGACCAACATCATTTTCTGGGACGAATGGCAAAATAGTTTGATGGAAACTTTTGTTACATTAAAAGTTTCCATAGTTTTGTTCCCGATTATGAGTGAACAGGAAAACAGAGACAGAATTCTTATCAAGAGTCGTGATTTATTCATGAAATATGGCATCCGAAGTGTGAGTATGGATGATATTGCCAGTGAAATGGGGATCAGCAAAAAAACCATTTACCAATATTTCGCGGATAAGGAAGAACTGGTGCTGGAAGTGATTGATTGTAAAATTGGGGAATCTCAGGGACAGTGTGATACAGATAAGGAAACCGCAGAAAATGCCATTGACGAAATGTTCAAGGCCATGGAAATGGTGGAACAGATGTTTAGGAGCATGAACCCCTCCGTATTACTGGATTTAAAAAAATATCATCCCAAAGCCTATGAAAAATTTCTGCAACACAAGAACGATTACATCTACAATACCATTCGCGATAACCTGATCAGAGGTATTCAGGAGGAATTATACCGACCTGAATTGAATATCGACATCATTGCCCGATTCCGTATTGAAAGTATGCTTATGCCACTCGATCCCGTTTTTTATAGTGGGAATAAATTAACTCTTGCCGATGTTGAACAACAGATCATTGAACATTATCTGTTTGGTATCGTCAGTATGAAAGGTTACAGGTTGGTTCTGAAGTATCAGCAAAAAAAGAAAAAGATCTAAATCAGTTAACAATGAACATGAAAACGATGTGGAGGTGCTTATCAGTCCTGCTGCTAATTGGTCTGATGAGCAGACCATTGAGTACCTACGCTCAGGAAGAAAAAAAGATACAGCAGCTAAGCATTCAGGAAGCAGTTGCTTTCGCAAAACAGAACAGTTATCAGGTTAAAAAGGTATTGGAAGATATTCGGATCCAGCAACAGGTGAACCGCGAGGTAACCGCCAGTGCATTACCACAGGTTAGCAGTTCCTTCAATCTGACCGATAATATTAAATTACCGATTAGCCTTGTTCCAGGTGAATTTTTTGGCGGTGCTCCCGGTAGTTTTATTCCGGTCCAGTTTGGTGTGCAATACAGTGCAACGCTGGGTGCTGAATTAAATCAGATACTATTCGACGGTCAGGTATTTGTAGGTCTCCAGGCAAGAAATGCTGCAATGGAATTTTCCAGAAAAAATGCAGAACTCACAGAAGAAGGTATAGCAGTGAATGTACATAAAGTGTACTACCAGCTTCTTATTGGAAGTCAGCAACTTGAACTGTATCATGACAATATTGAACGCTTCGAAAAACTCCTGCACGATACCCGGGAAATTTATAAAAACGGATTTGCAGAGCAACTGGATGTTGATAAGGTAAGTGTTACGCTCACGAACCTACGTACGGATAGTTTAAAGCTGAAAACACAAATTAATAATGGTTACCTGGGACTGAAAATGCTGATCGGAATGCCACTAACGGACAGTCTTATTCTGACGGATCAGTTATCAGATGATCTGATCAAAGAAAATTTGCTGGACACCGCCTATGCCTATACAGATCGCCGGGATTTTCAGTTGCTCGAAATCGGTAAGGAGCTGAACGATTATAATGTTAAAAGATATCGGTTGATGGCATTGCCAACAGTTAGTGTATTTGGTAATTATTTTACCAATGCACAACGGAATGAATTTGATTTTTTAAAATCCGGCGGTCGCTGGTTCCAGCAAAGTACTATCGGTCTTCGTCTGAATGTTCCAATTTTTGACGGATTTCGTCGCAGAGCTTTAATGGAGCAGGCAAAATCAGCAGTAAGAAAATCTGAGTTTGATATGGAGCTGCTGAAACTATCTATAGACAACGATGTCGCAAGCTCAAGAAATCGCTTTCGCGATGCGGTGTTGGCTGTGGATGCACAACGAAAAAACATGGAACTGGCAGAACGGGTTTTTGATCAGACCAAAAAGAAATACGAACAGGGACTTGGATCCAACACGGAAATCAATACGGCACAAACAGAATTGCGTACGGCACAAACCAATATGTTCTCTGCTTTATATGACGCAGCCGTTGCAAGGGTTGATTTCCTGAAAGCAATTGGAAAAATTTATTAATAAACCGAATACTATATAAATCGAACTATATGCAAACGAGTATACAACAACTATTGATTTCTTCATCCTTACTGCTTTTGATAGCATGTGGAGGCAATAGTCTGGTTGATAAAAAGAAGGCTGAACTGGCTAAACTAAAAGAAGTACAGCTTTCAGCAACTAAACAAATTGCCATACTTGAAAAAGAAATTTTGCAACTTGATTCAAGTGCCATTCCACCTGAGAAACCCAAACTGGTTGTTACTGCCCCACTCAATTCAGCACCTTTTACACACTATATAGATTTGCAGGGTAAAATTGAAGCAGTCAATATTTCATATATCACCCCACGCGGAATGGGCGGACAGGTAAGAGCTATTTATGTTCGTCAGGGTGATCAGGTTAGCAAAGGGAAATTATTGTTGAAACTGGATGATGCGGTAATTCACCAGCAATTACAAACTGCAAAGACACAGCTTGAATACGCAAAAAATCTGTATAACAGGCAAAAGAATTTATGGGATCAGAATATTGGAACAGAAGTACAATTGATTACTGCCAAGAATAATGTGGATCAGGCAGAGCGCCAGATTGCCATTCTTGAAGAACAGCTTGCCATGACCAATGTTTATGCACAGGTTAGCGGAATCGCTGATGAAGTAAATATCAAAGTGGGTGAAACTTTTACCGGCTCTCCATTAAATGGAATCCGGATTGTAAATACCAGTGATCTGAAAGCCGTTGCCCAGGTTCCTGAAAACTATCTTGACCGGGTGAAAGTTGGTAGTCCGGTTAAAGTTATTCTACCTGATATCAACAAAACTTTCAATACAAAAGTGAGTGTTTCCGGTAAATTGATTGACCCTAACAGCCGCTCCTTTTATATCGAATCAAAAATGCCATCGGATAAGCAGGTTCGCCCTAATCAGATTGCTAACATTCGTATCGAAGATTATACTGTAAAAGATGCCATCACCATCCCTGTAAATACCTTGCAGAATGATGAGAAAGGAAAATTTGTGCTGGTGGCAATAAATGAAGGAGGAAAGCTTCGCGCAAAGAAAAGACCAGTTGAGACCGGTGAATTATATGGAAATGAACTGGAAATTCATAAAGGCCTGCAGGCAGGTGACCAGCTCATTACGGAAGGGTTTCAGGGTTTGTATGACGGACAGTTGATCACAACCACCCTGTAGTTATAATGAGCTATACCATTCATCATTCACCATTCAAAGTGAATAGTCAATGGTGAATGACAAATAATATTGCGAACGAGTAAATAAATACAATGAGTGCGCTCGAAAATATAAAAGGTAAGTTCAAACAATTTGGACCTACTACCTGGAGTATAAAAAACAAAACATCGATCTATCTGCTGATGATCTTTGTGAGTGTTATCGGTATATTCCAGTTTGTTACACTACCAAAAGAGCAGTTCCCGGATATAGTAATTCCTACTATTTATGTTCAAACCATTTATGTAGGAAACTCTCCCAAGGATATTGAAAACCTGGTATCCCGCCCTATAGAAAAAGAAATAAAGGGGATTACCGGTGCGAAGATCAAAAAAACAACCAGTACCTCACAGCAGGATTTTAGTGCCATCATTGTTGAATTTGACACCGATGTTAAAACGGATATAGCACTTCAGAAAGTGAAGGATGCCGTGGATAAAGCAAAGAAAGATCTGCCTACAGATTTAACAGAGGAGCCATCCGTTCTGGAAGTAAGCTTTTCAGAACAGCCTATCATGTATGTAAATGTAAGTGGTGATTTTGATTTACAAAGGTTGAAAAGTTATGCAGATGAATTACAGGACCGGCTGGAAGAATTACCGCAAATCAATCGGGTTGATCTGGTTGGTGCCCCGGAAAGAGAATTCCAGATCAATGTAGATAATGCCAGGATGGAAGCGGCAAATATCACCTTTGACGATATCGCCAATGCTGTAGCAAGAGAGAACCTGGATATCTCCGGTGGATTACTTGAAGTGGGAAACATGAAACGAAACCTTCAATTAAAAGGACAGTTTAAAACTTCTTTCGATATTGAAAAAGTAATTCTTCGCAACACCAGTGGAGCTCCCATTTATTTAAAGGATATTGCCAATATCAAAGACACCATAAAAGAAACGGAAAGTTATGCCCGTCTGGATGGTAAAAAAGTAATCACACTGAACATTATCAAACGTTCCGGTGAAAACCTGATTGAAACCTCCGATGGTGTGAAAAAAGTGGTGGAAGAACTGAAGGCCACTGAGTTTCCCAAAGATCTTAACCTGGTAATTACAGGTGATCAGAGTAAAGCTACCCGGGTTTCCTTTAATGACCTTGTGAATTCGATTGTTATTGGATTTGTGTTGGTATTAATCATCCTGATGTTTTTCATGGGAGTGGTCAATGCTTTTTTTGTGGCACTTAGTGTACCCCTCAGTATGTTTGTTGCCTTTCTGTTTTTACCGGCAGCAGATCTGATTGTCGGCGGACATGTAACCCTCAATTTCATCGTATTGTTTGCCCTCTTGTTTGGCCTCGGGATTATAGTGGATGATGCCATTGTGGTTATTGAAAATACGCACCGGATTTTTGTGGAAGGTCGTGGAAAACTGAATTCAGAACGTTCGGCTATGATGGCTGCAGGGGAAGTATTTATTCCAGTTCTTGCTGGTACGCTAACCACCCTGGCACCATTTGTTCCTCTTCTTTTCTGGCCGGGTATCATTGGTAAGTTTATGATATATCTGCCAACCATGCTGATTTTTACGTTGGCGGCTTCACTGGTTGTAGCGTTTATCATGAACCCGGTTTTTGCAGTTGATTTCATGAACCATGATGAAAAACAGGAATCCAAATCAGCGATTTTTAAAAAGAAAGGTTTCTGGATGGCAGTTATCCTGGCTATTTTGCTGATTGTTGGTGGTGCCACCATCGGGCAATCGTTACCAGGCGTTACCAACTGGTATTATTTCTGGGGTAATTTGCTATTGTTCTTTGTGTTTCTTACTATTTTAAACACATACGTTTTAAGTGATACCATCCACAGTTTCCAAAACAGGGTACTCCCCTGGATCATGTCGCACTATGAGAGTTTGCTGCGCTGGTCACTCCATGGCTGGAGACCAGTTAAGATTCTTCTGGGTACTGTTGGTTTGTTTATATTTTCCTTCCTATTGTTTGGTGCGAGAAATGTTCCGGTAGTTTTCTTCCCAACAGGTGATCCCAATTTTGTTTATGTATACCTGAAACTACCTGTTGGTACTTCGGTTGAATATACCGATTCCGTAACCCGGGTATTGGAAAACAGAGTATATGATGTGTTGGGCATGGATGGAGGTAAAAAGCCGAATCCAATTGTCGAATCTGTTATTTCCAACGTAGCGGTGGGAGCAAGTGATCCTACCAGTGGAGACCGCAGTACACGCCCGGAATTGGGACGGATTCAAGTATCTTTTGTTGAGTTTGAAAAAAGACATGGCCAGTCAACAAAGCCAATAATGGATTCCATCAGAGCAGTGGTTAAAGGTATTCCGGGTGCTGAACTTAGTGTGGCACAGGAGCAGGGCGGACCTCCTACGGATCCTCCGGTAAATATTGAAATTGCCAGTGAAGATTTTGATGACCTGATCAAATCGGCCGTATCCCTGAAGAATTATCTTGATTCCATCCAAGTAGCTGGAGTGGAAGAATTGAAAATGGATATCGATCTCAATAATCCGGAAATATCGCTGAACATCAATCGGGAACGCGCATTGAGAGAGGGTGTATCATCTGCTCAGATCGGTATGCAAATCAGAACAGCACTTTTCGGCCGCGAAGTATCCAAAATAAAAGACGGAGAAGACGAGTATAAAATTCAATTAAGAAACAGTGAGGTACAACGGAAAAACCTGGTTGACCTGCTGAATATGAATATTGTATTCCGCGATTTTGCAAGTGGTGGTGCCATCAAAAGAATTCCAATCAGCTCCCTGGTGGATGTTGACTACACCAGTACCCTGGGTAGTGTAAAAAGGAAAAATCAAAAGCGCCTGATTACACTGCGTTCGAATGTGCTTTCTAGCTTTACACCAACAGAAGTAAACCAGCGGATTAAAGATCATATTGATAATTTTAAACTGACCACAGAAGGTGTAACCATTCGTCAGACTGGTGAAGGAGAACAGCAGGCAGAAACGGGTGCCTTCCTTGGAAAAGCATTGATTATTGCTCTGATGCTAATCCTCTTTATCCTTGTATTGCAGTTTAATTCGATCAGCAAACCGGTTATTATCTTAACTGAAATTGTTTTCAGTGTAATTGGTGTGCTACTTGGATTTGCCATCACCAAAATGGAAGTGAGTGTGGTTATGACAGGTATTGGTATTATTGGCCTGGCCGGGATTGTAGTGAAGAATGGAATCCTCGTGATAGAATTTGCCGATGAGTTGCGGGCCCGCGGAATGAAAACCAGAGAAGCTGTTATTGAAGCCGGTAAAACAAGAATTATTCCGGTATTGCTGACGGCCCTTGCAGCCATCCTGGCCCTGATTCCGCTGGCTGTAGGTTTCAATATCAATTTCATCAGTCTCTTCTCTGACTTAGATCCAAAAATATTCTTCGGAGGTGATAATGCAGTTTTCTGGAAACCGCTTAGCTGGACCATCATCTTTGGTTTAACCTTCGCCTTCTTTATGACCCTCGTGGTGGTTCCGGCCATGTACCTGATGTCAGAAAGATTAAGACGACCCATGCGCAACCAATTTGGTGGAAAATGGGTCTCTATGATGGGAATTCCGCCGTTGACTTTTTTGTTTATCCCGATGGCTTTATATACTATGTTCAGACACAGAGTAGCGGTTCAAAGGAGAAAACGTAAAATAAAAGGCAATGAATCGGATCCTGCTTATAAAGCCTTTGTTGGAAGTTGGTTTTAAATCTTAGTAATTTTATTCCATGAGAAGTAATCACGAAATAGACTACAAAATTTTTGGGGAAGAAATGCAGTATGTGGAGGTCGAACTGGACCCCAATGAAACAGCCGTTGCGGAAAGCGGTAGTTTTATGATGATGGACGATGGCGTACAGATGGCAACCATTTTTGGAGACGGATCCAAACAACAAACCGGCGGTTTTCTTGGTAAACTGGTGAGCGCTGGTAAACGGGTATTAACTGGTGAAAGTCTGTTTATGACCACCTTTACCAATGCTGCGAATGGTAAAAAACGAGTGAGTTTTGCCTCGCCTTATCCGGGAAAAATTATTCCGCTTGATCTGATGCAACTGGGCGGAAGAGTGATCTGTCAGAAAGATGCCTTCCTGTGTGCGGCGAAAGGGGTGAGCGTGGGTATTGCATTGCAACGTAAACTTGGAACCGGGATTTTTGGTGGCGAAGGTTTCATCATGCAAAAACTGGAAGGAGACGGGATGGCATTTGTTCATGCAGGCGGACATGTATTTGAACGAGAATTGCAGCCTGGCGAAATCCTGAAACTGGATACCGGTTGCGTAGTAGCATATACTCAAACCATTGATTTTGATATTCAGTTTGTTGGTGGTATCCGTAATACCATTTTCGGCGGAGAGGGATTGTTTTTTGCAACCCTTCGCGGGCCGGGTAAAGTCTGGATTCAAACCCTCCCCATCAGTCGTCTGGCGAGCCGCATCATGCAATATGGCGGACCAAGACGAAAAGAAGAAGGTGGAATCCTGGGCGGCTTGGGAAATGTGCTGGATGGAGACGGTTGGTAAATTGTATTTTAAATAGTGAGAAGCCGGATAATTCAGTTTATCCGGTTTTTTTTATGGGTTTAGCTCAAGCAGTTTTGTTCGAATGGCTTTAAACTCTGTCCAGGGAATAAAATGTCCGCCATTCAGCCAGAGGGTATCTATTCTTGGTGCATTCACCAGTTTCTTCAAACCGAAATCCACATTAACAGGCGGAACCCAGCTATCAGTTGTACCGTGTATAAAGTAGATGGGCTTTTTGATATCCTTCAGTTGTTCAGCCTGGATTTTAAGATCTGTTTTTAAATAAATTAATTCCGTATTGGATGGACGAAAAGCACCGGGTAGAAAGAACTTCAGCGGAGTTTTATCCATTATTTTTCTCCAATGTTCCGGCTTTTCTGCAGCCGGGTCGATGCTTCCGGATATGATTACCAATCCCGAGGCAATTTCAGGGTAGTCCAATTCCAATTGTAAAACCATCGGTCCGCCTAAACTATGTCCCACAAGCCAGATGGGCTGGCTATTTCTGAATCCTTCAATTACCGGTCCCATTAATTTTGACTGGTCGGCCAGGTTCCAGGCTTTCCCAAAATTACTATATCCAAAACCCGGACGATCGATACTGATCATGCGGTAATTGGATCGAAGTAAACTATCCTTGAGATAAATTTCAAATGCATTCCAGCTGCCGGGAGTTCCATGGATAAAAATAAGTGTAGGCAAGGTGTCGTGTCCGGTTTGAACATAATGAATGGGTTGCCCATCCTCCTTAGCTGTAACTGTTTTCAGCTCGATACCATCCTGTCGAAAAGAAGCGATTGCTTTTGAATCGGCTGTTCTGAATGTGAAGCAGCTCTGCGCCATCACTAACCAGACAACCAGACTGATAGTCCCAATAAGAAAGGTTTTTTTCATAAATTCTCTTAAAGGTACAATCCGGAAAATAAATTGTTTAGCGGAAGAAAATTTCACCCGACCGGTGCCACCGGTCGGGTGAAATTTTAAGTTAGCGGGCGAGTTCGATGATCTGGACTGTATTGCCACCATCGGTCGATTTCCATTGCTGGAATCGGCGTTTATCACGTACAATTATCCATGTTTTTGCAAAATCCGTGTTATTTCCGGAGATGGTTACAGAATTTCCATGCCGTACCCAGTCAAATGGAAGATTATCGAATTTCGAAATGCCCAGAATTGAATACTGAATATTCTTTTCACCGCGCCCGTTTCGTCGAAATTCCATGGTTCCTACATTATTGATGGAAAGTCCTGATTCGCCTTGTTTTATTACTTCAAATCGCTGCACATTCCATGTTCCGGTTAGTCTGGGTGAACAGGCAGTAAAACCCAGGATCATTGCCCCTAAAGAGGCGTATAAGTATAGTTTACGCATACCTCAGCTAAGCCAAGAACCATTCCGTTTAGCTAAAGCAGTCAACTATCCAAAAATGCTTAAAAAAATCATGCCCGCAACATAAATTGCGGGCATGATTTTCCCCAAAATGATATGTTAAACCTCAGTTTGTATTTCCTGCAGTTTCATCTGATGCCTGGGTTGCCAGACTTATCATAGCAGAAATTTCGTCAACTGCCTGTGATTCATTTCCTCCATATCCGACTGATTTAAATCGGATTTTTCCGGTTTTATCGAGCACAAATTTGGTAGGGATTCCATCAACTTTAAAACTGCTGACCATTTTATCATCCACATCCAATGCATGCATCCGGAATGAATAAGGTTTGCCGGTAAAAAAATCCAATACGTTTTTCTTTTTATCACTAGTCTGTTCCCAGGTATTTACGAATAGAAATACGACATCAGTATTGTCTTTATAATTCTCTTGTGCTGCGTACATTGCTGGAAAGGAAGCAATACAGGGGCCGCACCAGGTTGCCCAAAAATCAACTACAACGACTTTACCTTTCAAAGAAGCCAAACTCACTTCTTTACCATTCAAATCTTTGAGCGCAAATGCAGGCGCCGTTTCATTGAGCATTTTTTCTTTGAGTTCCTTTAATTTGCGTTCCTTCATCTGTTTTGTCAATCCGTCAAAATAGGAATTGAAGTCCCGTTTTTTACCTGATGTTGTATAAAGTCTCTCCAACTGAGTTTTCATAGCACCTGAATACGCTCCTTCTACTACTGTCTTCTCAAGAAACTCAATTGTTTTCTTCGGACCTTTAACTTTCTCCATTAATTGTGAAAAATGTTCATTATAGTCGGAAGCTCCGTTTCCAACAATATCTATGGATCTTTGCATATAAGGAAAGCCTTCTTTATATTTTCCCAGTTGGTATAAAATATAGGCATAAGTGTCTGAGAACATTCCTTCCATTTCCTCAATTTGTTTCAGGTAATCTGCGGTTGATATTTCCGAAGGTTTTTCCGCCAATTCCTTTTTTTCTTTATCAAGAAGATCAAGCGATTTTTTCGAGATTCCTGCAGCTTCTGAGAGGTGTTTTCCTTTTTCAGCAGATTGCCAGGCAATGCTGTTGAATGTGCTCGCCAGATTTATACCTTTTTTATTTTCCTCTGAAATTTTTTCTGCCTGGGAAATATTTCCTTCGATCGCATGAAGGTTCGCAATATTTGAATAAATATTATTGATAACCCTTGTTTGCCATTCCTGCGGCGTTCCTTTTATAGTAGCTTTGAAACTATCAAGAACAGCCTGCTTTTCAACAGCAGTTTTTGCACTGTTAAAACGCGGATACAATTCACGGGGCTTCCATACGCCTTCCGGATACTTTAATTTATGGTAGGCCAATAATAAACTTCCTACGGCTTTGTTCTGATATTGATTGGCGTAAAAACTGGCACTGGACAAATCCTGATCCGTTATCCCTTTTTTATTTGGGAGATCGGCGAAATAATTAATCAATCCAGCGGTATCTTTTTTAATTTGATAATAGGCCAGTGATTCTTCATAACCTGCATCAGCCGGCAAACCTTTTTCGTAATATTTATTAAAATAGAAATCTGCTTTTTTCTCATCGCTGCTGATTCCCATTGGTCTGCCTTCACCCCGATATAACTGACTCATTTTGCGATAGGAGGATTTAACCGGCTCTCCACTTGCATCCGTTACAAAAAAACTATAGCCTTTTTTTTCGTTGTTATCCACCAGTTTTCCATTACCGATTTTAATTACAAATAATGCGGCACTATCAGGAAGAGTGATACTGGCTGTCCAGTTAGTTTTGTTCTTTTTAAAAGAAAAATCCATGGCTTCAAAACGATCGCCTTTTGAAATATAAGCAGCAGCAGGAATGCTGCCTGATTTTTTCCATTCAGATATTTCCGGTTGATAAATCAATTCCACCTTCTGTCCGGATTGTGGCGATTCCGGTTGAATCTGCAGTCTTGAATAGGAAGGTTGTTGCGCTGCCATTGTTTGGGTAATCGCAAGAAAAAAAATCGAAAATATTATTTCTCTCATATTTATAAGGTTGTGTGGTGATTTAAAAATACGGTATTAATGAAAAATCCGTTTAGCAACTACGAGAGCCAAACGGATTTTAACAGTATATAATTTACCGAACAGGTTATTAATTACTCACTCGCCGGTGGTCCCGTTGGATCGGGTTTTGGTCCTCTTGGATTTCCTCCAGGAGTATTACCTCCCTGGTTTCTCGGACCACTACCGCCCTGTGGTCTTTGAGGACGTGATGGCCGGTCTCCCTGGGGGCGAGGTGGGCGATCGCCCTGTGGACGTTGAGGCCTTGGCGCCTGCTGGCGTTGCTGAGGCTGAACTGGTCGATTTTGACCCTGCTGACCCTGCTGACCCGGACCCTGCTGTCCCTGCTGCGGACCTCTTGGTGGCTGTCCGCCTCCTTTTGGTTTCTGTTGCTGCTGTTGCTGCTGTTTCCGGCGGCGATCATTTTTCTCCAGACTTCGCAAACTGATTTGTCCAACCACATCCACAAATTCCGGTTCTACTTCTTTGGGTTTGGTGCTCGTAACATCCACTGCTTCTAGTTCGTCCGGAACAATACCCTGTGCATTCTGCGACATAATTTTCCGAACCCGTTCAATAGTCAGCGGATACTGTTTATTGCTGTCGGGCAATACATACCACATGAGGTTCTTGAAAATATCTTTTTTAATAAGTGTGGCCGTTCCTCTGGCTACCCGAATGGTATCGGCGCGGTCAGGAAAACCCTGTAAAGCATCCAGATAGGTATCCAGCTCATAATTCAGGCAACATTTTAAGCGACCGCACTGGCCACTAAGTTTAGTCTGATTTATACTAAGATTCTGGTAACGGGCCGCAGTTGTGTTCACACTTTTGAAATCGGTTAACCAGGTGCTACAGCAAAGCTCCCGACCGCAGCTGCCAATTCCACCTACTTTTGCAGCTTCCTGGCGGGCACCAATCTGACGCATTTCAACCTTTACCTTAAACTCACCGGCATATATCTTGATCAGTTCTCTAAAATCAACCCGGTCATCTGCTATATAAAAGAAGGTTGCTTTCCGACCGTCTGCCTGAATTTCCACCTCACTTACTTTCATCTCCAGCTTTAATTGCCGGGCAATTGCTCGTGCGCGGATCAGCGCTTCGGCCTCTCTTGCTTTGTTGACTTTCAACAATTCAAGATCGCGTTCATTGGCTCTTCGCAAAACCTTTTTCATTTCGGGGTCAAACTCATTTGCACCCCTTTTTTTCATTTGAATCCGTACGATTTCGCCATGAAGGTTTATTTCGCCAACATCAACACCACTAACGCCTTCCACAGTAACCTGTTCTCCTTTTTCGAAAACAGTAAGGGTATTATTCCGGAAAAAATCCTTTCGGCTGCCATTATTAAACGAAACCTCTACCACTTTACAGGCCGCTTCCGGATCTGCAAAAGGAAGATTCTGTAACCAATCGTACGCATTCATTCTGTTGCATCCTCCGGAAGAACATCCTCCGTTACTTTTGCAACCATTGGGTTTCCCCGTTCCACAACTACTGCATCCCATATATGTGTAATAAAATGAATGTGAATTAATTATCTTTTACAAATATAGGCGAAAACTACCACGGCTGTACCCTCGCCTTATCGCGTAAAATATGGAATAACTGCAAACTAAGTGCATGAAAGAGCATTTTCGCATTAGCATTTCTTTCTATATAATATGCTGCTTTGTCCAGTTCTTCCACTATGGCTTCCTGCTGCGACAAATCGGCCATCTTATTAATACGCAGAATAAAATCTTTTTCAACCATTGGCAGATTAGACGCCCATTCGCTGTTTTCACCGAGTACATTGATTCGAATACTCTGTTGCAGCAGATGATTAAAAAAGCGGAGAAACTGTTTCTGTTTTTCCCGTCCCTGTTTACTAATGTCTTCAATCCACTTAACCAGTGATACCGGACCGTTTTTAAGGATCGCATTAAGCCATTCACGTACCAGTAATTGCCAGTCTTCACCAGCATGATTCAATTCTGCCAATGCTTCCCGGAAGTTTCCTTCTGTTATGGCGGCTATCTGACGGGCTTGTTTTTCATCTATCCCTTTTTTCGTAACTAGTGCCTTCGCCACATCCAGGTCTGAAAGTGGCGGAATTCGAACCAGCTGACAACGGGATAATATGGTAGGTAATATCAGGGCTTCATTTTCTGCAACCAGCAAAAACAGGGTATTAGGGGGCGGCTCTTCAATGAGTTTGAGTAGTTTATTGCCCTCTTTGCCCAGCATTTCCGGCATCCACATAACCAACACCTTATACTTGCTTTCAAAGGTTTTCAGGCTAAGTTTCCTGATTATCTCATTACATTCTTCTGATGTGATGTTTCCCTGTTTATTTTCTGCCTGGATAAACTGCAACCAATCGTACAAACTTCCATAAGGCTGATCAGCCAGGAATTCCCGCCATTGGGAGCTATAATCGGTACTAACAGGTTTATCCCCACTTTTTTTAGGAATTACCGGATACGAAAAATGAATATCGGGATGTACAAATGCCGAAGCTTTTGAACAGGCTGCACAGGACCCACAGGAGGAAACAGGTATAGAACCCGCTGCTGGCGGTTCTTCTTCGCCAAACAAAGACGCACCAGCCGGAACAGGGTTCAGGGCTGCCTGAACTTTTTCACAAACTATGTATTGAGCAAAGGCAAGAGCAAGTGGCAAACCGCCTGAACCATCCTTACCCAATACCAACAAAGCATGGCTCAACCTGTTAGATTGAACCATCTCCCGCAATTGTTCCTTTGTTTCTTCCTGTCCTACTATATCGTCGAATACCATTCGGCGAATATACTAATTCAGGTACTTGGTAATTGCTTCGTCGGTTGGTTTAACTCCACTTGGAAAAACCTCCAGCAGTTTACCGTTTTCATCTACCAAAAATTTGGTGAAATTCCATTTGATCGGGTCTTTCACGCCCATTTTTCCGGCTTCTTCCGTGAGGTATTTAAAAAGCGGATGGATATCGCCCCCTTTTACACTCACTTTTTCTGCCATGGGGAAACTAACTCCAAAATTCTTTTTACAAAAGCTGGCGATTTCATCGTTGGAGCCGGGTTCCTGTCCGCCGAAATTATTGGCCGGGAAGCCCACTACGGTAATTTTGGATCCGTATTTCTCATACAATTCCTGCAGGTCGGCATATTGTTTTGTGTAACCACATTTGGAAGCAGTATTTACAATCAGGAGTTTTTTTCCTTTAAACTGGGCCATATCCAAAGGCTTACCATCCAGGGTTTTCAATTTAAAGTCATGAATTCCCGTAACTGCAAAAACTATCATGGAGAGAAGCAAAGTTTTAAGCATAGTATTAATTTGTCTGTTTGTCTAACAAAGATCCGGTTTTATTGTTTTTCAAAAGCCCCAAAATCAGGCAGTCCATTGGGTCTTTTTTTTCCATCCAGATCAATATCTACACGCAGATTCATTCCCTGATCCAGAGCCGGTGAGCCTTCCTTCAACCGGAAATTAAAAATTTTAGAACCTGGTTCTGCCTGTTCAAACAAAGGGTTTTCATTGGTTAACATGTTTATGGCCTCCATATATTGAACCGGTTGATTCATTTTCCAGATCCCTGATTCAAACCGTATTTCATAAGGAAATCCGCCTTCCTTTAATGCAAGCACTTCATTTTCGACGGTTCCTCCCTCCCCCCAGATTATACAATTTCTGAAAACTGCCTCTAATGCTGCCTGCACTGGGAGCCCATTCACCAATACGGCATTACTCAGCAGAACAGCCGGGTCCTTATGTGGAATCAGGTTGTTGGAGACAGCAACCAGGGTACAATGATTGAAAGCATATTTTCCACCACCTGCTATCTGCAGATTTTTTCCGCAATTACTGATCAGCAGGTTATTGGCAAAAACAGAACTGTTAATTGCCAGTAAACCTGCATCAAATGCATTAGTTATATGAACCTGTTCAAGTTCCAGTTTATAATTGCCGCTTGTTTCTCTTCCTTCCACCACAATTGCCTGGTAGGCATTTTTAAAATTCGCATATTGAATACGGTTAGAAGAGCTTGTTGTCGTAAAAAAGATCCCGGGCCAGGATGCCGGAAAATCTGAATAAGGGGCGTCTAACCGGTCTCCGGAAAATTCCACCCGGTCGGCCGCTGAGGTATCACCTATAATATGGAGACTGCCATTTATAATAACAGGAGCATCACCATGAACGTAAATTCTTGTTCCTTTAGTTATTTGAAGTTGCGCATTTTCTTCAACAACCATCGGTCCAAGAATTACATAAGGCAATGAATTATCCCAGGTGGTGTTGCTGCTGATTGAGCCATTACGTATATAATGGGCATTTTGTCCATAGGCATCCAGTTGAATCCATTTTTCCTGCCCATTCCATTGAATGGAAATACTGTCGCGAACCAAAAAAGGAAGGGCTTCTGTATTTTCAGGAATTCGAAGGTTTACAAAAACATGGGCACTGTCACCGGCAGCTATATCCAGTGCTTGTACCAGTGGTCCGGGTTCACCATTTATATTGATCCTGAAAACTCCTGCATCAGCTCCTGCCAGCCGGATGGAGGAGATGCGGATCCGTTGGTCGTTTTCATTTATAATCCGGAAAGATTTTGTTACCGAGCCTGCCGTTGTGAAAACGGTATCGAAATGAATGCTATCGATACCTATATATATAGGTGCATCCTTGCTGGTCAGCAAATTGTCCTTTTTACAGGAGAAAAGCAGCAGGGAGGAAATAAGGACAAAAAGAGAGCGCCACATAGTTCAAAAATAGTGCAGTATGCAGGAAACGGGAAATATTAATGAGGGAGGGTATAAGCAAAACAAAAAATACTGAGTTTGGTACCCGGAATTGCCAAAATTTTTTCCCCTATAGCTTCCAGTGTTGCGCCAGTAGTTACCACATCATCTATCAGTAAAGCATGTTTGTTTTCCAGATGGGATGGCTGTTTAATTTGAAATACATCTTTCATATTGTGCCAGCGCTCTGCCCGGTGTTGAGTCGTTTGAGAAAGTGTTGCTGTTGTGCGTTCAAGAAGGTTGTTATTAATAGCAAGTCTTGTCTGTTGATGAATCCCATCGCACAATAATTCGGCCTGATTATAACCTCTCTTTGCTTTTCTTTCCGGATGAAGTGGCATGGGAAGCAAGCAGTCAATTTCTTTTATCCAGCTGCAGGTACTTAGTTGATGCCCCATCCACTGTCCCAATTGAAGTCCCAATTCTTTTCTATATGAATATTTCAATTGGTGCAGTATAGATTGTACCATACTTTGTCTTGTAAAATAAGTAGCTGCTGCTGCATGTTCAACCGGGATTCTGCCCCGGAATATTTTATCAATTTCATTATCACGGACCTCTAAAAAACCGGTAGATGGAATTGTCCAGAGGCATGCAGTGCAGATTCCATTTTCAGCAGGCAGCTGGTTGGTATGGCATGCTGCACAGGTATGCGGAAACAGGAGGGAGGAAAGAATATCAATTATTGAATCAGGCATACGCCAAAATTAGATCCGTTGTTCCTGCTTGTCAAGCGTGATTTAACGGTTTCTTTCATCAGGAAAACAACAGTTGATAAACGTCTTCCACTCTTGCCAGAGGAAGAATTTCAATAGTTGCGCCAGGGATACTGGTTCCTTTCTGGCCGAAACGGGAAACAAGAATTTTCTCTAATCCCAGCTTTTCAGCTTCTGAAATTCGTTGTTCAACCCGATTGACTGATCTGATTTCACCACTAAGTCCAACTTCACCGGCAAAACAGGTATGGGAAGGAATTGGGATATCGGTAAATGAGCTTAGTAAGGCACATAGTACAGCCAGGTCGATTGCAGGGTCTTCCACTTTTAATCCACCTGCGATATTCAGAAATACATCTTTGCTTCCGAATTGGAAGCCTCCCCGTTTTTCGAGTACGGCCAGTAATAATTGAAGGCGTCTTAAATCAAACCCACTTACGGTACGTTGAGGTGTTCCATAAACAGCTGGTGTAACGAGTGCCTGAACTTCAATCAGAAAGGGTCGCATACCTTCGATTGCAGCAGCAATGGCGATCCCACTCAGTTGCTCATCTGAATGGGAGAGAAGGATATCACTTGGGTTAAGAACACCTTTCATTCCGTCTGAACTCATTTCATAGATCCCAAGTTCAGATGTACTGCCGAATCGGTTTTTAAGCGTTCTCAAAATCCGGTAGGCATAATGGCGATCACCTTCAAACTGCAGCACCGTATCTACCATATGTTCGAGGATTTTTGGTCCGGCTATGGCACCATCTTTTGTAATATGCCCGATTAAGAAAACCGGTGTATTGGATTCTTTTGCGAAGCGTTGCCACTCAGCTGCGGTTTCTCTTATCTGGGATACACTTCCAGGCGAAGATTCAATAGTTGGTGTATACAATGTTTGAATGGAATCAATAATAACGAGTTCCGGTTGCAGTTGTTTAATTTCCTGAAAAATCTGTTGGGTGTTGGTTGCTGTTAGCAGATAAAAATTATCATTGGTGAAAGGAAGACGGGCAGCGCGCATACGAATTTGTTGTTCGCTTTCTTCACCGCTGACATATAATACTTTCACGGTGTTTAATTGTAAGCCAATTTGAAGAAACAAAGTCGACTTTCCAATTCCGGGTTCACCGGCAACCAAAACAATACTGCCACTTACAATTCCTCCACCCAATACGCGGTTTAGTTCCGAATCAGGTGTTGACATTCTTACTTCTTTTGTAATTGGCACATCCTGCAATCGGGTTGCAGTTGCTTTGATTGAAGTTGAACCAACTTGCCAGGCTGAAGAAGAGGTAATGGTTTCTTTTTGTTTTATTTCTTCAACGAATGTGTTCCATTGTTGGCAGGCCGGACATTTTCCTAACCACTTGGTACTTTCATACCCGCATTGTTGACAAAAAAAAGCTGATTTGGATTTAGCCATAAGGAAGAGGTGAATGTGTGAATAGGTGAATGAGTGAATAGGTGAATAATCCGGATGAATTTTTTTGATAAGGATGTAAACTAAGATAAAGTGAAGAAGAAAATTGAGTAGAATATTCTGCAAATCTGAGTTGATAAAAAGCTGAGTTTTTAAAAAGTAAAAAGGCCAGCATTTCTGCTGACCCTTTACTTACTAACCCATTAAATTCTTGCACTAAATTACGAATAAGGGGCACATTTCAAAATAATTTTTTAGTCCTGTGAATAACTTTTGCTCCCCCGGTACGAATGGTTTTTTACGCTTAATGGAACATTTAAGATATTGACATTCAGTAAATTATAAAATTTTAGTAAAGCCATCAAAAAACTGGAACAGGTAATATTGTCAGGTTAAAAATGGGTGTTTATGCGAGGGTGACAAAACGGCTGTCTGTTCGTTAAAAAACGGCCGATTTCTTATAAATTAGGTAAATTGGATATTGATTTGATAGACAAATACACCGACTAAATGGGTAATTTATGACACCGTCAATCATGTTTGTTTCGATCTTTTTTGTGGTTATCAGTATGTTAGTTTCCTACATGCTGAAGAGCAAGATCAAGAAGTATTCCCAGACACAGTTAAGATCCGGATTAACGGGTCAGGAGGTGGCTGTTCGTATGTTAAAGGAAAATGGTATATATGATGTACAGGTAACCATGTCGCAAGGCTTTCTTTCTGACCACTATAACCCTGCATCTAAGACAATTGCACTCAGTCCGGATATTTTTGAAGGGCGGAATGTGGCTGCAGCGGCGGTAGCGGCACATGAATGCGGTCACGCGGTACAGCATGCAACGGCATATCCCTGGCTGACGCTCCGATCGAAGCTGGTTCCGGCAGTACAGATGAGTTCGATGTTGGTACAATGGGTATTATTGGCCGGTATCCTGTTGATAAATACTTTCCCAAGTCTTCTATTGGGTGGGATTATTCTCTTTGGGGTAACCACGCTGTTTTCGCTCATTACCCTTCCGGTTGAGTTTGATGCCAGTAATCGGGCACTGGCCTGGCTTGAGCGGACCAATATTACCACTGCAGAAGAGCAGCCACAGGCTAAAGATGCCTTGAAATGGGCGGCCATGACTTATGTAGTTGCAGCGATTGCTTCGCTGGTGACACTGATACAATACATTCTTATATATATGAGTAGGAGAGATTGATCTCTCTTTGCTTAAAGCAAGAAGCTGATTCGGAGAACCGGATCAGCTTTTTTTATGTCAGATAATTAAATATAAATTAAAAATATACGTAAAAAATTTAGTTTTATTTGTTGAAACAGTGCATTATTGTGTTACCCTTAAAATATTGTAATATATAATATATATAAAATTGGCAGTTGAAAATAAGTTCTCAAACAGCGGAATCGCATTTGAAACTGTCTAGATATAGGTTATTTGATTTTTTATTAACAAAAAATCGGAATTTTACCGGGTTGATATATTAAAAATCCAATAAAAACTTTAAAAAACCCTGTTATTTTAGTTTAACATTCTCTTAACCGCCAATATATTTGGCAAAACTAACACACGTGAATATGGCTGCAACAAAAAACCTATCCGGTTGGATCTGGAGTATCCTGCTCCTTTTCGCTGCACTTACGGTGCAGGCTCAGAACCGGCAAATCTCAGGAAAAATTACGGATCAAAAAGATGGTTCACCATTAATCGGTGCCACGGTTACTGTTAAGGGTACATCTATCAGCACTTTTACTGATGTAAATGGCAGTTTTACGTTATCCATCCCGGCGAATGCTACAACTTTGGTTGTTTCATCAGTTGGGTTCGGAAACAAGGAGGTAGCAATTTCGGACAATGTAATTGTTCAACTTTCAACAAGTGATGCTTCTTTATCGGAAGTGGTGGTTGTAGGTTATGGTACAAAAATCAAAAAAGACCTGACAGGTTCTATTGCACGGATCAAAGGTGATGAAGTTGCCAATACACCAGTTGTCAATTTCAATCAGGCTCTCCAGGGGAGGGCATCCGGTGTATTTGTTGAATCACAAAGTGGTAAAGTGGGTGAAGGAATTAAAGTAAGAATTCGCGGAGCAGGTTCGATCAGTGCCTCTAATGAACCTTTGTATGTTGTGGATGGAGTGCCAATAAACTCAACATCAATAGCTGGTAATGCATTGGCAGATATCAATTTTAATGATGTTGAATCATTTGATATTCTGAAAGATGCATCTGCTGCCGCAATTTATGGTTCCCGTGCAGCAAATGGAGTTGTTTTGATTACTACAAAACGTGGTAAATCAGGCAAGTCAAATGTAAATGTAAACGTTCAATATGGTAGCAATAAACCAACCGGATACCGGGGTTTTCTAAATGCAAGCCAGTATATTGATTTATTGAGGGAAGCTGCAATTAACAGTGACAATATTGAAGGTATTGATCCCCTCGACCCTGCTCAATATGCAGGATCATGGTTACAATTTGCAGAAGGAAGATTAACTCGTTATTCCGGCCATTCGGATTGGAGAACTGTTGAAACAAATACGGATTGGGAAAAAGAAGCATTCCAGGATGATGCCCGTACAAGACTGGTAGATGTAAACTTTTCCGGTGGAAATGAAAAAACCAAATTTTTTCTTAGTGGTGGGTTAAGTGATCAGGATGGAATTTTGGTTGGGAATAATTTCCAAAGAATCTCCAGTCGATTAAATCTCGAGCATGATGCAACAGAGCGTTTGAAAGTTGGTGTGAATTTTGGATTATCAAGAACAATTGCCAAAAGAGTTGCAGATGATAATGAGTTTTATACACCCATGCAAATTGTAGCACTATCACCTATTACTCCAGTTAGGAATTTGGAAGGTGATTTGTATGACAGACCGGTTACTACTTATTATAATCCATTGATTGAATTGGAAGATTCCCGCCTGATTGCTACAACGTATAGAAATCTTGGAAGTGCATTTTTGAGTTATAAAATTCTTAACGGACTTTTATTTCGCTCTGAATTTGGTTTGGATGTTCAGACTCAAAATGAAGATCGTTTCAATGGAAGCAGAACAATTGTTGGAGAAGGTACAAACGGTTATGGTCAGGTGGATTGGTTCCGAATGCTGAATTATAATACCAACAATTATTTAAACTACCGTAAACTAGTTTCTGATAAACATGATTTTGACGCTACATTGGGCATGTCATATCAGAAATACAAAGCAGATATTTCGCAGGTTTTTGGTGAAGATTTCCCGTCAAGTGAATTAAGCCGCTTAGCAAGTGCTGGAAGAATAACTGGTGGAACTTCCACTTTTGATGCATCTTCAATTCTATCTTATTTTGCCCGGGTGAATTACAAGCTGAATGATCGGTACCTATTATCCTTAAGCGGTCGCATTGATGGGTCTTCCCGATTTGGAAAAGAAAACCGCTATGGATTCTTCCCCGCTGTTTCTGCAGGGTGGGTATTAAGTGAAGAAGCATTCCTTTCAAATTCTGAAGTAGTAAGCTTTCTGAAACTTCGCGGTTCATGGGGACTTACCGGAAACGCAGATGGTTTTGGAAACTTTTCCCACTTAAGCCTGTATGGAGGTGCTAAATACAATAACAGTGCAGCACTGGTTTCTCAGCAGTTGGCAAATGATGAATTAAAATGGGAAAAATCAGAACAAACTGATATTGGATTGGATTTTGGATTTTTCAATAATCGCTTGTCCGGTGAAGTTGATTATTATGTTCGTAATACAAAAGATCTTATTTATTTTGTTCCAGTTCAAGGGACAACTGGTTTCACAAGTCAAACTGTGAATGTGGGTTCAATGCAAAATAAAGGATTTGAATTCGTGTTGAATTCCACTAATATTTCAAGAAAGAATCTAACCTGGAATACAAGTTTGAACATGTCCTTTAATAAGAATAAGGTAACAAAGTTGGATGGAGATCAGTCAATCATTCCTGGCAATGATGGACGTTACCTTAACTCACTTATTGTTGGTGAAGCTATAGGTGTATTCTATGGACCAAAATTTGCTGGGGCAGATCCTCAGAATGGAGATGCTTTATATTATTTGGAAGACGGCAAAACTACCACCAATGATATAAATGATGCAGGAAATTTTATAGTAGGTAATCCTAATCCGGATATTATTGCAGGGTTAAACAATACAGTTAGTTTTCAGGGCTTTGAACTGTCTGTATTATTACAGGGTGTTTATGGAAATGAGGTAATGAATGGTGCAGGTGGATTCATGTCTGCCAGTTTTGATTGGTTTGATAACCAAACCAGTGATCAATTAAATCGTTGGCAACAGCCTGGGGACATAACCAAGGTTCCTCAATTACGACTTGGATATGGCAATGGAATTGGTGCATCTAGCAGATATGTGGAAGATGCCTCCTACTGGCGTGTAAAAAATGTAACCCTTGCTTATAATATTCCAGCTGCTGTTACCAGCAAATTGAAACTTCGTTCAGCGCGCTTTTATATTACCGGAGTTAATCTGTTCACGTTCACAAATTATACTGGATGGGATCCTGAAGTTAATACCGATTATCGTGCTGGTAATAGAAATCAGGGTTCGGATTTTTACGCAGCTCCTCAAATTAAGTCGCTCACATTTGGTCTGAACGTTGGCTTTTAATTGAAAAAACTGAAATATGAAAAAACAAATAATAATATTAACTGCAGCTGTGCTTTTCGTTGGTTCCTGTGGTAAAAAGCTTGATATATTACCGACTCAAAGTGTAGAAGAAGAAGTTGTACTAAGCACTGATCAAGGGGTAAAGAATCTTCTAAACGGAGCATACGATATGATAAGCAGCGGGGCTGTTTATGGTGGGGATCTTTTTCTCTATTCTGAGCTAATGGCATCAGATGGAGAATTACGCTGGGAAGGTACATTTAATCAGCCCCGGGAGATCTGGAGGAAAGATATACTTACTACAAATTCTTATGTTAGAGATAGTTGGTTAAATTCGTACAGGGCAATTAATGCAGCAAATAATATAATTAGTGCATTGGAAGTAGTAAATGAAGACGATCGTGCACGGGTTGAAGGTGAAGCTTTATTCATCAGAGGCTCTATGTTGTTCGAATTGGTTAAATTTTTTGCACAACCCTATACAGCAGGAAATGCTGGTTCTTCACCAGGTATTCCAATTATTCTGGAACCAACAAGAACAGATAATGTAAGTACAGCCAGACCCAGAAATACAGTTCAGGAAGTTTACACACAGGTTATTGATGACCTTACACAAAGTATTGCATTGCTGGAGCCGGTTGGGTACAATGATGAATATGCTAATGCTGCTGCGGCTGCCGCTCAATTATCAAGGGTATATCTGCAAATGGAGAATTTTACTGGTGCCCGTGATTTAGCTAATTCTGCAATTAACCTTGCAGAGGATATGGGTTTTGATCTGGCGGGAGCTTACCCTTCGTTGTTCAACAATAGCGCTAACTCTTCTGAAGATATTTTTGCTATTCAGGTTAGTGCAAATGATGGCGCAAATGATATGCATCTTTTCTGGTCAATTCCTGCATTTGGAGGCCGTGATGGTGATGTTGCTATACTTGGTAAACACTTGAATTTGTATGAAGAGGATGATTTACGCTTGAACCTTTTTTATGAGGATGATGCAGAAACCGTTAGAAGTGGTAAATGGCAATTGCAATATAGAAATCTTCCTATTTTCAGACTTTCAGAATTGTATCTCACCAGGGCAGAAACTAATTTTAGATTAGGTACTTCCATAGGTGCAACCCCTGCTTCCGATATTGCTGCTATTCGCGGAAGAGCCGGCCTGGATGCTCCTGTTACTTTAACCCTGCCATTGATACTTGCAGAACGCAAATTGGAATTGGCACATGAAGGACATGCTCTTCATGATTTAAAGCGATTAAGAGGTTCAGCAGACGGTTTTACCTACAATGATCCCAAAATGGTTTTACCAATCCCGCAAAGAGAAGTCGATGCAGGTAAAGGTATTCTTGATCAAAATGACGGATATTAATCGTATTGATTGGTTCTTAACCATAAAAAGGCCGGCTTTCAAAAGCCGGCCTTTTTATGTGCGTAGTAATTTACAGTTTTATCTCTTCCTCGTGTGAATCAAAAAAATGAAACTCGGTGAGGTGATAATTGGTGTTGGACTGCAACTTAATATTTTGTTTGAAATGGCGTTTCCATTTCCAGAATTTGCTGAAAATCCAACCCTTGGTCAAATAGGCATGCATTATCGGATGAACCGCCAGCGTAAGGTTGCTGTGTTTGTGGGTAATCAGGTAATTCAGGTTCTTTTCTATTTCGTCTTCCAGTACCAGTGAGGATGAAATTTTACCGGTTCCATTGCAACTTGGACAAACTTCCATTGTATTGATGTTCAGCTCCGGCTTCATTCTCTGCCGCGTAATCTGCATCAATCCGAATTTGGAAATCGGAAGTACCGCATGTTTGGCTCTGTCCGGCTTCATCATGCTCTCCATGGCATCCATCAGTTTCTTCTTGTTCTCCGGCAGCTTCATATCGATGAAGTCGACAACGATAATTCCTCCCAGGTCGCGCAGTCTCAACTGACGGGCAATCTCTTCTGCGGCTTCCATATTTGTTTCCAGAGCATTCTGTTCCTGGTTATTGCTCACACTCTTATAGCCACTATTCACATCAATGACATGAAGCGCTTCTGTATGTTCAATAATCAGATAGGCACCACTGGGAAGGTTTACCGTTTTTCCAAAAGCAGCTTTTACCTGTTTGGTTACTCCATACTGATCAAAAATCGGAGAACCATTATGGTAGAAAGACACGATATCCGCCTTATCCGGTGCAATCCGCTGAATATATGTTTTGGTATCGTTGTATAAATTCCGATCGTTTACAACGATGCGGTTGAAATCCTCATTGAGCAAATCCCGCAACATACTGGTTGTTTTGGTTTGCTCACTCAGGATTTTTGCTGGTGCAACTGCACTCTTCAGGTTATGCTGGATAGCTTTCCATGTTTCTACCAACGCCAGTAAATCCTCATGTAGTTCAGCTGTATTCTTGCCTTCTGCCGCTGTGCGAACGATAACCCCAAAGTTTTTGGGTTTTATCGCTTCAATGATTTTCTGAAGGCGTTTCCGCTCATCCGCTGAATGGATTTTACGTGAAACGGCAACCACATCATTGAATGGAGTAATCACGACAAATCTTCCTGGCAGAGAAATTTCGCAACTGAGTCGCGGGCCCTTGGCAGCAATCGGTTCTTTCAGAATCTGAACCAATACATTGGGTTTTCCACCCAATACTTCATTGATCTTACCTGTCTTTACAATTTCAGCTTCCACTTCGAATTTTCCGAAATCGAAACTGCCATTGGTATCACCAATAGACTGCTGGGTAAATTTGAGGAGGGATTTGGCATAGGGACTTAGATCGGTATAATGCAAAAAAGCATCCTTTTCGAATCCTACATCAACAAATGCAGCATTCAAACCAGGTATGAGTTTACGTACCTTTCCTAAATATAAATCCCCGACAGCAAAACTGGCATCTGCTTTTTCATTGTGCAGTTCCACCAGTTTTTTGTCTTCCAGGAGAGCTATCTCAACACCCTGTGGCGCTGAGTTGATAATTAATTCCTTGTTCAAGCGAGTAATCTTTTAACGTCAGTCCAATCTCACCAAAAGGAACTCAGCTGAGGTTGATAGTAACGATGGTTGTAAAGAATTTGCAATAATCACCTACAACCACGTAAAACGAACAGCTGAAAGGGAATAAAGCCGGAACAAATTAGTTTATTCCGGCTTTACATAGAGGCATTGAAAGAAGGAAATTATTTCTTCTTCTTATGACGATTCTTTCTCAATCTTTTTTTCCGTTTGTGCGTCGCAATCTTATGACGCTTTCTTTTTTTACCACAAGGCATCTTCAGTACTATTTACAATGTTAACAATTCAAACTATTTCAATTGCTGTATGCGCTTCTCCAATTCTGCTTTTAATGCAGGATTCTGAATATGTTCAGCAGCCCGCTGATACCATTCTGTCGCTTTTGCTTTATCTCCCTTCCGCTCATATCCTTCCGCCAGCATCAGCAATACCTCCAGATCATGAGGTTCAGTCTGAGCAACTTTTTCCAGACGTTCTACCGCCTTGTCATACTGACCAGATACAATACCTCCAATCCCCAACATTTTCTGCGCATACAAATTGGTTGAATCTTTCCTGCTTACTTCCAGAATTTTCTGGATTCCCTGCATCACCGCCTGCGGATTCTCTGCTGAAGCCCCAAAAATATAGGTACTTCCCAGTCCAATCTGCAACGAATCACTCGTCGGATTCAACACAATTGCCTTTTCAAATAACTCTTTCGACTCGCTGGCCAGCCAGGTTTTTAAGCCCGGTTGATCTACCCCACGGAGGTTATCCAGCAAGATTCGGGCTGCAAAGGTGAGACTTTTTTCAGAATTTTCCAACTTAGCTGCTTCTGCCGTATAATATGCAAAGGGAATAAAGGCTCTGGCTGAATCACTCCAGAAGCTGGCTAGCTGCCGGTAGTTCCTGATTTTCTGCTCTTTAACATCCCCTCTGACCACCGCTTCAGACAGGCCATTTACATAAGTTTGCTGACTTTCTGTTAAATTGGCCGTAGCTCCTTTAATAACAGTTTGTATATCAAATGCTTCCGATGGAATAGAGGCAATAGCACCAGCCTTGGGTTTTACCGGCGGAGTCATATTGCCAAATAGAAGAAGCGCTGCCAAAAGCACCACTCCTCCACCAACTACAATAAATTGCTGCTTTTTCAATTCGTGCGATTAAGGCAGCAAAATTACATTTCTTCGTCGGGGTTTGGCTGTCCTTCCTTAACAGTTTTAAGTTTTTTAACCTCCTGCACAAATTCCTTGGCAGGTTTGAAGGCGGGAATAAAATGCTCGGGAATTTCTACCGCAACATTTTTTTTGATGTTTCGCCCGATTTTAGCAGCCCTTTTTTTGGTAATAAAGCTGCCAAATCCCCGAATGTAAATGTTCTCTCCCTGCGACAACACATCCTTCACCTCTTTGAACATTGCTTCCAGGGTTACCAGCACATCCACCTTGGGGATGCCGGTTTTTTCTGCAATTTGATTGATGAGGTCGGCCTTTCTCATAATTACACCTGTTTTGAATCTTTTGTCAAGTGGCGGAATGCTGGCCAGTTAACCCGGATTCCACAACAATGCGGTTTTGTTTTGTTAATATAAAATAAACTTCTAATCCGTGCAACTCTTATGCAATTTATTGATTTTGAATTAAATTGAAATATTTTTCCAACATTGTGAAGAACCTGCCCGAGTTTACCAAAAACCTGCTGGACTGGAACCAGCAAAGCAATACCCGCCAGATGCCCTGGAAAGGTGAATCAGACCCCTATAGGATCTGGCTGAGCGAAATTATTTTGCAGCAAACCCGCGTGGAACAGGGGCTCGGCTATTATGAGCGATTTATCCAGCGATTCCCCGGGGTGCGGGATCTGGCACTGGCTGAAGACAGCGAAGTTTTCAAGCTCTGGGAAGGATTAGGTTATTATAGCCGATGCAGAAACCTCCTGGCCACTGCCCGTTGGGTAGCTTTTGAGAATAATGGCCATTTTCCTGACAATTACAGCGATTTACTACAACTTAAGGGAGTTGGCCCATACACTGCTGCAGCTATAGCTTCATTTGCCTTTCAGGAGCCGAAGGCGGTATTGGATGGTAATGTGTTCAGGGTATTATCCCGCTATTTTGGGATTAATACCCCAATTGACAGCCTTTCCGGGAAAAAATTATACGCAATACTTGCTGATGCCCTGTTGCCTCAAACTGCTCCCGGCCCCTATAATCAGGCTATTATGGATTTTGGTGCAGTGATTTGCAAGCCCCAGCTCCCGCTTTGCGATTCCTGCATTCAAAAAGCGGATTGTGAGGCATTTAAACTTGGTATTGTAGCAGATCTTCCGGTAAAAGAGAAATCCATAAAAAGGCGTACGCGCTATTTTTACTATTTCAGGCTTAATTGGAAAGGGGCTTATTATGTTCGCCAGCGTCAGGGTAATGATATCTGGCAGGATCTGCATGAATGGGTTCTGGTGGAAACTACTGAACAACAGAGTGAAGACACCGGAATCTACCTGAAATTGCTGAAGAAAGAATTGGGAAGCATTAAAGTCAGACAGGTAAGCGTTTCCGCTGAAGTAAAGCAACAGCTTTCGCACCAGACCATTATTGGTCGATTCATCACAGCTGAGCTCACAACGCCACTTGCACCTGCTTTCGGTTACCAGCTACTTTCCAAAGAACAAGTTTCAAAACTGGCCTTCCCCCGCTTTATTACCGCATTTTCTCCCAAACTCCCTTAACTCCACCGGTCGGGTGCCACCGGTCGGGTGGCACCCGACCGGTGGAGTTAAAACTGCTTTAATGTGCTTAAAAAGCGGGATTTACAGCGAAAAAAAATTAATTTTAGATAGTAGGCACAGGTAATAGGCGATTTTAAACTCAAATGAAACAATATGAGAGGCGTTAACAGAGTGATGCTGATCGGTAACCTGGGTAAAGATCCGGATGTTCAGTACCTGGAAGGAAATATTGCTGTTGCAAAATTTTCTCTGGCTACCACTGAAACGTACAAGGATCGGACAGGCAAATTGATCTCGCAAACTGAGTGGCATACCGTTGTTTTATGGCGTGGATTGGCCGAACTGGCACAGAAATATCTTCATAAAGGCAGCCTGGTTTATATCGAAGGGCGGCTTCGTACGCGTAGTTGGGAAGATAAAGAAGGGAATAAAAAGTTCGCTACAGAAGTAGTTGGTGATAATCTCATCATGCTCGATAAACGGAATGACGTTCATGGTCAGGGGTTCAACGGTGGCCACGGCGAGGGCATGGAAGGATTTAGCGGCGAAGATGCTCCACCAGAGCCGAATCCGGATCTTCCTTTCTGATTTGAGAAAATAGTGCAATTTTGCTTCTATTGTAAACAAAACCCACTGCTTTGGACTACGCCTCAGTTGATCCCTTACTGAATTCCTTTTTTAACCTTGTTTTTCTTGCTTCCAACGTGCAGGGAACAACTTTCCTGGTGATCATGATCCTTGTGCTCCTGGTCGTTTCCTATTTTATCTCAGGTTCAATGGTCGCCTTTTTCAGTCTTACCCATAGGGATATCAACATGCTCAAAACCAAGCAGGGAACTGCCTGGAAAAGAATTGTAAATCTCCTGGAGGAACCTAAAATTCTATTGGGTTCAATGCGAATCGGAAATGCATTCGTCAACATCGCCATCATTATGTTGTCGAATTTTCTGATCGATCAGCTTATGACCCTGCAAAATATTTACTGGGTTTTTGAACTGAGCCTGAAAGTACTGATAGTGACTTTTTTTCTGATACTTTTTGGGGAAGTGCTTCCGAAAGTGTATGCTTCCCAGAATAATCTAAGATTTGCAAGAGATGCTTCCTTTCTTATTGAAATAGTGCACCTGCTTTTCCGTCGCTTCAGCAAATGGATGGTTGGTGTATCTGACAATGTTGAAAAATCTTTGGGTTCGGATGATGGTGCCAGCCAGTTCGAAGAACTGGAAGATGATGCTACTGCCTCAGAAGATGAAAAAAACATTATGCGGGGCATTGCCAAATTCGGAAATATTACCGTAAAACAAATTATGCGCACACGACTTGATGTGAGTGGTATCAGTTATGGGGCCTCCTTTCCGGATGTCATCAAACAGGTGGAAGCGCTGCATTATTCCCGAATTCCTGTATATCGAAACAGTCTGGATGAAGTGATGGGGATCCTGCACTCAAAAGATTTACTCCCTTATCTGAAGGAAACTGAATCCTTTAACTGGCATTCACTCTTACGTCAACCCTACTTCGTTCACGAACAAAAACTGATTGAAGATCTGTTGCAGGATTTTCGAAATCGGAAAACACATTTTGCAGTGGTAGTTGATGAGTTTGGAGGAACCAGCGGTATTGTTACACTCGAAGATATCATGGAAGAAGTTATTGGCGATATCAGAGATGAATTTGATGATGAAGAAAGCATCAACCGGCAGTTGGATGAACATAATTATTTATTCGACGGGCGTACCATGATTTATGATGTCTGTAAGATTATGGACCTGCCCACTTCTACTTTTGATACAGTTAAAGGCGAGAGTGATTCTTTAGCCGGACTCCTGCTCGAAGTTGCCGGAAAAATTCCAGCTCAGAATGAAGTTATTGAAGTGGGAGATTTCCAGTTTACCGTGCTGGAACTGGATCGAAACAGAATCAATAAAGTGAAAATCACCATCCGACCCGTTTAATTTTTCGCACTATGTCAGCAAATCGAATTACCGGTAAAACACTTGCTTTTGCCCTGCTTCCATTGATTGTACTAAGTCTTTCTTTTTTGGGTGGATGTAATAGTCCGTATACTCCGAAACCACGCGGCTATTTTAAAATAAATCTGCCTGAACATCAATACCAGCTTTTCGATAAACCCGGATTTCCGTACAGCTTTGAATATCCCAATTATGCCACTATCAGCCAGGATAGTACCTATTTCGAAGAACAGCCTGAAAATCCGTATTGGATCAATATTGATATTCCTTCCCTGAATGGAAGGATCTACATCAGCTATAATCAGATAGGAGGGAAGGCCAGGTATAAGATCCAAAACTCCAAAGGGGAGTATAAAGATTCCATTGGTGTAAATACCTTTGATAAATTATTAAACGGATCTTACACGCTTTCCTTCAAACATTCTTACAAAGCAAGCTCAATAGATGACAGCGCTTTTGTTTCTTCCAATGGTGTTGATGGAATTTATTTTAAAATTGGAGGAAATACGGCAACTGCCAATCAATTTTTACTGACCGATAGTACCCGGCATTTTTTAAGAGGCGCTTTGTATTTTGATGCGGCTCCCAATGAAGATTCACTTCGTCCGGTTAATAATTTTCTCAAGGAAGATTTGAAACACCTGATTAACACACTGAAGTGGAAAAATTAATCTAGCGCACTATATACCAGCACTTTGAATTTAGTATGAATTTCACCATGGCTGTTGGGCCACTGATTTATAAATAATTGGGCTGTGATATTTTTCACCGGATCTATCCAGTAAGAAGAACTGAATGCTCCTCCCCAATCAAAAGTTCCCTCTGAAACTCCATATTTCAGTGCATCTTCCGCTGATGTAATACCAAAACCGAGACCAAAAGAATTGTATCCGTTTTTTAAATGGCCAATCTGGTTGGTGGTCATTAGTTTAACGGAATTGGGGCTGAGTATACGTTTCCCATTCAAACTGCCCTTGTTTAACATCATCTGCATAAAAAGCGCATAATCATAAGTGGTAGAAACAAGTCCAGCTCCTCCTGAATACAATTTCCCTGCTTTGTTTGGGTAATTAATATCCATTTTTATTCCGCCGAATTCAAGAAGGGGGTCCAATATGCTCGCATGCGCCAATGAATCTTCTCCATGTAAGGCAACCAGTCTTTTTTGTTTATCAGAGGGTAAATAAAACCAGGTATCCTTCATGCCTAAGGGTTCAAAAATGCGGAGCCTTAAAAAATCAGCTAGTGATTGTTTGCTTATGATTTCAACCAATCGTCCAAGTACATCAGAGTTTAATCCATAGGTAAATCGTTCACCCGGCTGATGTTCCAACGGCAGCGCAGCAATTTTATTTACCTGATCAGAAAGCGATTCATTGGGTACACCAATCTGGGCAAATACACCTGCTTTCGAAGCCAGCGCCTGATAATTTTTACTGCCGATTTGGGCATAACCAATACCAGATGTATGTGTTAATAAATGGCGTATGGTAATTTTGCCTTTTCTGGCTTTAGTGGTATAGCTGGTATCTTTTTCATTAAAACTGTCCAGTACCTGCGTTTTTGAAAAAGCGGGTATATATTTTTCAATCGGGTCGTCCAGCAGGAGCTTGCCCTCTTCCAGCAATACCATAATCGCTGTGCTTGTAATAGCTTTTGTCTGAGATGCAATCCGGAATATATGATCGGTTCTCATTTTCTCTTTGGAAGCAAGGCTGCTGCTGCCAACTGCTTTATGGTACACAATTTGTCCGTCTTTTACCACTATCGCAGTTGCTCCGGCAATCCATTGACTGTCGACATATTGTTGCAATACCTGATCAATCCGTAATGCTGCACCAGCTGAAAAGTTGGGGTTGGCAGTATTAGTGCGCAGCTGTGCATGGACCAGATTTCCCATGAAAAGAACGAAAAGCAGAAAAACCTGTTTCATATACCCTGATTTATTAAAAAAAGATACTATTAATTTTTCGAAGAATTAACTTTGTCAAAATACGCTGAATGATAGTCATAGAACATACCCTGGTGAGCGATGAAGTGTTGGAGGAACAGTTTGTTTGTGATCTTTCCAAATGCAAAGGAGGATGTTGCGAGGACGGTGATACTGGTGCTCCTCTCGAAACGAAGGAACTGGATATAATAAACGAAGTGTATGAAATTGTGAAACCCTATCTGAATGCAGATGGAATACGTGAAATTGAGCGGGTTGGCCGATACCAGTATGACAAAGAGTTTGGCTGGGTTACCCCCGCGGTAAATGGCGGCGTTTGTGCCTATGGATACCACGATGAAAAAGGAATTCTCAAATGCGCATTCGAACAGGCTTATTATGATGGTCGGATCAGTTGGAAAAAACCGATTAGTTGTCATCTTTTTCCGATCAGAATAAAATCCGGGAAAGAATATGATATGCTGAATTATGAACCGCGTGAACTACTCTGTGCTCCCGCCTGCGTACTTGGTAAACAATTGAAAGTGCCGGTTTATCAGTTTCTCAAAGAAGCTCTTATTCGAAAATACGGGCAGGAATACTATGAGGGACTGGATGCCTATTACCATCAGTATCACGGAAAAAACAAACAGGCATGAGTACAGATAACAAATCAGGCTTTCTGGCAAAGAGTACTATCAAGGCCGCCGATCTGGATCATCGCCGGAAAATAAACTTCAATATTGGCAGGTATAATTCGGTTGTACCTCAGGGAAAATTACAGTACAGCGACCTGGAACTGGCCAGAGAAAGGGCTAAAAATATAAAATGGAGGGCTATTGAAACGCTCGACCAGCAATTGGAAAGCTTTGAGGCGAACTTTACTGCACGTGGCGGAAAAGTTATTTGGGCCGAAACTGCTGATCAGGCCCGGGAAGCCATTCTCAGAATTTGCCAGGAGAAAAATTGCAAAACCCTGGTAAAAAGCAAAAGTATGGTGACGGAGGAAATCAAGCTCAATGAATTCCTTGAAGCCCATCATATCGAAAGTGTGGAAACTGATCTGGGTGAATACATTCAGCAACTCGATGGCGAATCACCCTACCATATTGTTACTCCTGCGATGCACAAGAGTAAAGAGGATGTAGCGAAGCTTTTTGCGGAGAAACTGGGAACTGATCCTAAATTGAATCCTCAGGAGTTGACACTGGAAGCACGCGCCAGACTCAGGGAAAAATATATTGAGGCAGAAGTTGGAGTTACCGGAGCAAATTTCCTGATCAGCGATATAGGAGGAATTGCAGTAACTGAAAACGAAGGCAATGCACGTTTGAGTTGCGCCTGGCCTTCCACGCATATAGTGGTGGTTGGGATTGAAAAAATGATTCCATCAGTAGCTGATCTTGCATTATTCTGGCCATTGCTAGCCACCTATGGCACCGGGCAATGGCTGACGGTATATAATTCGATTGTAAGCGGACCAAGAATGCCTGGTGAAAAAGACGGTCCGGTTGAAATGATTGTTATCCTGCTCGATAATGGTCGAACCAACCTGCTGGCAAATCCCAAAACCAGAGAGAGCCTCTATTGTATCCGTTGCGGTGCCTGCCTGAATGCTTGTCCCGTTTATAAAAATATAGGCGGACATTCCTATGGAACCACCTACAGCGGGCCAATTGGAAGTGTGATTACGCCGCATTTAAAGGGGATGGATGAATGGAAGCACCTGAGCCATGCTTCATCGCTTTGTGGTAATTGTACAGAAGTATGTTCGGTAAAAATCAACCTGCACGAATTATTGTTGGAAAATCGGGCAGAAGCTGTGCAGGAAGGGTACAGTCCATTTACAGAACGAATGGCCTGGAAAGGCTGGAAATTTGCCATGATGAAACGCAAATGGATGAATAAAGGCAGGGCCGGGATCAAGGATTGGGTAGTGAACCGGATGGTGAAGGGGTGGAATACCCATCGTTCCGATTTACATTTCCCGGAGAAGTCTTTTAATCAGATTTGGCGGGATAAACACCCAACTGATTAACAATGCTGATTTATTGCCCTGAAACGTCTCCTCGATTAGTGTATGTTCTTGATTTTATCAGTCAGGAAATCCTGTTTGAAGAAGCGAAAATTTGCAGTGATGTAGAAGTTTTCAGGCATTATGATGGCATCCGGATCAATTACAGTGAAACTGTTTTTGAAGAATTGAATTATCAGATTATTCCGCATGGCTTGTTAAAGGAAACCGGTGTTGCACAACAGGTTATTAAAATTGGCCGCTGGAAGGAGTTGCCTGTTTTTTTTATGACCGAAAAAGGAGATAGCTTTGATTTATTTGCAGCGATTTTTTATTTGCTCTCCCGGTATGAAGAATATCTTCCTCATCAAAAAGATGAATTTGGACGGTTCTCACATACCTCCTCCCTTGCATTTAAAGAAGGATTTTTAGATCGCCCATTGGTGAATGAATGGCTGCTGTTATGGCAGGTGGAATTGCAGGTGTTATTTCCAGCCGGACTATTCAAACGACGGAGTTATAAGTTTATTCCAACCTATGATATTGATATGTTGTACAGTTATCGGGGTAAAGCGTGGTGGCGTAACCTGGCTGGGGCGGTAAGATCAATTTTGCAGGGTTCATTATCGCAGGCAATAGAGCGTTGGAAAGTGTTGAGGGGAAAAGCAATGGATCCTTATGATGCTTATGAATGGTTGGATGCACTTCATTTATATTGTCGTGTTAAACCAATTTATTTTTTTCTTGTTGCACAAAAACAGGTGGGATTGGATAAGAATATTCCAACCTCCTATAAGCCTTTTCAGGAGATGATAAATTACTATGCTTCCGTGTATAAAATCGGATTACATCCCTCCTGGCAAAGCAGTGTGGAAGACAGCAATAAAATAATTAAGGAAGAGAAAGAATGGTTGGAAGTTATTGCTGATATCGATATAGAAAAAAGCAGACAACATTTTATAAAATTCAGTTTACCCGATGGGTACCAACGATTGCTGGATGTTGGGATTGAAAAAGATTATTCCATGGGGTATGGAACTATCAATGGTTTTAGGGCATCGGTAGCGTCCTCTTTTAATTGGTATAATCTGGAAACAAATGCTGCAACCAGTTTGCGGATTTATCCCTTTTGCTATATGGATGCGAATGCTTTTTTTGAACAAAAACTGACACCACAACAGGGATATACGGAGCTGATGAAATATTATGCAGCGGTTAAAAAAGTACGCGGATGCTTTATAACAGTCTGGCACAATAGTTTTCTGGGAACTGACCCTCAGTTTAAAGGCTGGCGTGAACTCTATGAGATCTTTATGAAGGAAGATGCTTATTGGGATGCCACGGGCTGATCAGTTGTGCTGATGGATTTTTTCCGGAACGCTTCATTCACCAGGTATACACCAGCAAGTGCAACCAAACCACCAATCAGGATATAGGCGTTCAGCTTTTCATTAAACAACCAGGTTCCGAGTAGTAATGCAACGATAGGGTTTATATATGCATAAATTGAAACCTGTTCTGTGGGAAGGTGTTGCAGAGCATAGAGATAAGCGATGAAGGCCAAAACTGATCCGGCAATTGCCAGATAAAGTATGGCTACCCAGGAAGGCAGGGGAATTTCATTTATCGGGATGTGCTCACCGGTAACTCTGGTAACACCAAAAAGAGCAATTCCTGAAATCATCATCTGTAATCCGATGGAAAAATAGGGATTAAAAGCCAGCACCTGTTTTTTTGTATAGAGTGTTGCAAATGCCCAGCAAAGTGTTCCAAATACAGAAAGAAAAATACCAAGACGAAATTCTGGATTCAGGAAATCTTGCAGGTGATCGTAAAAAATGATGCAAATCCCTATGAAACCCAGAATGAAGCCAATAATGGATTTCAGCGATAACTGTGAATTGCCTGCAATCAGGGCAATGATTACCAGCCAGAGTGGAAATACAGCTCCTATTATGGCTCCCAATCCACTGGAAATGTACTTTACTCCCCAGGTTGACAAACTGTTACTGAGAAAAAAATTCAAAAAACTAAGGATTAGTATCGGCCACCATTCTTTTCCCCTGGGGAATGCGCGTCCTTTGAAAAGGAAAAAAATAATATAAATGGCACCACCCAGGCATTGCCGGATACTGGCTAATTGCAATGCCGGCATATATTGAACACCTGCTTTGGAACCTACCCAGGTGGTGCCCCATAAAAAACTAACTGCTGCCAGTGCAATCAATGCTTTGGCATGTGTGCCCTTTTTTTTAAAGGTCAGCGGATTGATGGATGCCAGCAGTTTTGCCAATAGGAGTTGCCTTCTTTTAATGTTTAAAATGACGCATGCCGGTCATCACCAGTGCTAACAGGTGTTGCTGGCAATATTCAACAGAGTCTTTATCGCGGATGGAGCCACCTGGTTGAATAAAGGCTTCGATTCCGGCTTCATGTCCCATTTGAACGCAATCATTAAAGGGAAAAAAAGCATCACTTGCCAATACCGCACCTTTGAGATCAAAGGAAAATTGCTTTGATTTTTCTATAGCCTGACGAAGGGAATCAATACGACTGGTTTGTCCGCATCCTTTTCCAATTAGTTGTTTGTTTTTAACGAGTGCAATTGCATTGCTCTTCAGATGTTTGCAAACCAGATTGGCGAATGTGAGGTCTTCCTTTTCGCTGTCTGAGCTTGGACGTCCGCCCGCTTCTTCCCACTTTTCGAAATTCCCCTCATCGTTTTGCTGCATCAATACACCATTCAACATGGATTTGTATTGATGGGTATTGTTGACAGCCTGTATTTGTTGAAGAAGGATGCGGTTCTTTTTTGTCTTAAGAATATCCAGGGCTGATTGATCGAATTGTGGAGCAATCAGTACTTCGAAAAAGATTTCATTGATGGCATTGGCGGTGGTGCTGTCGATGGTTCCATTGCAAACCAATACGCCGCCGAAAGCACTTTCGGGATCACCTGCCAGCGCTGCATCCCAGGCTTGTTTTACGCTTGGTCTGGCAGCTATTCCACATACATTGGTGTGTTTTATGATAGCGAAGGTGAATTCATTTTTGTCTGTTGACGGAAACTCACGTATCAATTGAACTGCGGCATCCACATCTACCAGATTGTTATAGGAAAGTTCCTTGCCGTTTAACTGGTTGAAAAGTTGATCAAGCTGGCCATAAAATATTCCCTGCTGATGCGGATTTTCACCGTATCGCATAATTTTCGGGTTGGGAATTGAAGCAAGGAAATAATTATCCTGTTGTGGAGTAAAGTAATGGGAAATGGCAACATCATAATGTGCGCATACTTCAAATGCTCTGGCTGCAAAATGGCGACGTTGTTCCAGTGTGGTGGCACCATTTTGATCACGCAGCATATTTTCAAGCAGACTATAATCCTGTTTGGATGCAATTACTACCACATCGCGGTGGTTTTTTGCAGCTCCACGGATCATGGATGGTCCGCCTATATCAATCTTTTCAATGATGGATTGTTCATCGCTTGTATTGGCAACGGTTTCTTCAAAAGGGTAGAGGTCAACAATAACGAGGTCGAGCTCCGGAATTTCAAATTCCTTCATTTCACGGAGGTCCTGTTCGTTGGCTCTTCTGCCGAGTATGCCTCCAAAAATTTTTGGATGCAGGGTTTTTACCCGTCCCCCCAGAATGGAGGGGTAGGAAGTAACAGATTCCACCGGAACGCAGGGAAGATTCAGTTTTTCAATGAATTGCTGGGTACCACCGGTTGAATAGATGGTAACCCCCTGTTCATGCAGGAGGCGAACGAGGGGTTCTAATCCGTCTTTATAGAAAACGGAAATCAATGCAGATTGAATCTTCTTGTTCATTGTAGCGGGTTAACTGTTTAAAGATGAGGCAGGCAATACTTCAATTGAAGGCGCAAAGCTACGGTTTAGGATTCATTTTTCCGGCAATGGATTGGGTATTTAGGGGGCAAGAGAATGGATAAATGCACCTTTTTCCCAGGTATTGTGAACAGGAATTCCGGCTTGTTTTAGTTGTCGGGACCATTGGGTTGCCCGGGTTTCGGGAATAGATCCATCCAGAATTATTAATCCTGGCTGCGTTTTGTTTTCCATCAGTGGTGCCAGGTTGAATATGTTTTTTGTTAGCAGGAGGAATTGGGGTTTTGTTTTGAGAAGTACTGGTAATTCCTGTTGAAAGTGAGGAATCCCAATAGATTGTTGGTGATGGGTGATCAATTTTTGGGTGGAATAGTGTTTTTCTTTAATCCCAAGAACACGCATGCTGGCAGATATTGCAGGATGAGTGGACGGAGAAAACTGGTTCAGGTAGAAATGGCTATGGTTCCCACTGATCAGTGCAGTTATTGATTTTCCTGGAAGATGGTAAACTAGTAATAATTGTTGTTTCTGGTGTTGAATGATCTGATAAAAATGGCTGCAGCCAAACAGCAGACAGGTGGATAGGAGGGAAAGTAAGAGCGTTGGATTTCGGGTTTTCATCCAACCACTAAGCAGGAAAATAATCAGGTAGGCAATGACTACCTGCGACTGGCTCCAGTTTATATCCTGAATTACAGCACCGGGTAATTTACTGATTTGAATTATTCCGAGGTTCATCCAGTTAATGAGGGTGGAAGTAAGACGACCAATAAGCGGGATAGGGATACCAATTAGTTCTGTTATCCATAAAATAAGGGTTCCGATCAGGGCAAAACTGGATAGTGGGACGGCCAGTAAATTGGCAGGGAGAAAATAAACGGGCACCTGATGAAATAGGGCAATGCAAAGTGGGAGAGTTAATAGTTGGGCTGCCAGGGTAACGGAAATCAGTTCCCATAGTACTTTCATTAATGGATGTTTAGGTAGTATTAGTTTTGCGATTCGGACCTGATAAAGTACAATACTAAGCAGGGCTGCAAATGACAAAAGGAAACCGGCATCCCAGATCCAGAAGGGATCGATTAGCAGCAGCAGGAATGCTGTAAGCGAAATGGATTGAAGTGAGTCGAGGGGTTTTCGTATTATTTTGGCGAATAGAACAAAACTGAACATGGAAGCGGCTCTTATAATAGAGCCGGCACTTCCTGCTACAGCTGAGAAAAACCAGGTGAAACCAAGCACTAATCCAAATTTTATCCATTTGCTTGCCGGGTATCTGGTTTCAGGAAAAATCAGGATTCTTTGAAGGATTAGAAAAATAAGTCCGAGATGCATTCCGGAAACGGCGATAACATGTACTACTCCGGTTTGGGAGTAAGTAGTAAGCAGATCTTTATCCACCTCTTCGCGATAACCGATCAACAGGGCTTTTGCCAGTTGGTTATGTGGTTGCGGGATGTTATAGTCCATCGCTTTGAGAGCAGCTTTCTGAGCATTAGTGAGCCATATTTTATAAGGATTGGATGTTATTGGAGAGAAGGGGATGAGTTGATTGGTATCCAGATAGATCTGATGAAATATGTTTTTCTTTTTGTTATAGTCGGCGAAATCAAAACTACCGGGATTTCCTGAGGGTGTTAAGGGTTTTAATTTTTCTGATGCCAATAGATAAAGATTTCCGGGTTGGATATTTTCTGCCTGCTTTAATGGCAGATAGAGCAGGAAACGGCCGGTTGTTGGTATGGGATGACCGTTTTTGAGAATCTGCGTTTTTACTTTCAGGGTAAATCGGGCAGATTTGGCTCCCAGGGCAGGCAGGGCCTCAGGTTCTGCAACTAACAGCAGGCTGTTTTCTAGTTGATGGCCAAACCAATCGGAATGTTTTCGTTGATCCTGGAGCATGGCCAGGTGGGTGCCACTAAACAGTAGTAACAGATTGAGACATATTCCGAATAAATGAGTGGAAGCCGGTACCTGTTTTTTAATGAGGAAATGAATGCCGATTGTTAAAGTGAGCAGTGCGAAGCAGGACAGGGAGGCTGTGTTGCCGGGGAGATTTTCTACTTGTTCTGACAAGAGAATACCTCCGCAATAGGGTAAAACCAGGCGAATAAAGGGGGCTGCCATCCAGGGAACTGCTTTTTTCTGCATTCCTGAAAACTACCGCACCCAGTACTCGTGGTCAAGGGTTTTTTAACCCATTTAAGTGTCAGACAGGTGTTAGAACGCTGTTAGAGAGGTGTCAGACAGGTGTAAGAACACTCTCAGACATGTGTCTGACACCTGTTGCTACTGGTGTCTGACGTTTTGTGACCGGGCGTCTCACTTTTTTAGCGTGGGCCAGGGGATCTTTTTCTGCGTCGCGGAATCCCAAAGCAAGGATCAATACAGCACTCATTCCTTTATCTGTTAAGCCCAGTATATTATCAACTTCAACTGGATTAAATCCTTCCATCGGAGTGCTGTCAATTTTTTCGATTGCTGCTGCAGCTGTTGCAAATCCCAACGCAATATAAGCCTGGCGTGCATTCCATTGAAACTGCTGTTCCGGAGTTTTAGCCTTTATACTATTCAAAATCGCTGATTTAAAATTGATGAGCGTGCTTATATCAACGTTCCGTGTTGATGCTATAGTTTTGATATAGGCATCAACCTGCTCCTCAGAAATAGTTTTCCAGGCTGCAAATATTAACAGTGCGCCACTTTCCGTAATCTGTGGCTGATTGTTTGCTGCGGGGCCTAATTTTTCCCTAACTGTTTTGTTCTCAATCAAAAACACTTCAAAAGGTTGTAGTCCGAGTGATGATGGTGCCAACCGAACCGCTTCCAGAATGTTATTGAGGGGAGCTTCCGGTACTGGTACCCCATTGTATCTTTTGGTTGCATATCGCCAATTCAACGAATCGAGATAGGTCATATAATCAGTTTTAAACTTATTTAATTGCATATACAATGTTCAAACATTATTCCAGTTTTGTGTGCCTGCCAAAGTTTCAGTCCACCCTACGGGTACCCGTCAGGTGCAAAAAAAACCCCTGAGCCGAAAGGCCAGGGGTTTCAACTAAAGCAAATGCGCATTATTTACTCAGGTACATGGATCGGTCTTTGTAAAGCTGACGGAAATAAGGATCGCGAAGGTCCTTAATAAAGCGGATTGCTTCACCCGTACTCTTCATTTCGGGTCCGAGTTCTTTATTCACACCCGGGAATTTGTTAAAACTGAATACAGGTTCTTTAATTGCAAACCCTTTCAGTTTTTTCTCAAATTTGAAATCAGTGAGTTTATTTACTCCCAGCATCACTTTGGTTGCCACATTCAGGTACGGAATCTGATAGGCTTTGGCAATAAACGGAGTGGTACGGGAAGCGCGCGGATTGGCTTCAATCACAAACACTTTCCCATCTTTTACTGCAAACTGGATATTGATCAAACCCTTAATATTCAATGCCCGGGCTATTTTCTCGGAATAATATTCAAGTGTAGTTACTTCCAATGGAGTCAGATTGAAAGCGGGCAACACCGCATTTGAATCGCCGGAATGAATCCCCGCGGGTTCAATATGCTCCATCACGCCCATCACATGGAAATTTTCGCCATCAAAAATCGCATCCACTTCGGCTTCCTGGCATCGATCCAGGAAATGATCGATCAGAATTTTATTACCAGGAATATGTTTCAGGAGGCTAACCACTGCTTTTTCAACTTCTTCATCATTGATCACAATCCGCATCCTTTGTCCGCCTAAAACATAGGATGGCCGAACCAATACAGGGTACCCAACCCGATTCGCCACTACCACTGCTTCATCCACATCAAAAGCAGTTCCATAATCCGGGTAAGGAATACCGAGTTCTTTCAGCATATCACTGAACCTACCGCGGTCTTCCGCGATATCCATATTATCGAATGAAGTACCGATGATTTTGATCCCTTTTGCATGCAGTCGCTCTGCCAGTTTAAGGGCAGTTTGTCCGCCTAACTGCACTATCACACCCTCAGGTTGTTCATGTTCGATAATCTCCCAGAGATGTTCCCAGAAAACAGGTTCGAAGTATAGTTTATCAGCGATATCAAAATCAGTTGAAACAGTTTCCGGGTTACAGTTCACCATGATGGCTTCAAAACCGGATTCTTTGATTGCCAGTAAGCCATGTACACAACAATAATCAAACTCAATCCCCTGACCGATTCTGTTTGGGCCGGAACCCAGGACAATTATTTTTTTCTTATCACTCACCTTACTTTCATTTTCACCGCCTTCTTCAAAGGTTGAATAGAAATAAGGTGTTTTCGCTTCAAATTCAGCAGCACAGGTATCTACCATTTTGAAAACCCGGCGAATTCCGGCTTCCTTTCGTTTGGCATACAATTCATCTTCATGGCCATCCTGCATAATGCGGCAAATCTGCTCATCACTGAAACCATGAATTTTTGCTTCGCGAATTAATTCCATGGGGATGGTTGCCAGCTTGAATTTGGCAATCTCCTTTTCCAGATTAACAATTTTCTGTATTTCATAAAGGAACCAGCGATCAATTCCGTTGGTTGCTTTTACAATTGTATTGATACTTACACCCAGCATCAGGGCATCTTTAATACGGAAGATGCGATCCCATTTCGGTGTTTTAATGTATTCGATCAGTTCTTCCGCATGCATCTGACTTTTGCCATAGTAACCGAGTCCGACTGCATTATTTTCCAGACTCTGACAAGCTTTCTGCACTGCTTCGGTGAAACTCCGGCCAATCCCCATTACTTCTCCCACACTTTTCATCTGCAGACCGAGCGTATCATTGGCACCTTTGAATTTATCGAAGTTCCAGCGGGGTATTTTTACAATCACATAATCCAGTGCCGGTTCAAAATAGGCAGAAGTGCTCTTGGTGATCTGGTTTTCCAGCTCATCCAGTGAATATCCAATAGCCAGTTTTGCTGCGATTTTAGCAATTGGGTAACCGGTGGCTTTGGATGCAAGGGCGGAGGAGCGGCTTACCCTTGGATTTATTTCAATAGCGATGATTTCCTCTGTTGCGGGGTTCAGCGCAAACTGAACATTACACCCGCCTGCGAAATTGCCCAGATCCCGCATCATAGCGATGGCGGTATTTCGCATCAGTTGAAATGCAGTATCGGAAAGCGTCATAGCCGGTGCCACGGTGATTGAATCTCCGGTATGCACACCCATTGGGTCAAAATTCTCCACCGTACAGATAATAACCACATTGTCATTAGCATCCCGCAGCAGTTCCAATTCGAATTCTTTCCATCCCAAAACTGCCTGCTCCACCAGTACTTCATGTATTGGGGAAGCCTGTAAACCACGGTTCAGGGCTTCATCCAGATCTTCTTTATCATGCACAAATCCACCGCCTGTTCCACCCAACGTAAAGGAGGGGCGAATTACGAGCGGGAAGCCAATCTGCTGGGCGAATTCTTTTCCTTCCAGAAAACTATTGGCAGTTTTTGCAGTGGCAACGGGCACTCCCATTTGGATCATCCACTGACGGAATTTTTCCCGGTCTTCTGCTTTATCGATGGCTTTGATATCTACCCCAATCAGGCGTACCCCATATTTCTCCCAAACGCCCAGGTCTTCAGCTTCTTTGGCGAGGTTGAGGGCTGTTTGACCTCCCATGGTAGGAAGTACCGCATCGATCTGGTTTTCTTCCAGAATCTGTTCAATACTTTCAACGGTAAGGGGCAAAAGATAAACCCGGTCGGCCATCATGGGGTCGGTCATAATGGTAGCCGGATTACTGTTAATAAGGATCACTTTGATTCCTTCTTCACGTAAACTACGAGCTGCCTGGGTTCCGGAATAGTCAAATTCGCAGGCTTGTCCGATAATAATGGGTCCTGATCCTATGATCAGAACGGATTTGATGGAATTGTCTTTTGGCATTGTTGCGGAAAAATAAATTGCGCAAAAGTACGGCCCGGGAGGCAATTTTCCCGATTAAATTTATTTACCCGACCGGTGCCACCGGTCGGGTGCCACCCGACCGGTAAAAATGACATAAAAAAAGCCTCCACCGAAGTGAAGGCCTGCATTATGTAGATGAGGTGACTCAGCTATTATGATAAGCTGCCATCTCGATATCGTCCAGCAATACCTTCCCTTTCCGAATCTCAGCCTTTCGGACCGCCCGGGTTTGTTTTTCATCCTGTTTGCTAAGGATCTTAAACATCCATTTCTGTTTTGCCTCCTGACCCTTAAAAGCCCCAATCAGGGATCCTACCACCATTACTGTCATCACAACTGCTTTTTGTTGGAATCTTTTCATACCATTCTTTTTAACCTTTAACAAATACTGCTACTACATCAATGACCTAAACTATAGACACAGATATAACAACAAACGCTGTTTCATGTTTGCAAAAGACATACCTAAAAGGTGGATTTATTTTAATTTAACAAGTTGTTTAAACAACCAAACCTTTCCCACTTCAAACTTCCCACTTCAAACTTCCCACTTACCTTTGTCCCTTTATCAAAAAAACAAGGATGATTCGACTAACCCTTCCTGCCCTGTTCATAAGTAGTATAAGCCTGGCTCAGTTTACCGAAAATCCAACGTATCCAAAAGGGTATTTTCGAAATCCATTGGGTATCCCGATTAGCCTAAGTGGTAATTTTGGCGAACTCCGTCCCAACCATTACCACATGGGACTGGATCTAAAAACGGAACGGAGAGAAAATCTTTCAGTATATGCAGCAGCAGAAGGGTATATAAGCCGGATCAAGGTAGAACCGGGTGGATTCGGAAGAGCGATTTATGTTACTCATCCAAACGGTTTTACCACCGTATATTGTCATTTGAATAATTTTTTCCCCGACCTTGAAAACTGGGTAAAAAGCCTGCAGTACCAGAAAGAATCCTGGTACCTGAACGACGAAATTCCGGCTGATAAATTTCCTGTAAAAAAAGGACAATTGCTGGCATATAGTGGAAATACAGGCGGTTCTCAGGCGCCCCACCTTCATTTTGAAATCAGACGAACAGCTGATGAAGTAAATCTGAATCCCATGTTATTCGGATTTCCTCTTACGGATAACACCCTTCCAACTATTCTTCGGATAGCCATATATGATAGAAATCAATCGGTTTTTGAACAAAACCCAAGGGTACTATCCGTTGCAAATAAAGGAAACGGAAATTATGCTGCGCCTCTTCAAACAGTGAATTCATCCAAAATAAGTCTGGCATTAACCACTTATGATACACATACCGGCTCTTCCAATCTGAATGGTGTTTATGAGGCAGTTTTATATGATGAACTGCAAGCCATTGTTGGATTCCGAATGGATCAGATCAGCTATGAAGCTACTCGATATCTTAATGCACATATTGATTATAAAACCAAACAACGCGGAGGACCATATCTTCAGCATCTGAGTGAATTACCAGGGTATATGCATTCGATCTATACCCGGTTTAATGGAGATGGTGTAATTGATTTATCAGACGGTTTGGTTCATGAACTTTCCATCGTTGTAAAGGATGCTTATGGAAATGCTTCAACAGTTAAAGTGCCGGTAAAATACAGCGGCAAACAGTCAACCGCCATAACACCCTCTGGCAAACGCTTTTATCCACTAATGCTGGATATTTTTGAATCGGAAGAGTGTGAATTCATCATTGGGGAAAGGACTTTGTATGATTCCGTGAGTATATCCTATAAAAAACAGGCAGCCATCGGATCCGGAACTATTTCTGCCTTGCATTCCATCGGGTCTTTGTCTGTCCCTTTACAGGACGCCATGATGGTTCGCATAAAAGTTGCAGACACGATAAATGAAGCGGATAAATCAAAAATTGTAATGCAGCGAATTGCCGGTACCAGAAAGGAAGTGCAGAAAGTGAGTTGGGATGAAAACTGGGCCATGGCGGGTTTCCGTGATTTCGGTTCCTTTCAACTGGTGGTTGATAATACAGCCCCTGAAATTATTCCGGTTGGATTTAAGGACGGTTCCAACCTTTCCGCCGCTTCACGTGTTGTCTTTACCGTAAGCGATAACCTTGGAAAATGGAAAGTTACCCGAACCGAACTTGACGGATCCTGGATTCGTTTTACCAATGATAAGGGGAGAAATTTTATATACACATTTGATGAACGTTTCAGTCCAGGTGAACATGAATTGAGGGTGGTGGCAGTTGATGAGGCGGGAAATGAAACAGAGGTGAAGTGGAAGGTGAGAAGATAGGAGAGGGGAGATAGGAGATAGGAGATAGGAGAGGGGAGATAGGAGAGGGGAAAAGGGTGAAAAAGGTGAAAACAACAATGAGATGAATAAACTTGAGGCGGGAATAAAAGCACCGGCATTTAGTGGTAAAGATCAGAATGGGAATACGATTCGGCTTTCTGATTTTAAAGGGAAAAAAATTGCCCTTTATTTTTATCCGCAGGATATGACACCGACTTGTACAGTGCAGGCTTGCAATCTGCGGGATAATTTTTCATTACTTCAGCAAAACGGGATCCAGATAATCGGCGTTTCACCGGATGACAGTTCCAGCCATAAAAAATTTGAAGAAAGAAACCAACTCCCATTCCCGTTAATTGCCGATACCAAACATGCTATCATTGAGAAATTTGGTGTTTGGGGTGAGAAACAACTTTATGGAAGAAAATACATGGGATTGCATCGAACTACCTTTTTGATAAATGAAAAAGGGATCATTCAAAAAGTGTTTCTTAAACCCAGAAGTAAGCAGCATGCCGAAGAAATTATTGCTGCATTCTGTCTTTAAATCCCCTCTTTAGGGGATAATTTTAGGGTAAAGGAGGGATTGTACATGACATTTAACCAAACTAGTTTTGGTCTTCAAAACAAGTGTATGAATAAAACCTTTAACAGATGGTTATGGGTGCTGCTCCTGTTGTTCTCTGCCAGTGAAGTGGCGAACAGCAAGCCTCCACTGCAGAAAAAAGCTATTCCATTTGAAACACCCCTGGTTGAACCGTTTATCCTGTTTCTATTACAATGAACGGCTTGAAATTGGTTAATTTCAGACTTTAAGCTCCCCTTACCATGTTCAGGCTGCGGTTTTTCACCATGTTTTTTTTGTACAGCTATTTTGCCTGTGCTCAACATACTCCTTATTTATTCAGGCGTATAACGGTACAAGATGGACTTTCCAATAACCGCGTCAATTGTATTTTGCAGGATCATCTTGGATTTACCTGGATTGGCACGGATGATGGTTTAAACCGGTTTGATGGAAATGCATTTACCATTTTCAGGCATGAACCAGGCAATTCCGCCACTTTAAGCGGTAATATTATCCTGGATCTCTGTGAAGATAAAAATGGTATTTTATGGATTGCAACAGGAGACGGTGGCCTATGCCGATTTAATCGCTCTGCAGCCCCCTCTCAACAATTTAAAAATTTCCGCCATTATCCGGGTGATTCCGCTTCAATTCCGGTAAATACCATAAATGCTATGCTGCCGGATGGCAAACAATATATCTGGCTGGCAACAAGCGGAGCCGGCATACTTCGTTTTAATACTATAACCAATGAAGTTTTACGTATTGGAGGATTGCCAAGAACAACCATAACAGATCTATGCTTCGATAAATCTGGCTTGATCTGGGCAGGTACCCAGGGTGGAGGTTATTTAAAACTTGATACGGGCAGCCACAGAATCTGGTTTGATGAAAAGTATAGCAATCCATATGATAAACTTCCCCATGTAGCGGTCACGAATTTATATAGGGATAATCATAACAATATCTGGTTAGCATCATGGGATCCTTTTCTTTATCAGGTAGCTGAGTCAGATCAAAATAAGCAGCGCATTCGCACTTCCATAATGGGAAAGCTTGAACATGGAAATGAACCTACTTCTTTTACTGATGCAGGCAGTTCGGATTTCTGGGTTGGCACAAAACAATCCGGTATACGGATTTTCAAATCTTCGGAAAATAAGTGGGAGGTAATCAAAGCACAAACAGATGATTTTAGCAGTCTGGGTTCCAATACCATTTACTGCCTTTATAGAGATAAGGATGATCATATCTGGATAGGAACTGATAAAGGTATAAGCCTCTATCTTCCCAAGGGATCCCAACTAAACCCTGTTCGTCTGTCAAATATTATTGGAACTGGTAATTACCAGGTACACGATTTTCTGACATTACCGGATAAAACAATCTGGATTGGCACAAATGATGGTTTATATGAATGGCAGAATAATCAGTTGAATTATATACCTCTTCTATGGAAAAATAAAAGACTCGCCGCAACTTCATTATTTCGTTCATCCAATGGAAAACGTTATATAGGAACTGATTATTCTTTGTTTGAATGGGATAGCCAAACGCAGCATATAAAATTGCTGCCCAATACAGACAAAGATATTGTTATGAAACAATTAATAGCATCCAGAATTGTTTCAATTGAAGAAGATTCTATTAATGGATCAGCTGGCTTAATTACATCACCTTATGGTCATTTTTTAACCTATTACAAGGAGGCGGAATCCAGATGGATTAGCCGGTTTGATACGGTTACACGGATCGTTCAGGATTTTCAGATTAACGATAACCTGATTCATAAAATTTATAAAGATCCCAGAGGCCAGCTATGGCTGGCTACGACCAAAAATGGGTTAGGCGAATGGATCAGATCAAAAAAACAATTTGAATTTCATATCAACCATCCGGAAAACTCTCATACTATTACAAATAATCATGTGAATGATATAGTTGCAGACAGCTCCGGTAGTTTATGGGTGGCAACCTATGGCGGCGGATTAAATAAATATGATCCGGATTCCAACTCTTTTTCTTATATCAGGAATAGTCCGAATTTGTTGGAAAGCTTATGTGTAGACCATAAACAACGAATCTGGATGTTGGGCAACGGAGAATTATTCGCCTATGATCCTTCCTCTAAACAGATTCGTTCATTTGCAAATGCTCTGGGTATAAACAGAGGCAAGCTGCGAGGCTGGCTCCGGCTTGATCAGGACGGTCATCTTTTGATTGGAGGAAAAGGTTTTTTTATTCGCGTTCATCCTGACTCCATTCAGCAACCGGTGATTCATCCACCTGTTCAATTTACGGATTTGCAGGTTTTTGATTCTTCTTTTTATCATCAGCTAAGCTCCTCGCAAAGAATTCGTTTGGCGCATAATCAAAATTACCTGTCCATTCATTATTCAGCTCCCTGGTATCGTCAGAAATTGTACTATCAGTATAAGTTGGAAGGAGTTGATCCTGGCTGGATCGATGCCGGAACGCAACAAAAAACTGCTTATCAGCAACTTGCACCCGGAACCTATCGATTTCTTGTAAGATCCTCCAGCATTCCCGGTATTTGGCATACCAATCCATCCGTTTTAATAATAGAACTGGTGCCGCCTTTCTGGCAACGCTGGTGGTTTTTTGTTTTTCTTACCTGCGCCATTAGTGCCATAATTTATATTATTTACCGGTATAGGATAAACGAATTGGTGAAAAGGCAGGCAATCCGAAACAGAATTGCACAGGATCTGCATGATAATCTTGGCTCAACATTAAGCAGTATTTCAGTGTATAGTCAGGTTGCCAAAATTTATAAAGAGCAGCAAAAAAATAGCGAATTAGATGATACCCTGCAACGGATTGGATCTACATCCGGTGAAATGATATCTGAGATGAATGATATTGTATGGGCAATCAATCCAAGGAATGACAATATGGAAAAAATCATTCAGCGCATGGATTCCTTTGCACGCCCATTGCTGAAAGCAGCGGGTATTTCTTTTGATCTTCGGCATTCGCCTGATATAAAACCAATTGTCCTGGAAATGGAACAGCGTAAAAATCTATACCTTATATTCAAAGAAAGCGTAACTAATGCCATAAAATACAGTGAAGCGTCAGAAATGCAGGTTAGCATTGAGCGAAATGGTAAGTTTTTGATATTGGATATCCGCGATAACGGAAAGGGATTTGATCCGGATTTAAATGAAAATGGAAACCGCCTCAGTTTATCCGGAAATGGGCTGCGAAACATGCGAAACAGGGCAAAGGAACTCAACGGAAAGCTTATTATTAATTCAAAACACGGGCATGGTACAAGTCTTCAGTTCAGTTTTCCTTTCACCTGATTTGGGGATAGGAATAAAGAATCAGGTCCATTAGATTTGTAGGAACACACCTATATGAGTCTTCGTATTACCATATTTGACGATAATAAAAATATCCGGGAAAGCATCCGGATGTTATTGGAAACGGTTCCGGATTTTGAAGTCGTTGGCTCTTATTGCCATGTATTGGATTGTGTGGAGGATGTAAAAGAGTCAAGACCCGATATTATTCTGATGGATATTGAAATGCCTGGTATGACCGGGATTTCCGCTCTGATCAGATTGCGAAAGGAATTTCCAAATATCCAGGTGTTGATGCAAACTGTTTTTGAGGATGATGACCGGGTTTTTGACAGTATTTGTGCGGGAGCATCCGGCTATATCCTGAAGAACCAGTTAAACACCAAACTCGTGGATGCTATTCGGGAATTGCAATTTGGCGGATCTCCCATGTCGCCTTCGATTGCAAGAAAGGTGATGAATAAGCTGCAATCCATCCCGCAGCATATTCGTCCGGAGGCTGCTCCCGATTATCACCTTACACCAAGAGAGAAAGATGTATTATCCTGCCTTGTAAACGGACTCAGTTATAAAATGATAGCTGCGGATCTTAATATAAGCTATGAAACAGTCCGGTCTCATGTGAAAAAAATCTACGAAAAACTTCATGTAGCATCACTCACTGAGATGGTTGCCAAAGCAATTAATCAACGTATCGTATAGTTGCTGTTTTTATAATTAAATCTTATCAGGATGAAATCTATTTTATTCTCCTGGTTGCTTTTTTGTGCAGCCATGGGACAACAATCACATGCGCAATCAATTCCCGTTTCTTCAGCCGTACAGCTTGATTTCCGGGAAAAAGGAAATGGGAATTCCACTACCATTTTATTTCTCCATGGATTTTCCGATTCCTGGTTTTCCTATTCCATGCTATTGGATAAGCTTCCCAGGAAATACCATTGTATCGCACTTAGTTTAAGAGGGCATGGCGATTCACCCAAACCAGCTTCCGGTTATAGTCCGGATCTTATGGCAGAGGATGTTATTCATTTTCTTGACAAACGGGGAATTGACAAAGTAATTGTGGTAGGGCATTCAATGGGAACAACAGTTGCCATCAACCTTGCTTTGCGGTTTCCTGAAAGAACCAAAGCACTAGTGTTAATAGGAGCTTTTGCTTCTTTTAATGATAAATTATTTATGCCTTCTTTTGTGGCAAGCATCGATCAGTTAAAGGATCCGGTTGATATCAATTTTATAAAAGAGTTTCAGGAAAGTACTATAATGAAACCGGTGCCTCCGGCTTTCCTGGAAAATGTAATTAAAGAAAGCAGAAAATTAACTGCACTTGTATGGAAGGAAACCATTCAGGGATTAAAAAATTCCGATTTTGAAAATCAACTTTCCGCGTATCAAAAACCGGTATTACTTCTCTGGGGAGAAGCGGATCAGTTTGTATTGGAAGATGATCAGAATCGACTATTAAAAGCCTTCCCCAATGTTCGCCTTCTGCGATATGAAAGTATTGGGCATGCAGTGCATTGGGAGGCGCCTGATCGGGTAGCCGGAGATATCACAGGCTTTCTTGAATTTATCCAGTCTTCACCGGAATAGGGTAGAATAAGCACAGGTTCGGGTATTGTTTGCGGCCTTTCTAACAAGCAGATTTGTGTCTTAATTTTTAAACCTTTTAGTATGAAAAAGTTGAGACCAGTTGTTATGTTTGGAGTTTTGGTTAGCCTTATTCTTTCAGCCTGTAATAGGAATGATGCGCCCGAAGTTAAAAAGGATATTTATTCCAATAAGGTAGTGTTGATTTGGAATGAAGCCATCATATCTGCGATGGGCGGACCACAATATCAGCACTCCTTACTTGCTTCCAGGGTAAGCGCGATGGTTCATCTTGCCATGCATGATGCTGTAAATGCTGCAAGACCTACCTATACTTCCTACGCCTATTTTGGAAAAAATGAAAAGGCAGATCCGGTTGCAGCTGCTGCTGGCGCTGCTCATGGTGTATTGAGAAGTTTGTTCGTTGAACATTCAGCAGTTCTGGATTCCCTCCTGATAGTTTCTTTGAGTGATGTTAAGGGGGAGGAAGCAAAATTAGCCGGACTTGAACTTGGATTAGGTGCTGCCCATTCAATATTGGCATTGAGGGCGGATGATGGTGCCTTATTGGATCCGATTGCACCAGTTGAGCCATCCGAGGAGCCAGCTATTTATCAAACCGTTCCACCCTTTGCCTTCATTTTTGCTCCCCATTGGAAAACAATGAAATTATTCGGCTTGCAAAAACAGGATCAGTTTCGTCCTGTTGCCCCACCTGCTCTTACAAGTGAAGCTTATACTATTGCATTTAACGAAGTAAAATCAGTTGGCCGGCTGGGGAGTACAACAAGAACAGCAGAACAGACCGAGCAAGCTCAGTTTTGGTATGAATTTTCAGAAATGGGATGGAATCGGGTTGCAAGAGTTGCCATCGAATCAAAAAAAATTGGATTGATCGAATCGGCCCGGATTATGGCACTTGTAAATATGGCGCTGGCTGATTCTTATACTGCAGGTTGGGATGCCAAATTTCACTATAATTTGTGGAGACCTTATACTGCAATCAGGAAAGCAGCCATTGATAACAATACAGAAACAACCGCAGACCTGGACTGGGAGCCGATTCTGCCAACACCGCCGGTTCAGGATTATCCATCCACTCACAGTGTTTTGGGGAATGCCGGGGCTACTGTTTTGACCAGTCTGATTGGAAATAAAACTCCTTTCACTATGGGCTCTCCAACTGCTCCTGAGGGTGTCACAAGGTCATTTAAAAATTTCCATGAAGCGGCAGATGAAAATGCGGATTCACGTGTGAGTGCCGGTATTCATTTTCGCTTTGCCAGTGAAGCCGGACAGGAACTTGGAAATAAAATCGGAGAATATATTGTAAAGAATCACCTGAAGCCGCTTTAATCTGATATTTGTATTCTAAAACCAACCAGTCATGAAATTTCTAGTAGCCTTATCGCTGGGCCTTGGTTTGAGCTATTATTTTATAGTAAACGATGCGCCCGATCAAACATCCGCATTACCCGCAACTCCAATTCCTGTTTATTGTGCACCCTCAATGGATTGGTCAAAAATGAAGGATGACCATGGTCCTCTAATCAAAGCATTCACCCTTACGAATTTTAAGATCAGCAGTTCGGTGGATTCAGCACAGCTTTACTTTGATCAGGGACTAAGTCAGCTGTATGCATTCAATCATGGAGAAGCCGGACGGTCGTTTAAAACGGCTATCCGGTTAGATCCTTCCGCCCCTATGCCTTATTGGGGATTGGCTATGGTGCTTGGTCCCAATTACAATGCCGGATTAAATCCGGCAGCATTGGAAGAAATCAATGCAACAATTAAGAAAGCGAGAGAAAAATCCGGAGCTGCTACAGTTGTTGAGAAAGCATTGATTGAAGCATTGGGTCAGCGATTTCCGAATGAACCGGTAACAGATATGACTCCCTATAATGAAGCCTATTCAGCCGCAATGGAAAAACTGTATCGGTCCAACCCCGGGCAGGCGGATCTTGCTGTACTTTATATTGATGCACTGATGAATGAACACCCCTGGAATTTCTGGATGAAGGATGGTACTGCACAACCCTGGACAGCCAAAACTGTTGCAACAATAGAATCTGTCTTAAAACAATGGCCGAATCATCCGGGTGCCATTCATTATTATATTCATGCAACGGAAGCATCGCAACATGCGGAAATTGCGCTGCCTTATGCCGATCGTTTAGGGGCAATGGTTGCCGGAAACGGACATCTGGTGCATATGCCATCTCATACCTATATCCGTACCGGCGATTATCATAAAGGCGTTCTGGTAAATGAAGCAGCTTCCGAATCGGACAGTTTATACATCAGTCAGTGTAATGCAAATGGTTTTTATCCGATGTTGCTTTACCCTCACAATATCCATTTTTTGGCAGCCTGTTCATTTCTTGAAGGAAATACAGAGAAAGCCATTCAATCAGCCTGGATGGTATCCCGTCAGGCAGATAAAAAATACCTGGCGGATAACATTACCGTTCAGCACTTTTACAGCATTCCTTACTATGTATTGGTACAGCTGGAAAAGTGGGAAGAGATTCTTCGTTTACCAATGCCCGGGGAAAGTTTAATTTATCCGCGCGCCCTCTGGCATTATGCAAGAGGTATGGCATATGGGGGTAAAAAGGAATTCAGTAAGGCTGCATCGGAGTTAAAGGAACTGGAGAAAATTGTTTCCGGAAAAGCACTGGAGAAACAACTGATATGGGATCTGAATACGGCTCAGCAGTTGGTAGAAATGGCCCGGCTTGTATTGACCGCTGAACTGAATGCGCTGCAGGGTAAAATACCAGCAGCAATACCAGCTTTAAAAGAGGCGATTGCCCTTGAAGATCAGTTGAATTACAACGAACCACCGGATTGGTTTTTCTCCAATCGCCTGCGTTTGGGAAGCTGGTTGTTAAAATCCGGGGATTTTTCTGGTGCAGAGAAAATTTATTCCGAAGATTTACAGACCTTTAGAGAAAATGGATGGGCTTTACACGGGTTGTTTAAAGCTCTCCGGGCCCAGGGCAAAAAAGCTGCCGCCGAAGAGGTGAAGCTGAGGTTCGATAAAGCCTGGCAATGGGCGGATATCACACTGAAATAAAGAAACATGACAAGGGGGATGTTGGTACCAACTGCGCCCAGGGTAGTATGCGCTCATCTCATGAATTTGCATAAGGTTTAGTGTCCACAACATCAAAACCTACCTGAAGTGTCAGACAGGTGTTCTGACATCTCCCTTGATATGTTCTAACACTGTCCTAACGTATGTCTGACGTCTATCGTATTAAGGAAAATTCTATATGGGCAAAACTGGCGGCCAAACGAATGAAATCGGAAAAGTTGGCTATGGTGTTGGGTAATACAATTCATTTATACAATACATCTTATCAGGAAATGTTGCAAAACCGGCGTTGGCTAAGGCATGAACTGGCTCATATTCGTCAGTTTCAGCAATATGGGTGGGTCCGGTTTTTATTTTTATACCTGATTGAATCAATTAAAAAGGGGTATTATAAAAATCGATTTGAGGTAGAAGCCAGAGAAGCAGAGCAGGATTTTTATCTCGAGGAACGTTATTCCTTCAGTCCCCGACCCGGTCAGGAAAGAAGAATAGCCTGATCAAAGCCATTCCACTTCACCTACTTTGAATTGCCTGTCGACACTATCGCGGGTTTGCAATTCCCCGGATTTGGTAACCCCTAAAATCCGGGTTTCGAAAACAATATTGTTTTTTCGCATCCGGCAGAGCTGATCCCGTCCATATAAATGCGCCAGGTAATCCCTGTGAATTTCTTTGTGCTGACCAGTTGAAAGCTGTTGCCAGCGGAACTCCAGTGACTGACAAAGCAATCGTAATTCCTGCAATAAATCCATTTTCCTGCCGGTAATTTGCCGGAGTGATACTGCTTTTCTGGGTGTTTCCGGAAAAGAGGTCTGGTTCATATTGATCCCTATTCCAACAACCGAAAACTGCCATTCTGGACCCAGCCATTTGTTCTCTATTAAAATTCCACCTGCCTTTCTGTCACGCCAGTAGATGTCATTCGGCCACTTGACACGGGTTTCCTCACCTGCGTATTCACTGAACCATTGCTGACAACCCAGGGCCATTGCCATACTCAGGTAAAACTGGTCAGAATGCGCCAGCTGTCTGGTTTCCAGAACAATACTTGCCATAATATTGGCCGCTGGTTCACTGATCCATTGTTTTCCCATCTGTCCTTTTCCGGCAGTTTGTTCCAGGGCAAAATAGACCTGGCCATGTACTGCCTTCTGTTCCTGCAGCTGGCCCATGGCATAGTTGTTGGAGCTATCAACCGTCTCCAGTATCGTTAGCTGATGTCCGATGGGATAAATGGGCATTGGTTTGCGCAAAAGATTAGTACTTTTGATCGGGACGAATGTAGTATTTTCAGTTTTTAGTTCACTAAAAGATTAGATTATTGGAACCATTGTCAGCTTTAGCTTCACGTCAACGCAGTAGTGTGACCCGCCTTACAAAAAATGCCAAGATTCTGACCACCATTATCAAGGCTATCCAGGAAAAAAAGGGAGAAAACATCGTTTCCCTGGATCTCAGGAAGATTCATGAAGCTGTCTCCGATTTTTTTGTGATTTGCGAAGCATCTTCAACAACACAGGTAAAAGCAATTGCTGATTCCGTTGAATATGCAGTAAAGGAAGAATTGGGTGAATTGCCCTACCGCCATGAAGGGCAGCAGGCTGCGCAGTGGATATTAATCGATTATGTAAATGTAGTGGTACACGTAATGCAACCAGAAACCCGCCGGTTTTATAAATTGGAGGAAATGTGGAGCGATGCGCCCATGACGAACTTTGAATCCTAAGATTTTACCTTTCTTTTGAACAAAGGCAGGGTATAAGCATTAATTATCTATAGCTATCTAAAATATGTCACAAGAAGATCAGAAATCAAACGACAGGGGCGGATTTAACCGGATGCGGCCAAGAATGGATGGTAGTGGGAATGATCCCCGACGCGGACCCAGATTCAATATTTACTGGGTTTGGGGAGCATTGGCCGTAATTCTGCTTGGATTTAACCTGTTTAGTTCCTTTGCTCCAGACGCAAAACGCATCAACTTTGATGTGTTTAAAAATGAAATGCTGGCAAAGGGCGATGTTGCCAAGATTGAATTGATCAGCAACAAAAATCTTGTCCGGGTTTATATCAAACCGGAAAGCCTGAAAAAACCATTTTATAAGGATAAGCTTCCCAAAGGGTATAATCCGGCTTCCAGCGATAAAGCACCACAGTTCGAGTTTACCATTGCTAAACCGGAAATTTTTACAGATGATCTGCGTGATTTCTACACCAAGAATCCCGAAATCAAAGAAGTTCCTCGTTATGACGAAACGGAGGGAGACTGGCTGGCGCCGATTTTCCAGTTTGTATTACCGATTTTCATCATAGTGCTGATCTGGGTACTGCTCATGCGTAAAATGGGCGGCGGTGCCGGTGGCGGTGCCGGTCCGGGTGGAATTTTCAATATCGGAAAATCCAAGGCCCAGCTGTTTGATAAAGGAACTAAAGTAAATATCACCTTTAATGATGTAGCCGGACTGGATGAGGCAAAAGTGGAAGTGATGGAAATCGTGGATTTCCTTAAAAATCCAAAAAAATATACCAATCTGGGTGGTAAGATTCCAAAGGGGGCTTTACTTGTAGGTCCTCCTGGTACCGGTAAAACCCTGTTGGCAAAAGCCATGGCAGGAGAAGCTCAGGTTCCCTTCTTTAGTTTGAGTGGCTCTGACTTCGTTGAAATGTTTGTTGGTGTAGGTGCAAGCCGCGTGAGAGACCTGTTCAAACAAGCTCGTGAAAAAGCACCTTGTATCATATTCATTGATGAAATTGATGCAATAGGCCGGGCTCGTGGTAAAAACGCCATCATGAGTAATGATGAAAGGGAAAGTACTCTGAATCAGTTGCTTGTGGAAATGGATGGATTCAGTGGAGAAAGTGGTATTATCGTGCTGGCTGCCACCAACCGTCCGGATGTGTTGGATACCGCCTTGCTGCGACCGGGTCGTTTTGATCGTCAGATCACCATCGACAAGCCGGATGTAAAAGGAAGAGAAGCGATCTTTAAAGTTCACCTGAAACCGATCAAAGTTTCTGAGCAGGTTGATATTCATAAACTTGCTGAACAGACACCTGGATTTGCCGGTGCGGATATTGCCAATATCTGTAATGAAGCCGCCCTGATTGCCGCCCGTAAAGGCAAGGAAGCAGTTGATATGAGTGATTTCCAGGATGCGGTGGACCGTGTAATAGGTGGATTGGAGAAGAAGAATAAAATTATTTCTCCCGATGAGAAAAAAATCATCGCCTATCATGAAGCAGGTCACGCTATCTGTGGATGGTACCTCGAACATGCTTACCCGTTGTTGAAGGTTACCATTGTTCCGAGAGGAACTGCTGCGCTTGGTTATGCGCAGTATACTCCTAAAGAACAATATCTGTACAATACAGATCAGTTATTGGATCAGATTTGCATGACCTTGGGTGGAAGAGCTGCAGAAGAAATTTTCTTCAGCAAAATTTCAACCGGAGCACAAAATGATCTGCAGCAGATTACCCGTATGGCCTATGCCATGGTAACTGTGTATGGTATGAATGATAAAGTCGGAAACGTTAGTTTCTATGATCCTCAGAACGAAAATTCCTTCACCAAGCCATATTCGGAAGAAACTTCCAAAATCATTGATGAGGAAGTACGTAAACTGATTGATGCTGCGTATGATCGCACCAAACAATTACTATCTGATAAAAGGCAACAGGTGGAAATTTTAGCGGAGAAACTGCTCGATAAAGAAGTGCTTTTCCAAAGTGATGTGGAACACCTGATCGGTAAACGTCCGTACGAAGAAAAAAAGACCATTGAAGTAGACGAGACACCGAGTATTGCATGAGGCCATGAAAGCATCTACAGCAAAAGAAAGTATTTTAAAAAAAATAAGGAAGGCGTTGAGTGAATCAACGCCTCTTCCATTTCCATCAAGTGAAGGAAATCAATCGGTCTACCAGCCAGCATCAGATGAACTTGATATGTTATTTGCAGAGCAGTTTGGCAAACTTCAGGGCAAGTTTGTATTCTGCCTGAATGAACAGGAGATGCAATTTCAACTGGAACAACTGGCTCTTCAGGAGGGATTCAAAAATATCTACTGCCGGGAAACTGATTTTCGTTCCGCCATTAGCAGTGATTCTCTTGCTGCTTTATTAATGGAGGACACGTCTCCCGAGGCGCTCAAAAATTGTGATGCAGCCATTACTGGTTGTGAATGTCTGGTTGCACGAACTGGTACAATTGTATTGAGTAGTGCACAGGAAAGTGGACGCACTTCCAGTGTATATGCACCTGTTCATATTTGTATTGCAACCACCAGCCAGTTGGTATATGATATAAAAGACGGACTTCGTCTTTTAAAAGAAAAATATGGATCCAATCTGCCTTCTTTTATAAGTTTTGCAAGTGGCCCCAGCCGAACAGCAGATATTGAAAAAACACTGGTCGTTGGCGTACACGGACCAAAAGAAGTTTATCTTTTTCTGGTCGATAATTCTTAAACCTTTATCCATGTTATTATTTGTCTATGGTTCATTGCGCAAAGGATTTCATCATCCTGCCTATGCGTATATCAGTCAGCATTTTGACTTTCTTTCCGATGCAAAAGTGAGGGGAGAACTTTATGATATGGGTGACTACCCTGCTGCAGTTTCCAGCCGGGAGGAGCGGTTTATTCTTGGTGAATTATATCAGCTAAAACCTGAAGCCGAATGGGATTGGGCCATTGCGCAGTTGGACGATTACGAAGGTGTTGCACCGGAAGAGGGGGAACCGGCTTTATACAAAAGGGAATTGACCCGAGTATACAGCACCGACGGTTCAGGCCTGGATGCCTGGATTTACTGGTATAATGGAGATGTTACCGGAAAGCCGGCAATTACCAGCGGTGATGTTTTACAATACCGTCGCGATAAGGGATAATAGTATATTTGCGACCATGCAATTGGAACCCGGAAAGAAAATTTACTTTATCTCAGATTTTCATCTGGGTGCGCCGGATCACGTCCAAAGTCTGAAACGGGAAAAAAAAATCGTTCAGTTTCTGGAACGGATTGAGCCGGAATTGGGACAGCTTTTTATCGTTGGAGATCTCTTCGATTTCTGGTATGAATATAAAACCGTGGTTCCCAAAGGTTATGTCCGATTACTGGGGAAACTTGCTTCCTTAACCGATAAAGGCATACCAGTTCACTTTTTTGTTGGCAATCATGATATGTGGGTAAATGGCTATTTTGAAGAAGAGCTGAACATTCCTGTTTATCATGAAGAAAAAAGATTTGAATTCAATGGAAAAAAATTTCTGATTGGCCATGGTGATGGCCTGGGCCCGGGTGATCATGGTTATAAATTCATCAAAAAAGTATTTCGAAATCCGGTTTGTCAGTGGTTATTTGGTGTGTTGCATCCGGCCTGGGGCATTGGAATAGCCAATTATATGAGTCGTAAGAGCCGGGCGGCAACGGGACAATCCGATGAAGTTTTTCTGGGTGAGGACAAGGAATGGCTGATTCAGTATTGTCGTGAAGTAATACAAAAAGAAAAATTTGACTATTTCATATTCGGCCATCGGCACCTGCCAATAGATTTCAAACTGAATGACGAAAGCCGATATATAAATCTTGGTGATTGGCTGCGTTATGATTCTTATGCAGTATTTGATGGGAAGGAACTACGTCTTGAATATTTTACACCATGAAGAAACTGCTTTTATTCCTGATTCTCCTGGTTCAACTGACTGCTTATTCAGGCAGCAGGGAATTGCAGCCGGATAGTTTCCAACTAAAAACTGTTATAGGTGAAAACCTGACCGGATTTGCAGTGGATAATCTCGGTTATATGTATCTGTTAGACGCAAGCGGACAATTAAAAAAGCTTTCTCCCAACGGAGATTCTATTGGTGTATTTAATGATGTTCGGCGATTTGGGAAATTGTATTCAATGGATGTCTCCAACCCATTGAAAGTATTATTATTCTACAAAGATTTTGGAACGATCGTTGTATTGGACCGGTTTTTGAATAATCGCTTAACCATTGATTTGCGAAAACATCAGATATTCCAGGCAAAAGCAATTGCACAATCTTTTGATAATGGAGTTTGGGTATATGATGAACTGGAAGGCCGGTTGAAACGATTGGATGATGGAGGGAATCTTAAAGTAGAAACAGTTGATTTCAGAGTAATTTTTGATGATGCCCCTTCGCCTGTATTTATTACGGATGCAGACCGGCTGGTTTATTTATATGATCCGGTTAAGGGATTGTTTGTGCTGGATTATTTTGGAACATTGCGGAATAAAGTTGCTTTACTCGGCTGGACAGATGTTCAGGTTATTGGCGGCAGGGTATTGGGACGGAAAAACAACCTGCTGGAAAGTTATATTCCGGGAACGCTGGAATTAAATGAACAGGCAGTGCCTGAAATTTTGGAAGGGGCAGTAAAGGTGCAGGTTTCAATGGAATTTTTGTATGTTTTGAAATCAGGTAAATTACATATTTACAGTTTATAAATCAGCAAGAGCTATGAGGGATGTATTGGACTATATATTTTTGGAGAACACGGTTCGGTCATACCTTATTTGTTTCGGTGCTATACTGCTGGCTATCTTTTTCAAACGCTATTTATCGCGTGTATTATCCAGAATAATTTTTAAAATCATCAAAAGCAGGTCCTGGAAAATTGACCAGTATTCCTTTGTGGAACTGGTATTTCAGCCTATGCAGGTTTTTTTGATTATTTCCATAACGATGATATCACTTGAGAACCTAACATTTCCACAGATCCTGAATGCAAAAATTTATCAGGTTGAAATCAGAACTATAGTAGCAAGCGTTGCCAAAGGGATCTGGGTTATTACCTTTATCTGGCTGATGCGGCGAATGATCGAATTCATTGCCATGCTGATGGAACAGAAAGCCAATCTTACAGAGGATATGGCAGACAACCAGATGGTGGTTTTTTTTAAGGATTTTTTTAAAGCGGTATTGGTGATTCTGGGAATACTGCTGGTGATCCGTTTTTCATTCAATAAAGATATTACTACTTACCTGGCGGGACTTTCAATCGTAGCGGGTGCTCTTGCCCTTGCTGCAAGGGAGAGTCTGGAAAACCTGATTGCATCATTTATTATATTTTTTGATAAACCATTTCATGTGGGTGATACCGTTAAGGTACAGCATATAACAGGCACCATTGAACGAATCGGACTTCGTAGTACCCGGTTGAGAACCGATCAGAAAACATATGTAAGTGTTCCAAACAAGCAAATGGTGGACAGCATCATGGATAATCTGAGTTTACGTTCCCAGCGAAGGGCTGATCTGAAACTGGAACTATCTTTGAAAACATCATCGGTAAAACTGGATCATGTAGTAGCAGGTATTAAGAATATTTTAAGTCATCCTGCCATTGAAAATTATACTTGTTTCTTGAGTGATATCACAGCTAATTCATTTCAGGTACATGTTGAATATTACAGTGGCATGATCCCGGTAACGGAGTTCAATCAATTGAAGCAAACCATCAATCTGGATGTTTTGCGCTTATTGGAATCTATGAATGTGGAATTAGCCGGAGAAACCAAAGAGGTTCTGATTGCAAAAGCGAATTAATGAATTTTTAGTTTTTTTCGCCAGAATACTATTATGCGTTTTGTTTTGTTTGGAGATTGATAACTAATATCCTTTCTCTTTGAAAGATGATAAAAATCGATGATCGATTCTTTGCTAATAAGCCCAAGAATTTCTGAATTGTTTTTTTCAGACAGAATCGCAAGTCTGTCAGTTTTCTTCTTTATCATTTTATTGATCGCAGATCCAATTGTTTCTTTTTCTCCAATTGTTTCTGAAACAGAATGGTTGTCTTCGTTTATTCTTGCAGCGATGACCGGTGCATATTGTAATAAATCGGGCTCATAGGTATCAGGAGTCAGAATACCTCTTCGATTAATTTTCTCACTCATAATACTTGTTTTCATAAGCAGCATAGAAATCAGGTAAGCCATTGTGCAGCCGGCGAGTACAGGATATAGGCCATTAAATTGTCCGGTTGTTTCTATTGCAAATACTACAGATGTAAAAACAGCTCTTGATGCTCCGGCAAAAAGAGCAGCCATCCCAACAAGTGAACAGGTAACAATGCTTATGCCAGCTGATGGGAAAATTTTAATTGCTAAAAGTCCCAAAAGCGCACCTAATGCACCACCGATTGTTAATAATGGTGCCAATGTACCTCCTGAAGTACCGCTACCCAGTGAAATTGACCAGGATATCAGTTTGAAAATAAAAAGCGAAATCAAGAAAGCAGGAGTAAACTCACCTGTCAGCATTCCATGTATATTTTCATAACCAACGCCTAGTGTATTAGGAGTAAAATAGCCTGCAATTCCAACAGCCAGGGCCCCGATTGCCGGCCACCACATCCAATGGATGGGAAGACGTTCGAATTGATCTTCTATCCAATAAATTAATTTTGATATTAGAACAGATGCAATTCCAATAATTGCTCCTAATAGAATATAAATCCAAATGGATGAAAGTGTGGCGGCTTCAATATGAGCTGAATGAAAAACAGTTCCGCTTTCAAAAAGTAGCAAATGCATTGATGCGCCGGTGATACAGGCAAGGGCAACAGGAATTATAGACTTGGGAGAGAATTCAAAAAGTAATAATTCGAGCGCAAGCAGAATGGCCGCCATTGGTGTTCCGAAAATTGTGGCCATACCAGCTGTTGCACCTGCTGCCAGTATGGTTTTTCTTTCGCGGGAGGAAATATGAATCATTTGGCCAATCCAGGAGCCAAATGCACCACCTGTTGCAATTATTGGTCCTTCTGCTCCAAATGGTCCGCCTGTTCCAATTGAAATAGCAGCAGAAACCGGCTTAAGAATGGTTAATGAAGGAGGTATTTTGCTTTCTGAACTGATGATTTTTTCCATCGCTTCAGGAATTCCGTGTCCGCGAATAGCTTTTGAGCCATATCGCGCGATTAATCCTACAATCAAAGCACCTGCAACCGGAACCAATATTACCCAACTCCCCAATGTATTACCCGCTGGTGAAACTGGTTGAAACGAAAATTTACCATAAAAGGAAAGGTTTGTAAGCAGATCAATCAGTAAAACCAGGCTTTTTGCCAGTATGCCTATTATAATTGCATTCAGGATTGCCTGAAAAGAAAGATAAAGAACCCTTTTGTTTATTGATTTTTTAGAAAATGATTGAATTCTGGCGGTAAAAAATTGTAAGGAAGGAGCAATTGAAAATGGGTGATATTTGTTGACCATAATAATATACTATTCTACAAAAATATTGTTTATGCAATATTAAATTGACGAAATATATGATAAATTGATTAAAAATATTGTTTAAACAGTTTTGTTTATGATGGATGATTGTACCGTTTCACCAGGCTGCCTGATTTGTCTAACCTGTACTTCTGAGTGGAAGGAGCTGGTAAAACTGAAAAGGGAGTTTAAAAAATATAAAAAGGGCCAGCAGTTAATAGTTGAAGGTGATCCATTTGAAGGAATCTTTTTTATCAGGAAAGGCGGATTAAAAGTTCATAAAAACTGGCAAAATCAGAAAGACCTGATAATTAGATGGGCTTCGGTAGGTGATATCATTGGTCACCGGGGGTATGGAATTCCTGAATTATATCCGGTTTCCGCCACCTGTCTGGAACCGGTTGAAGCCTGTTTTATTGACAAGGATTTTTTGCAGGCAAGTTTACTTTCAAATACCAGATTTTGCCATGCTCTGTTAAATGTATTTTCCAATGATTTGAAAATTGCGGAAGAAAGGATGAAGCAATTGGCATTGATGGATGTAAAGGGCCGGCTTTCTCTAAGCCTCTTTGAATTGGAAAAAAAATTTGGAAAGGATGAAAATGGATTTATCAATATATCCATTTCCCGGCAGGATATTGCATCATATGCCGGAACAATTTATGAAACGGTGTTCAAAATTTTTACAGAATTGATACATGCCGGAATTATAAAAGCGGAGCAAAAAAAACTCGCTATTCTTAAACCCCTTGAACTGGCAAAGTTCTCCTCTGAGTAAGTCTTATAAATTTGCTTTTAATTCCAGCAGGAATGCTTTTAACTGTTGCAATTTTTGAATAACCTGGAACTGTGATTCCATTTTTTTCTTTTGTCCTTTTAAATGTTCCCGTGCCCCTTCCAGTGTGAATTTTCTAACTCTTACAAGGTGGTAAATTAGGTGCAGGAATTTTACATCTTCCGGGCGATAGAATCGGTCCCCCTTTCTGTTTTTGCGGGGTTTAAGCATGGATTCGAATTCATTGCTCCAGGTCCGTATTAAGGAAGGATTCATTCGAAACATATTGGCCACATCCCCAATGCTGTAATATTGTTTCGTGAAAAGTTCCTCGTCTGATGGAATTTCCACCAGGTCTGCTTCTGCTGCTATTTCTTTTAGTGATTTCCGACCCCTTTTTCCCGGAGTGGCTGATTTCCAGACTTTTTCCTTGAGTTTGCGGCCGGGTTTGCGGCGGATGCTAACCGTTGTTGAATCGGTGGTAAGGTCTACTTTTATTGGAGCTTGCGCATTTTTAACAGGCGGCTGAATTGATTCCGAACTAACCAGGTCGGGTTGATCAGGTTCGCTAACAACAATAGGCGCTGGGGGTTCCAGTCCAAAATCAAGCGTTATTTGTTGAAATCCCTTTGACATCAGTACATAAAGATACAATGGTCGTGCCGCAATTCAGAGGACGATTAATCAAAACTTTGGTTGCTTGCAGCGGCCATTTTCAGGAGGCGGTCGTATTGTTCCGGGGTGAGATCATTATAGAAGAAATACACCGGGTCGAGTCGTTTGCCATTTTTATGGACTTCATAATGCAGGTGAGGACCGGTTGATTTACCTGTACTGCCCACATAACCGATGATTTCGCCCCGTTTAACTTTCTGACCGGATTTGGCTTTGATTTTATACATATGCCCATATAGGGTTTCATATCCATAACCATGATTGATGATGACATGGTTTCCATAGCCATTGCCGGTATTACCAGCCAGTTTAATCGAACCGTTTGCAGTTGAATAGATCGGTGTACCCTGAGGTGCGGCGAAATCCAGTCCCGCGTGCATTTTCACCGTTTTATAAACCGGATCAATCCGGTAACCGAAGCCGGAGGCAATTCTTCTAAGGTCTGAATTGCTAACCGGCTGGATGGCAGGGGTGGCAGCCAGCAGAATTTCCTTGTTTTTGATAAAACCATCGATATCATCGTAGGATTTATGTTGGAAAGCAGCTCTTTTTATGAGGTTGTTCAGGTTTCCAACGATATCTGTATAAAGCGCATCAGCGTCCATGGCCTGTACCAGCTGTATTTCCTTCTGCTTCTCCATTTCTTTCACGCGGGCACTATCAGGGATGGGACTGGCTTCAAATATCGACCGGTAAATTTCATTGTCTCTTTTCTCCAGTTCAGTCATCTGCTGCTTTAGTTTGCCAAGCTGCATGTTGAGCAGATCGTAATTGTCGCGGGCCCGCTCATAATTTTGGCGAAGGATTTTTTCCTTGGGAGAATCGAGGTATTGAAAGGCAATGGAAACAATAATGAGGGCAGTTACCAGAGAACCGGCGATAAATCCAAGCGCACGAAGCAATTTCACCCGCAGAGGGGTCTCCAGCTTCTCGTACCGAAGGGTTGTAGGGTTATAGTAGTATTTGATTTTTTTCATATATGCCTGCACAGCCCATTTCCTTAGCTTTGCACCACTTTCACCGGCTATGCGCAAATATAGCGGGGGAAGCTAAAAATACGCTCAAGAATCATTCCGAATTATGTTGACAAGCGCCGAAATACGAAAAGCTTTTTTAGATTTTTTTGCATCCAAGGGACATGCAATTGTGCCATCAGCGCCGATTGTAGTGAAAAATGACCCTACTCTCATGTTTACCAATGCGGGTATGAATCAGTTCAAGGATTATTTTTTAGGAAACAAACAAGCGCCCTATAAACGCGTTGCAGATACCCAAAAATGCTTAAGGGTTAGTGGTAAACACAATGACCTGGAAGAGGTTGGTGTGGATACCTACCACCATACTATGTTTGAAATGCTGGGTAATTGGAGTTTTGGAGACTATTTTAAAGAAGAAGCCATCAACTGGAGTTGGGAGTTATTAACCGCTGTTTATAAAATTCCTAAAGATCGGTTATACGTCACCGTTTTTGAGGGAGATCCATCTGAAAACCTCCCCGCCTCCACCATTGCTTTGGCTAAATGGAGAACATTGGTTGAAGAGGATCATATCGTGTATGGCAATAAAAAGGATAATTTCTGGGAGATGGGAGATACCGGCCCCTGTGGTCCATGTAGCGAAATCCATGTTGATTGCAGGTCCGATGCCGAAAGAGCCCTTTTGCCTGGCCGGGAGTTAGTGAATAAAGACCATCCGCAGGTAATAGAGATCTGGAATAATGTATTTATTCAATTCAATCGTAAAAAAGACAGATCCCTGGAGCCCCTGCCTGCAACTCACGTAGATACCGGAATGGGCTTTGAGCGACTTGTACGGGTATTACAGGGTAAAAGCTCCAATTACGATACCGATGTTTTCACAGGAACCATTGCGGCTACTGAAAAAATCACGGGTAAAACCTATGGATTTAGTGATAGCCGTGCGGATATTGGTTTCCGTGTAATTGCGGATCATATTCGCGCAATTGGTTTCACCATTGCAGACGGACAACTGCCTTCGAATACAGGTGCGGGGTATGTTATAAGAAGGATATTGCGCAGGGCTGTTCGATATTACTATTCTTATCTTGATTACAAGCAACCTTTGTTATTCCAATTGATGCCTGTACTGGCAAAGCAGTTTGAAGAGGTTTTTCCGGAGCTGATGAAACAGCTTGATTTTGTAAGCAAAGTGGTAAAGGAGGAAGAAGATGCATTTCTGCGTACCCTGGATAAAGGATTGAAAAAAATGGATGATATTATAGCTTCTGCAGCCAGTTCCATAACTGGTGCAGCAGCATTTGAATTGTATGATACCTATGGCTTTCCGCTGGATTTGACGATGCTGATTGCAAGAGAAAATAAGCTGGAAGTAGATGAAGCCGGATTTAAAAAAGAGATGCAGGAGCAGAAGGATCGAAGTCGCGCAGCAACAGTGGTTGACACGGAAGACTGGGTAAGTTTTCAGGATGATCAGGCAACTGAGTTTGTGGGATATGATCAATTGGAAATTGAAACCAAATTAATCCGTTACAGAAAAGTGACTGCAAAGGGGAAGGAAGCCTATCAGCTGGTGCTGGCAAAAACTCCTTTTTATGCCGAGAGTGGCGGACAGGTGGGTGATACTGGAATTCTTTCATTTGAAGGGGAAGAAATTAGGGTACTGGATACCCGAAAAGAGAATGACCTGATTATTCAGGTGGTGGATAAATTACCGGTAAATATCAGTGGAATTGTTACAGCCCGGGTGGATCAGGTTCGCAGGCAACATACAGCGGTACATCATTCGGCCACACATCTATTGCATGCGGCATTAAGAGAGGTCTTGGGTGTTCATGTGACGCAGAAAGGATCATTGGTTAATTCGGAACACCTGCGATTCGATTTTTCTCATTTTGCCAAGGTTGGAGAGGATGAACTGGGTCGGATTGAGGCAATAGTAAATGAAAAAATCCGCCAGAACTGGCCGGTTGTAATTCGGGAAATGGGAAAAGAAGAAGCGGTAGGTATGGGCGCGATGGCATTATTTGGCGAAAAATATGCCGATTTGGTTCGTGTAGTTACCATTGATCCGTCTTATTCCATTGAGTTGTGTGGTGGAACCCATGTTAAAGCGACGGGTGAACTGGGCTTTTTCAAAATAGTTGGAGAATCGGCGGTGGCAGCAGGAGTGCGCAGGATGGAAGCTGTGGCAGGAACTGCGTTTTCTGCGTGGCTGGCCGATCAGACAACGCAGTTGGATGCGGTGAGGCTTGCATTCCGGAACCCGAAAGAACTGAATAAATCCATTGAAGCGGCGCTGGCGGAGAATGCTCAATTGAAAAAACAATTGGAGAGTCTGGAGAACCGGGCGCTGGTGGGCATAAGGAATGAATTATTGCAAAAAGATGAAATCCTGAATGGTATCACATTTATTGGCGATATCGTTGAGGTAGCTAACGCAGAAGCGTTGAAAAAGCTTTGTTTTGATCTTAAGAATAACCTGAATGACTATGTGATGGTGCTGGCGGCAAACATTGGTGGCAAGCCTTCTGTGGCTATTTCGATTGCTGATGCGGTGGTGGCTGCACGCGGTCTGGATGCAGGAAAGTTGATTAAGGAAAAAGTTGCGCCTCTGATCAAAGGCGGGGGCGGCGGCCAAAAGAACCTGGCAACAGCCGGAGGCCAGGATGCCAGCAACCTGGCTGCGGTAATTGCTGCCATCCGCGGTATGCTCTGACATTCACCCGACCGGTGCCACCGGTCGGGTGAAACATTTGCGAAATATTTCGTAGATTGAAAACTTCACTTATATTTGATCTACGAAAATCACCGTAAATGAAAAATAGCATGAAATCTATTCAACTTATTGCTGCCGGGATGGGGATCTTCCTGGCATTGGGGCTGCCTGTAACTGCACAGCAGAAAGAGAAAGAAGGATTGGGGGAGTATGATCAGATTATTATAAAGAGGAAGGGGGAAAAGGGGGAAAAGGGAGAAAAGGGAGAAAAGGGAGAAAAGGGAGGAAAGGGGGATAAGGAGGTGAAGTTGACGATTGTAATAAAAGATGATAAGGTAGAGGTGAATGGTAAGCCATTGGCGGAATTTGATAATGACCGGGTTGCCATCATGAAGAAAAATATAATTATTCGGGATGGAAATACAATGCGGTTTACTGTTCCCCGTCAACCTCGTTCCCCTTTTCAGGACGGTGGCGTTCAATCCTGGAATGGACAGAATCGTATTATTGAATTGAATAATGCAAACAAGGCATTTCTGGGAGTTTCAACGGAGAAATCAGAAAACGGAGCTCTGATTATGCAGGTAACCAAGGGAAGTGCAGCAGAAAAAGCCGGATTAAAAAATGGGGATATCATTACGAAAATAAATGATATAAAAATTGAAAATCCGGAAGGTCTGACAAAAGCGATTGGCAAATTCAAGCCCGAGGAAAAAGTGAAGGTGGGTTATTTAAGAGAGGGTAAAGCGGCTGAAGTAAGTGCAAGTTTGGGTAAAAGGGCAGCAACTTATACAATTAATAGTCGTGAGCCATTTGTGCTTCCATTCAATGAAGAAAATTTCGAATTTGAAGGATTTGGCAACAATGATATGCATTTCAACTGGACCGGTGGTCAGCCAAAACTGGGAATTAAGGCACAGGATACCGATGATGGTAAGGGGGTGAAAGTGTTGGAAGTGGATGAGGAGTCAGCAGCTGAAAAAGCCGGTATACAAGAAGGCGATATTATTACTTCTTTTGATGGTAAAGCCATCAATAGTGTAAATGAACTGTTGGATGGAAACAGCATAGCAAGGGAAGCCAAAAAAATAAGTATTCCGATTGAATATCTCCGCAACGGCCAGGTTCAGAAAGTGGAGCTGAAAATGCCGAGGAAACTACGTACAGCGGAGCTGTAAGAACAGGAAGGGGGAGAGAGGAGAGGGGAGAGGGGGGGAAGGACAATCTCCCATTCCCCCTCTCCCATTTCCCTTCTCCTTTGTCCCCCTTTCCCTACCTTTGCGCCATGGAAGAAAGGATTGTTGAAGGCCAGGTTCCACTGGAAGAAAAATATGAATTGGTGATAGGCCTGGAAGTACATGCCCAGCTATCCACCGTAACGAAATTATTCTGCGCCGATTCCGCCAGTTTTGGCGGGGCTCCCAATACACATATCAGTCCGATTACACTGGCATATCCGGGTACTTTACCAAAATTGAATAAGGAAGCCATGGTAGCCGCAGTTAAAATGGGGCTGGCCTGTAATTCAAGCATTACTGAAAAAAACTGGTTTGCCAGAAAACATTACTTCTATCCCGATTTGCCAAAGGGGTATCAGACATCCCAGCATATCAATACTATTTGTCAGGGTGGCGGCATACGGATCCAGGTGAATGGAGAAGAGCGTATCGTTCAACTGCACCATATCCATCTGGAAGAAGATGCAGGTAAGAGTATCCATGATGCGCATGAAAATAAAACGGCCATCGATCACAACAGGGCCGGAGTTCCGCTGATTGAAATCGTTTCAGAACCGGATATGTTCAGTGCAGAAGAGGCATACGCCTATGTAACTGAGGTTCGCAAATTGGTACGCTTTCTGGGTATTTGTGATGGGAATATGGAGGAAGGAAGTATGCGTTGTGATGCAAATATCTCTATACGTCCAAGGGGACAAAAAGAGTTGGGTACCAAAGTAGAAGTAAAGAACCTGAATTCCATCCGGCATGTAAAAAAAGCCATTGAAATAGAAGCACAGAGAATGATGGAGATGGCAGAGAAAGGGGAGCCGATCATTCAGCAGACCAGAAGTTTCGATGCAGACCGCATGATAACATTTGCATTAAGAAGCAAGGAAGAAGCAAATGATTACCGGTATTTTCCGGATCCCGATTTACCTCCTTTTATTGTATCTGCAAAGCAGCTTGAATCGATACGATCTTCTATGCCGGAGTTACCGGATGCCATTCAACAACGATATATTAAGGACTATCAGTTACCGATTTACGATGCACGATTAATCAGTGACGAAAAGGAAATGGTGCATTATTTTGAAACAGGTATTCAATTTACGCAGCAGTACAAAGCAGTTGCCAACTGGTTATTGGGACCAATAAAAGCCTGGATGAATGAGAACAATCAATCGCTTGATCAGTTTCCTTTAAGGCCCCAGCAATTAGCCAGATTGGTTGAGCTGGTTCACTCAGGCAAGATTAGTTTCTCTTCTGCATCTTCCCGTTTATTTCCACGCTTATTGGAACAGCCGGAAACTGATCCTGCAGCGCTTGCGTCCTCCCTTCAGTTATTGCAGGATGCAGGTTCTGCTGAGATCGAACAATGGGTAATGGAGGTATTGAGCAAAATGCCGGAAAAAGTGGCTGAATACCGTAAGGGCAAGAAGGGGTTGATTGGCTTGTTTATGGGCGAGGTTAAAAAAGTTTCGAGGGGTAAAGCGGATCCCAAGACAACTACCGCCTTATTGGAGCAAAAATTAAATCAATAAATAATTGTTTATGAGGATTTCGAGGATTCTTGGTGGTGCAGGATTACTGTTGCTGGTGTTATTGGTATCCTGTGAGACGAAGAAAGCTGGAGGTGATTTTACGGTGAAAATTCATTTTACCAATGGCGATAAGCTGGAGCCGATGGAGAACAGAAGAATTCAGATAGAAGAAATTCCGTTTGGTTCGGATGCTGCGCCCGTTATATTGGATTCTACCACTGTAAAGGGTAGAGAGGGGACTGTTTCATTACAGGCAAAAGCCAAAGATGAAGGGGTATATGAAATATCGGTGGAGAACGGTCCGGTTTTTCTGGTGGTGAATGATGCCACAACAATTACTGTGGATCTGGATATGGCCAGGAAGGAGCAACATTATAAAGTTGAGGGGTCTCCTGCCAGTAAGCAGATTCAGGATCTGATACAGGAATACAGCAATCGTAGTTTGGAAATTAATGAAGTGTTTGCACAGTTGGATAGTTTAAAACAATTTCCCGGCACGGATACCATGCAGCTTTTTCTAACAGAAAAGAAGAACAAACAAATAGCCGATTTAAGTTCCTATGTAAAAGATGTTGTAACGAAATCTGCCAGTCCGGCTGTAAGTATGTTTTCACTTGGTCTCGCTTCCCAGATCGTTCCGCGAGCCGAATTTGAGCAGGTATTGGTTGCTACTGTGAATCGTTTCCCGGAATATGGAACCTTGCAATCGGTGAAGAAAACATTTGATCAGCAGAAAGCGCAATTGGAGGAAATGGAGAGAAAGCAGTCGTCTAAAAGCCTGGTTGGTAAACCTGCGCCGGAATTAACGATGCCGGGAACGGATGGCAAGCCGGTGTCAATATCCGGATTTAAAGGAAAATACGTTTTGGTTGATTTCTGGGCAAGTTGGTGTGGTCCGTGCAGAAAGGAGAATCCCAATGTAGTTCGGGCTTATGATAAATTCAGAGAAAAGAATTTTACCATACTTGGAGTATCACTTGATAAGAGTAAAGAAGACTGGTTGCAGGCTATAAAAGATGATCAGTTGATCTGGTCGCATATGAGTGATTTGAAATTTTGGAGCAGTGCTTCGGTGGATGTCTATGGTTTTGAAGGAATCCCCTATAATGTATTGATTGATCCGCAGGGGATGATAATAGCAGAAAATTTGCGGGGAATTGATCTGGAAACGAGGTTAAATGAGCTCTTAAAGTAATCAGGTAAAACCGGTTATATAAAAAAAGGAACCTTAGGAGGTTCTTTTTTTTGATTATTAAGTTATCATGTGTTTATGTAAATATTCACATTCAATATATTGTATTTATGCTTCAAGAATTATTTTAATGGATTGTAATAAGCATAAATAATGTAGTATAAATAGAATATGGATAGAAAATAATATAGATTATACTACAACTAATAAACCTCAGAATAAACTTTGTGTGTTTAATTTGTTAATTCTTCTAAATAATTCACACATGAGAAAGCCCAGCCGTAGAGATTTTAGTGTCCTCAATAGAAGTTCCCCATTCAAATTATCATGAAAAAAAATACTGCATTTAAGCTACAATTTTAATGCAGCTTTTCATGATCTGGCCTGTCATACTATTTAACAAAGATTTTTTTTAATCTAAACACACAATGTACATGAGAAAATTGCTCTGCATGCTTTTGTGCATGGTTGTCCTGGCGGGACAACTATTTGCACAAACCCGAACGCTCACAGGTCGGGTTACAGATGCATCCGGTAATCCAATTGCCAACGCATCTGTTGTGGTGAAGGGTACCACTACAGGTACAACCACAAAGGATGATGGAACGTATTCAATTACCATACCAGGTACTGCAAGAATTCTGGTAATTTCAGGGGTTGGTTTTACCGAATTTGAAGAAAGAATTGGTGATGGAAATACTATCAATGCAGTATTAAGAACTTCTGATGCTGACTTGCAGGAAGTTGTTGTTGTTGGTTACAGCAACACAACAAAAGAAGCATTTACTGGATCTGCCAAGGTGGTTTCTGCAGAAGCGCTGACTAACAAAAACACTTCCAACATTAGTCAGGCACTAGCTGGTGAAGTGGCAGGTGTGCGTGTGATCAATACAACAGGGCAGCCAGGTGCTGCAGCAACTGTTCGTATCCGTGGAATTGGCTCAGTTAATGGTAACCGTGCACCATTGTATGTTATTGATGGGGTTCCATATGATGGTAATCTGAATGCAATTAACATGGGTGATGTTGCATCTACAACAGTTCTTAAAGATGCGGCAGCAACAGCTATTTATGGTGCACGAGGTGCAAATGGTGTAATCATTATTACCACAAAAAATGGGAAAAGCAAACAACCATTCATAGAGGTTGATGGGAAAATAGGTACCAATTTTTCATTGCTTCCAAGACATAATAAAATTACCAGTCCGGAAGATTATATTGGATTAAGCTGGCAGGCCTTGTTTAATCAGGCGCGTGCTGCTAATGCTGCTGACCCGGTTGCGACTGCAAATGCCAATTTATTTTCCAATTCAGGTATTGCTGCAAATTACAATATGTGGAATGTTGCAAATGGTGGTGAACTGATTGATCCTGCAACAGGTAAAGTACGTGCGGGAGTTACAAGAAGGTATAACCCTGAAGTTTGGGAAGATTTCGCATTTCAGGCATCAACAAGACAAGAGGCAAATGTTCGTTTGGGTGGTGGGAATGCTAAATCGAATTATTTTACTTCACTTGGATATCTGAAAGATGTTGGATATTCTGTGAATTCAGATTTTCAGCGATTATCGGCAAGAATGAATGTGAATCAGGAAATCCGCAGCTGGTTAACTGCGAGCATGAATATTGGTTATGCAAATACTACTACCAATCAAAATGGACAGGGTAGCAGTTCGAATAGTATTTTCTGGTTCGTGGATAATATTCCTTCTATCTACCCACTATATATGAAAGATGCCTCCGGAAATAATATTCCTGATCCAATTTATGGAGGCAATATGTATGATTATGGTGAGGCAGGGCGTAAGTTTGGTTCTCTTACCAATGCCATTGCAGATGCAAACTTTAACACTGTTAAAAGACGCAGAAATGAGTTAAATGGAAATACCAATTTGAAAATTTCTTTCACAAAGTATTTGTCATTTGAAACAAGACTTGGTGTTCAATACTACAATGACGCATTTGTTAACCTGATCAACAAATTTTATGGTTCTGCAGCCGGACAGAATGGTTCTATTTATCAGTCCAAAACAGAAATGCTGAATACCAACCTGTTGAATATGTTGCGTTTCAATAAAGAAATTGGAAATCACAGCATTGAAGCATTAGCTGCCCATGAAGCAACGGATTGGAAACAATCTTTTGCAGATGCAAGTCGCTATAATCTGGTATCAAATTCAAGTGAAGAATTGAATAATGGTGTTGTTTCTACCCCATCAAATTCTTATACAAACAATTTCAAACTGGAAAGTTATTTCGCTCAGGTTAACTATAACTATGATGCAACCTATTATCTGTCAGCAACTATTCGTCGTGATGGTTCATCCAGATTCCTGAACAACAAGTGGGGTAACTTTGGATCTGTAGGTTTAGGCTGGATCGTTTCCAATGCCGCTTTCATGGATAAGCAAAAAGTGTTTGACTTTTTGAAACTTAAAGCTAGTTACGGTTTGATTGGTGAGCAGGAAGGTGTTGGGTTTTATCCCGGTTATGACCGCTTCAACATTGATAATCTCAATAATAATCCCGCATTTGCTTTCTCCACAAAAGGGAATCCTGATCTTACCTGGGAAACATCTCAAATGTTCCAGACAGGTATTGAGTTTCGTTTAGGTAATTATCTGACCGGTGCGATTGATTATTACATCAAAAATACCAATGACCTTATTTTCGACAGAAGAGTTGGTCCTTCAAGTGGTTTCGCTTTAATCAAAGTGAATGATGGAAAGTTGCGCAATCAGGGACTAGAGTGGGATTTGACTGCACATTTATTGAAAAAGAAAGATTATTATTTTGATTTTGGTATAAATGGTGAGCATTTTAAAAACACCATTACAACGATGCCAATTGATCCATCTACAGGTTTACCAAAAGCTATCGATAATCAGGCTCCATATGGTTGGGCAAAGGGTGGTTCTGTATTTGATTTCTATATGAGAAATTTTGAAGGAGTTGATCCTGCTGATGGTTTGTCACAATGGACCTATTATTTTGATGACCTGAACAATGACGGTGTATTCCAAACGGGAGAGCAGGTAACTGACCTTGTTGCATTTCAGGCTGCAAATCCTGATAAAGCAGGAACTTTGATCAAAGGAACCACAAAAAGCTATGCGAATGCTACACAGTATTTTGTAGGGAAATCAAGCATTCCAAAATTAAGAGGTGGCATTAACCTAAGAGGTGGTTGGAAACAATTTGATATTGCAATTCAATTCTTGTATACATTGGGTGGTTATGCTATCGATGGTGCTTACCAGAGCCTGATGAACAATGGTTTGGTTGGAGGTAATAACTGGCATACAGATCAGTTCAAAGCCTGGACAGAACCAGGTCAGATTACGAACGTTCCCCGTTTGTCGAATCAGCGGGACGCAAACGTGAACGCTACATCAACCCGTTTCCTGACAAAGGCTTCTGCTTTTGGCTTAAATAATATCCGTATCGGATACAATCTGCCAAAATCTTTGAATAGTCGTTTGGGTATTGCAGATGCAGGTTTCTTTGTATCAGGAGATAATCTCTGGATTACATCTGCCCGTCAGGGTTTCAATCCTACTGTATCAGAAAATGGAGGATCAAGTATTTATACTTATGCTCCACTATCTACCCTTACAGTTGGTATGCGTGTTAAACTATAATCTGAAAAAAGAGAAAAATGAGAACAAAAAACATAATAACTGCATTGGTTGTAGGATCAACGATTCTCACCGGATGTAAAAAAGATTTTTTGGATACGGATGCTACAGAGTTTGTTACTGATCGCGGGCTTTCCGAGGCGGTGGCACTGGATCCGAATTTGTTGAATGGAAATATTGCCGGGCTTTATACTACTATGTATACTGCTGAAATTGGAGGTACCACACAAGATGATGACTTCGGTCAGAAGAGTGTTGATATTTATATGGATATGTTATCCAGTGATATGGTATTGGGAGCATTGAATTATGGCTGGTATTCGAATGTAGCCCGCTTTCAGTCTTCATTGGACTTTACACGAATTGATAATTACCATCCCTGGAGATATTATTATCGCGTAATTTTTGGAGCAAACCTGATCATTGATGCATTAGGAGGAACTGATGCAGTTCCAACAGAAACGAATGAGCGTCATTTGATGGGGCAGGCAAAAGCAATGCGTGCATATGCCTATTTTTACCTGTCGCATGTTTATGCTAAAGAATATGGATCAGGCAGCGAAAAGACAATTCCATTGTATACGACTGCTACTCAATTAAATCAACCAAGGGTAACCTCTCAGGTTATATATGATCTGATTGTAGATGACCTGACAAAAGCCATTGATTACCTGGATGATTTTCAGCGTGCTACCAAAGATCAGGTAAATAAGGATGTTGCAAAAGGTTTACTTGCATATACACTTGCTGCCAGAGGAGGTTCTGGTGACTGGGCGCAGGTTGAAACCTTAACACAGGAGGTAATTGATGCCGGTTATCCAGTAACCAGTCGTTCTGCTACCGTTGCAGTATTGTCTGGTAATACAGCAACTAATCCGGAATCAGGCTTTAATAATGTAGCTACACCAAGTTGGATTTGGGGCGTTGATATCAATTTGCAAAGTGATCTTGATCTGGTATCCTGGTGGGGACAAATGGATATTTATACCTACAGTTATGCCTGGGCAGGAGATCCTAAAATCATTGATATAGGATTGTATGAGTCCATGCGTCCGGATGATATTCGGAGAAATCAGTTTGATGCTGATTTAGCACCCAGTAATAAATTCTTTGATCCAAAGAGACAATTAGGTGGACAGCGTATTATCGAAACGGATTACATCTATATGCGTGCAGACGAAATGTACATGCTGAATGCGGAAGCAAAGGCTAATCAGAATAAAGATGCTGAAGCAATTGCAGTGTTGAAAGAAATTCTTGAAAATCGCCTTGATGATGTTGATTACCTTGATGCATTGACGGGACAGGCCCTTAAAGATGAAATTTACAAACAAACTCGTTTGGAATTCTGGGGTGAAGGAAAATCTTATCTGGCTATGAAACGCAATAAAGCAACAACAACCCGTGGAGCTAACCATTTATTTAATGCGGGAGAATCATTCCCTTATAATGCTGATGAATTAACTTTCCCAATTCCCCAGCAGGAAGTGATAAATAATCCTAATTTGAATAATTAAAATCAGATTTTTTTAATCTAAATTTTAAACAACAGCGGCTGTCTTAAAAAGACAGCCGCTGTTTATTTAATTCAACTAATTAATAAACCGGATTTTGCTCGTAGTTTTTATTTGATTGTAATTCACTTAATGGAATTGGCCAGATAAACCGGTGATCATTGTAAGGTAACGCTGCCACTGCGGTTGTATATGGTGTGCTGCCGGCACCACATTCATAGAAACTGGTTCCTGCTACGCCTGTTCCAATTTTTGCAGGGATTCCACCAATTGAAAAATCCGGGTCTACAGCATTGCGATGAATATCCATCCATCTTTTTCCTTCTGCCGCAAATTCAATTCTGCGTTCCACCAAAATGGCACTGATCAATTCATTTTTATTTGCAAAATCACCAATGCCGAATTGTGCATCTGCATCTACCGAGCGATTACGAACTGCATTCAATAAGGCAAGTCCGCGATCGGAAACACCTCCTGCAATTCTTGATTCCGCTTCTGCCAGGTTTAGCAGTACTTCAGCATACCGGATTTGAGGTGCCGGATCAGTACTGGTAGTTGGATCCTTGTATTTATTACTCAGGTAATTCACTTTTGTTCCTTCTGTTATAGTAATCATCATATTCCTGCGTCTGTCTGTGCATAGCCATTCTGGTAAATTGTAGAGAATTGGACTGATGCGAACCAAAGCACGTCCACCAGTAGCAGTAGTGCCCAGCATATTACCCAATGCTCCATTTACACCGGGGTTGTCGGTAGATGCATTTCTTACAGAAAAAATACTTTCATTCCCCTGCCAGCCACCTGTTGTAAATGGAGTGGCAGGATCTGCTTCCAAACGCCATCCGCCTATGGCAGATTGAAATGGAGCAGTTGCAGGAACAAGTTTATTTCCTTCTTCCACCACTTTGGGCCAATCTCCCATATGAAGATATATGCGTGATTTGAGTGCAATCGCTGCAGCCTTGGAAGCTCTGTAGGTTTTATTTGCACCAGTTTGGGTTTCCGGTAAATTAGTTTCTGCGAAATTCAGATCATCCAGAATTTTGGCATAGTTATCACCAACAGATGTTCTGGTCTGAGCTCTGGCTTCTTCAATGGCAGCCTGGCCATTGATTCCTTTTTCTCTATAGATAATACCCATCTGACTTCCATTTCCATCGCGGTATGGGCGGGCAAAATTCACTACCAGTTCATGATGAGCCAGTGCCCGAAGAAATCTTGCTTCTCCGATATATGCATTTCCAATTTCAGCGGTTACTATATTATTTGTTATTGCCCCCTGAACTCCCTCAATAGTAAGATTGGCTTTATTGATTAATGCATAAAGGGTTTGGAACATAAAATCCTGATTGGCAGAAGTTGGATTATATGTTGCTTCATATGTAACCTGATAAAACAGGGCATTATTTAGCATATCTTCTCCTCTCATGTCACCCTGTGTGATATTGGCAGCTCCAAATGGATAACCACGTACGGCTCCACCGGCATAAAATCCGGATTGTGCTGCATCATAAACTCCGTTAATGGCAGCCTCCACTCTTTCCTGAGAAGTGAATGCTGTTGCATCCGTAAATGAACTGAAGGGTAAAACATCCAATGCTTTCTTACAACCCGGAGTCAGAAGGGAAAGTGCTGCAGTTATTCCCAGCACCCCGATTGATTTATTTATATTCATTTTCATTTTCTGCGTTTTTTAGATTAGAAGCCAAGATTTAAACCAAAAGTGAATGTTCTTAGCTGTGGTACGGAACTGTTGTCGATTCCGATTTCACTAAAGTTTTCCGGATCAATTCCATTGTAGTTGGTCCAAACAAACAAATTGGTACCCTGAACAAAAAAGCGGGCTGATTTTATCGTGTTACCCAGATTTCCGAGTTTTTTTGTGTCAATGGAATAGCCTAACTGCAAATTTTGCAGGCGTAAAAAATTTGCTTTCTCAAGAAACCGGCTATTGGCAAGTCCCTGCAGGTTAACCTGATTATCCCGACCATAGTAAAGTTTGGGACTGGTTCCGGCTGTATTTTCCGGTGTCCATCTGTTTAATACCTCAGTTCCATTATTCACGAATCCCATGCTATTCCATACTTCCTGACGGGTTAAGTTATAAACTGAGTTGCCGCCACCAAAGCGAAAGAATACATCAACTGTAAATCGTTTGTATGTTACGGTATTGCTTATTCCGCCAAACCAGGTTGGTAATGCACTTCCAATAATGGAGCGGTTTCCTAAGGTTGTTGCATCTCCCAGTGTATTGGGTTTACTCGGATCAAATAAATAGTAATTGGCTGCTGCTCCGGCCACGTTATGGTATTGTACTATAGTATCCGATCCGTTTCTGTACCACATAGGGTTACCATTGGCCGGATTAACGCCAGCCCACTCATATCCATAAAAAGAATTGATATCAGAACCAATTCGGTTAATATTAAATGTTCCATTGTTAGGTCCGGCTACCAGCACTTCCTGCTGTCCGTCAGCCAGTGCTTTTACTTTATTGGCCACTTTGGTAAAGTTGGCATTTACTGCCCAGGTGAAATCTTTTTTACGAATAATATCTCCACCAATTGAAATTTCTATCCCTTTGTTCTCCATCTTACCAATATTCTTGGTAATTATGTTTCCCGGAACACCAAGGGAAACAGGTTGCAATTCGTCCAGCACCTGTCCGTCATTCTGATTAATAAAGTAATCAAAACTCAGGTTAAAACGGTCATCCAGAAAAGCGAGATCCACACCAAGATTCAGTTTTTTGTTAACCTCCCATTGTAATTGTGCATTTCCAATTCTATTGGCTGCATTACCTGCCACACCACCATATTGTGCCGGTCCGTAGGTACTTAACCAGGGGAATGAAGCTGACAGTTCATTTCCAACTTCGGCATAACCTCCTCTGATCTTAAAATCATTGATTACGTTGGCGATGCCACTTTGCGACCAGAATTTTTCAGCACTGATATTCCAGCCTGCTGAAGCCCCAAAGAAATTGCCGTAGCGAACGTCAGGAGCAAGTCTTGAACTTCCATCTCTTCGGATAGAGAATTGTGCAAAGTATTTTCCGGCATAGTCATAATTCAAACGGCCAAAATAGCTCTGAAATCCTGTTTTGGTGATTCCTCCGCCTGAAAACTGATTTGCAATGGTGTTGCTGATGAGGTTGTCTGATTGAAAAAATGGATCTGAGATGGTTGTTCCCTGTCCAAAAAAGGATCGATTTGTTACACGCTGCATTTCTACTCCACCAACTGCTGTCACACCATGATCACCAAATTGTTCAGTCCAGGTTGCATAATTTTGCCAGGTGTAAATGCTGTATTGGATATTCTGATTGGTTAAACTACCCTGTGCACCTCTGCCATCTCCATGTACACGATCCAGCGATTGAAAATCTATTGAGTTGGTATAATCAACGGATGCCTGTGTGCGAATTTGAACAGAGCGAATCGGGCTAAGTTCCAGGAAGAAATTATTGATTATGCGGTATCGATCATTGCTGAATTTATTTTTTGCAAGTACATAGGCAATGTTCACATAGTTGTTTTCAATGTTTCGTGTATTGGCATCTGAACCAAGTGCTGAATTATCCGGAGTTATATTGTAGCCGGTCGGATGATCAGCGTTGAAGACGCGAACGTTGGGCAACGCTCTTTGCGCTGCACCCATTGCCCCACTCAATGCATTACCTCCATTATTCTGATCAAAATCTTCCGTTCTGCTCAGCGTAATGTTATTTCCAATTTTGAGCCATTTGTTTGCTTTGTGTTCCATGTTTGCACGGACATTGAAACGACGGTTTTTGTTTGTTTGAATAATCCCTTCCTGCGAAAGGTAGTTCAGGCTCATGTAATAGGTACTTTTGTCACTTCCTCCAGCTGCACTGATGGTATGACTCTGGACAAATGGATTTTTTTTATAAATCACATCGCGAAGCCAATCGGTATTGGTTCCTTCTGCACTCATATTGGCTCCTGCAGCAAGACCTGCATTTGTTAGTTTTTCATTGGCAATTGTTACAAATTGTTCGCCATTCAATAAGTCAGGAGAGTTAAATTCTGAACTTACTCCCATATACATATCATAGTTTACATTCAGCCGGCCTGATTTCCCTTTTTTGGTTGTAATCATAACCACACCATTGGCAGCCCGGCTGCCATAAATTGCAGTAGCAGCTCCGTCTTTCAATACTTCAATGGATTCAATATCGTTTGGATTGATATCAGCCAACACGTTGGTATTGGCAAAACTGGAAGCTCCGCCGGTGTAGGAGGGGACGCCATCAATTACAAACAGCGGATCCCGACCCTGAGAGATGGAGTTAACACCCCTGATCCTGATTCTTGGAGGTGCACTTACCAGTCCGCTGGATTGAGTTACCTGCACACCTGCAGCCCGACCTGCCAGCTGTCGGTCAAAAGAGGTTGTTGGAAGATCGGAGATTTTATCTCCTCCAATTTTACCGATTGCAGCAGTAACTGTTCTTTTTTTCTGGACTCCATATCCAACTACCACAACTTCCTGAAGATCCCGGTTGTCTGTTTGAAGATCAATACTGACAGTGTTTTTGTTGGTAATATTTATTTCCCGTTGCAGCATACCAACTGCTGTAATTACCAGCGTTTTTGAATTTTCAGGTACACTGATCGAAAAACTGCCATCCTCCAGCGTGGATGTGCCAATATTGCTGCCTTTAACCAGAATGGATGCATTTGGTACAGGTTTTCCCAATGCATCGGAAACCTTACCCGTCACAGTGCGCGACTGGGCCAATAGCTCACCACCGAGCATAAGTATGCCCAGTAGTAACAAGACTAATTTTCTCATGTGTGTTAAGTTTTGACTACTAATTAATGTAGAGTTAAAAATAAGACAATTGATGAACGGTTAATGATGCACCATCAACGGTAAAATGTAGAAAAATTCGGTGAATTGTGAATTAAATGCGGTATTTATAATATTACATATATAGATTATTGATATTCAATGTATTAAAATGATGTTAAAAAATAAGGGGTAATACAATAATTGTATTACCCCTTATTTTCTAATTAAATTCTAATCTTACCTGGCTTTTTTTCGCGGTTTGGTAAGGTCAATTAACAAAGCTGGCAGTAAAACAAGGTTGGTAATCGTAGCAATTACAAGGGTAAGTGAAGTTAGCCAGCCCAATCCCTGGGTACCCCCAAATCCACTAAAACAAAAGATCACAAATCCGGCTATTAGTACAAGAGAAGTATAAATGATGCTGATCCCGGTGGAATGAATCGTTTCTATAACCACCCGCTGCCTGTCCATTTCCGAACCGCCCTGTTCCTGCTTGAAATTTACCAGAAAACGAATGGTGATATCAATGGCAATTCCCAGTGCAACACTGAAAATTAGTACGGTAGAAGGCTTCAGAGCTATTCCAACCCAACCCATAACACCGGCCGTTATAACTAATGGAACCAGATTGGGAATCAGCGAACATAACAAAATCCGCAGGTTTTTAAAAAGATACAGCATGCAAAGTGCAATCAGCAGAAATGCCCAGAATATACTTTCCTTCAACCCATTTATGATAAAAGTGCTTCCCTCCAAAAAAGTGATGCTACTGCCGGTAAGTGTGACCTTATATTGACTGGAATCGAAATACTGATTCGTTTTGGCTTCTATTGAATCCAGCAGTTCAGGCAGTCGTTTGCTTCCCACATCCTTCATATTTACACTGATGCGGGTCTGCTGTTTGTCTTCATCCATAAAAGAGCGAACCAGTTGTCCCAATTGATCATTCTTACTATCTGATCCTTTCATATTCAAGTAACCTGCCAGGAAACTGATATCAAAACTATTCGGTAATCCATAATTGCTGCTGTCTCCATCATAATAGGCCTGTCGCGCGAATTTCATGCCCTCCACAACCGATAAGGGCCTGGCCATTTCCGGTAAACTGCTGATATAAGTAGTTAGCGAATCAATTCGCTCAAATAATTGCAAAGGCTGCCGACGCAACCCGTTTTTGATTTTGGTATCCACCACAATTTCAAGCGGCATAACCCCATTGAAATGCTCTTCAAAGAATTTTAAATCAGTATAGATTTTATCTGTTTTGGGAAGATCATCAACGATAAAACCTTCTGATTTCAACCGCATTATTCCAAGAATTGCCAGTAGCGTTACGACCAGCGTTGCCCCATAAATAATTTTCCGGTGATTCAGCGACCAGCGTTCCAGCCGATCCAGCACTGCCTGCAGCCATTTGTTTTCCAAATAACGGGTATGCCGGTTTTTTGGCGCAGGAAGGTAGCTGAGCACGACCGGAATAAAAATGAAAGAAATGAAAAAAATGATCATGATACTAATACCGGCAACCACTCCAAACTCTTTCAGTACGGCACTTTTTGTAAGGGCAAATACAGCAAAACCAATTGCTGCAGCAATATTACAAAACAGGGTTACAATCCCCATTTTGCCAACCATGGTGCGGATAGCTTCCTTCTGTACCCCGGTTTCATTCCAGGAAACATGGTATTTATTGAGAAAATAAATACAATTAGGGATCCCGATCACCACAATCAAAGGTGGAATCAATGCGGTTAGCAGGGTAATTTTATAGCCAATCAGTACCTGCAATCCCACGCTCCAGATAACTCCCATTATCACCACTGCCAGTGATATCAGCATGGCACTAATACTCCTGAAAAATAACAGCAGAATAACTGCCGATAAAAGCAGGGACCCTATCAGCAGCCATTTCATTTCTTTGGCAATCCGATCCGCAATCTGGGTGCGGATCAGGGGCAAACCACTGTAATGAATATCGAGCTCGTGTTGTTTTCCGAAAGCATCCACCCGGCTCACCACTTCCTGAATCACCTTTGTGCGTTCCGGAGATGCCATGATATCCTTGTTCATACCCAATGCCATCAGCCAGCTTTGGCTTTCCGGATTGTACAGGAGTCCGCGGTAAAATGGCAAACTTCTGAATAATACATAGGCACTGTCAATAGTAGCCTGGCTTGCACTGCTATCAGGAAATATGCGGACGGATTTTAATTTTTCAGAAGCACTGTCTTTTACCAGATTGACCGCACCCGGAATGCCGAGTATCGATTCAACTCCTCTTACCTGCTTAAGTTCCTTTTGCAGCAGACGGTAGGATTCGAATACCGGCTGTTTGAATAAGCGGTCGGTTTGAATTCCAATAACAAGCAGATTGCCATCCTCTCCAAACTGCTTTTTAAAGGCGATATAAGCCTTGTATTTCGGATTGTCAGTAGGAATTGCTTTTGCGAATTCATAACTCATCTGGACCTTGCTGGCATGGTATCCCATAAAAGCGGTTGCCAGAACTAACCCGATGATTAAAACCAATCTATTTTTTAAAACAAAGGAGCCCAGTTGTTGCCACATTAACAAGAGGTTTTGCTGTTACTGCCCGCAAAGAAAGCCATTTTAACGCTATTAATCGGTTAAAAGCAGGACCGAAGCGGTTAACTTTGAGCCAATATGCGCCCCGGCTGCTTTTTATTTGCTATCATATTCCTGCTTTCTTTTAGCAGCTATACCCAACCAATTGGAAGCTGGCAGGAACATTTTTCCTTTCATTCTGCCGTTTCAGTGCGTACCATTGGCAATCAGCTCTTAACTGCCAGTCCACAGGCTCTTTTTCGATATGACCCTGCTTCGGAGGAATTCAACCGGATCACCAAAATAAACGGATTGTCCGAAACAGGAATCCAGGCAATCAATAGCAATAATTCCGTAACCCTTATAGCTTACCGAAACAGTCAATTGGATTTGCTTGAGAATAATACTACCCGTTCTGTTAATACGATTCGTCTCAGTTCAATTTCGGCTGATAAACGGATTTACGATAGCTGGATGGATGATGCACACTGTCTGCTTGCCACCGGATTTGGATTGGCGGTTCTGAATCTTGAAAAAGCAGAAATTGGGGATGTTTACCTGATCGCTAACGGTGGCGCCTATTCGAAAATGAATGCAGTAACAGCTGATCAGCACTATTTTTATGCGGCAGGTGAATCCGGAATTTACCGTGCACCACGTGCTGGTCTAAACCTGGCTGATTTCAGAAATTGGACAAGGTTAAGCGGACAAAATGGATTGCCTTCCGGCAGTTTTCAGGATGTGCTGATCTGGAAGAATTCCATCTACCTGCAACAGGACAACCGGATTTATAAACAGGAAGGAACTGAATTTTCACTCTGGTATGAAGACGACTGGAATTGGATGGCGTTAGATAGTTCAGAAAATGCCCTGATGATTTCCCAACGAAAAGCAGAAGCAGCAAGAGTGCTCCTGCTTAATGAATCAGCCCATCCGGTAAATCAATTAGAGCATCCATTGATCCAGTGGCCAAAACAATCGCTGTTTTTTCAGCAGCAATTTTGGGTGGCCGATTCAATTAGCGGATTGTTACAGATGGATGGAAATAATGTTTCCAGAATTATTCCCAACTCACCGGCCGGTATTGGAAGCGGTGGATTAGTAGCCGGAAAAACCGGTTGGTGGATGGCAACAGGGGAGAAGCTCAATCAGTTTACCGAAGGAAACTGGAAACTATATCAGGCTGCTGATCAAAACTGGCCTGCCGGATTTGGCCCCATCGGCCCGTTGGCTGAAGCCTCCGATGGTACCATCTGGGCCGGCTCTTCCAGCTCGGGACTGGCTTATCTGCAGCAAGGAGCATTCACTCAGGTAGCTGGCAATTACAAAGCAGGCGGATTGGCATTGGATGCGGAACAACGGCTCTGGATTACAGACGACGGTGCCACAAGAGGACTCGTTGTCCGATTTCCTGATGGAAACATTCAGTCATTTGAGATCCCGTTTTTTTATCCTTCTCTTCGGGTAAGCGATATAGTTATAGATGACCTGAATCAGAAATGGATCCTTGCGCCTGGCAATGGATTGTTTTGTTTTAATCAGGGAGCATCCATAGAAAACCCGGGTGACGATCAGTGGCGCTATTATCAGGCAGGTACCGGCAATGGAAATCTTCCATCCAATCAGATACTAAGTATGGTGAAGGATAAATTTGGTTTTATCTGGCTGGGTACAAGTGATGGAATTGGAATTCTGCAATGCCCGGAACAGGTTTTTGCCGGACAGGGATGCGAAGTGCTGCTTCCGGTTGTTCAAAGCGATAATTTTGCCGGCTATCTGTTTAAAGGGGAAGCAGTTCAGGCGATGGCTGTTGATGGTGCCAACCGGAAATGGATCGGAACAAAAAACGGAGTATGGCTGATTAGTGCAGGTGGTGAGGAAACCCTGCTTCGGTTTACAACCGCAAACAGCCCCTTACCAGATAATGATATTCGAAAAATTGCCATCGATCCAATAACAGGAGCCGTGCTTATTTCCACAGCACAGGGGTTGGTAAGTTATCAATCCACGGCAACCGAAGGTGGAGCAGCAAATTCTAGCGTGCTTGTATATCCGAATCCGGTAACGCCGGGTTATACCGGACCAATTGCTATCCGCGGACTGGTGAATAATGCCGTTGTTAAGATTACTGAATTAAACGGGCGACTGGTGTATCTGGGAAGAGCGTTGGGGGGACAAGCCATTTGGTATGGATTGGATATTAACGGAAAAAGAGTTTCAACAGGTGTTTATCTTGTTTGGATCAGTGATGAAAGCAGAAAGGAACAGGCCGTTACAAAAATTGTATTTATTCAATAGTTAGCATGAATTTTCATACCAAAGGAATCGTATTAAGAACGGTGAAGTATGGAGAAACGAGTGTGATCGTTTCCATTTTCACCGAGCTCTTTGGTATGCAGTCTTATATTGTAAATGGAGTGCGGACCTCCTCCAAAAAAGCAGGTACCAAAGCGAATCTTTTTCAGCCTGTGGCATTGCTGGATCTCGTTGTGTATCACAATGAACAAAAAAACCTGCAACGAATAAAAGAACATCGCTGGGCTGCCTTGTATCAGCAGTTATTTTTTGATGTATTTAAAGGAGCTGTTGCCACTTATATGGTGGAGTTGTTGCAGAAATGCCTGAAGCAGCCGGAGCCCCATCCCGATTTATTTTATTTTATGGAAGATGCATTGTTGCATCTGGATAAGGCATCGCCAAAAATTGTGGCCAATTATCCTTTGTTTTTTTCTCTGCACCTGGCCAATTTTTTTGGCTTTCGGATGGTGGATGAGTTTGATACGAATAATTCAATACTTGATTTGCAGGAAGGCGTATTTGTAAGGGAACATCCTAGTCATCAACACTATCTGGACGGTTTCAACAGCGAAGTTATTGCACAGTTTCTGCGTGTGATGCAGCCGGATGAATTGGAGCAGATTCATTTGCCTGTACATACCCGTCGTTATTTATTACAGCAGCTTGAATTGTATTATGCGTTGCATGTAACAGATTTTGGACAATTGCGCTCTATGCTGGTTTTACAGGAAGTATTGAGTTAAAGCAGGCGTTTCGATTTCCAATTTTGCAATTGAACAATGCCAGGCATTTTACCTTTTTCAAAACTTCCCAGTGTATGCTCCATATCAAGTGCTTTTGCTCCATTTAGTGTTGCCCATTGTAATAACTCTCCCATCATGAGTGCAGGAAAGGAAGCAGCCAGCAATTTCATTTCTTCAGTTATGGATAACTGGTAGTTGGAAGCCAGACTGTCTGTTCCCAGTAAAATAGTATTGGTATGAGATTTCAATAATTCTACAGGGGGCAATTTTTCATTGATGTATTTATTGGCAGATGGACATAAACAGAAATAAACAGAAGGACCGCCTTCCGTTTTAATGTAATTCAAATCTTCATCTGAAGTGGTAAGATTATGAACCAAAATTAGTTTCCTGCTATTTTTCAAATAAGGAAATACAGCCTGAATACTTGTTGTTAGTGGTGCCTGAAAAAAATCGATGTCAACTCCAATTGCCTTATATAAATCATTCATAGCTGAATGTCCTTTCAGAAAAAAATCCTCTTCAGCCACTGATTCCTGGTTGTGCATACTCAGGATAGCGTCGGAATCATTGTTGGTTATCAGTTTAAACAATTCCGGAGAAACCGAATAGGGGGCATGTGGTACAATGCCTGCCGGTCCAATTTTACTGAATACATCCCTTGTTTTTTTTGCCTGATCAAAACGCAGGGAAGCTGCTGAGCCTGTAAAACCGCTGCATTCAATAAAAGTATGGTAGTGGATCCGGCTGGTAGTTTTAATGGACAGGCTGTCGGTGGTATTGGCAATATCTCCTACAGCAACAATTCCACTCTGCCACATTTCCTGATCAGCTGCCTGCATGGCAATTTCAATTTCCCCGGCGGCAGCCATTCGATTGCTCATCACCTGCAGCAGGAATGGGACCATCCCGATTGAGGGGGGAATCCGGCCTTTCATATGACTCAGTTCCAGATGGCAATGGGCATTAACGAAACCCGGACATAAAATTCCATCAAGCTCCAGTATATCTTCTCCTGCTTCAGCCGTTGGAATGATGGTTTCAATCTGTCCGTTTTCGCTGGTTATCAGCACGGATTCGGGCGGAGCCCAGGAATTTCCCGTAAATATTTGCGCTGCTTTGAACTTTCGGTAACTCATCCCTGCTTTTCAGTTAATTTTGCCATCCTTTTAAGGTATAAAAGTAAGCAACTATGTTAGACAAGCTGGAAGCGATCAAGGCAAGATTTATTGATTTGGGTGTTGCCTTAACCAACCCGGAGATTGTGGGTGATAATAAGAAGTTCAGTGCACTCAGCAAGGAATACCGGAGTCTGGAAAAAATCGTGCAGCAGTACGACATCTATCGGGCAGTTTTGTCTGACCTGGAAACTTATCGGGAGGCACTGAATGGAGACGATGAGGAGTTGCGGGAATTGGCTAAAGAAGAGCTGCCGGTACTGGAGGAAAAAGAAGAATCGCTGCAGTCTGCTATCCGGCAGATGCTGATTCCAAAGGATCCGCAGGATGATAAAAACGCCATTCTTGAAATCAGGGCTGGAACCGGAGGAGATGAGGCCTCGCTATTTGCAGGCTCTCTTTTAAATATGTATCTCCGCTATTGCAACAGCAAGGGCTGGAAAACATCGATTCTAAGCGAAAGTGAAGGAACTGTTGGAGGTTATAAGGAAGTAAACGTAGAAGTGATAGGAGAGGATGTGTACGGGATCTTAAAATTCGAATCCGGGGTACATCGGGTGCAAAGGGTACCTGCAACGGAAGCAAGCGGAAGGGTTCACACAAGTGCCGCTACGGTGGCAGTTATGCCGGAAGCAGATGAGGTGGATGTAGAACTAAGGGATTCGGATGTGAAAATGGAAACTTCGCGAAGTGGTGGCGCAGGCGGACAGAATGTAAACAAAGTAGAAACCAAGGTACAGTTAACCCATCTGGCAACCGGAACGGTGGTAATCTGTCAGACAGAAAGAACACAATTGGCTAACCGCGAAAAAGCCATGCAGATGCTTCGTACCAAATTATATGAAGAACAGGTTCGTAAACAGGAAGAAGAAATTTCAAGACATCGAAAAAGTCTGGTTAGCAGTGGCGACAGAAGTGCAAAAATCCGGACCTATAACTTTCCGCAGGGCCGCGTAACGGATCATCGCATCAATCACACCTCCTATAATCTGGATGCGGTTTTGAACGGCGATATTCAGGAATTTATTGATCGCTTACAGTTTGCTGAAAACGCAGAAAAAATGACGCAGCAACAGTAAAAAAAATTTGCTATTTCAACTCATTTGTGGTAAATTCAATAGGAAAGCAGGTTGATAAGGATTAACTGTATTTTTTACATCTAAATCTTGTTTTTTGGGCAGTTAATACCCGGTTTAGGGTATATCAATCGTTTGCGTAATCCCTACGAAAGCAGTCGTGGTGCGGGCTCCGTGTTAATTATTTTAAAAATCAAACTGGCCCTGATTAAAGAGCCGATATACTGTCGTTACTTTGTGTAATCAAAGAAAGAGAGCAGAGAGAAAAAGCAGAGATGGTAAATTTTAAAGTTCTTTAACGATTCGGAGCACACTATTTGGATGTTTTAATCGTTCTATATTTAAACAAAGCAGATTTAAATTTTTGACTCTCACTTAAGCAGTCAATTTTCTCATAAGCAGTTAGTTTTGGTTACGGCCCCTGTTTCCACAGGGGCCTTTCTTATGGTGAAAGGTGAGAGGTGAAAAGTGAAAGCGAGGATCTAATTCGAACAACAAAAACCACATAATTCAACGATTTGAAGGGGTTTCAATTTTATAAGTGCACAACTGGACGGAACTCGAGCATTTTTTCATTGGTCCATTCATAAGTACCGTCATAGTTGTTTTCCAGGAAATACATTCCATGTCCCAACCTTCGACTGTACCATGCTTTTAGATGCCTTCCCTTTCTGTTTTAAATGCCTTCTCAGCACGTCTTGATCAAATGAGCTGCTGTTTAATAGTTTCTAACCGGGAACATAAGGAGAACAAGCCGTGATTTCCCCAGCAATCCCGGACTTATCCCGGACTTATCTCGCACCTGTGCCGGAATGATGTCTCCGTTCAGTTGATTCTCCAAGCGCCGACGTTTGATCCGCAGATATACCTTCTTGCCTCCAATCAGAAAATCCTGGATCTCCTCCTCCGGATAAAACCCTTTGGTGCGATAGGTGAGACGTGAAAGGCAAAGGTGAAAGTTAGAGGTTAGAGGTTAGAGGTTAGAGGGGAGATGTTGGATTCGGTGCGCTTGATTTTTTTGTTGATCCAAAGGCCGCCGAATAATCCGCTGATTGCGCCACCAGCATCTGCAAGGGCATCATACCAGTCAAAGTCGCGGTGAATCAGAGGTGATACCTGAATAAATTCGATAATAATGCCATCGCCAATTGCCAGTAATACGACAATAAAATTCCAGGTTTTTTTCTGATTATTTGTTAGATCGGCTTTGAGGTTGAAGAATAATACCCAACTGGCTACCATCACAAAATAAAGTCCGAAATGGACCAGCTTATCTGCATGTGGTATTAAAACAACTTTTTCTTCAGAGAAACTTGTTCCTGGTAATAAGAGGAGAAAATGAACGAGTACCAGCCAAATCAGAGGAAAGTTCCTTTTCTCAAAAAACGAATGCAACATTACTAATAGTTATACTTTTCCCAGCACATACATTGCAGTGAGGGTCGGGCTGGGACTGCCCCCTGCTTCTTCCAGGGTGATGGCAAATGCTTCCGCTTTCGGAATGTTTTTCATTTTCACAAGGCCCTCTTTTGGTTCGAGGTCAATCATACCGGCATCTACTGGTTTACCATCAACGATTGCCCAGAGCTGATATTGTTTACCGGCAGCAGGTTTCGGTAACTGATTAACCAAAAGGTATACTTCAGCGGAGGTGGAATCCCAATATACGGTCGTCAGACTATTGGTATTGTTAACCGCTGTCATTTTAACAGGTTGCACATTTGGGTTTCGGATCCTACCCAAATCATTTTCAAGTTCGTTCACACGGGTTTGAATGGTGCTGTTATTTTCAGCCAATTGTTGTTGCTGCGCCAGTAAATCCTGGTATAGGAGTGTGGAACGCTGGTACCTGTTGTAAAGGTAAATATTCAGCGCGGCGCTTCCAGCCAACAAAATAATGCTGGCTGCTGCCAGGTATTTTTTCCAGCCGGATTCTTTAACGGCCTTCATTTCAATAACTGGGCTAGTCTTTTCAGAAATAACCGGAGTAATTTCTGCTGAAGCAGATGAACCAGATCCCGATTGCCGGCTTTCTTTTTGAAGGGCAGAAAAAAGTGAATCGCGAAGCGCAGCAGGCGGAGCAACAGCCCCGGCCATGGCACTGGCTTCCAGGCTGGCTTCGAAGGCTTCACGGGCAGCCTGAACTTCAGGATAGGCTGCGCACATGCGCTCCATTTCCTGCTGTTCGGCGGCATCCGCCAGTCCCAGCACACAGCTTTCAATGCTGCCACTTTCTATGTATTCCTGCACGTTCACGTTAATAATTTTCTAAGTTGCAGCAAGGCAGCACGGATCCTTGTTTTTACGGTTCCAAGGGGTATCTGTAGCAGCGTTGCTATTTCATCATGCGTATAACCTTTAAGATAGGACAGGTCAATCAGAACACGATGTTCCTCTTTAAGCTGGCCGATCACTTTTGATAAACCGATATGATCTATCTGGCTGTTGGTTGTTCCGTCAACATTTTTATCTACGTTGGAATCCAGTTCCCGGTTTTTCTGGTTATTCTGATAGGCCTTTGAACGGGTCATATCAATGGCTGCATTCCTTGCAATATTCAGCATCCAGGTGAACAGGCGTCCTTTGGTGGAGTCATAGGTTTCGATCCGGCGCCAGATATTTAAAAATACTTCCTGCAACACATCAGAAGCAAGCGCCTGGTCGGGAATTATCTGAAGTATTACTCCATTCAAAGCCCCCGCATAGTGATCATAGAGGTAACGATAAGCCGTTTCCTCTTTTTGCCTCAATAAGGCCACCAATTCTGGTTCCTGATATGTGATTACAGTTGTCAATGGGTGGATTATCCGATCAGCGTCTGGTATCCTTCTGCATCCAGTAATGCTTCCACATCAGCCGGATTGGCAACTGTCATTTTAATCATCCAGCCGTCACCATAAGGATCCGAATTTACCAATTCCGGATTGGCAGCCAAAGCCGGGTTTACTTCGTTGATTGTGCCTGAAACCGGCAGGAAAAGATCCGATACGGTTTTAACAGCTTCGACTGTACCAAATACGGTTTCGGCATCCAGGTTTTTGCCAACGGTTTCAATTTCCACATATACGATATCGCCTAACTCGCCCTGAGCAAAATCGGTAATTCCGATGGTTGCGATATTTCCTTCCAGTTTAACCCACTCGTGATCTTTGGTAAAGCGTAATGTTGCGGGGATATTCATACAATGAAATTTTGTCTTGCAAATAAAGGACGAAATTGTGGAATTAGGAAGTTTGATCTGGGAAGTTGGAACTTATTTCCGGTGTCGGAGCCGGGCTTTGATGATTTTAACCGGTTCAAGCGGGCGGTCTCCACCGCTCCGGCCGCTGGTTTTAACGGCGGCAATAGAATCTACAACCGGTAACCCACTTATTACTTCACCGAAAATGGTATATGCCTGGTCCAGATGTGGAGCTCCACCTATTGATTTATAGACATTCCGGTGTTCCTGCGGAATTTTTCTTCCATTCAGGCGGTGGGTTTCTACCGAATCAAGGCTCTGGTCGCTGAACACCTTTCCCTGAACAATATAAAACTGGCTTCCGCTGCTGGCGCGCTGCGGGTTTACCTGGTCGCCTGTTCGGGCTGCAGCCAAGACTCCTTTTCGGTGAAAATAGGCTGTTCGGATTTCTGCAGGTATGGTATAGGAAGGGCCGCCATTTCCAAGGCGAGCGGTATCAGCCGCAGTTTTTGATTTCGGGTCACCGGCTTGTATCATAAATTCCCGGATCACCCGATGAAAAAGGATACCATCATAAAAATGGTTGCGTGCCAGTTTCAGAAAATTATCCCGGTGCAACGGCGTGTCGTCGTAGAAACGAAGCCGAATGGTTCCCTTGGTGGTGATGAGTTCCACATCCCTGTTTTTAAACCGGTTGGGAAGCGGCTTGCCTGCTTTCGGACTGCAACCAATAGCGATAACCACTAATAAGACAAGCCATTTATATTCCATGTTTATCAAAATAGAGTAGAACATGATCTTTCAGAAATAATTCCTGCTCATGTGGCGGCTGGATCGGAAGATCCTTTAGCTGACGGAAATGAGGCCAGCCATCGCCATCAATTCCTTCCAGTTCATAAAATCCGCTTTGTGCAAGCAGGGAACAAACGGCTACATGCATAAGGTCCTGTTTTTGCTCTTTGCTGAATTTTTCTTTTATATCGCCAAATTCCTGAATACCGATCAGGAATAAAATGGTTTCCATATCCGGTTTCTTTCCGAAACGCTCCACCAGCTTTGCTTCCAGGTTCCACCAGCGTACCTGTAAATCGTCTTGTACATTCATGGTACAAAGATAACCGCGTGGGTCGCTTATATTTGCGTCAAATTCAAAATAGATGTTACAGGTGAATTTTATCAGGCAAAACGCTGATTTCGTAAAAGAACGACTGGCAGTAAAACATTTTGCCCAGTTGAATCTGATCGATGAGCTGATTGAACTTGATGAAAAAAGAAGAAAACTTCAGTTTGAACGCGATGAGCTGCAAAGCAGGGTAAATGCTGCTTCAAAGGAAATCGGCCTGCTGATGAAATCGGGGAAAAAAGAAGAAGCAGAAGCATATAAAGCAGAAGTAGCGGCTATTAAAGTGAAGATGGAAGATAGCTCTGCGCTGGCTGAATTAGAATCAGCTGCGCATGCCATCTTGGTTCAGTTACCTAATCTTCCCGCTGCATCTGTACCTGTTGGTCGTACGCCGGAAGACAATGAAGTGGTTCGGGAAGGTGGTGTAATTCCTGTATTGGAAGCAGGTTCGAAGCCACACTGGGACCTTGTTTCCCAATACGGATTGATTGATTTTGAACTCGGCAATAAAATTACCGGAAGCGGTTTTCCTGTTTATAAAAACAAAGGAGCCAAACTGCAGCGCGCCCTGATCAGTTATTTTCTGGATTACAATACAGCCGCAGGTTATGTGGAATACCTGCCACCACATATGGTGAACGAAGCATCGGCTTATGGAACCGGACAGTTGCCCGATAAGGAAGGGCAGATGTATCATGCTACAGCTGATAATTTTTACCTGATTCCAACAGCCGAAGTACCGGTTACTAATATTTACCGGGATGAAATTCTGCATGCGAACGATCTGCCGGTAAGGATGACCGCTTATACACCCTGTTTTCGCCGAGAAGCCGGTAGTTATGGTAAAGATGTTCGCGGATTGAATCGCCTGCATCAGTTTGATAAAGTGGAAGTGGTTCAACTGGTGCATCCTGATAAAAGTTATGAGGTGCTGGAGGAGATGGTGCTGCATGTGGAAAAGCTGCTGCAAAATCTGGAACTCCCTTATCGTATTCTTCGTTTATGCGGAGGTGATATGGGCTTTACATCTGCACTGACCTATGATTTTGAAGTGTATAGTGCAGCACAGGAAAAATGGCTGGAAGTGAGTTCAGTTTCCAATTTTGAAGCCTATCAGACCAACCGGATGAAAATCCGGTTCAGGGATGGTGGTGGTAAAACACAGTTACTGCATTCTCTCAATGGAAGTTCCATGGCGCTGCCGAGAATTGTTGCAGCTTTGTTGGAAAATAAGCAAACTTCTGAAGGCATACGATTACCCAAAGCCGTGCAGCCTTATTTTGGAGCTGAACTGATTAATTGATTATTACTTAATTATTGAAGAATCCGTGGAGACATCCACGGATTTTTTTTGCTGCATGGATTCCAAAATTTGTATTCCATCTAACATAATTCAAGGTTAAAAGGGAGTCGGATATTGTATTTCTGGAATGGAATGTAGATTTTGGGCAAAATTTTATGTTATGAAAAAAATGATTACTTGCCTTGCTTTTTCAGGAATTGCTATTATCGCGAATGCGCAGGTCCCTCAGGGTAGCTTGCTGGTTGGAGGAAGCTTGGGACTTGGATCCTTTTCTTCTTCATCCGGCTCGGGATCGAATACCAGCAGTTCAAATTTTGCTATAGCACCCAGGGTCAGTTACGCAGTGGCTACCAATACATTAGTGAGTTTTAAAACAGGTTTCGGTTTTAGCCAGACGGAATATGATAATGGTGATAAAACCAAAATCAATGGTTTAAGTTTTGGCATTTATGGCAAAAGGCTAATTCCCATTAAAAATTCCTTTGGTTGGTATCCTGAAGTTGGTGCCGGAATTGCAACGGGTAAAAATGAAACCCGAACAGTAGGTGGACAAATAGTGAAATCCAATAACAGAGAATTTATGACCGGAATTACACCCGGACTATATTATCAGGCAGGAAAAAATTTTTTGATAAATGTTGAGTTTGGCGGATTACAGTTCAGCAGTATCAGATCAGAAGATGAAACAAATGACAGGGTCAACAAAACAAGAAGTTTTGGTTTTAGCCTGTTTCAGACCTTTCAGCTCGGATTTGATTTTATAATTAAATAGGATTAAACTTTTTGGCATAAAGTGGGTCCTATTGAATCAAATAACAACAATTGTCAGATTCGCAAATCCATATTCAGCATCTTTGCTGGCGCGCGGGATTCGGTCCGGCTGCTGCAGAGTTTCATCAATTGAGAAAATCTAACCTGAAGGAATTCAGGAGTCGGTTTTTAAATGCATCCCGGGAATCGCCTTCAGAAATTGAAGTTGTCAGGAATCCTTTTGAAGGGTTGACGATACAGGAACTGTCTAATAAGCTGAAGCAGGCTACGGAGGAAGAACGCAAATCACTCAGGACCTTCCACCAGAATGGGATTAAATCACTGAATCAGTTCTGGATTCAGGAAATGATAAACAGCAAAGCCCAGCTAAGAGAAAAAATGGTCTATTTCTGGCACGATCATTTTGCCTGCAGATCAGGAAATTCCTTGCATGTTCAACAATACCTGAATATACTTCGAAAGCATGCTGTTGGGAAATTTTCTGATTTACTGATGGAAGTAAGTAAATCTGCAGCCATAATAAATTATCTCAATGCCAATCAGAACAGAAAGAACCATCCAAATGAAAATTTTGCACGAGAAGTAATGGAATTGTATACAGTTGGAAAAGGAAATTATTCTGAAGATGATATAAAAGAAGCGGCGCGAGCATTTACCGGATGGAATGCTAATTATATAGGAGAATTTGTATTTAATCCGGGGCAGCATGATTCGGGTTTGAAAAAAATAATGGATCAAACAGGCGAATTTAATGGTGATGCTGTGTTGACTATTTTATTGAAGCAAAGAGAAACTGCCAAACATATAACAGAGAAGATTTATCGTTTTTTTGTAAATGAACAACCGGATGAAAAGATTGTAGCTGGACTGGCTAAAAAATTTTATGAATCGGGATATGATATTGGCCAATTGATGCAAACTATATTTTCATCTGATTGGTTTTATAAAACTGAAAATATTGGAAACAGGATTAAATCTCCCATTGATCTATGGATTGGCATCAACCGGCAATTACCCATGCAGTTTGGGAATCCCGGGGCCGCGTTAGGGTTTCAACAAATAATGGGACAAGTGCTTTTTAATCCGCCGAATGTGGCAGGCTGGCCTTCCGGTAATGCATGGATAGACAGTAGTTCTCTAATGTACAGATTACAACTACCTAAGGTATTAAGTGCAGGAACTGATTTTACTGTAATGCCGAAAGCAGATGATGATATGCAGATGGGTAAGGCGGTTCAACCCGTAAAGGGATTGACAGCCACCATTCGATGGCCAGATTATTTTCAGATCTATTCAGGTATTGATTTGAAAGACCTGCCTGCAATTATCAATTCTTTTTTGTTGCAGACCAATTCAAAACCAGCAGAGCTTATATTGAAAAATCATAGTAAAGAAGGCAGCAGGGAAGCAATGATTTCAAGCCGTACTCTTTTGCTAATGCAGTGTCCGGATTACCAATATTGTTAACCAACACAAGAATCATGTTGATTAAAAGAAGATCATTTATTAAAGGTTCGGGTCTGGCTACGGCATCTTTGTTGATGCCTCGCTTTCTGCATGCATTGGATGAGGAAGAAAAAGTTCCACCCGGTAATAAAGTGTTGGTTGTTCTTCAGCTAAGCGGAGGTAATGATGGCCTTAATACAATCATTCCGTATCGAAATGATATTTATTACAAAGCCAGGCCTGTGATTGGAATTGCAAAGGATAAAGCAATAAGGCTGACAGATGACGCAGGATTGCATCCTTCTCTGGATTATCTTGGACAATTATTTCAGGAAGGCGAGCTAAGTGTACTTAATAATGTGGGTTATCCGGAACCGGATCGTTCTCATTTCAGAAGCATGGATATCTGGCATTCAGCAAGTGGATCCAATGAATATTGGCAGACCGGATGGTTGGGAAGATGGCTGGATGAACAATGTAAGAATTGTGAACATTCCACCCAGGCTGTGGAAATCGATGATATGCTGAGTCTTGCACTAAAAGGAAATAGCAGAAATGGATTTGCGTTTAAGGATCCCCGCAAATTGTATCAGGCAAGCCGATCTCCTTTTCTGGATGATCTTTTGAATGCACATGATAGAGAACACAAGGAATACACGGCTTCTTATTTATATAAAACACTGGCTAATACAAAGAAAAGCACAGCCTATATTTTTGAGCAGAGCAGGCAGGTCGCTACCGGTGTTTATCCTTCTCATGAATTAGGCCGTCATTTAAAAACGGTAGCTTCTCTGATACTTTCAGATATCAATACCAAAGTGTATTATGTTTCAATTGGAAGTTTTGATACTCATGTAGGCCAGGATGTACGGCAGACCCGTCTTTTCAAGCAGATAAATGAAGGGTTACAGGCATTTATTGGGGACCTGAAAAAAAACAATCGATTCGAAGATGTACTGGTTATGAGTTTTTCTGAGTTTGGCAGGAGAGTGGCTCAAAATGCGAGCAGGGGAACCGATCATGGAGCTGCCAACACCATGTTTTTTATATCAGGCGGTTTAAAACAGCAGGGAATGTTGAATGAATTGGATGATCTCACCAGTTTAAGTGCCGGCGATCTTCAATATAAAATTGATTTCCGAAGAGTATATAGTACGGTGCTGGAACGATGGTTAAACGTAAAAGCGGAGCCGATCCTTGGCGCAGCTTTCGAACCGCTCCGCTTTATATAATTTTTCACCGGTCGGGTGCCACCGGTCGGGTGGCACCCGACCGGTGAAAAAAATCAGAGTTTACGGAGCCAGATATTGCGGAAGCTTACCGGGTTGCCGTGGTCCTGTAGTTTGATGCCAAGAGGGCCATGTTTTTTATAAGTAGCCAGACCGATGTATTCAGTTGCTCCGGCGATGGTGGTATTGTTTTGAACCAGCACATTGTTGTGTAAAACGGTAATGCGTGCCGGAGATTTCAGCATGCCATTATCATGAAAGCGGGGTGCGGTAAAAATGATATCATAAGTCTGCCATTCACCCGGACCTTTACATGCATTCACCAGTGGCATTGTTTGTTTATAGATACTGCCCGCCTGTCCATTTGAATAGGTGGTACTGCCATAGCTGTCGAGTACCTGCAATTCATATTGTTCCATGAGAAAGATTCCGCTATTGCCACGTCCCTGTCCATCGCCTTCCACTTTCGCAGGTGTTCTCCATTCTACGTGCAATTGAAAATCTTCAAATGTCTGTTTGGTTTTGATATCACCTGTTCCTGCTTTCACCGTCAGGATCCCGTTTTCAACTGTCCATGCAGCCGGACTTTTCCCATCCTTTGCGCTAACCCACTCCGAAATATTTTGACCATCAAAAAGAATGATGGCATCCGAAGGTGCCTGAGTAGCGGAACCCGAGCTGATTATTGGAGGAACCGGTTTCCATTGCTCAGAAAGTTTGGGATCCCCCTGTGCTACACATGCACTGAAGCTGCCAATAATGGCGAATGAAGCTAAAAAGAATTGTTTTTTCATATTATTTGCTTGCGGGTTGTTGAATAATTAAGTGTTTTAGTTGCATTTAAAAATACGGAATACCTTTCAGTTTAGAGGACGGAAGGGCTTTATCTTAAAAGCTGGAAGCTGCCTTTTTTCCGGTATACATTCCCGTTATAATCTTCGCCGCTGATCATCCAGACATAGGTGCCTGCGGGTTGGGGTGAACCACGCAGGAAACCATCCCAGCCATCGGTATTTAATCCCTCATGAATTAATTGTCCCAACCTGTTATAGATGCGGAAATAATCCACTTTTTTCATCCCAATGGCAAGAAAAGCGAATCGGTCATTTTTGCCATCACCATTAGGTGTAAAGGCATTGGGAACATATAAATCAGGCCCTTTGAAAACACGCACATACAAAGAATCAACTGTAGCGCAGCCGATATCGGTGAAGGTGGTGAGGACAAGGGTGGTTGGGCGATCCAGGGTAACTATTGGATTTGGAAGACTCGGATCAGAAAACACACCGGCAGGCGACCAGTTGTAATATTGTCCTCCTGATCCGTTCAATTGAATCGGTTGATCGATGGCTGCGATGGTATCCCTTCCTGCTAATGCGTTGGTTTTAAAGAAGCTGGCAATATGCTGTACCGGATCGCTCCAGCAGCCGTTTTCACCAAGCCCGCGTAATTGAATTGGATAATCACCTGCCGAATTGCTGAATAACCTGATTCGATTTTCTTGTGCTGCGCCGATCAATGAATTCCATTCCCAATCGGTAACCGGATTGCTTGCCAGGTTGGAAAATGCCTCCAGTTCCGATTCATCTCCAACGCAGGTGGCGCTGATGGGAGAAGCCATACTAATCTCCGGTTTATCCAGCAGGTGGACTATTTTTTCAACTGTTTGAGATGCACAACCTTCTTTAGTTTTAACATTGAGCTGTACAGGCACCTGAGCCGGACCGGCTATCTGTAATTCCGGAGGTGATTCTCCCGTAAAGGACTGTCCATTAATGAGCCAGTTCCATTCTGTAATGGTTCCATATTCAACTGTTGACTGATCAACAGGATGAATGATGGTAGAGCCGCAGATGGTATCCGGGAGCAGGAAATCGGGCTCCGGGATGGAACCAATGGTGATTACCTGTCGGAAAGTATCTGACCAGCAGCCATCATTACCCAGAATAGCGGCTGAAACGGTATAGTTTCCTGGCTGGGAATAGGTATGTGGTGGCGGGGTTTTCTGGTTATAAATGGTACCATCACCATAGTTCCAGTGCCAGGCGACGATATAACCGAAAGAAGTGGACAAATCTGCCAGTTGAATTTCCTGTGGGGCACAGGTTTCCAGGCTTGGTACGGGTTGAAATCCGGCTTTAAGGGAAGTGCAGAAACGCTGGTGATTATTTGCTCCGCCGGTTGCTGATGTAAATCCCCAATAAACGGAGGGATCATTATTAAAAACTTCCTGAATAAGGTCGATGGTGGTGGAAACGCGTAACTCGTTATCAATATAAGCTGATAGTATTTTATTGTCTGCATCCCAGCGAATGGTAAAAGCATGCCATTGACAGTCTTCAATATTGTTGTTGTTCAGGATCGCAGAAACAGGCCCGGCAAGATTATTAGGCCCGTTGTGTTGAATTACCCCGTCGCGCTGAATACTGATATGGTCAAACGCCGGGTCGTTATTTTCCTGATTTTGCCAGGTATCAATTTCAATTGCTATAGAAGGGCGAACATTTTCATATCCAATTCCACCGCCCTGTGAACCAATATTGGTGGAAATGGGTTGCAGCATGAATACCATTCCATCGGCACCATCGCTGTCCTTGCAACCAAGGTTGACATCAAACTTAAATTCAAATGAGCTGGTCAGCAGGATTTTATTCATGTTCCAGACAGAGCCTGATTGTGTGTTGGTGGCATCCGTAAGGGTATAACAGTTGCAATTCTCCTTATAGGCAGAGCCATTCAGGTGATAAGGGGGATCAATGGTAGATTGGGTAAAAGCTACAGACGGAATGCAGGCAGTCAGGATCCAAAAGAACCAATATGGGCGAAATCGTTTACTCACGGAGGTTGAAAATAAAAAAAAAGCACCTTTCCTGTTAGTGGAAGGATGCTTTTTTTATTCGATGAGTTAACTGATTACCAGCCTTGTTTAGCGATTCCTGCTTTTATAGCGGCCAGGGCTTTCTCTTCACCCAGCATGGTGGTGAGTTTGTTTCCTTTACCGTCGTTTCCTTGCGCCATGTAACCGCCTCTAGCAGTTTTGGTGATCACTGCGTCTTTAATTTCTACACCTTTTTCCTTTGTCTTTACGTTATATGCGGTCAATTTGATATCAGCCATGTTTAGCTATTTTAAGAATGAATAATATGGTTAAAATTGCGCATACAAGCTAGCCAAAAAAACTAAGACTGCCCTTGAAATGCGCGTATTTATAGGGAAATTTTAATATTAAATGTCGATTTTGGCGTATTTAGCGTGACTTTCAATGAATTGGCGACGTGGTGCCACTTCATCTCCCATCAGCATACTAAAGACCATATCGGCTTCTGCTGCACTTTCCAGGGTTACCCGTTTCAATGTGCGGGTATCGGGGTTCATGGTGGTTTCCCAAAGCTGGGTGGCATTCATCTCACCTAAACCTTTGTATCGCTGAATGGTTACGCTGTCTTCTTTTCCAGCGCCAAATTTTTCCACCAGGAGTTTCCGGTCATCTTCACCCCAGGCATAGTCCTGATCTTTACCTTTTTTTACGAGGTAAAGTGGTGGTTGTGCGAGGTATACATATCCTTCTTTTACCAGTTCCGACATATAGCGGTAGATAAAGGTCAGAATAAGGGTGGCGATATGGGATCCATCCACATCGGCATCGGTCATGATGATCAGCTTGTGATAACGTAGTTTGCTGAGGTTGAGTGCTTTAGGATCTTCTGGTGTGCCAACGGTTACACCGAGGGCGGTATATATATTCCGGATCTCTTCGTTTTCGTAGATTTTATGTTCCATGGCTTTCTCCACGTTCAGGATTTTACCCCGAAGTGGCAGGATGGCCTGGAAATTCCGGTCCCGTCCCTGTTTAGCGGTTCCACCTGCCGAGTCTCCTTCGACCAGGTAAAGTTCACAGCGTTCTGCATCGCGCTCGGAGCAGTCGGCGAGTTTTCCCGGTAGTCCGCCACCGCTTAGTACAGTTTTACGCTGTACCATTTCTCGGGCTTTTTTCGCAGCTACCCTTGCCTGAGCGGCGAGGATTACTTTGGATATAACGTTCCGGGCTTCTTTGGGGTTTTCTTCAAGATAAGCATCAAGTGCACGGGCTACGGTTGTTTCCACCACCCCACTTACATCACTGTTTCCGAGTTTGGTTTTGGTTTGTCCCTCAAATTGAGGTTCCGGTACTTTTACCGAGATGATGGAGCTTAATCCTTCCCGGAAATCGTCGCCTTCTACTTCAATTTTGGCTTTTTCAAAGAGGCCCTGTTTATCGCCATAACTTTTAAATACCCGGGTAAGCGCGCGACGGAATCCGGTTACGTGCGTACCCCCTTCAATAGTATTGATATTATTTACGTAGGAGAAGATATGCTCCTTAAAATCGTTGTTATAGGAGAGCGCAACTTCAACCGCCACATGTGAGTTTTCATCATATCCTTCTACAAAGAGAGTATTGGCGATCAGGGGAGTTCTGTTGGCGGCTTTATCCAGCATTTCAACAAACTCAACAATTCCACCTTCACTGTAAAAGGTAGCGGTATAATGATTGCCTTCTTCATCCAGTTCTCTCAGATCGTTTAGGATGATATTGATTTTGCGGTTCAGGAAGGAAAGTTCGCGCAGGCGGCCTTCGAGTATTTCGCGGTTGTAAACCAGGCTGGTAAAGATGGTTTCATCGGGCCAGAAATGTACTTTGGTTCCGGTGAGTTCGGAGGTACCGATTTCACGAACCGCGTATTGCGGAATCCCGATTTTATATTCCTGTTCAAAGATTTTTCCTTCGCGCTGAACGGTAACTTTCAGATCGCGGCTGAGTGCGTTTACACAACTTACGCCCACACCGTGTAAACCACCGGATACCTTATAGGTATTTTTATCAAATTTACCACCGGCATGGAGCACGGTCATTACCACTTCCAGGGCGCTTCTTTTTTCTTTGGTATGCATGGCGGTTGGGATACCCCGGCCGTCATCACTTACGGAAATGGAATTGTCTTCATGGATATTTACAATGATATTCTTACAATAGCCGGCGAGGGCTTCATCAATTGAGTTATCCACCACTTCATACACCAGGTGGTGCAGGCCTTTTACCCCGATATCACCGATATACATGGCCGGGCGTTTCCGAACGGCTTCGAGGCCTTCCAGCACCTGTATACTATCCGCACCATATCCATTGTTGTTTGCGAGGGTTTCTTCCTGAATTTCTGTACTCATAAATACTGGTAAATACGCTTAAGAGGTATAAAAAATGACTATTGGCAAATGTACGAAATAAGGTGAAAGGTGAAAAGTGAAAGGTGAAAGGGAGAGGTGAGAGGGGAAAGGTGAAAGGAAAGGTGAGAGGTGAGAGGGGGAGAAAATACTCGTCGGGTAAACCCGACGGGTGGGGGAGAAATGACAGTGGGGTGACAGCAGGGAGTGGATCAATGTCACACCATTTAAGAGATCTTGCTTATTTTTGGCCGTTCGTGTTTCAATCTCCCGACATACTATCTATTGCCCGGAAAGCTCCGGTGATGTACAATGAACTGGAATTAATGCACCAACGGGAGCAGCAGATTCCCGGTTCCGTACATTATACCATTCAGCGATACCGAAAAAATCTCCCCTTTGAAATGGATGATACGGGATTTCTGGTTTATCATCGGGTGCCGGCGGATGAGAAACAGAACTATCTGGAGCTTCGTTTCTGTATTGCTGGTAATATGTATTGCCGTCAGTATCAGACAGAATGTGATAGTTGTAAGGTAAACCTGACAAGTTCCTGTGAGCATCGGGCGCCGAGTGTGGATGTGATGAGTTTTGTATTTAGTCCGGCTCATTTGTCCCAGTTTATTGGCTCCGGGAATATGAATACCCTGCAGGATGAAATCATCCGGTTCCGCCATCGTACTTCTTTTTCAAAAGCTTTGTCGCTTTGCAGCAGGACCCGAACAGTTTTGGAAACCCTGTTGAATCACCAGTACAATGGTTCTATGGAGAATATCTTCATCAATGCACAGATGCAGATGTTGTTATTATTCAGTCTGGATTGCATGGTGGGCGAGAAGGAAGAAATTGCGTTCAGTTGTAAATTTCTGGCGAATGAATCTGATCGCGAAAAAATTGAAAAAGCGCGCGAAGTTTTATTGCAGCATATAGGTGAACCCATCACCATTAAAGAGCTTAGTAAAAAAGTAGCCATCAATGAATGTTACCTGAAAAAGGGCTTCAAAGAAATGTATGGCACAACCGTGTTCGATTTCTACCAAAGCCAGCGCATGGAGCATGCCCGTTATTTACTCTACGAAAAAGGGCTAAGTGTTACTGAAGTATCCATGATGTTGGGATATTCCTCTATATCCCATTTTTCAACTGCGTTTAAGAAGCATACAGGAATTAAGCCATGCGAGTTATTATTGCACTAACGTGCAATAATAGGTGAAAGGTGAAAGGTGAGAGGTGAAAAGGGGTGAAAAAACGCTAACTGGAATCAAAGATTCTGCCGTGCTTTGAAGAAAAAAATGTTTCTACAGTTAAATCACCAAAAGTTGGAGGTTTTTGTTCAGGCAAAAGCTTTTTCCATCCAATCGTATAAAGTTACTAAGGCTTTACCTGCTAATGAGATGGGTAATCTTGTTCAGCAAATCAGGCGAGCTGCTGTTTCAGTTGTTTTGAATATTGCTGAGGGCTGTGCGAAAAGGTCAGCATTGGATCGTGTTCGGTTTTTCGAAATTGCACGTGCTTCATTAGTAGAAGTGGACGCAGCATTGGATTTATGCAAAGAGTTAGGTTATATAGGCGAAGCAACATTTCCTGAATTGAATCAATCAATGAACAGTTGCTTCGCTCTGCTTTCCAAATTAATTATAAACTCTACACCTTCCGGTTAAACTTTTCACTTTTCACGCTTCACCTTCTTTCACCGTTCACCTCCTTTGAAGTTTCACCTCCTTTGACGTTTCACCTCCTTTGACGTTTCACCTCCTTTGACGTTTCACCTCCTTTGACGTTTCAGCTCCTTTGGCGTTTCACCTCCTTTGACGTTTCACCTCCTTTGACGTTTCAGCTCCTTTGGCGTTTCACCTCCTTTCACCGTTCACCTCCTTTGAAGTTTCACCTCCTTTGAAGTTTCACCTCCTTTGGCGTTTCACCTCCTTTGGCGTTTCACCTCCTTTGACATTTCAGCTCCTTTGGCGTTTCACCTCCTTTCACCGTTCACCTCCTTTGACCTTTCACCTCCTTTGACGTTTCACCTCCTTTGACGTTTCACCTCCTTTGACGTTTCACCTCCTTTGACGTTTCACCTCCTTTGACATTTCACCTCCTTTCACCGTTCACCTCCTTTGACGTTTCACCTTTCACTTCTCACTTGGCCGATAGGCCATAATATCCCGGTCAAACAAATACAATCCGCTCTTGTCTTCACCAATCAGTTCCAATTTTTCGTTGAGGGTGCGGGCAGTGCGTTCTTCTTCCATTTGTTCGGTTACATACCACTGCAGGAAATTGTGCGTGGCATAGTCCTTTTCAGACAGCGACTGGTGCACAAGATCATTGATGCTATCACTCACTTTCAATTCGTGTTTCAGGAATTCAGCAAAGGCTGTTTGTAAACTGCGAAAGGTGAGGATTGGTTGTTCCAGTGCAGGCACCATGGCAAATCCACCTCGTTCATTTACAAATGCAATTAATTTCAGCATGTGCATGCGTTCTTCGTCGGATTGTTTATAAAAAAAAGCAGCAACACCCTGTAGGCCAGGTTGGATATCGGCCCAGCAAGCCATTGCCAGATAAGCCTGAGAGGATTCGGCTTCCATTTGAATCTGTTTATTCAGCGCGTCCTGCATGGTTTTCGAAAGCATGGTAAAAATTTTTAGAAAGGTACAAAATCGGCATCATCCGGGGAAACTCAATTTACCCATGGATACAGTTGGAATTCCGTTTCTTCCTTTGCCGTAATTTACCTGTCCGCCAGCCAGCCATTCATTCGCCAATACTGCAAATAATACTGCTTCTTTTGCATCCGGATTGATTTCCAATTCAGCAGTCGGACGGAAATCCACTCCGGGTAATAATTCCTGCAGATTTTTCATGAGCAATGGATTGTGCATTCCTCCACCACTTACAAAGAATTGATATTGATCCGGTTCTTTTACCTGGGTTCTGATGGCACCTGCAATCCCTTCTGCTGAAAACCTGTTTAGTGTTGCCATGGTATCAGCATCGGAAATTGATTCGGTTCCTGATTTCGTTTTTGCTGCCGACAAATAATTAAGATTGAATAATTCCGGTCCGGTTGTTTTAGGGAAATCCTGACTGAAAAAAGGATGATCCAATAGTGCCATTAATAATGCTTCGTTTATGGATCCCTGTGAGGCAAGAGCTGCGTTTGCATCGTAATAGGTGCCGGGATGAATTTTTTGAATGAAAGCATCCATCAGGGTATTGCCGGTACCAGTGTCTGAGCAGAATACAAGATCCGGATTCAGATCACCCGGAAGAAAAGTAAAGTTGGCAATTCCTCCGATATTCAGCATAATGCGGTTCTCATTTCGTTTGGAAAAAATCAGGTAATCGCCATAGGCAGCCAGCGGTGCGCCTTCTCCGCCTGCGGCAATATGTTTTTGTCGGAAATCACTTAGGGTGATGATGCCTGTTCTTACCGCGATGTGATCACCATCTCCTAATTGAAGAGTGCCATTTCCAAATTTTTGAATCTGGTGCAGTGATTTTGGTGCATGAAAAATAGTTTGACCGTGGCTTGCAATGATATCAATCTCATCAGCGGCTCTCCTCCATTTTTTGAGTGCCTGCAAAATAAGTGCTGCATGCTGCCCGGCAATCCATCCATTTAGTAAACAGAGCTGTTGCAGGTCTACGGTTTTTTTAGAAAAAACGGAGGCGATTTCTGCCTTGAAATCCGTGCCATAAGGCAGGGTTATAAATTCTTGCAGCTTAATTACCGTATCCATTCCGCTTCCTGATATTTTACATAAAGCAATATCTAATCCATCAACAGAGGTTCCGGACATTAATCCTATTATGGTTCGTTCGGGTTTTGCAGCGATTTCACTTAATTGTAATACAAACGGGTTCATATGAAGAATTTGAATGTTAAGATGAGCTTCTATATGCGGAAATATTCTGGAATATACTTAATTTTATGCAGTATTATGCGTATATATGCGGATTTGATAGGGTTAATTCCGCAATCTTTTAAACATTGGGATACTGAATGGAATATCAACGAATTACAGAAGAAAACTCAGCATACAGGCATCTTGAAACCTGGAATGTAGGCGATTTGCTGGTTTCAATGAACAAGGAGGATAAAACGGTTCCGCTGGCAATTGAAAGGGTTTTGCCCTCGATTGCAGCCTTTGTTCAGGCAACTGCTGATCGTATGCTGGCAGGTGGAAGGTTATTTTATGTTGGAGCAGGAACCAGTGGGCGATTGGGGATCCTGGATGCATCTGAATGTCCTCCTACCTATGGAGTTCCGCCAACACTGATCATCGGAATAATTGCGGGTGGCTCCAAAGCCATACAGCAGGCAGTTGAGAATGCAGAAGATAATGAAGAGCAGGCATGGAGGGATCTGGCAAAATTTTCGCCCGGTAAGCAGGATACGGTTTTTGGAATAGCTGCCAGTGGGTCCACCCCCTATGTGATTGGTGCCTTGAAGAAAGCAAAAGAAAATGGATTGCTCACCGGAAGTTTGAGTTGTAATCCCGGTAGTCCGGTTAGCTCCTATGCCGAGTTTCCTATTGAATGTGTTGTGGGACCAGAGTTTATAACTGGAAGTACGAGGATGAAAAGTGGAACAGCGCAGAAATTAATTCTTAATATGATTTCCACGAGCCTGATGATTCTGTTGGGAAGGGTGGAAGACAATAAGATGGTGAACATGCAACTGACTAATATGAAACTGATTGACCGTGGAACAAAAATGATAATGGAGCAAACCGGTTTGAAAGAATATGAACTGGCAAAAGATGCTTTGTTGAAATATGGGTCGGTTAAAAACGCGATGCAATCCTTAAGTGTCGATATTTGATTCGAATTTGTTTGTAACGATATGAACCAGCATTCCGGCAACCAATTGGATTTTACCTCACTACAGGCTCAACTGAGAGGTGAACTTTATTTCGATGAAAGTTCGGAGCACCGGGCAGTCCGAATGGCCTATGCTACCGATGCATCGGTATACCAGGAGTTGCCGATTGCGGTTGCCCTCCCCCGTGAGGAAGCTGATCTGCTTAAACTGGTTGCATTTTGCAGAGATGCGGAATTGCCCATGATTCCGCGGACGGCTGGCACTTCTTTAGCCGGACAGGTAGTTGGAACCGGCCTGGTTATAGATTTATCCCGATACATGAATGGTTTGCTGGAAGTGAATCAGGCAGAGAAATGGGTGAGGGTGCAACCCGGGATTGAACGGGATGTGCTAAATGAATTATTACTGCCCTATGGGTTATTTTTTGGTCCGGAAACCTCCACGTCCAACCGCGCGATGATAGGCGGCATGATTGGCAATAATTCCTGTGGATTGCATTCAATGGTTTGGGGTGCTACGCGCGATCATGTGTTGGAATTGAAAGTAATTTTATCTAATGGCGTAGCTGCCCTGATTGGTGCTTTGGATGAAATGGGGCTGGAAGAAAAAAGAAGCCTGCCCGGAATGGAGGGGGAAATCTACCGTGCGATGCATAGTTTATTAGGCGATGCAGCAAACCAGCATGCTATAAACAAAGGTTATCCTGCAGCAAACGTTATACGGCGAAATTCCGGTTATGCGCTGGATTCTTTGTTGGATTCAGAACCTTATGGCGGATCATCCCCGTTTAATCTTTGCCGCCTGATTGCAGGTTCGGAAGGTACCTTAGCTATGATTACTGAAGCAAAACTGAATCTGCTGGATTTACCTCCGGTTGAGAAAGGATTGGTTTGTGTGCATTGCAGTAGTTTGAAAGAATCTTTGCTGGTAAATCTGGTTGCGATCAAACATGGCTGTTATGCCAGTGAATTGGTGGATGATGTAATATTGAGCTTTACCAAAAATCACCGGGAGCAACAGAAGAACCGGTTTTTTATAGAAGGAGATCCGGCAGCACTACTGATGATCGAATTTATGGAGGAGGAGGTGGAGCAGATGCAGACAAAAGCAGCTGCGTTTGTAAACGAATTGAAATTATTGAAACTGGGATATGCCTGGCCGTTATTAACCGGTTCATCCATTAATAAAGCATGGGATCTGCGAAAAGCCGGATTGGGATTGCTTCGGAATATCCAGGGCGATGCGCAACCGGTCAACCTGATTGAAGATTGCGCGGTAGCTCCGGATGATTTGCCCTTTTATATTGAAGATCTGCAGGCCTTGCTGGCATCCATGAATTTGAAAGCATCCTATTATGCACATGCAGGTGCGGGTGAATTGCATGTGGAGCCGCTGATCAATTTGAAATCGGATGAGGGCAGGGTACAATTTCGGGAATTGTTAACCCGTACGGCTGCCATCGTTAAAAAATACAGGGGATCTTTAAGTGGGGAACATGGAGACGGGCGCTTAAGAGGTGAGTTCATCCCTTTTATGATGGGTGATCGTTGTTATGAATTGTGTAAGGAAACCAAACTGATTTTTGATCCGAAGCAATTGTTTAATCCGGGTAAGGTAACGGATGCACCTCCGATGGATGATTTTTTTAGGATGCCTTCAAAACCGGCTAAGGAAAAAGTTAGCACGCATTTTAATTTTGACAGAGAGGGTGGCATCCTGGCCCATGCAGAAAAATGTTCAGGATCGGGTGATTGCCGGAAAACGCATAGGGCCGGGGGTACGATGTGCCCGAGTTATATGGCCACCCGATTCGAGAAGGATACTACCCGTGCGAGAGCAAATATTTTGCGGCAGTTTTTATCTGCTGATTCAAGTGTAAATGGTTTTGATCATGAGGAAATTCATGCGGCAATGGATCTTTGTTTATCCTGTAAGGGATGTAAAGCGGAGTGCCCCTCCAGTGTGGATGTATCCAAATTAAAAGCAGAGTTTTTGCAGCAATATTATGACTTGCATGGAGTACCGTTAAAAGCTCGGATGATTGGAGAGTTTCCTGCATTAACTGCTTTGGCGAGTAAATTTCCGGGATTGTACAACTGGTCGATGAAGCAGGGGGTGTTTAGTAAGCCGTTGAAGAAAATTTTGAACATGTCGCCGGATCGGAACTTGCCGGAGCTGCATGCGTTTACGTTACGGGAGTGGTGGATAAAAAGTGAAAGGTCAAAGGTGAAAGGTGAAAGATGGAAAGGTGAAAGGTCAATGGTGAATGGGGCGCGGGTGTATTTCTTTTGTGATGAGTTTACGAATTACAATGATGTGATTGCCGGGATGAAATGTATAGAATTACTGGAGCGGTTGGGATATGAGGTGCTACTTCCAAAGCATATTGAAAGTGGAAGGACGCATTTGTCGAAGGGATTGGTAAAGCGGGCGAAGGAAATTGCTGTGAAGAATGTTGAGTTATTGGGGCCGATTCTGGACGATGGATTTCCGATAATTGGACTGGAGCCTTCGGCTATTTTAAGTTTTCGGGATGAGTACCTGGATCTGGTACCGAGGTCCCTGTTGGACCAGGCTAAAAAGCTGGCTGCCAAATCTTTCCTGGTGGAGGAGTTTCTGGCTATGGAAGCAGCGGGCGGACGAATTGGTCCGGCGCAGTTTCATTCAGATAAAAAAGAGATTCTGGTTCATGGGCATTGTCATCAGAAAGCATTGTCGTCGGTATCCTATGTGATGGAGATGTTGTCGATTCCTGCCAATTATGTGGCAACCCTGGTGAATTCCGGATGTTGTGGTATGGCGGGTTCATTTGGGTATGACAAAGATCATTACGATGTTTCCATGCAAATCGGAGAACTGGTTTTATTTCCGGCTGTGCGGCAACAATCGGCATCAACTATAATTGCAGCTTCCGGCACCAGTTGTCGCCATCAGATTAAAGACGGCACCGGTCGGGTGGCCCGGCATCCGGTGGAAATATTGTATGAGGCGTTGGTGTAAATACTGGATTATTTAAACAGTATATATACACCATCTATCTTTTCGGCTTTCGAATCATTGTAGATGATACCAGACAGTTTTCCGTATCGCTCGTTAGCACAACAATCGTTGTCTACATAATCATATTTCATGATCAGTGTGTCGGAATCAAGTACGGAAAGGCGCAGAAAAAAAGTGTCTACTGGAAAGTTTAAACTGGTTTGAATTTTTTCATTATTGAAAAATGAGTGATTGGCCGTGTATCCGGGTAAATTGGTTGTCAGATAAACTGAATCCTGCTGATATACAGGGTTTGGCCCAAAAATTAAATTTTCACCTGAACTTTTGTCAACCAATACCAGGTCAAATTTATCTGCACATGGATCATCGTTATCAAAACATTTATTACAGGTTGGAAACGCAGCCAGAAGAAGAAAGACAAATGTTAAATTAAGCATTGGTTAGAATTGATTATAAGCCGTCAGAATTGTGCAAAATTGCCTTTTGAATTTAATTCAAAATGGTCAAATTGCTCCTTCGGTTCGTCCAAACTAATTATTTATAATTCGGTAATTGCTTTGCTATCAGACTCAAAAATTTCAAGTCTTGTGTTAAATTGTAAAAGTGCTTTTACGATTTTTAATTTTGTTGCTGGATCAAATTGCATATCGTCATTTTTATCGACTGTTGTATTAGTTGGTTTTAAGGTTTGGAATTCCAACCCCTCTACATAATGCAGGGATTGGTTTTCGCTCTCTTTTAGTCAGTGTCCAAATATTAATCACTGTTGGGCTTGGCCTTATGACGCTTGAACCTTTTGTGATAAAAATATCAATGCTTTTGACTGCTTTACTTGAAATCTGCAAAGATGTGTCTTTCAAATAGAAACCATTCAAAGCGTAAATAACTTCTCCTTTAATGAAGTTTTTGTCACGAATTGAGATAGGTGTAATGGTCTTAAATTCTTGTTTCGTTTGAATGACGATTGCTCCGTTTACTCCTGAGTAATTATATTTATAAAATGCTTCTGGGCATTTCAAAATAGAAATATTTTGAACAAGGGTTGTGTCCAACTGTTTGCCCCTTACTACAATACCATTTGCAATAATTAAGGGGTTTGAATGCTTTGTGCCGCTAACAGAATTGAATGGAATTTCATTTGCAATATTCATACAGGTGTCTGTCGGAAAACGAGTATCTCTCCAATTGGTTTGTCCAAATAAGGTTGTCAAACAAAATAGGAATGATATAGTTAAAATATGTCGCATTAAAAATTCACTTTCAGAATGTTGGATCGTCAAATATAGCAGTCAACGTTCAGGATACTTTTGTTAGCGGATGGTTTGGTCCAACCCTAATTGTATGCGTGTACTCATATTAAAGCTGTATTGTTCTTCAATTGAAATAGCTTTTCTGGAAACTTTATTAATGTCTTTTCCTTCCTTTGTCCATAAGAATGGATAGAAGTTGTAAACTTTGTCGCCGTAAAGTTTTGAAACTTCATCTTTCCAATTTGTCCAGCGCAAGTTTTCATAAAATTTTGCAAGGTCGCCATTAAAGCAAAAATTCAAAAAATCAGTGTAAGTCATATCCAATGATTCCCACTCTAAATTGTCTGGTGCTAAATAATAAATTTTGCCTGCGTCATTTCCAAATTGCCCACCGTTAATAGCAAAGAAACCTCCAACTACATCGTCAGCAACTAAAAGGAATGATGGTCTGTCGCCAAAATCTTTAAATGATTTGCCTTTGTTCCAATCGGGAAGTGTCCTGTTGAGTTTAGTATTTCCTGAACCTAAAATTCTTAGCCAGCCATTGTCAATTAGTAAACCTCCAGATGAATAAATTATTGCTCCCATTGGCGAGCGTGTCGTTACCTGCGTTTTGTACAATGCGTCTTTAGCTTTTAGTGTGTCACAGGAAAGGATTTCTACTTTATTTTTTGAACTGTCTATCCATTGTTGAACAAGTGTCCAACCCGGTTCAGTCTTGTTAATTAATTCATCAATCGATCGCATTTTATTTTGAGAAGTAGCAGTCAAAGAACAAAAGGACAAGGCAAGAAGTAAAAAATTATGTTTCATAACTGATTGTCGCTGTTAAATAGCCTCTAACGTTCAAGTATTGGCGAAGGCATGGCCATTACTAACGTCCAGCCCGGCCAACTGATATATCTATTTACAAATTTTCTTGTATATTTTCAATAGTCAAATAGAAATCGTGGCAAGTTTGGGCCGATGCTGATCATAGCTCTACAGTTGAAGTTTCGGCGTCCCGCCCTGACCTTAGCCAAGCCCTATTGTTAGCGGCTGTTTAATGTTTTGGAACTTGTTTATCTCTTGCGTCCGAAATTAAATGGCCAACTATGTGCCAAGCATGATTGTTTTTTTGAAATACTCGCATATGAGAAGTCTGTCTATCTGGAATAATCGAATTGTCTGGCATTTTTTGCCCTCGCCTTATAACAAACGAGTAAACAATTAAATTTGAATTGTCAAGAACCTGAAATTTGTAAGTTACAGTTTCACTAGATCCGGACATAACAAATGGCAATGAGAAAACCTCTTTTAGTAAAGTCTTAATTTGATTTTTTCCAATACGTTTGTCGCCAAATGCATTAGTAAAATAAGCTGAGTCAGAATAACCGTTTGTAGCGAGTTTAAAATCCTTATTTTCCCAACCTTTATTCCAGTCATTTAATATTGAAATGACCTGTAAACTATCATCACTTGGCAAACTTTGCCCCGAAACTTTTAGAATTAAAAAAAGTGCAAAAACACAAAGAAGTCTTTTCATAATATTTTTTGTTAAGATAATTTTCTAATGCTGTATCCGTTGAAAATGTTGCCCGGTCCTTTTCTGCCGCTAATCTTTTCCCCGTCAGTCCCACTTGCGCCAAGCATCTATGTTGTGGGCAGTTGTTCGCTAATCTTTAAACCTAATGAGCATTAATAAGATGTTCCATAAAGCGAACAGGTCAGAGCCTTTGTCAGCATGCAAAATATAGCAATCATTTTTGTTCCCTAAAACTGTTACCTGATGCCATCCTGTCTTTAAACTATCCTGTAAATTGAGGGATTTCTCATTCGATATACTGTCAAATAGAGTTGGTCTCAATTGATTTATTTGTGAGATATCAAGTAAGAATATTATTTTATTGTCATTACATATAACTTGCTTTGTACAAAGTAATGTCCATTCATTTGTTGGTTTGGTAAAGAACAGAATTGGGATACCTGAACTGTTGTCCAGGTGATTTGTCAAATATTGTTGAATTTCAAATGAAAGGTCCTTAAAGAAGGATGTCGAAGTAGGCGAGAGCTTGTAATGTCCTGCCTTCCAAATTATCCTATTAGCTATAAAGTCATCAGTCTTTTTCAAAATTCATTTTTTGTATCTGTCCCAAGGTTATTACAACCGTAAGGTGTCTTCATACAATTGCCCACCGGCGGCAGCTTTACACTGGTGGGGAATTTGTAATCCGTCCGCCCATAACTACCACTGAAAATTGTTTTTATTTTAAATTAAAATTACTAATGTCCAGTATTATTGATTGGCTGAAATTGCTGTTAGGGTTTATTTTAAAGCAGATTGCTTATTCAGTCGCGATCCAATAGTGCCAAGCATCTATGTACGCTGCTTTATTCACATTACTCAAACTCCAATTTTTTGGAACTAAAGTAAATTGAAATTTTCCGTCTAATACTTGGACAGCATCGTCCGTCTGTCTCAGTGTATTCATAATACGTCCCATATATAGTCCCTTCAGTCGCATTGTCAAGAATAAACCAGCCTTTGCCATTTTGGCTTTCAAAAACATTCATAAATTTATCGTCGACAATATATTTATTAGGACTAGACAATATCAACAATTTAATTTGAATATTCATTAAAGCGTTGCCACCATCACATTGATTAGGCCGAAACAGTACGAGTCCGTCCACCTTGCCATCCTGATTAATGTCGGTATATGAAATATCCAAATCAAATGGTATACCCATTATAGAGCCTACAGATCCATCCCTACTTACGACTTCAAAATTGCAACTATCTCCAACCAAAAATACGCCCTCCCGAATCTGTTCCATTTTCCACTGATTAAAGGAATTCAAAATATTCACATATTCTGACTCAAGCTGTGTCAATTTATTTGCTTTCTTGCAAAATGGTAATAGTCCAATAAGCAATATTACTGGGCAAACTATAAATGAGTACTTTCGCTTAGGGTTCAAAGTAGTGCCAAACTGAACTGTTGTATGCAGCACTTTGTCAGCCTGAATTTTTAAAAAACTTGAATGACTTTTTTGTAAGGTCAATTTTTACAATTCCTCCTCTCATACCTATGAAAATATTAGCGTCATCAAAAGCTGCAATTGAATTTGGATAAAGAGTGCTCCAAAAAGTATCTTTAAAAATTAGTTCCTTCTGAAATTTTTTAATAATATAAAAATTTTCATGTGTCGCTACAAGAAATTTGTCATCAAAGATTGTAAACGCCTCAGGAGCATCTTCAAAGTCTAATTTTTTCTGATATTTGAATTGTCCCGCCGTAGTGTCAAGCTCATACAACGCCCCTCCGCTATACGTACCATGTGCAATGCCGCCAATAAAATAAATCTTGTTCTTGTAGTCAAATATAAATTTGATGTTACCTCCTGCAATACGTACTGGCTTTTTTGTTTCGTCAGAAGGGTAATAAGTAAGGTCGCCGCCAAACTCTCCATTGTCTATTGCTGTTAATGTACCTTGTGGCAACTGAAAATCACACCTGTTATTTTCTTTGACCTTCTTTATTTCAAGTTGGCCGTTTTTGTTTTTAACTCCAAATTCATTTTTGGAATGATTTAAAGTAAGCCATTTTGAACTACCAACTTTGGGAGGAGTCGTCTCAACAAATTTTTTAGGAATTGAAATATTTGTCTGCCCACAACCTGTTAAGCAGAAAGTTAGAAGTAGTATCAATATAATCGTTGATTTTCTCTTCATGAAGCTGGTGTGTGGTATTGCATACAACGTTCAGGGCTTGGCGTTCGGTGGGGAAATCCTTGATTTACCGCCTGGAACATTGCCCATGAATTAATTAATGGTGAATTACGATTCTTTATTTGAATTTGATTCCGCAGCCGGATCAAATGTTGATTTATTTT